>Ga0070671_100004795_pt1 | contig 10752 bp, 7 predicted proteins | sample KBSS73metaG_FD_65341 | JGI IMG/M metagenome (GOLD analysis project Ga0070671, IMG submission 65341) | Switchgrass rhizosphere microbial communities from Kellogg Biological Station, Michigan, USA - KBS S7-3 metaG | ecosystem: Host-associated > Plants > Roots > Rhizosphere > Soil ... | reverse complement strand
CGCGCCAGCGGGTGATCGATCAAGGTGCGGCCGAAGGTGTGGCGATGGCGCGCCACCTGCAATGCCTCGTTGAGGCAGCGCCGCATCATGCCGGCGGCGCGGAAGCCGTGCGACAGGCGCGAGAGATTGACCTGATCCATCATCTGCTTGAGGCCGCGGTCGGGCTCGCCGAGCAGATAGGCGACGGCACCCTCCATGATCACCTCGCCGGCGGCCATGGAACGTGAGCCGAGCTTGTCTTTAAGCCGCGCGACCCGGTAGCGATTGCGGCTGCCGTCCTCGAGCTGCCGCGGCATGACGAACAGCGACAGGCCGGCATTGCCGGCCGGCGCGCCCTGGCAGCGGGCGAGCAGCAGCACAACGTCGTGGTCGGCGCACGAGCAGAACCACTTGTCGCCCCACAGCTCCCAATGGTCGCCGGCGTGGTGGGCGGTGAGTTCGATACCCGACAGATCGGAGCCGCCGGCCTTCTCGGTCATGAACTGCGCGCCCTTGAGCAGCGTATCCATGTCCTGGCTCAGCATGCCCGGCAGGTAGCGCTGCTTCACCCGTTCGTCGCCGTACTTCTGGATCAGCAGGGTCGAGGTGTCGGTGACCGACAGTGGGCAGAGCAGGGCGAACTCGGCCTGGGCGAAGAGGTACTGTAACGCGTATTTGGCGAGCGGCGGCGCCGTGCCCGGCCAGCCGAGGACGCCGTCGCGCCGCGACATGGCGTGCAGGCCGAATTCGGAGAAGCCGATGTGCTCCATTTCGCGATAGGCCGGGTGGTATTCGACCCAATCGGCATCGCGGCCGAAGCGGTCGCGATGGTGCAGGATCGGCGTGCGCTTGTCGGCCTGCAGCGCCAGCTCGTCGAGCCGCCCGCCGGCGATCTCGCCGAGGCGCTCGAAATGCGGCGTGAAATGCCGCAACGCCGCCTCATCGAGATAGAGCGCCAGCAGATCGCGGATCGCCCGGTCGATGGCCCAGAAGTTCAATCCGCGGCAATCGGGCGCAATCAGGTCCGAACCGTATCGTGCCACGGCAGGCGTGAACTCGCGCAACGGGATGTTCATGGCGGTGGCTCCGTGGGTCCTGCGCGCACTCAAACTGGCGGGTTTGACTATATCAGATCAGCCGACACCGCATTAGGGGCCGTTGGCGTCCCTGCAGAACCACGGACCCGACAGGCCGCCTCGCTCCTTCAGGACGGACGAGGCGGATGAAATGTGCTACAGGTCTGGCCAACGGCAAGAAACGTCAAACTCAAATCACGCCGACAGGAGGAAACACATGGCTCGGATTCATCGGCGCAAGCTCCTTCAGCTTTCCGGCGCCGGCGCGGTGGCAGCGAAGGCGGGCGGCATCGCCTCGATACTCGCGACCGCGCGCGCACCGGCCTACGCGCAGACCGCGAGCGTTCATTGGCTGCGCTGGAACGACTTCGTTCCCGCCTCCGACGCGCTCCTGCGGAAGGAGATCGCGCCCGAGGCCGAGAAGGCGCTCGGCATCAAGCTCAATATCGAGACCATCAACGGCAACGACCTGCAGGCGCGCACCACCTCGGCGATCCAATCCGGCACCGGTCCCGATGTCATTTGCGGCCTCAACAACTGGCCGCAGCTCTACGGCGAGAGCGTCGCCAATGTCGACGACATCGTCGAAGAGATCGGCAAGGCGCAAGGCGGCTTCTATGAGGAGTCGAGGGTCGTCGCCAACAACGGCGAGAAATGGCTGGGCGTGCCGTGGTGCGTGCTCGGCGCCATGATCGTCTATCGCAAGTCCTGGCTCGCGGAGCAGGGCGCCAGCAGCTTTCCGGCGACCTGGGAGGAGTACCGCGCGGTCGGCAAGAAGCTCAAAGCGGCCGGCCATCCCATCGGGCAGACGCTCGGCCACACTTTCGGCGACGCGCCGACCTTCACCTATCCGTACCTTTGGTCGTGGGGTGGCAAGGAGGTCGAGGCCGACGGCAAGACGGTCGTGCTCAATTCGAAGGGCGCCATCGACTCGGTCAAGTTCATGGCCGACTTCTGGAAGGAAGCGCTCGACGAAGGCGGCCTCGCCTGGGACGACACCAGCAACAATCGCGCGTTTCTCTCCGGCACCATCTGCGCGACATTGAACGGCGCCTCGATCTATCTGTTGGCCAAGAGCAAGCCCGACACCTACCTCGACGACAAGGGCAAGCCGATGTTCGAGGACATGGCGCACTCGCCGCTGCCGAAGGGCCCCGGCGGCCAGTTCGGCTATCATTTGCCGATGACCAACATGCTGATGGGATATTCGAAGAACCAGAAAGCGGCGAAGGAGTTTCTGCGCTGGATCACCTCGAAGGAGATTTATGGCCGCTGGTTCAACTCGCAGCAGGGCTATTCGGTGGGCGCGACCACCGTGTGGGAAGAGGACCCGCTGTGGAAGAAGGACCCGGTGATGCTGCCGTTCCGCGGCGCGGCGCGGGCAGGCCGTTTCCCCGGCTATGCCGGTCCGGCCGATCGCAAGGCCGCCGAGGGTTTGAGCAAATATCTCATCACCGACATGTATGCCAAGGCCGTGCAGGGCACGCCGGCCGAGGAAGCCGTGAAATGGGCCGACGCGGAATTCAAAAGCATCCATGCCGCGTAATGGCCGTCTGACTGAAGCCACTGCGTCGCTGTCGCGAAGGCAGGCCGCGGTAGCGATCCCTCTCCCCGATGGTTCGAGCCGACAGAGGACCGAATGGCCGTTACCAGCTACGCGCTGAGTGAGCCCCGCGCCGGCGCATCGCAGCGTGGCGCGCTGACCCGGACGCTGGAGGATGAGCGCTGGCTGGCGCTCGTTCTGTTGCTGCCGACGCTGGTGCTGCTGGGGTTGTTCATCGCTTATCCCTTCGTCAAGGGCGTCGAGCTGTCGGTGACCGACACCAAGGTCGGCGTCGCCGGCAACTTCGTCGGCCTGAGCAACTTCCTCGCGCTGGCGAACGACAGCATTTTCAGGACCGCGGTATGGAATACGTGCGTCTATACGGTGGTGACCACGGTGTTCAAGCTAGCGCTTGGCCTGTGGCTGGCGCTGCTGCTTAACAGGCACTTCAGGGGCAAGGCGCTCACCCGCGCCTTCATTCTGCTGCCCTTCATCATCCCGACCGTGCTCTCGACTTTCGCCTGGAAATGGATGTTCGACCCGACCTTCAGCGTCATCAACTGGTCGCTCTTCCGGCTGGGCCTGATCCATGGCCGCATCAACTGGCTGGGTGAGCCGGGGCTGGCGCTGATTTCGGTCATCATCGTCAACGTCTGGCGCGGCGTGCCGTTCTACGCGATCAGCCTGCTGGCGGGACTGCAGACGATCAGTCCCGAACTGCACGAGGCGGCGGCGATCGACGGCGCGCGGGCATGGCACCGCTTCTGGCACGTGACCTGGCCCTTACTGCTGCCGGTCACCATGGTGGTCGTGCTGTTTTCCGTCATCCAGACATTCTCCGACTTCCAGCTCGTCTACGTGCTCACCGGCGGCGGACCGGCGAACTCGACGCAGCTCTTTGCCACCTACGCCTATCAGATCGGCGTCGGCACCGGCCTGCTCAGCCAGGGGGCGGCGATCTCGCTGGCGATGTTCCCGGTGCTGTTGCTCGTGGTCATCGTCCAGCTCCTCTACATCCGCCGCGTCGAGACGCTCTGATGCAGACGGTACGGCAAATGCTGGAGTTGGCGTCGCGCAGGGGCTTTGACGGTCGGGCCGAGATTCCGGCCCGCGACCCCCACCTCAATCCTCCCCCTTTCAGGGGGAGGAAGGTGCCAGCGGCCTGGCCGGGCTTCGACGAGCGAACCGCGTGCGCGAGGAGCACTCTTCCTCCCCCTGCAAGGGAAAGGATAGGTGGGGGTCCTGCTGACTCCACGCTCGCTCTTAATCCACAAACAAACGCAAGCGGTCGGTCATGATCGAAGGCGCGAAATGGCGACGCTGGGTCTTTTTCTACATCCCGCTTGGGGCGTTCGTCTTTATCCTGCTGTTCCCGTTCTACTGGATGCTGGTGACGAGCTTCCGTCCGGACAACGAACTCTACCGGCCGTGGATGGCGCCGAACTACACGCCGTTCTGGACGCTGCATCCGACCCTTGATCATATCCGCTTTCTGCTCGGCGAGACCCTGTTCAGCACCTGGATGCTGAACACGCTGATCATCTCGATCGTCGCCACGATCATCTCGCTGTTCTGCGGGCTGCTGGCCGGCTACGCGCTGTCGCGCCTCAATTTTCCCTTCGCCGGCAGCCTCGGCACCGGCATCTTCATCACCTACCTGGTGCCGCAGACGCTGCTGTTCATTCCGCTGGCCGACATCATCCGCAACTTCCGCCTCGGCGACACGCCCTGGGCGTTGATCCTCACCTATCCGACCTTCCTGATCCCATTCTGCACCTGGCTGCTGATGGGCTACTTCAAGGCGATCCCGAAGGAGCTCGAGGAGTGTGCGCGGATCGACGGCGCCACGCGCTGGAAGGCGATGATCTACATCATCTTCCCGATCGCAGTGCCCGGCATCCTCTCTGCCGGCATCTTTGCCTTCACTCTGTCCTGGAATGAGTTCATCTATGCCCTGGTGTTTCTGTCGTCGCCGGCGGAGAAGACGGTGTCGGTCGGCGTCACCTCCGAGCTCATTCGCGGCGACGTGTTCTTCTGGGGAGCGCTCATGGCGGGCGCGCTGCTCGGCTCGGTGCCGGTCGCCATGGTCTACTCCTTCTTCGTCGAATACTACGTCGCTGGCCTCACCGGTTCAGTGAAGGGATGATGCAATGGCCCAGGTCCTGATCCGGAACTTGAACAAGATGTACGGCGACGTGCACGCCGTGAAGGACGTGAACCTCGAAATACGCGACAACGAATTTCTCGTGCTGGTGGGGCCTTCGGGCTGCGGCAAGACCACGACGCTGCGGATGGTGGCGGGGCTCGAATCGATCACCTCCGGCCAGATCATGATCGACGATGTGAAGGTCAACGATCTGCCGCCGATGGACCGCGACATCGCCATGGTGTTCCAGAACTACGCGCTCTACCCGCACATGAGCGTGTACGACAACATGGCATTCGGCCTGAAGATGCGGAAGGTCGGCCGCGCCGACATCGCCAAGCGCGTGCAGGAGGCTGCCGACATCCTCGGCATCGGCGATTATCTCAAGCGCAAACCACGCCAGCTCTCGGGCGGCCAACGCCAGCGCGTGGCACTCGGCCGCGCCATCGTCCGTCACCCCAAAGTGTTTCTGTTCGATGAGCCGCTCTCGAACCTCGACGCCAAGCTTCGCGTGCAGATGCGCGTCGAGCTCAAGAAGCTGCACACCCGGCTCAGCACCACCGCGATCTACGTCACCCACGATCAGGTGGAGGCGATGACGCTCGGCGACCGCGTGGTGGTGATGAAGGATGGGCTGGTGCAACAGGTCGGCGAGCCACTCGAACTCTATCACACGCCGGCGAACCGCTTCGTCGCCGGCTTCCTCGGCTCGCCGGCGATGAATTTCGCCGCGGTGCGCGTGCACGAGGCGGACGGCGCGCTGCATGCCGGCAGCGAGGGCTTCCGCATCGACATTCCGGCGGAGATCGGCCCGCGGCTGCGCAGCTATGCCGGCCGCGATGTCACCTTGGGGATCCGGCCAGAGGACCTGCAGCTCGCCAACGGCAGCCATCCGCCGGGACTATGCTTCGAGGCCGTGGTTGAACTGGTGGAGCGGCTGGGCGCCGAGTCGCTGCTCGACCTGCAGGTAGGCCGGCAGACCATGGTGGCGTCGGTGGAGCCGACCGTGCGTGCCCAGCGCGGCGAAAAGCTCCGCTTCGCGATGCGTCCCGAGCGCGTGCACTTCTTCGACGCCGCGTCGGAAAAGGCGATCTGAGGAAATAGGCGAACTGAGTAATAGTGTCGCAATGGTGACGACGCCATTGCGCCTGCAACGACTCGTGCGTCGCCACCGGCATAGCCGGCCCGCCATGCACATGCTAAAGTTCCGTCATCCGAACGACATTGCCGGCTGCCAGTCTGCACAGACCCACCTGCATTCCGCGAACCGGGATCTGCCGGATTCATCCTGCGAAGTAAGCGTTCGGTAAGTCCGGGAAATCCGATCCAGCGCGGTCGGGTTCATAAGCAACTTAGGGAGACGACAATGCACAGACGCGCATTCTTGACTGCAACTGCGGCGGCTGCCTCGACGGTCACGCTCGGGGCGGCTTACGCAGCGACGGTAATCCCGTTCGGCGCAACCGGCGTTCCGGGGCGGTCGGGCGAGCCGCTGCCCTTGGGGCCGCTGTCCGGTGCGGTCTATCCGGATCCGCACGTCGAATCTTTGAAGAAACCAAAGGGTGCGTTCGGTGCCAGCGGGTTCCCGGCCTTCGCCGGCACCATGGCGGTCGAGCGCGTCGCGACCGGATTCCGGTGGGCCGAAGGCCCGGTCTACTTCCCCGCCGGCCGCTACGTGCTGTTCAGCGACATCCCCAACAATCGCATCATGCGCTACACCGAGGACGACGGCCACACCAGCGTGTTCCGGCAGCCGTCGATGAACTCGAACGGCAACACCATCGATCGTGAAGGACGCCTGATCACCTGCGAGCATGGCGGCCGGCGCGTGACGCGCACCGAACTCGATGGCTCGATCACGGTCATTGCCGACAAGTACAACGGCAAGCGGTTGAACTCGCCGAACGACTGCGTCGTCGCCTCCGACGGCGCGATCTGGTTCACCGATCCGGCCTACGGCATTGGCGGCAACTATGAGGGCATCAAATCCGCGCCCGAGCAGGAAAAGCACAACGTCTACCGCTGCGATCCAAAATCCGGCGAGGTCAAGGTGGTCGTCGACGACTTCGTCGAGCCGAACGGTCTCGCCTTCTCGCCCGACGAGAAGAAGCTGTACGTGATCGACACCGGCTTCACCGACGGACCGGACAACCCGTCGCATCTCCGCGTGTTCGACGTTGATCATTCGGCCGGCAAGCTGTCGAACGGCAAGGTCTTCGCCGACATGCCCAAGCCGAGCATCAGCGACGGCGTGCGCACTGATACAGACGGAAACGTCTGGTGCTCGGTGGGCTGGGGCGACGCCAACGAGAACGGCGTTCGCGGCTACAACGCCGCCGGCGAACTGCTCGGCAAGATCCACATCCCGGAAACGGTCGCCAATCTGTGCTTCGGCGGCCAGTTCAGAAACCGGCTGTACATCTGCGGCTCGACGTCGCTCTATGCGGTCTACACCAGCGCGACCGGCGCGATGAAGCCATAAGCCGGCTGCTAATCCGGCACTGAACTTCAGAGCACTGCGGAGGCCGGCACATTGCCGGCCTCTTTTTTCTTTCACGTCGAGCGCAGGAAAACTATCAGCTTCGCGACGCGGTCGAGCGCGGGTTGCCACCGTCTTCGCTGGCAGTGCGGCGCTCCGAGCGCACCAGACGCGGCCACCGCCCTTCGCGATCCTCGAGTGCGGCCCCGGCTTCGACCACGCGATCGCGCCCGCTGCTCTTCGCCTCGTACAGCGCGGTGTCGGCACGCCGCAGAAGCTGATCGATACTCTCGTCCGCTTGTCGCTCGGCAACGCCGAAGCTGCAGGTGACGGGCGCCTTCTCATTCGCGGCGTCGAACGCCAGCGCCGCGATCCGAGTGCGAATGGCTTCGGCATGCGCGAGGGCGGCTTCGCGGCCGGCGCCTTCGATCAGGATCGCGAATTCCTCTCCACCCATGCGGCCGACGATGGCATCTTCCGTCTGCACCTCGCGGCCGATGGCGGCAAGAACCTGATCGCCGACATCGTGCCCGTAGGTATCGTTGATACGCTTGAAATGATCGGCGTCGAGCATGATCGCGGCGAGCGGCGCTTCTCCGCGGCAGAGTTGCTGCGCCTTCTCGAAAAACGCGCGGCGGTTGAAAACGCGGGTCAAGGGATCGATGTTGGCGAGCTCGATGAGTTCGTTCTGCAGTCGCAGCAGCCGCTCGGCCGAACGCAGACGCGCATAGAGCTCCTCGCCGACCGGCGGCTTTCTGATGAATTCGTCGGCGCCGCTGTCGAGCGCCCTGATGAGGTGCTCCTGGTCGGAGTTGGACGACATCAAAATGATGTAAATCGTGCGCTCCCGGCCGCACAGCAGCCGGGTCTCCCAGCACAGTTCGAGGCCGGACATCGAATTCAATTGGGCGCTGGCGAGCAGCGCGCTGACCTCGCGGTCCGATTTGATGTAGTCGAGCGCTTCCGTGGCGTCGACGAACGCCGCCACGCTATGGCCGGCGTTCTCGAGGAGTCGCGTTACGGCCTTAAGGACGGTGCGGCTCGGATCGACCACAACGACGCGCACGGAAACTCCGCGATTTAAGTCGGGACAGCAGCGTGACTGTTGTGATAATTAGTCGTTACCCACGTTGCGCGTATTGTGTTCTGAGTTGACAAACCGTGAAGCATCACTGCCGTGCGACGGAAAAGGCCGTTAGGTATCGGCAATAACCGTCAGATATCAGTTCAAGATCAGTTCAATTTTAGATAAACCTGGCGCGATCGCTGCCGGGCGCGACGCATGGAACGAGCGGGCGAAATAGCAGGCCGCCGCGCGATTACCCGCCGGGCAATCCTGCCTTTGCAAGCCCTTCGCGCACGTGGTCGCTGTCGGCGGGGTGCTGATAGTGAAGCGTCCCGAGAAACTCCTCGACGGTGAAGGTCGGTTGCCGCTGCAGCACTTCGCGCGCATGGGCGGCGGCGGCGGTGCCGTTTCCCAATTGCGCCGAGGAGGCGGCGAGAAAAGCATGGTGACCTTGGTCGGGCGCCGTGATCTTGCTGAAGGACTCGATCGCATCGGCGTAGAGGCGGGCGGTGTACTGCGCTCGTCCCAGATGACTCCAGAAGCGCTGCGGATGATAGGGGTTGAGCTGCATCGCGCGGCGCACCCACTCGATCCCCTCGACCGGGCGGCCGAGCCAGGTGAGCAACTCGCCCTGCTGGACGACGATGAGGTCGCTGTTCGGATTGAGGCTCAGCGCGCGGTCCTGGTGATAGACCGCCTTGTCGTGCTGGTTGAAGTTGAGATTGACGGCGGCGAGGATCCGGTGCACGTCCGGATCGTTGTCGTCGAGCGAAAGTGCGGTTCGCAGCTGGCCGGTAATCATCTCGAACGTGGCGTCGCGGTCCTCGCACCAGCCGTGCGTCCACGCCTGGCCGGTCACGCACGCCTTCCAGGCATGAGCGTGCGCGTAGTTCGGATCGAGCTCGATGGCGCGGTTCAGCATCAGGATCGCCTGGGCGTTGGCTTCGCGATTGGACCAATGGTGCAGGACCTTGCCGGTCAAGAGATACTCGTACGCCGCCATGTTGTCGGTGCGCTTGCGCTGCACCCGGTCGTGACGCGCCGCCTCGACCCGGCCGAACAGCGTCGCGGCGATCGAGGAGGTGACTTCGTCCTGGATGGCGAAGATGTCCACCAGCTTACGATCGTAACGCTCGGCCCAGACGTGGGTCTCCGTTTCGCCGTCGATGAGCTGAACGGTCACCCTGACGCGATCCGCGGCTTTGCGCACGCTGCCTTCCACCACATAGTCGACGCCGAACTCGCGCGCGATCTCCTGCGCCTTTATCGGCTTGCCCTTGTGCACGAATACCGCGTTGCGCGAGATGACGAGCAGTTCGCGGAAACGCGACAGCTCGGTGATGATGTCCTCTGTGAGCCCGTCGGCAAAGAACTCCTGCTCGGCGTCGCCGCTCATGTTGACGAATGGCAGGACGGCAATCGACGGCTTGCGCGGGCTCGCGGCGGGCGCCGCGCGCTCATCGCCGGCGGCAGCGGGAGCTGCGGTCGCAGCCTGGCCGTCGAGCAGCACCTTGAAGACGTGGATCGGCCGGCTGATGTTCTTGACCTGCCGTTCGCCGAGATCCTCGTACCCGACCTCGAGCCGGTCGGCGACTTGATCGCGCACCGCCGCGGAAATACAGATACCGCCGGGCTCGGCTATCGATTCGAGCCGGGCGGCGACGTTGACCCCGTCACCAAAGATATCGTCTCCCTCCGCAATCACGTCACCGAGGTTGAGGCCGATGCGGTAGAGCAGAGTCCGCGAGCCTGGCATCTCGCGATTGCGCTGCGCCATGCGCTGCTGAAAGTCTATCGCGCAGCGCAGCGCTTCGGTGACGCTCTGGAATTCCACCAGCATTCCGTCGCCGGTGGTCTTGATGATGCGGCCCTTGCATTTGCTGATCGCCGGGTCGATCAGCTCCAGGCGTATCGTCTTCAATCGTGCAAGAGTGCCCGCCTCATCGACCTCCATGAGACGGCTGTAGCCGACGACATCTGCCGCCAGGATGGCGGCAAGCCGGCGCTCTACATTCGTCATTTCCATTTGGCTTCGGGTCCGGTTTGAAATGGTCTCGGCTGACGCCCTCAGTTCCTATGGCGATGCCTGCATCGAGGCGACACATTGAAGAGCCGACTACGCCGAGAACATGAAAACGCTCGCCTTTTGGCTGGATTGTGATTCGGGGCCGAAATTCACAATTTGCCACACTACCACATTACTTAGTACCCGGACGGGCTGGCCGCCACAGCAAGCCGGACGGCTCACGCGAGGTTGACGCAAGGGAGCGGCGCGGTGCCGTATCGGAGCTACGCGCCCGGCGGCCAGCCGACCCCGCTCGCCTGATGAATGAGCCGGGCTACGCTCAGGATGAGGGGCTCCGCGAAGCGGGGCGCCACGATCTGCATGCCGACCGGCAGCCCTTCCCGCGTCAAGCCGGCGGGCGCAGTGGCGGCCGGCAGGCTCACCAGCGTGATCAGGTA
>Ga0070671_100004794_pt1 | contig 10753 bp, 9 predicted proteins | sample KBSS73metaG_FD_65341 | JGI IMG/M metagenome (GOLD analysis project Ga0070671, IMG submission 65341) | Switchgrass rhizosphere microbial communities from Kellogg Biological Station, Michigan, USA - KBS S7-3 metaG | ecosystem: Host-associated > Plants > Roots > Rhizosphere > Soil ... | reverse complement strand
ACTTCGCCCTCGTACATGTCGCAGGCGGCGAGCTGGCCGATCTCGAGGAACGGAGCGCCGGGATCGAGCAGCCGCTCGACGCGGTCGCGCGGGAGCAGCTTGCCGCGCGAGACGTGGCGCTCGCGACTTTTCTCCGATCCGCCCCTCGCCGCTTCGGCAACGTCGGCGCGCAGCTTCCCGGCGAGTTCGCGGTTGTGCGCCGAGCGCGCGCGGAACTCGTCGCTATCGGCAACGATTTTGCTTTCAATCCGCGGTGCGCTCATGCCGCTTGTCAGTCCGTTAGTCGAAAAACCCTGCCGCTCGCGTAGCCGCAACGGCAGGCGATGGCAAAGCAGCCGTCAGGAGGAAATTATCGTGAATCGCGCACTCTTGTTTGTCGTCGCCTCGGCCTTCGCACTCACCGCCTGCAACACGAGCACGAGCGAGAATGCCGCGCAGGAGCAGGCGCAAGGCTCGCAGTCCGGCATCGACAAGGCCTCAATGGATACGTCGGTCAAGCCGGGCGACGACTTCGACAAATATGCCAACGGGGCATGGGAAAAGAATGCGCAAATCCCTGGCGACAAGTCGAACATCTCGGTCTTTTCGGCGATCAACGACGAGGCGCAGAAGCGCGAGGCGGCGCTAATCGGCGACATCGTCAAGTCGAACCCGGCAGCGGGCTCGGACGAGGCCCGGATCGCCAACTACTACAACGCTTATATGGACACGGCCGGGATCGAGAAGCGCGGGCTTTCGCCGGTCAAGCCCGACATCGACCGCATCGAGGCGATCGCCGACAAAGGCGCACTGGCCGACGCAATTGGCCGTTCCCTGCGCGCCGATGCGGACCCGCTGAACGCGACCAATTTCCACACCGAGAACCTCTTCGGCGTGTTCGTCACCCAAGCATTCAACGATCCGACCAAGACCGTACCTTATTTCCTTCAGGGCGGGCTCGGCCTTCCCGATCGCGACTATTACGTCTCGTCGGACCCGGAAATGGGCAAGCTGCGGGGCAGCTATACGCCTTATGTGGCGAAGATCCTGGCGCTCGCCGGCTTCGACAATGCACAGGCGCGAGCGCAAAAGGTCGTCGCGCTGGAGACCAAGATCGCCCAGGCGCATGAGACGCTGGAGGCGAGCCAGGACCCGACGAAGGCCAACAACCCGTGGACCCGCGCCGACTTCGACAAGAAAGCTCCGGGTGTGGATTGGAATCGCCTGCTCGGCGCTGCCCAACTCGGGAACCAGCAGGACTTCATCATCTGGCAGCCGAGCGCGATCGTGAAGACGGCCGCCCTTGTCGGGTCAGAGCCGCTCGACGTGTGGAGAGATTGGCTGGCATTCCATCGCCTGAACCAGATGAGCGCGGTGCTGCCCAAGGCATTCGACGACGCGCACTTTGCTTTCTACGGGACGGAGATCAACGGCCAGCCGCAGCAGCAAACACGCCAGAAGCGGGCGCTCGGTTCGCTCGATGCGTGGCTCGGCGACGCAGTCGGCAAGCGTTACGTCGACCGCTACTTCCCGGCCTCGTCGAAGGCCAACATCGAGGCCATGGTCACCAACATCAAGGCGGCGCTTGAGAAGCGGATCGACGCGCTGGCCTGGATGGCGCCGGCGACCAAGGCCGAAGCCAAGAAAAAGGTCGCGACCATGGTCGTCGGCATCGGCTATCCGAACAAGTTCCGCGACTATGGCGCGCTCGACATTCGCGCCGATGACGCCTTCGGCAACCTCGATCGCGGCCAGCTCGCCAATTACCAGTATCAGTTGTCCAAGATCGGCAAGCCGGTCGATCGCAACGAATGGTGGCTCGAACCGCAGACGGTGAACGCGCAGAACCAGCCGCTGCAGAATTCGCTGAACTTCCCGGCGGCGATCCTCGATAAGGGCTTCTACGATCCGGCGGCGGACGCGGCCGCGAACTATGGCGCGATCGGCTCGGTCATCGGCCATGAGATCAGCCACAGCTTCGACAATCTGGGCGCGACGGTCGATTCGAGCGGAAAGCTCCGCAACTGGTGGACCGCCGGCGACCTGGCGCACTTCAACCAGGCGGGCGCAGCGCTGGCGGGGCAATATGACGCGTACGAAGCGCTTCCTGGGCTGCACCTCAACGGCAAGCAGGAGCTCGGCGAGAATATCGCCGACGTCGCGGGTCTTGCGGCAGCCTATGACGCCTGGAAGGCTTCGCTCGGCGGCAAACCCTCGCCCGTTATTGACGGCCTGACTGGCGACCAGCGCTTCTTCCTGGCCTTTGCGCAGTCGCATCGCGGCAAGCTTCGCGACGCGGCGCTCAGGGCACGGATCGCGACCGACGTGCATGCGCCGGGCCCATGGCGCGTGCTGACGGTGCGCAACATTGACGCCTGGTATCCGGCGTTCGGCGTCCAGCAGGGCCAGAAGCTGTATCTCGCGCCGGAGAAGCGCGTGACCGTCTGGGGTTGAGCAGGGCTTGAGGCAGGAACGGCGCGGGAGCCCCGCGCCGTTTCTCGTGGATGAAGACCGCGGCTAATCGTCCCAGGCATTCCCGATTGCGGAATCGTCGCCGCGATGGTCGACGATCCGCCACTTGCCTTCGTTCGCGTCATATTCGCACTGGAAACTTTCCAGGAAGAAGACCTGGGCCTCGCCGTTGTTCTCGATGTGGAAAATCGGCCCGGCGACATTGTCTCTGTCGTAATGGTTCACGAGCGCCTGCGCCTTTTCGCACTCGCCGCGCGTATCGAACCGAAGGTTGAACGGGTGCGCCGCGGCGACACCGGAAAGGCCGAGCAGCAAGGCGCTTCCAACAAGTAGCTTCTTCATGACTGATATCTCTTGATGACATGCGGGCGCCACTCGCCGCGCACACGCATCAAAGCGCGCCCGAAACCCGGAAATGAATGATGGAGTCCCGATCAAAAGCCGATGATCTGCCGACTTCCGCCCGGACACGGCGACGCGTGAGGATCGGGGGCTAGAACCTATCCCCCTCTCCCCGCGTTAGCGCGTTTCGAGGGGAGAGCAGGATGAAGTGGATTGGATTGGTTGCGGCCTTGCTGGTCGGCGCTGCCGGAGCGGCGCCGCCTCCGCACGTGAACATCCAGCGCATGTCCGACGTCACGCGCGTGCTCGCGTCCGACGAATTCCAGGGCCGCGCGCCGGGCACGCCGGGCGAGGACAAGACGATCCCCTACCTCATCGAGCAGTTCAAGGCCGCCGGGCTGGAGCCCGCGGGCGAGAATGGCGGCTGGACCCAGACTGTCCCGATGATCCACACGAAGCTGCAGGCGCCGGTCAACGTATCCGTCAGCCAAGGCGGGCAGACGATGCCGCTACGCTTCCCGGACGAAGTCTATCTGGGCACGGTTCGCCCCGTCGATCGCGTCCGCATCGAGAACGCACCGATGGTCTTCGTCGGCTACGGGGTCAACGCGCCCGAGCGCGGGTGGGACGATTTCAAGGGCGTCGACCTCCACGGCAAGGTTGCGGTCATGCTCGTCAACGACCCCGACTTCGAAGCTGCGGCTGGCGAGCCGGTCGCGGGCAAGTTCGGCGGCAAGACGATGACCTATTACGGCCGCTGGACGTACAAATATGAGGAAGCGGCGCGGCGCGGGGCGATCGCCGCGCTGGTCGTGCACGAGACCGAGGGCGCGGGCTATCCGTGGAACGTGGTGAAAAGTCCGGCCGGCGAGGCCTACAACATCGAGCTGCCGCCCGATGCTCCGCAACCGGTACTGCTGCAGGGCTGGGTGCAGCAAAGCCTCACTGCGGCGCTGCTGAAGCGCGCCGGTTACGATTATGACAGCGTCAAGCGCCAAGCGCGCACGGCCGCGTTCAAGCCGATCGATCTCAAGGGCAGTTTTTCCGCCGATATTCCGGTGAACCTGGCGCGCATTACGAGCCACAACGTCATCGGCAAGCTGACCGGATCGAAATATCCGAACGAGACGGTCTGCTATGGTGGGCACTGGGACGCGTACGGCGTCGGGCCTGCCGACGCTCAGGGACGCACCATGCGACCGGGCGCTTCCGACGACGCGCTCGGCCTCGCGGCGATGCTGGAGAATGCGCGGCTGTTCGCGTCAGGTCCACGCCCCGAGCGGACACTCCTCTTCGCAGCGTGGACGGGCGAAGAGCGCGGCCTGCTCGGCTCCGAATATTATGCGCAGCATCCCTTGTTTCCGATGGAAACGATGGTTGCGAACCTGACGTTCGACACGCTGCAGTTCGCCGGGCCGGTACGCGACGTGGTGCTGGTCGGTCGCGGGCAGAGCGAGATGGAGGATTATCTTGCGGCGGCGGCGAAGGCTCAGGGCCGGTATGTGACGCCGGAGAACCACCCGGAGCGCGGGCTGTTCTACCGCGCCGACCATTTCTCCTTCGCCAAGCGCGGCGTGCCGGTGCTGCTCGATATGGCGCTGGCCGGTGCCTACGATCTCGAGAATGGGGGTCGTCCGGCGGGCGAGCGTTGGCTCGATGACTTCACGGCGCGTTGCTATCACCAGACGTGCGACGCCTGGAGCGCGAACTGGAACCTCGAGGGCGCAGCGCAGGAAGCCGAGCTTTACTATGCGATCGCGAAGCGCCTCGCGAACAGCCGCGACTGGCCGCAGTGGAACGCGTCATCGGAGTTCGCGAAGGTGCGCGAGCAGAGCGTGGGGCAGCGCACCGCAGCGCCGATCCACAAGGGTGAGCGCGGGCGCTAGGCCCCGATCACCTCGCGGCCGATGAGCATCCGGCGGATCTCGTTGGTGCCGGCGCCGATGTCGAGCAGCTTGGCGTCGCGGTAGTAACGCTCGACCGGCCAGTCCTTCGTGTAGCCGGCACCGCCCAGCGCCTGTACCGCTTCGTTGGCGACCTTCACGGCATTCTCCGACGCGTAAAGGATCGCGCCTGCCGCGTCGAAGCGGGTCGTCTTGCCCGCGTCGCATGCCTTGGCGACGTTGTAGACGTAGGCGCGGGCGCTGTTCAGCGCGACGTACATGTCGGCGATCTTAGCCTGCATCAGCTGGAACGAACCGATTGGCTTCCCGAACTGCTTGCGCTCGCGGACGTAGGGCAGGACCGTGTCGAGGCATGCCTGCATGATTCCGATCTGGATTCCGGCGAGAACGGTGCGCTCATAATCGAGGCCGCTCATCAGGACCTCGACGCCCTTGTTCTCCTCGCCGAGAATGTTCTCCGGCGGGACGAAGCAATCGTCGAACACGAGCTCGTTGGTCGGCGAGCCGCGCATGCCGAGCTTGTCCATCTTCTGGCCGATCGAGAAGCCGTCCATTCCCTTCTCGATCATGAAGGCCGTGATGCCGCGGCTGCCATCGCCGGTCTTGGCGTAGACGACGAGCGTATCGGCATAACCGCCGTTGGTGATCCAAAATTTGGTCCCGTTGAGGCGGTAGCCGTTGCCGCTCTTCTCCGCCTTCAGCTTCATGCCAACTACGTCGCTGCCGGCACCGGCCTCGCTCATCGCCAGCGCGCCGACATGCTCGCCGCTGATCAGCTTCGGCAGATATTTCTGCTTCTGGTCTTCGTTCGCCCAGCGGCGGATCTGGTTGATGCAGAGGTTGGAGTGGGCGCCGTAGCTGAGGCCCACCGACGCCGAAGCGCGCGCGACTTCTTCCTGCGCGACAACATGCTCGAGATAGCCCAGGCCGAGGCCCCCGAACTCCTCCTCGACGGTGATTCCGTGGAGGCCGAGCTCACCCATTTCCGGCCAGAGCTGGCGCGGGAATTCGTCGCTTTCGTCGATCTCGGCGGCGATCGGAGCGATCCGGTCGCGGGCGAAGCGCTCGGTCGACTCGCGGATCGTGTCCGCCATTTCGCCGAGCTGAAAATCGAGTCCGGTGTCGGACATTGGGAGGTCTCCTTCGACCGCCCGCTAGCACCCGCTTTGCCGTTTGAACAAGCGAAGCGCCGATACTATGTGCAGCGCGACGAACACCGCTCGTCCTGAGCTTGTCGAAGGGCGCTGGCACTACAGTTGTGCATTACACCCTTCGACGTCGGCCTAACGGCCTCCGCTCAGGACGAGCGACTCATTGGAGCACAGCAGAACCATGGCCACCACCGCTGAAGATCCCACCGTCATTCTTTCCATCGCGCGCACGCCCATGGGCTCGATGCAGGGCGCGCTTGCGGACGCATCGGCGACCGACCTCGGCGCGACGGCGGTGAAGGCCGCGGTAGAGAGGGCAGGCGTTTCCGGCGAGGACATCGACCGCATCTACATGGGCTGCGTGCTTCCGGCGGGTCTCGGCCAGGCGCCCGCCCGCCAGGCGGCGATCAAGGCAGGCCTGCCGAAGTCCGTCCAGGCGACCACGGTCAACAAGGTCTGCGGCTCCGGAATGCAGACGGTCATCATGGGCGACGAGGCGATCCGCACCGGCAACGCCGACGTGATCGTCGCCGGCGGCATGGAGTCGATGACCAACGCCCCGTACCTGCTGAAGAAGCATCGCTCTGGCGCGCGGATCGGTCACGATACGGCCTACGACCACATGTTCCTCGATGGACTCGAGGATGCCTATGAAGAAGGCCGCGCGATGGGCAGCTTCGCCCAGTGCACCGCCGACGAATATCAGCTCACGCGCCAGCAGATGGACGATTACGCCATCGAGAGCCTGCGTCGGGCCAAGGACGCGATCGACAAGGGCGGGTTCAAGGACGAGATCGTGCCGGTCACGATCAAAAGCCGCGCCGGCGAGACCCAGGTCGACACCGACGAGGCGCCGGGCCGCGGCCGTCCGGACAAGATCCCGCAGCTGAAGCCGGCTTTCTCAAAGGAAGGCACGATCACGGCGGCGACCTCATCGTCCATTTCCGACGGCGCCGCTGCGGTGGTGCTGACCAGCGAGTCGAACGCCCGCGACAAGGGCCTCGAGCCCGTAGCCCGGATCGTCGCCACGGCGGCGCACGCGCAGGAGCCTGCGCAGTTCACCGTCGCTCCGATCGGCGCGATCGAGAAGGTGCTGAAAAAGGCGGGCTGGAAGGCCGCTGACGTCGACCTCTGGGAAGTGAACGAGGCGTTCGCCTGCGTCGCGATGTTCGCGATGAAGGATCTCGGAATCGGTCATGAAAAAATCAACGTCCACGGCGGCGCGACCGCGCTCGGTCACCCGATCGGCGCCAGCGGAACGCGCATCCTGGTCACGCTGATCAACGCGCTGAAGCAGACCGGCGGCAAGCGCGGAGTTGCGAGCCTCTGCATCGGCGGCGGCGAGGCCACGGCCGTCGCGGTCGAACTGGTCTAATAGTTAACTCGCAGCGCTAGCGCGGCGGTGGTAATGGCTGCTCCCCTCTAAGCAGGGGAGAAAACCGATGCGTCTTACCATCTGCCTTACTGCCGCCCTCGTGCTTTGCGCCAGCTCGACTCAGGTCGTCGCCAAATCGACCTTCCAGATCAACTCGACCAGCTGGAAGTTCATCCAGAAGGGACAGAGCCTGCGAATGTCGGTCGATGCGAATGGCAATTACATCGAGAACACCGCCGCGGGTAAGCACAAGGACCATGGCACGGTCGTTATGAAAGGCGACAAGGTCTGCTTCACCAGTGCGATGAACAGCGAAGGCGAAGACTGCTGGACGACGAGGCCGGTCAGCGTCGGCCATTCCATGATGACGAAGAGCGACAAGGGCGAGAAGCTGACGGTTACGAGGATCAAGTACCACCCGCTCTCGATGCCGAAGTAGCTGCTAGAGTCCGGCAGTCATCTTCTCGAGGAAGATGGCCGACGTCAGATTCATGCGGTCGCGCAGGACCGGCCAGGGCAGGAGCGTCCGGCCGGTCCTGCCGTGTAGGGATAACCTGCGTTGATCCAGATGTTCTCGCCCTCCGCGTAGGGATAGGGATCGCGCACGACGCCAGAGCCGAAGCGGAGAGGTGCGACGCTACTTCTCTCCGGCGTAGGCCTGACATTCGATTTCGAGCAGCGCGCCAAGCGCAAGCCCGTTCGCGCCGAACGCGCTTCGGGCAGGCATCTTCCCGTCCGGGAAGTAGCCGACATAGACTTTGTTGAACGCCGGCCAGTTCTTCATGTCCGCGAGGAAAGCCGTACAGTGGAAGATCCGGTCGTAGCCGATGCCCGCCTGCTTCAGAACAGCGCCGATGTTGTCCATCGCTTGGCGCGTCTGCGCGTCGATGCCGTCGGGCAGCTTCCCGTCGGGTCCGATGCCGATCTGGCCGGAGAGATAGAGAATGTCGCCGACGCGGACGGCGTCGGAGAAAGGCAACGGTTTGCCGTTGAGGTTAGGGCGACCGAAATGCTCGACCGCGGGTCGGGCGGGCGCTCCGCCGGCTGGGGTGGTCATCATCAGGACTCCGATCGCCGTTGCGACAATGACTTTCATGCGAGCCTCCCTCGCCGTTCAGTCCACCACCTCGTCGGCGTTGACGCCCCACAGGTCGGTCGTGCGGATGTAACCGTCGCGCTTGCCAACCTCGATACGGCACCAGCCATTGCCCTTGCACTTGTCGATGCGGCCGACCACGCCGGCTTCCGCTTCGTAGCGGACTTTGGCGTCGTCGCTCGGGTTGGTGCGAAGCGCACGCGGGGCGCCCGGCTTCACGATCGCAGTGCGGCGGTCGCTGAGCATCGTCACCAGCATCCAGCCCTGAGCGCCGTCGGGATCCTGGATCAGCCGCCAGGTCTCGTATTTCTTGACTACGCGCACCGGAAGATCGCGGCGCTGGTAGAGCCAGACATTGGGATAATTCCGGCCGGGGCCGGTGTGCGTCATCGCCTGCCCCGACGCGATCGAAGCCCAGTAGGGCGGCTGCTTTTCCTGCGCAAGCGCGGGGGCAGCGGCTGCAACGACCAGGAACGCGGTGAACAGCCCCCGTGCGATCATCAGGCCCCCGTTAAAATCCTGTCCACGAGCTGCTTCACCGTCGGGATGAAGCCGTTCGAATAAAATGGGTCGCTCTTGAAGCGGAACGCAGCGTGGCCCGCGAACATCAGGTTCTGCTCGACTGGACCGCCGTGAGCGATGTCCTGAAGCGTCTTCTGGATGCAGAAGCTGCGCGGGTCGGCGAGGCGGCCGGTCGAGTTCTTCTCATTGTCCGCCCAGGACGAGAAAGAGCATTGGCTGAGGCAGCCCATGCACTCGGCCTGGTCCTTGCGGATCTGCTTCTCTTCCTCGGGCGTGACGAAGATGAGGGTGTCGTCCGGGCTCTTCATCGCGTTGGTGAAGCCGCGGGCGTACCATTCGCGCGCGTGCTGGAGGTCGCCCTTGGTCACCCAATAGTTCTTCTTCGTGCCGATGCCGACGTCGAGCTGGAAGTGGTGATCGCCGATCGAATCCTTGGTGTAAGCGATCTGACGTTCGCTGCGCGCTTCGAGATTGCGCAGGAACGGGTTGCGTACCGCGGATGAGTAGAACCCCGTCGGCGAGAAGCGGTGCAGGAGGACGTCACCCTCCTCGAGGGTCAGCAGCCGCGCCTTCCACTCGGGCGGGATCGGGCTTTCCTGCGTCAGCAGCGGGCGCGTGCCGAACTGGAAGACGATCTGCCCAAGCTCGGGGTTGTCGATCCAGTTCTCCCACTCGTCGAGCCGCCACACGCCGCCGGCCATGACGATCGGCACGCTGTCGGCAATGCCATTCTCGCGCATCGTGGCGCGCAAGGCCGCAACGCGCGGGTAGGGATCCTGCGGCTTGCGCGGGTCCTCGGCGTTCGAAAGGCCGTTGTGACCGCCAGCGAGCCACGGATCTTCATAGACCACGGCGGCAAGCCATTCGGCGGCCTTGTGATAAGCACGCTTCCAAAGCGCGCTGAAGGCGCGTGCCGAGCTGATGATCGGCAGGTAATTGACGCCGTAGGACGCGGCGATCTCGCTCAGCTTGTAGGGCATGCCCGCACCGCAGGTGACGCCGGTGACCATGCCCTTGGTCCGCTCGAGCACGCCATGGAGCACGCGCTGGGCGCCGCCCATTTCCCACAGAACGTTGATGTTGATGGCGCCTTTGCCCGACGCCATTTCGTAGGCGCGCTGGACCTGCGCGACGGCGCCGTCGATCGCGTATTTGATCAGCTCTTCATGACGGTCACGGCGGGTGAGCGCTTCGTAAACCTGCGGGACGATGCGGCCCTCGGCGTCATAGCTGTCGGCGTTCACGGCGCTGACCGTGCCGATGCCGCCGGCCGCGGCCCAGGCCCCTGAGCTTGCATGGTTGGTAGCGCTGACGCCCTTGCCGCCTTCGACCAGCGGCCAGACTTCACGCCCGCCATAGAGAATGGGCTGGAGGCCCTTGAACAAAACTCGTCTCCCGGGCGCACAAGCGCCTGTCTACGCGGCATATAGAAGCGGTTCGCGACTATTGCGCGTAAAAAGTTGCTTGGGCGTAACCGGTTCCGGCGACCCGCCGGTCAGCAGTTCGTGCTGGCCGCCGCTCCACCGACAACTGCACCGATCGCACCGCCGATTGCGGCTCCCGCACCGGCGTCGTGACCGGGGGCGCCAACCGCGGCTCCCACTGCTGCGCCAGCGAGGCCGCCGCCGAGTACGCCCGCTGCCGGATTACAGGGATAGCCGTAGGGATAATAACCGTTGGCGTATGATCCATAGGGGTAAGAGCCCCCATAGCCGTAACCGTATGGGTAGGCGTAATTTGGCCAGTACGAATAGCCGTACGGGGCGTAAGTCGGATATGGATAAGGGTAACCATATCCGTACCCGTACCCGTACGGATAGTAGCCGCCGTAGTAGGACGGGAACCCGAACCCAAGATAGAGGCCGCCGTAACCGCCGTAACCGTAGTGGCCGTGATAGCCACCATGATGGTC
>Ga0070671_100004793_pt1 | contig 10754 bp, 10 predicted proteins | sample KBSS73metaG_FD_65341 | JGI IMG/M metagenome (GOLD analysis project Ga0070671, IMG submission 65341) | Switchgrass rhizosphere microbial communities from Kellogg Biological Station, Michigan, USA - KBS S7-3 metaG | ecosystem: Host-associated > Plants > Roots > Rhizosphere > Soil ... | reverse complement strand
TCCGCGAGTTCGCAGCGGCAATCATCGGTCAATTGATGTATGCGCTGCTACGGAGCGAGAACTTGTTGCGGTGATGCAACAACTTGCCGTCCGTTCTCCCGACTCCGCCTGGCGCTCGTCGTACTGCCTTTCTTTCCTCACCCTGCATCGTTCTCGCTCGCCAGGATGAACCTACCGACGACGCAAACCGCTCCGAGCCACGACGCCGACAAGACCCGGGCACACAGTTAGCAGTGGCGCATCGTGGCCGGGTTCGGGGGCAGAAATCAGCTGACTTGTAGGTTAGGACACCCGCGATGGTCGCTTCGCGAGCGAAAGGGAGCAGCGGTCTCCCGCTGCTCCCTTTCTTGTGAGCCGGATCAACCCGCCGCTTAGCGGATCTTGCCGCTCAGCGAGAGGCCGATGATGCGCGGTTCGTTGTAGACCGCGGCCATGTAGTTCTCGATCACGCCCTTCAAGTTCTTCTCGTTCGTAATGTTGCGCGCGAAGGCCGCGACCTCGAAGTCGCCAGTGTCGTAGCCGACCTTCAGGCCGCCCTCGAAGTTGCCCTTCGAGTAGAACTCGTCGGTCTTGTAGAGCACGAAGTTGGTGTAGCCCTGCACGTTCCAGTCGGTGGCGATGAACAGCCTGGAGCGCTCGCCCGTCGGGATGTCATAGCGCGCGGTGGCGTTGAGCGTCCACTTGGGGGCGTTGGGCAGCGGGTTGCCGTCGATCTGCGCCAGGTAGGCCGGCGCGCCGAAGATGGTGCGCTGGACGATCGGATCGTTGACGGTGCAGACCAGCTTGCCGTTGAGCGCGCAGGCCTGCGCGTAGACACGCTTGTCCTTGATCTCGGTGTGCAGCAGGCTGCCGCCCAGCGTGATCGACAGGTTCTCGACCGGGCGATACTCGAGGTCGGCCTCCAGACCATAGGCCTGCGCCTTGTCGGCATTGAACAGCACGCCGTTGCCGTTGGCGTCGTTGCCGTTCAGCTGGATGTTCTTGAGGTTCCAGTAGAACGCGGTGGCATTGAAGCGCAGCGTGTTGTCGAGCAGCTGGCTCTTGAAGCCGGCTTCGTACGAGGTGATCGTCTCGGAGTCGGCCGTCGTGAACGGCGTGCTGAACACCGCCGAGCGGCCTTGGATCGTGGGCCCACGGAAGCCGCGGGCGATGCGGGCGTAGAGGCTGAAGTCCGGCGCCGCCTTGTAGAGCAGGCTCACGTCCCAGCTGGGCTTCTCGTCCTTGAGGCGCACGCGGCAGGGGAACGCCGCGGTCGAGACGCAGGTGGTGGGGTTGTTGTTCGCCTTGAGCAGCGTCGTCGTCTTCTTGTCGCTGGTGTAGCGCGCGCCGGCGGTGAGGGTGAGCTGGTCGGTCAGGTCGTAGCTGCCCTGGCCGAAGATCGCCCACGAGGTGTTGACGTCGTGCAGGCGCACCCAGTTGTTGGGGTTGCGCGCCGCCGTCGTCAGGAAATAGCCGCGCTGGTAGAAGTCGGTGATTTCGCGGCTGTCGAAGTAGAAGCCGCCCAGCTGCCACTTGAGCGGGCCGTTGCCGGTGCTGGCGAGGCGCAGTTCCTGCGACCACTGGTCGAGGTCGCGGATCTGGCCCTGCGACTGGCCGAAACCGTTGGGCACGCCGCCCACCGGGTAGTTGGTCGCCGCGCCGCCGTCGGTGTCGCCGCGGCTGTAGCCCTTGGTGGTCTCGTAGGCGGTGATCGAGGTCAGCGCCGCGCCGCCCAGGTCCCAGGTGACATGGGCCGAGGCGCCCTTGGTCGTGTAGGCCTGCGGGTTGTCCTGCGCCTCGTCGTAGGCGACCGAGTTGCGGGGACCAACGGGATCGTTCGAGCCCTTCACCAGAGCGCCGCGATGGAACAGGGTCGAGGTGCCGTCGTAATCGCGATAGTGGCCCGAGAGCAGGACCGAGAAGTTCTCGGTCGGCGTCAGCAGCACCTGGAGGCGGGCGTTGCGGTCGTCGAAGCCGCCCATGGCGTTCTTCCGCGGCGTGGCGGTGCCATCGGCGCTCGGACCGGCGTAAGTGTTGTCGACGTAGTCGTCGCGGTGCTGGACGAGGAACGAGGCGCGCACGGCGATCTTGTCGGCCACGATCGGGCCGCCGATGCCGGCGTCGAGGTTGACGGTGCCGTAGCTGCCGAGGCTGATGGCGGCCTGGCCGTTCAGGTCCATCGTCGGGCGCATGGTGTCGAACTTGATGATGCCGGCGGTCGTGTTGCGGCCGAACAGCGAGCCTTGCGGGCCGCGCAGCACCTCGACCTGGGCGATGTCGTACGCCGGGTTGGACTTCAGGATCACGTGCTCGAGCACGACGTCGTCCTGGATGATCGAGACCGGCTGCGAGGCGCCGAGGTAGAAGTCGATGTTGCCCAGGCCCCGGATGTAGAAGCGCGGGAAGATGCGGCCGGTGGTGGACTCGGCATAGAGCCCGGGCACGCGGCCCGAAAGCGCGAGCAGCGTGTCGTCGCCGCCCGAGGTGAAAGCGCGGTAGTCGTCGCCACGCAGCACGCCCACGGACACGGGCACGTCGGTCAGGCGCTCCTGGCGGCGCTGTGCGGTCACGACGATGTCGCCGCCCACTTCGCTGTCGGCCGTGCTCGCGGCGGTGCCGGCGTCGGCCGCGGCCGAGGGGGCCGTGCCTTGCGCCATGGCGATGCCCGGCAGCGCGCTGGCGCCCAGGCTCAGAAGGCCGAGAACGAGCGCCCGGCGCGGCTTGTACGATGTCATGCGAATGTCCCTTGTTCCCACCATTCACGCGTCGAAAACGACGGCGTTGGCGGGCCCCTAGGCGCGATCGATGTGACATTGGTGACAAACTTCCGGCGTGTGTCCGATTGCCGCGGAGGTGATGCCGCATTGCAACAAAGTGTTGCTACGGATGGACCTACCGGTCCCGCATACCCGCCACTTGCATCGGCCGCGCCTTCCTGCTCCGTTCCGGGCTTCACCAGACCGAAAGCCCATCCCCCGCATGACCGATACCGCACCGTCCGCTCCCGACGCCGCGCCCGAGGCGCATTCCTCCGGGTTGCAGTGGCGCATCCTGGCAGGGTTCGTGGGCGGGCTGGTGGCGGGGCTCCTGGTCTATACCTTTGCGCCGGGGGCAGGCTGGGTCACGAGCGTGGTCACGTATGTCACCGGGCCGATCGGGCAGGTGTTCCTGCGGCTGCTGTTCATGCTGGTGCTGCCGCTGCTGTTCAGCGCGCTCGTCATCGGCATCGCCGACATGGAGGAGATCAAGGCGCTGCGCCGCGTTGGCCTGGCGACGCTGCTCTACACGCTGATCGTCTCGGGCATCGCGGTCGCGCTCTCGATCGCGCTGGTCAACCTGCTGCAGCCCGGCGCCGGGGTCGATCGCGAGGCGGCGCGCGCGCTGCTGGCGCAAGGGGGCAAGGCGGCCTCCGGCATCATCGCTAGCGCGCAAGGCAGCAAGAGCGGGGTCGAGGCGGTGCTCGGCCTGGTCCCGACCAACGTGATCGCGGCGATGGGCGAGAACGACATCCTGGCAGTGATGTTCTTCGCGCTGTTCTTCGGCATCGGCCTGCTGCTGGTGCGAACGCCGCAAACCGAAACCGTGCGCAACGTGATGGAGGGCGTGTTCGAGGTGGCGATGAAGCTGATCGGGCTCGTCATCCAGCTCGCGCCGATCGCGATCTTCTGCTTCATGTTCAACCTCTCGGCCCAGTTCGGCTGGGACCTGCTGATCAAGCTCGCGGCCTACGTGGGCGTCGTGCTGCTGGCTTTGGCGCTGCAGATGTTCGGCGTCTACTCGGCGCTGCTGGCGTTCGTGGCAAGGAAGAGCCCGGTCGCGTTCTTCCGCGAGACGCGCGAGGCGAGCGTGATGGCGTTCTCCACCGCCAGCTCGAACGCGACGCTGCCGACCTCGCTGCGGGTGGCGGACACCGAGCTCAAGCTGCCGCCCAAGGTCGCGCGCTTCGTGCTGACCATCGGCGCGACCGCCAACCAGAACGGCACCGCCATGTTCGAGGGCGTGACGGTGCTGTTCCTCGCCCAGTTCTTCGGCGTGCACCTCGACCTCGGACAGCAGATCTTCGTGATGCTGATCTGCATCCTGGCGGGCGTGGGCACCGCGGGCGTGCCGGCCGGTTCGCTGCCGGTGATCGCGCTGATCCTGGGCGGCGTCGGCGTGCCGCCCGAGGGGATCGGCCTGATCCTGGGCGTCGACCGGCTGCTCGACATGTGCCGCACGACGCTCAACGTGATCGGCGACCTGGTGTGCGCGACGGTGATCTCGGCGGTGAGTGGGGAAGAGGCCCACCCCCAACCCCTCCCGCAAGCGGGAGGGGCTTAAGCGACGTGTTCACCCCACCCGCTTGCGGGAGGGGCAGCGAGGCTTGGCGGCTCGCCGCCTAGCCGCAGCGGGGCGGGCCGGCGCCACTCAAAAGACGGCGACGATCATCTCCAGCACTGCTTCCCACGAGAGCAGCATGAGCACCTGCCAGAGCAGCCATAGCAGTGTGAGGCAGATCGACGCTGCGATAAGCCAATGTTCCTTCGAGTAGTAGAGGTAGCGCAACCAAAAGCGCCTGAGCTTGCGCTTCACGTGGCCTTCCGCCCGGGCTTCTCCAGCACCTTCGCCTTGTAGGCGCACAAGTCCACCACCGGGCAGCGCCAGCACTCGGGCGTGCGGGCCTTGCAGGTGTAGCGGCCGTGCAGGATCAGCCAGTGGTGCGCGCCGACGCGGAACGGCTGCGGGACTTTCTTCTCCAGCCCCAGCTCGACCGCCAGCGGGGTCTTGCCCTTGGCGAGGCCGGTGCGGTTGCAGACGCGGAAGATGTGGGTGTCGACCGCGAAAGTCTCGGCGCCATGGGCGGAGTTGAGCACGACGTTGGCGGTCTTGCGGCCGACGCCGGGCAGGGCGGTCAGGGCGTCGCGGTCGGCCGGCACTTGCCCGCCGTGGTCGCGCACGAGCAGCTCGGACAAGGCGATGACGTGCTTGGCCTTGGCATTGAACAGGCCGATGGTCTTGATGTGCTCCTTGAGCGCCGCCTCGCCCAGCGCGACCATCTGGGCGGGCGTGTGAACCTCGCGAAACAGCGCGCGGGTCGCCTTGTTGACGCCGACGTCGGTCGACTGGGCCGAGAGCACGACGGCGACGAGCAACTGGTAGTCGTTGCCGTATTCCAGCTCGGTCTGCGGGTCGGGGTTGAGCTCGGCGAGACGGCGGAAGAACTCGAAGGTCTGGGCCTTGTTCATGCCGGCGCTTACAGGCCCAGCACTTGCGGCATCGTGTAGCGGCCGGCGGGCTGGTTCAGCAGCCACAGGCAGGCGCGCACCGCGCCCTTGGCGAAGATCGTGCGGTTCTCGGCGAGGTGGCTGAGCGAGAGGCGCTCGTCCCGGCCCAGGAACAGCACCGAGTGGTCACCGGCGACAGTCCCGCCCCGCAGTGCCGCAAAGCCGATCGCGCCCGGCGCGCGCTTGCCGGTGAGGCCGTCCCGCCCGCGCTCGGCATGATCGGCAAGCTCGATCCCGCGCCCCGCGGCGGCGGCTTCGCCCAGGAGCAGCGCGGTGCCTGAGGGTGCGTCCACCTTCATGCGGTGGTGGGTCTCGACGATCTCGATGTCCCAGTCCTCGCCCAGCCGCGCGGCCGCTTCGCGCACCAGGTGGGCGAGCAGGGTGACGCCGAGCGAGGTGTTGCCAGTCTGGAGCACGGCGATGTGCTCGGCCGCATGGTCGAGCAGGAAGTGGTGGCGCTCCTCGAGGCCGGTGGTGCCCACGACGATCGGCACGCCGGCGGCGACGGCGGCGTCGAGCGTCGCCTCGAGCCCGGCGGGCGAGGAGAAGTCGACCAGCACGTCGCTCGCGGCCGCGAGCGGCACTGGATCGCCGTCCCGGTCGATCCCGCCCGCGACGGTGGCGCCCGCCTCGGCGACGGCCGCCGCGATCGCCTGCCCCATGCGCCCCGCATTGCCGATGATGCCGATCCTGCTCATAGTCCGTCTTCTCCTGCCCGACGCGGCGCCTGCCAAGGCGGTGCTGCATGGCGCAGCCTGCGCGGCGGGACAAGCAAAGCATCCCGACCGAAGCGATCGTCCGCGATTTTGCTTGCGCGCGAACGAGTTCCCCATGCAAGAGCAACCGATCAAGCAGCGGGGCTACTGCATATGCTTCAGGTCAGCGACGGTGTGCTTGCCGCGTTCGCGCAAGAGTCGAGGCCAGGCGCGGATGCCGAACTGTTGCAGTGGCTTTGCGGCAAGGCACCCGAATTGGAGCGACGCGCTGATCTGGCGAGTCATGTCCGCGCGCTCGTGGACTGGACGCAGTCTCGCGGGATCACGGCGATGCAGGATGTTTATCTTATTGCCGAGATGAATGTCCTTCGCGGCATCGACCTTTCGGCCGATCGCGACTTCGACGTGCTTTGCGGTCAGACAGCGGCCGCGCGGCCGGGGTTCATGCTCGACTGGATCAGGGCAAAGCCTCCCGCTTTCTGGAGAGCGCACGATGGCCTGCGCTGACACGCTGGGCCCAGGGCTGGCGGTGCTGTCGAGCGCGATCAGCACGGGCAAGGTCACCGGCACCAAGCTTTACGCCAAGTACCTCCAGGGTTGCCCGCAGCAGGCCGCCGCCGCCATGCAGAAGGCCGCGATCCACAAGATCGACGACAAGGCCATGTGCCAGGTGATGTGCTGCTGCAAGAATGTGGAGATGAGCGGCGGCCGGCAGTACAAGCAGAACTGCGTTGCCGCGACGCTCAAGCGGGCGGACAACCTGCTCGGTGGGAAGAGCCGCTACAAGCCCGAAGTCAGCTACAACATGGAGACCGATCCACCCTCTCCCTTCATGCGCCAGGCGCCGGGGCAGGAAACGGTGCCGCGCTCGGCCCAGGGCGCGATCAGCGATGCGAAGAAGGCGATCAGCTACTACGAGCCGGGCGAGGGCATGGTGCGCCGGCCGGACGTGGTGATCGTGGAGGACCCCAGCCAGCCGCCGATCCAGTCCAACATCGACCGGATCGTCGAGATGAAGTTCCCGGGCGACGGCGAGGGCATGGACCAGTACGCCGACTACGCCGAGATCGCCGGTTCGCGCGGCAAGTTGAAAGTGCTCGACGCCAACCAGGGCGATTGCAACTGCAAGCCCGACGATGCCGAGCCCGAGCCAGTCCCGGCACCGGCCACCGAGCTGGAGATGGCCGAGGCGCGGGCGCCGAACTATGCGGCCTATGCGATGCTGGGTCTTGCGGCCATTGCTCTGGTGGGCGTCGGTGTCGCCGTGGTCCTCGCGCCCGAGGCCGCACCGCTGGAGGCAGAGGCCGGATCGGCCGCGGCCGGCGCGTTCGGCACCGCGTGGGGAGAGATTTTCGGCGGCGCGGCCGCCGCGGGAGGACTTTGACATGGCCGAGGACACGACGCTGCAGATCGCCGACCTCGACCGGATCGAGATCAGGACTCGCAAGGGGCGGATCGCGGCGCGCTTCGCGGTGGGCGGGACGTTCTATTTCCCCTGGAGCGGCGAGCCGGCGCAAGCAGAGGCGCTCGGCAAGGCGGCAGAGGGCATCCTCGGCATGCTGGGGCCGCAGATCCGCTGGATTGCGCCGCAAGGAGAGGATTTCGAGCCGTTCGACGCCAGCCGGCACGCGAGCGAAGCTGCGCGCAGGTTCTCCGGGATCGGGCGGCGCCAGGCCTCTTTCCTGGCCCATGGCGGCAGCGACGTGAAGGACGCGAGCGCGACTTCGCTGGCGGTGCACGTGCCGCGCGCGACGCCGGCCCGCAAGCTGGGCTTCCTGGTGTTCACGATCGGCTTCCAGCATCTTCAGTCGCTTCCGCCTGACACCCTGCGCCGCACCGTCCTGTGGCTGGCCGAGACGCTGCGACCGCTGCACGGGACGGCGGGCCTGTGCCTGGCGCTCTCGCCCGACCCTTACGCAGCAAGAGACGCCGACCCGGTGGTGCCGCCGTTCCTCTCCCGCTTTCCGGGGCTCGCCTTCGATCACCCGGTGTTCGATGCGTTGCAACTCAAGGACGGGTTCAAGCGGGTCAACTGGATGACGGTGCTTGGCGATCCGCTGGTGGAGCGCCTGGGCGGCGTCGACACGCTGGCGGAGAAGGCGGAGCAGAATGGCCTGGGCCTGCTGCGTTATGCCGGCGGCGCGATCGTCCAGGCGGGCGCGGCGCCCGAGTTGGGCGATATGAATAGCGGCCTGGTGCCGGAGGCTTTGCGCCGGGCCGGGCGGCTGCTCAAGCCGGTGCGGGCGCCGTTCGACGACGTCATCTTCGATGGCGACATGGGCGACTTCGACGCGCAAGGCTTTTCGCGCGAGTGGCTGGCGCGCTTCGATGACTGAGCCTGGCGTGCAGGGCGCCATCCGCAACATCGTGATCCTCACTGGCGCCGGGGTCAGCGCCGAAAGCGGCATCGACACGTTTCGCGACGCGGGTGGCTTGTGGGAGCAGCATCGGGTCGAGGACGTGGCGACGCCCGAGGCGTTCGCGCGTGATCCCGAGCTGGTGCTGCGCTTCTACGACATGCGCCGCGCCGCGATCCAGACCAAGGAGCCCAACGCGGCGCACTTTGCCCTGGCGCGGCTCGATGCCGAGTGGGACGGCGAGCTGCTGATCGTCACCCAGAACGTCGACGACTTGCACGAGCGGGCCGGGGCGCGCCGGGTGCTGCACATGCATGGCGAGCATCTGCTGGCCTGGTGCACCGCCTGCGACGAGCGTTCGCCTTGGCGTGGTCCGCTGCTCGACCGGCCGGCGTGTCCGGCGTGCGGGGAGCGGGCGCTGCGGCCCGATGTCGTGTGGTTCGGCGAGATGCCCTACCGCATGGACGAGATCTACGAGGCGCTGCGCGAGGCGGACGTGTTCGTTTCGATCGGCACTTCGGGCGCGGTCTATCCGGCGGCGGGTCTCGTGCGGCAGGCGCGCCAGCTGGGTGCGGCGACGCTGGAGCTGAACCTCGAGCCCTCGCAAGGGAGCGCGTGGTTCGACGAGGCGCGGCACGGCCCCGCGACCGAGCTGGTGCCGGCGTGGGTGGACGAGGTGCTGGCGGGCTGACGGTCGGCGTCGTCCCGGGTCAGGTCCGGGACGACGAGAGCAGGGCCAGCGTTCGTTCGTCCCGCTCGCCGAACCAGCGCGCGATCGTGTCGCCGAAGGGCGCGCCGGCGGCTTCGAACAGAGTAAGCGAGGAGCGCAGCTTCATCGTGTCGATGCCGCCGAACACGCGCTCGGCGGTGGTGCCCGTCAGCGAGTCGAGCGCGGCGACGCATTCGTGCAGGCGCGGCCCGAGCACCGGGTGGACGAGATAGGCGCGCGCCTCGTCCAGCGAGCGTATCGCATAGCGCTGCGCCATCGGGCTGTGGCCGAGGCCGGCGATTTGCGGGAACACGTACCACATCCAGTGGCTGCGCTTGGCGCCCGCGCGGATCTCCGCAAGCGCCTTGGCGTAGCTGCCCTCCTGGGCCTGGACGAAGCGGTCGAGATCATGGGCCATGCCGGGCAAACGGGCGAGGCCAGGTCCAGTTGCTCAGAAGAAGCCGGTGAGGTTGACCGAAGTATAGCGCACGCCGCCGCCGCCGCCGTTGGGCGCGTCGCGCAGGAAGCGGCCGCGCGCGAGGTAGACGCCGTCGACCTCGAAGCGCAGGCGCTTGGGCGCGAGCCAGTAGCGCACCCGCGCGTCGATCTGGTGCCCGGCGAACCTGCCCGACCTGCCGGCCGGATCGCGCACTCCGGTGGTGGAGAACGCATCGTGCCGGTCCGCCAGCCACAGGCCGCGATAGCCGAGGAAGGCGTCGGCGCGCGGCGAGGGCGTCACTTCGATCCGAGCGCCGGGCGAAACGATGTTGGCGCGGCCGATCGCGTTGTAGAGGCCCGCTGGGCCCAGGTCCGCGCGGCGCATCCCGTAGAGCGTGTCGAACCGCCCGTATGTGCGCCCGGTGCCGTCGCCGCTCGCCCGGTCGAGTTCGAACAGCAGGTGCGGCTTCCACGCGCCCTGGAAGCTGTAGCCGGCGTATGCGCGCAGGAACGTGGCGCTGACCGGCAGGCGTGCCGCGGTGGGCGCGAGCGAGGCGGAGATGCGGCCCCATTGGTACATCGCCTCGGCGCCGCCGTCCCAGCGGCCGACCGCCGGATCGGCCTGGATGCGCGCGCCCAGCGTGTTCAGCGAGCGATCGCGCGTCGGGCGGTCGCGGCCGTCGCGCTCGCCCAGGTGCAGGAAGCTGGTCTCCACCAGCGTGCGGCTGGCCTTGGCCTGCCGGGCGAGAACGCCACCCCACAGCACGGTCGTGAAGCCGGCGCGGTCGAGCACGACCTTGTTGTCGCGCAGGCCCGCGGCGTCCTCGGGCAGGCGCCTTTCGGGCAGGACGTAGAGGCCGGTCGCCTTGATGCCCGATGCGGTGGCGATGTCGACGCGGGTGCCGAGGAAGGTGTTGGTGGTGTTGCGGTAGTCGTCGTTGGCGACGAGCCGGCGCGAGCCGAGTTCGAGCGTGAAGCGTCCGGCCTGAACGCTGGTCCTGGTGCCGCGCCCCAGCACGCTGCCCAGCTGGGCCTGGAGGTACACTTGCGCGGGCTCGAGGGCATTAACCTCGCCCGTGCTCAGCGGCGTGCCCGGGTCGGCGCCGTAGGCGCGGCTGTCGTGCACTTCGGCCGCGAGTGCGACCGGCCCTTGCCGCCAGGAAAGGCGCACCTGGGTGCGCACGTTGGCGAGATCGTCCCTCCTGTCGAACCCGGCGCGCGGCTGGTTGTCGATCGCCTCGTAGCGCAGGCGGATGTTGCCGCTGAGCTTGAGGCCTTCAGGAACTTCCTG
>Ga0070671_100004792_pt1 | contig 10756 bp, 8 predicted proteins | sample KBSS73metaG_FD_65341 | JGI IMG/M metagenome (GOLD analysis project Ga0070671, IMG submission 65341) | Switchgrass rhizosphere microbial communities from Kellogg Biological Station, Michigan, USA - KBS S7-3 metaG | ecosystem: Host-associated > Plants > Roots > Rhizosphere > Soil ... | reverse complement strand
GGTACGGGCGTACTGTGCGCCGTGTTGCCCGCCTTCGTACGGTACGACGATCGCACCTCGCCGCACCGCGCGGCGAAGCTCGCCGAGGAGGCGGGACAATCGTGATCCGTCATTGGCCTCGCGAGGGCACTAGACTGGGTGCAAGGCAACATGAGATCGCGGAGTCTCGACTCGGCGCCTACCTCGGTCATTTGGCCGACGCGCCACGTACGACGGGGCCTGTTGCCGCCATCTCCGCCGTACTCGCGTTCAGCGGCGCATCCATGACCAGCTTGGCGTTCGTGCCGCGTCAGCGGTCGAGTGCCGCCGAGTCGGCCCGGACCGTGGCGACGTAGGGCTGGAACTCGACGTCCGCCGCGCGCCACATCCGCAGCACGTGGCCGTAGAGCCGGCGCGCTGCGTCGCGCTCGCCACGACCTGCCAGGATCCGCGCCTCCCCCAGCCGAGCGTAGGGGAGAAACATCAGGTCGCGACCCGATGGATCGGGCACGCTTCGGAACAGTGCGAGCGCGGGATCGTCGCGGCGGCCGACGGCGAGCGCCAGGGCTGCATCGAGACGTCCGGGCCATGCGACGTCCGTGCCGAGCATACGGCGTCGCAGTGCCGCCGACTGCAGCATGCGCGCGAGCGTATCGGCGGCGGCGTGGGGTCCGCCACGCTGCACGAGCCAGATGGCATCGAGCCACGCCGGGTACACCTGCAGCTCGGGAGTTGCCTGAGCCATCATCACGAGCCGCGCTCGCGCCGCCGCCCATTGCTCGCGCTGGTCCCGCATCGCGGCATAGCGCCCAAGCGCGAGACTGTGCACCAGCTGCTCATAGTCGGGACTGCCTGAACCTTTGGTTGCGAGGCCGCCCTCCACCCGCGCGACGAGCGCGCTCTCGCGAGCGGGATACGCCGGCACGCCCGGCAGGCTAGCGTTCAGCAGGTGCAGGTCCGCGCACAGAGGCGTCGATGGAGTGCAGGCACGCCACCCATCGGGTCCGAACGCTTCACGCCATCGCCCGCGCGCCGCGGCGAACTCCATGCGGAGCGGCCCTGCGCGACCGGCCTGACCCATCCGGTCGACCTCCGTCGCCAGCTCGAGGTCCTCCAGGTAGACGGCCAGCGCCCGCGCCGCTTCCTGCGCAGCCCCAGGTGGGGCCGACGCCAGGCCGCGCCGGAACGTCGCGATGCGAGCGGGATCGCCACTGACGTAGGCGCGCAGCGCGGCGAGCTCCCACTCGCGGACCGTGCCCTGAAGCCCCGGGAGCGCCCGCTCGGCCAGGGATTCGAGCCGCGATCGATCTCCCTCCGCCGCCGCGATGCGCGCCAGGTGCAGCAGCGTTTCGGCGTCATCAGGGTCGAACGACATCACTCGCTCGAACGGGGCGCGGGCATCGCGCCAGTCGAGGCCTCGCGCGGGCCCCAGGTGGAAGATCGATTCGCCCAGGAGGAACCACGCTTCGATCGCATCGGGATCGTCGGCCACGATGTCGCGCAGCACGCGCTCGGCGGAGTCACCATCCTGGTGGTAGTAGGCGCTGGCGGCGGCTAGCAGCCGCTGCTGGCGATCGGAGAGGCGCCGGCGCCCGCGTTCCGCCAGCGCCAGCATCGCGAAGATGTCCCGCGACGGCCGGCCTGCCCAGTCGAGCGCTGTGGCACCGCGATAGGCGGCGATGGCGAACCCGCTGTCCAGCGAAACGGCCTGCGCGAACCGCTCGGCGGCCTCCGCGTGCCGGCCCGCCGCCATCGCGGCCTCGCCATCGATGAAAGCGCGAAACGCGTCCAGCGATCCCGTTGCGGCGGCACCGACCACCTGCAGCTCGCGCTGGTCCAGGCCGGCGGCATCCACCAGCAGCCGCAGCGCCAACGCGTCGGCCAGACGGAACAGCGAGTCCCGAGCCCCGCTTACGGTCGCGGTGCTCACCAGCGCACCGTCGCCCCGAGTCAGGCGCAGCTCGGCCCGCACCTGCACCTGCTCTCCCACGATCGTCACGTCGCCGACCACGAAGTGCGTTGCATGCAGCCGTTGCGCCGCCCGCAGCGCCGCCGCCGGGTCGGCTGTCACCGTCGATTCGCGCTGCTGCAACGCACGCACCGTGATCGGATCCACCAGTCGCACGCCGCCCGCGCGCTCGAGCTTGGCCTCGAGCAGCGCACCGAGTCCATCGCCGACGTAGGCGAGCGCCGGGTCGCCGTGGGTGGTCAGCGGCATGATGGCGATGGCTCGACCCGGAGGCGCATCGGCGCGCGCCGTGCGTCGCCAGAGCAGCAGCGGCGAGATGGCCACCGCGATGGCAGCCGCCGTGAGCAAGGCACGCCGCAGTGGACGCGTGGGGCGCGGCGCGCGCGCATCCGGTGCGGGCACCGTCACGACCGGCGGAGCTGCGAGGGTCGAGGGCGGTGTCGGGATGCTTGGTTCGCTCGCACGACGTGCGCGGACGCGAGCCAGGAGCGCCGTCGTTTCCGGCGCGGGCCGCTCGCCGAACTCCCGGCCGAGTCTCTCGGCGAAATTCTCGTAGGCGTCGATCGCCCCCGTCCGGTCGCCCGCTCGGTCGAGCCAAGCGAGCAGCCGCCGCAGCGCCTCCTCGTCGTAGGGCGCCAGGTCGACGGCCCAACGCGCGGCCTCCACTGCCGACGCGGCATCCCCGGCCCGCTCGGCGGTGGCCGCCGCGCGCCAGGCTGCGTCCGTCGCCATCCCGGACAACCGCTGCCGTTCCCGCTCCAGCCACCGCTCGAAGTCCGGTGCACCCGACACATGAAATCCGGGCAGCAGGTCACCCCCATAGAGCGACCGCACGTCGGCCCAGCGTCCCGCCGAGACGGCTTCCTCGAACGACAGCACGTCGCACTCGAGCCGCCCGAAATCGACGGCGAGGGTCTCCGCGCCGCGACCCACGAGCAGCTCGGGCTCGAGCTCCTGACGGATGTGGTAGATGGCCTGGGACAGCGAATTCCGCGCGTGCCCTTCGTCCGCCTCGGGCCAGAACAGGGCCAGCACGCGGTCGCGGCGATGCGGCCCCCGCGGAATCGCGAGCGCCAGCCAGCTCAGGAGCGCCAGGCGCTTCGGTTGGGCCGGCAACCGCTCCACGGGCCCGGAAGGTCCGTGCAACGCGATGCCGCCCAACGCCTTGAACTGGATCAAGTCGCCTCGGGCCTCGTGACGGCCGCGGTACCGCCGTCTGGAAATAAGGGGAGTTGGAACGTGAGTTAAGACCCGGTCCGATCTTTGGCAAGGTGCCCGCGACCGCGGGTTCTCAGCCACGACCCCAACTCAGAGGTGCTGCATGCATTCGTCCCCCGTGCGAGGGCGTCCGGCCGTGCGCGTGCCCGTGCTCGTCACGCTCGCCTCCCTCGCCTTGCTCGCCGGCTGCGGTGATGACTCGAACGACGGCGGAAACACTCCGCCCCCGACGGTGGAGTACCAGGGCGTCTTCGGCTCGGCGACGAAGGCGGGCCGGCTCGACTTCGGCACCGCCACCGCCGACCTGCGCGCCGGCATGGCGGCGCTGGTCGCGCCGATTCCGCTGACGGGCACCATGGACTTCATCGACAGCGGCACCCCCGTGGCCCTCACCGGCACCCTGGATGGCAACGCCCTGTCGATGACCGGCGGTGGATACACGTTCACCGGAACCCTCTCGGACAACATCATCAACGGCACCTTCACGGGCCCCGAGGACGGCACCTTCACGGCCACGCTCGTGCCCGACGGCGGGATCGTGGTGCAACTCTGCGGCGAGTACGATGGCAGCGACACGGGCGTCTTCAGCCTGACCGTCGACGCCACTCGCGCCGGTGGCGTGATCATCGTGCCGGATGACGGCAGCGCCGGCCAGACCGGCCGGGCGCGCGCGAAGGCCGGCAGCACGACCGACGTCGAAGTGCTCCCCGACGCGCTGCCCACGTTCGTCGTGGCCACGGGCACCATGAACGGCGCCTTCAACCAGATCACGGGCAGCTGGAACGACGGCCAAGGAAACTCGGGCACGTTCAGCGGCAGCGTGGATCAATGCATCTTCGTCCCCTGACGGTTCGCTGACCGGCACGCGAGGGGCCCGGCGAGATCGCCGGGCCCCTCGGCCGTCCGGGATCCCCGAGGATCCGAACCGATTATTTTGCGCCGCATGACCCAGGCCTCCCGCATCGTGAACCTCGGCCTCGTGCAGCGTCGCGCCTCGCGCGACCCGGCCGAGAACCTGGCACGCACCATCGAGGGGATCCGCGAGGCGGCACGGCGCGGGGCCCAGATCGTCTGCACGCAGGAGCTCTTCCTCGGCCCGTATTTCTGCCAGACCGAGGACCACGAGTTCTTCAAGCTGGCCGAGCCGGTTCCGGGCCCGTCCACCGAGGCGATGCAGGCCGTCGCGAAGGAGCTTGGCGTCGTGATCGTCGCCAGCCTCTTCGAGAAGCGGGCCGAAGGCCTCTACCACAACACGGCCGCGATCATCGACGCCGACGGCTCGTACCTGGGCAAGTACCGGAAGATGCACATCCCGGACGACCCCCAGTACCTCGAGAAGTTCTACTTCACGCCGGGGGACCTCGGGTTCAAGGCCTGGGACACGCGTTTCGGACGCATCGGCGTGCTGGTCTGCTGGGACCAGTGGTATCCCGAGGGCGCGCGGCTGACGGCGATGCAGGGCGCGGAGATCCTGTTCTATCCCACGGCGATCGGCTGGCTCGTGCCCGAGAAGGCGGAATACGGCGAGCGCCAGGCCAACAGCTGGGAGACGATCCAGCGCGCGCACGCCATCGCGAACGGCGTCTACGTCGCCGCGGTGAACCGGGTGGGGCATGAGCCCGGCCCGAACGAGGGCATCGAGTTCTGGGGCGGCAGCTTCGTCGCGGACCCGTCGGGCATCGTGGTGGCGAAGGCGGGCCAGGACGAGGAGATCATGGTGGTCCCCGTGGACCTCGCGCGCGTGGACGTGCAGCGCACCCACTGGCCCTTCCTGCGCGATCGTCGGATCGACGCCTATCAGGACCTCACGCGTCGCTTCATCGACTGAGCCAGCGCCATGTCACCGTTCTCGCCGCGATCGCCCGCCGACTTCGGCTACCGCATGCCGGCGGAGTGGGCGCCGCACCGGGGCACCTGGCTCAGCTGGCCGCACAAGGAGGCGTCGTGGCCGGGCAAGTTCGAGCCGGTGCCGCGCATCTTCGCACGCATGGTCGGCGTGCTGTCCCCGCATGAGGAAGTGCATGTCAACGTGCGCGACGCCGCGATGGAGGCCGACGTGCGCGACCTGCTGGCCGCCGAGGACGTCGGCGCGGTGAACGTGTTCTTCCACCACCACCCCACCAACGACGCCTGGTGCCGCGACCACGGGCCCATCTTCCTGCAGCGCGACACGCCGCACGGCCGGGAAGAGGCCATCGTGGACTGGGGCTACAACGCCTGGGGCGGGAAGTACCCGCCCTACGACCTCGACGACGTGATCCCGACGCTCGTGGCGGAGAAGTTCGGCATTCCGGTGTTCCACCCGGGCATCGTCATGGAGGGCGGCGCGCTCGACGTGAATGGTTTGGGCACGCTGCTCACCACCGAGGCGTGCCTGCTCAATCCGAACCGGAATCCGCAGCTCACGAAGGCCGAAATCGAGGGCTACCTGCGCGACTATCTCGGCGTCACGAACATCCTGTGGCTGGGCGACGGCATCGCGGGCGACGACACCGATGGACACGTCGACGATCTCGCCCGTTTCGTCGGACCTCGCACCGTGGTGACGGTCGTCGAGGACGATCCACGCGACGAAAACCACGAGCCGCTCCAGGAAAACCTGAAGCGGCTTCGCTCGATGCACGACCAGGACGGGCAGGCGCTCGAGGTGATCACGCTCCCGATGCCCCGCCCGCTCGAGTACGATGGCCAGCGGCTGCCGGCCAGCTACGCCAATTTCTACATCGCCAACGGCGTCGTGCTGCTCCCCACCTACGACCGCGAGCGCGACCCCATCGCCATCGACGTCCTGCAGCGCTGCTTCCCCGACCGCCGGATCGTCGGGATCGACTGCGTCGACCTGGCCTGGGGACTTGGCGCCTTCCACTGCGTCTCGCAGCAGTGGCCGGCGCTCTAGCTCACTCCTTCGTCCAGGTCCCGATCAGCACGGCGTGACGGGCCGGGCACGGGTCACCGCTGCCCCCGCTGATCATCAGCGACTTGCCCTCGAGCTTTGCCGCGTAGCGCGGCGCCGGCTTGTCCTTGCCGCACGCGGCGGGTCCACCCTCATCGGAGATCGCCAGGCTGTCGCCGGCGATCGCGATCGTGGCCGTCACGTCGTGTTCCTCGGGCCAGCGCGGGGACGGGAGCTCCACGGTGGCCTTGCCGCCCGCACCCACGTTCATGGTCACGTCGCCCTCGCCGGCCATCGACTTCGACCACTTCCCCGCCAGTCCGCCGGCACCTCGGTCGCCGCAAGCCGCCAGTGCCCACACCATGGTCGCCGCCAGAGTCATTCGCAGGATCCGCATCGGAGTTCCTCCCTAGAGGTAACTGAGCACCGTCAGGTCCCGACGGCGCGCCTTCACGCCGGCATACCACCGGCATACCGGATACAATGCCACGACCACCACCATCCACACCAGATATACCACCACAAGTCCAAACCCCCATCCCGCCGGCGCCGACTCCAGCCCGATCGAGAGCGCTGCCGGCCCGTACATGGCGAGGCCCACGCCCACCGCGAGCAGGTGGATGAGCGGCACGTGCAGCAGGTAGTAGAACATCGGCACGCGCCCGAACGTCTCCAGCGCCGAGGCGAGCGGTCCGGTCCACCGCTCGGCCGCTCGCAGCAGCAGCAGGCCCGTGCCGAGGGTCAGCATGAGGAAGAGCAGCGAGGGCGGATACTTCTCCACGTTCACGAACGAGATCAGCGTGTTCGCCGCCGAGTCCTTCACCGACCAGGGCTCCGGGTTGCCGTACACGTTGCTGGCGCGCAGCAGCACGAAGCCCACGAGCAGGGCGAGCCCCACGCGGAGCAGCGTCCGCCGGCGTTCGGCGTCGGCCAGCCGCAGCACGGGCCCGAACGCGTAGCCCGCGGCCATGACGCCGACCCACGGGATGAGCGGGTACCGCACCAGCACGGTCGTGAACCCGAACGACACCAGCCGCGGCACGTGCACCACGGACCAGAGGCGCCCCATGGCGTCGAGGGGCGCGGCATGCGCCCCATCGAGCGCCCAGGCCTGCGCCTGGCCCACCAGCGCCGCATCCACGCCCGCGAGGGCGTTGTGCCCGACGATCATGGCGACGCCCACCGCGGCCACGGCCCAGCGTGGCAGCCACAGCAGCGCCGCCAGCACGATCATGGAGATGCCCAGCGCCCAGATGACCTGCGCCACGACGAACGTCAGGTCCGGTCGGAACGTCCAGCCGATGTTCACCAGCGTGAATTCGCACACCACGAGCCACAGTCCGCGCGTCACGAGAAAGCGCGACAGCGCCGCCCGGTCCCGTCCGCGTCCGAGCGAAAGGAATGCACCCACGCCCGCGAGGAAGACGAACGTCGGCGCGCAGAAGTGCGTCACCCAGCGGGTGAAGAAGAGCGCGAGCCCGGGATCGGCCAGCCGCTCGGGGTCGCCCTGCACCGACTGCAGGCTGAAGAAGTCCCGCGCGTGGTCCAGCGCCATTACCACCATCACCAGACCGCGGACGATGTCCACCGACGCGAGTCGCGGCCGCGCGATCGGCGCCGACGCGAGTCGCGGCAGGGTCTCGGGTCGATCGGCCACGAGGGTCATGCGTCGCCTTCGTTCGAGGGCATCACAGATAGCTGAGCAGCACGAGGTCGCGGCGCCGGGCCTTCAGGTCCGCGTACCAGCGGCAGAGCGGATAAAGCAGCAGGATCACCGTGAACCAGAGGAGGTACACGATACCGAGCCCGAAACCCCACCCGTCCGGCAGGTTGAAGAATCCTGCGCCGAACAGCATCGCCGATCCGAAGCCGAGCGCGAGCGCCGTCAGGCCCGCAAGCAGGTGGGCAAGCGTGATGTGCGCGAGGTAGTAGAACAGCGGCACGCGTCCGAACACCTCGAAGAAGCGCGCCACCGGCCCCGTCCATCGCTCGAAGGCCACGAGCAGCAGGATCGCGGGCCCCAGCGTCATCAGGAGGTAGTCCAGCGACGGCGGATACTTGTTCGTGTTCAGGAATGAAAGCACCGTCGTCACGGCATCCTTCTGCACGCTCCAGGGCGACGGATCCCCGTACACGTTGATCCCCCGGACCACGAGGAACCCCACCGTGATGGCCGTCCCCAGGCGGAGCAGCGTGCGCCGGCGCTCGGCCTCCGGGCGCCTGAGCAGCGACCCGAACGCGTAGCCGGCGGCCATGACGCCGATCCAGGGAATCAGGGGATACACCACGAGGAAGAACGGCTGGATTGGCTGGCCGCCGCGCATCAGCGGCCGCTGCACGTGCAGGAAGGTCCACAGCCAGCCCAGCGGCGTGTTCGGGTCCACCTGCACGCCGTCCAGAAGGTTGTGCCCCGCGATCATCGCGAGCCCGAACGCGGCGATCCAACCCAGCGGCAGCCGCACCAGCGCGGCGAGCACGATCATCGAGACGCCGATCACCCAGATCACCTGCACCCACAGGAAATTGCCGGGCACGAGCTCGAACGTCCACGCCATGCGCACGAACGTCAGCTCCAGCACTACCAGCCACAGGCCCCGGGTCCACAGGTAGTGCGAGATCGTGCGGCGATCCCGGCCGCGGCCGAGCGCGAGGAACGCCCCGGTCCCGGCGAGGAAGACGAAGGTCGGCGCGCAGAAGTGGGTGATCCAGCGGGTGAAGAAGAGCGCCGCGTTCGTCTGCGTGAGATCCTCGGGCGCGAACCGGACGTTGGTGAAGTAGTCGCGGACGTGGTCGAGGGCCATGAGGACCATGACGAGCCCACGCAGGATGTCGACCGAGGCGACTCGCGAGGCGGACGGAGCGGGCTCCGAATCCATCATGTGCCTGTGGTGAGGAAGCCGTAATGTGCGTGGGCGAGCGATCGCGCGCCAGAGAGCTCAGCCACGCATCGCCAGCCCGCGCAGGATGTGCCATACCGTCAGCGCCGCGAGCCGACCGGTCTGGCCGTCGCGGTCCAGCATCGGGTTGAACTCCACCACATCGCACGAGCGCACGCTGGCGTGCCGACCCGCCTCGTACGCGAACTCGAGCCACGGCGCGATGTCGAACCCGCCCGTGGCCGGCGCGCTGACTCCCGGTGCATGCGACTGGTCCACCGCGTCCATGTCGAACGAGACCATGCCGGGCGGCTCCAGCCGCGCATAGAGCTCCCGCATGACGGTGGGGGTCACCTCGTCGCAGAACACCGCCCGGCCGTGGCGACGGACGTACTCGAGGTGCGCGGCCGCCAGCGACTGCGGCTGCAGGCCCGCCACCGCGTACGAGCGCAGTGCACCCGTCGGATGCTCGATGGCCTGGCGGAAGGGCGAGCCCGAGTGGGCCAGCCGGTCCCGCAACGGCCGGACGTCGGCGTGCGCATCCCAGTTGAGGATGGAGGGCCGCAGCTTGGCGATGGCGTAGCCGAGGAAGTGGCCGTACGAGGTCTCGTGGCCGCCGCCAAGGATGATGATGAAGCGCCCCAGCCCGAGTTGCCCCGCCACCACTTCGCCCAGCGTCGACTGGTCCGCGTCGAGATTGCCAGTGAGCGACACGTCGCCCAGGTCGGCGGTGTGCTCGAGCAGCGAGACGAAGCGCGCGCCGTCGCGCGGATCGGGCGTGAGCCGGTGCAGCCAGCGGCGCAGCTCGGCCGGTGCGCTCGCGGCGCCGGCGCGACCGCCGTTGCGGCGGACGCCCTCGTCGGTCGGAAAGCCCACCAGCACGGCGCGTGGCGCCTCGCCCGCCAGCACCGCGCGGCCCAGCAGCTGCCCTAGGCCGGGATCGTCGCGATCCCAGGAGCTCAGCGATTCCATCGGGTCAGGCCGTCGATCACGGTGTGCACGCAGGCGTTCGGCCGCAGGTGGTACAGCCAGTGCGCCACGCTCGGCGCGTCGATGACCGCGAAGTCGGCGCGCTTGCCGGGTTCGAGCGACCCCACCTCGCCCTCCATTCCCACCGCGCGCGCCGCGTAGATCGTGGCGCCCTTGAGCACCTCGGCCGGCGTCATCCGCTGCATGGTGCAGGCAAGCGTCATCGCCATCGGCAGGTGAAAGCTCGGCGCCGAGCCCGGGTTGAAGTCGGTAGCCACCGCCACCGGCACGCCCGCGTCGATGAGCCGCCGCGCGGGCATGGGCGGCTCGCGCAGGTAGAGGGTCGCGAACGGCAGGCTCACCGCCACCGTGCCGGCGCGCGCCATCGCGCTGATGCCCGCCTCGGACACGTGCTCCAGGTGATCCGCCGAGAGTGCGCCCACCTCGGCCGCGAGTCGCGCGCCGTCGCCGTCACTGAGCTGGTCGGCGTGCAGCTTGGCGGCGAGGCCGTGACGGCGGCCGGCGAGCAGGATCCGCCGCGCCTCCTCCAGCGAGAACGCCGATTGCTCCACGAACACGTCGCAGCATTCGGCCAGCCGCTCGCGCGCTACTGCCGGGATCATCTCGTCCACCAGCCAGTCCACGTATGCGTCGCGTCGCTCCCGATACTCTGCCGGGACCACGTGCGCGCCCAGGAACGTCGGCACGAGGCGCACCGGCTGCTCGGCGGCGAGTCGCCGATACACCTCGAGCAGCTTTCGCTCCGTGGGCCCGTCGAGGCCGTAGCCGCTCTTGCACTCCACCGTCGTGACGCCGAGCTGCCGCATCTCGGCGAGCGCCGCTTTCGCCCGG
>Ga0070671_100004791_pt1 | contig 10757 bp, 7 predicted proteins | sample KBSS73metaG_FD_65341 | JGI IMG/M metagenome (GOLD analysis project Ga0070671, IMG submission 65341) | Switchgrass rhizosphere microbial communities from Kellogg Biological Station, Michigan, USA - KBS S7-3 metaG | ecosystem: Host-associated > Plants > Roots > Rhizosphere > Soil ... | reverse complement strand
GCATGCGAGAGGGCCTCGGCGAGCGCGTCGCCACCGGGCATGAGGCGCTTGACCGAGTCCGCCACGAGCGAGAACTGCTCGGACAGGCCGACCATGCGGTGCATTTCACCGCCGGCGACGCCCGACCAGGAATCCTTCGCGGTGGCCACGCGCTTGCGGGCCTGGGCGATCCAGGCGGGGTCGTGCCGGCCGAGGGTGGGCTCGAGGTAGTCGCTCGGCACGGCGTCGCGCCCGAGGCGATAGACGCGCACGACGTCGGCCAGCCGCGGTGCGCTCGCAGGGTCACGCGCAGGCTGGGCCTGCGCGCAGAAGAACAGCAGGTCCTGGGCGAGGCGATCGGACATGGTGCCGTCACCGCGCTGCTGGCTGCGAAGCTGCGCGAGCAGACGCGAGGTGACCCGCTTGCCATAGGTGTCCGGCGAGAGGAGCTTGCGTGCCTGGGCCTCGTAGAAGGCAGCGGCAAGTTGCCAGAGCGTGGCGCCCTCGGACGTGGCGGAGCCGGCCGCGATCGAGGCGCACAGGGCGCTCAGCTTTTCGGCCGACTCGGGCTTGGCCTGCATGAAGGCGAGCAGCAGCCCCTCGAACTCGCCGGTGGTCTGGGCGTCGGCGGCACGCGGCGTGGCGCGCGCGTCGCGCGGCAGCGCCTCCCACTCCCAGTCGAGCGGCCACAGGTCGGCCGGGTGCACGCGCTCGGCGCCGGCGATTTCCTGCACGACCTTGTACTGCGGGAACATCGACACGGGCGAGGCCGACTTGCCCGCGAGCAGGCGGCCGAGATAGTCCAGCAGCGCGAAGGACGCGCGCTCGACGCCTTCGACGGCTTCGTTCGTGATCTTGTGCGGCTTGCTGATGAAGCGTTGAACCGCCGTCTCGCTCGCACGCAACAGGGTCGCGGCCGCGGGCAGCCCGACCAGTTCGAGCGCGCCGACGCTCTGGTGAAGCTGCTGGCGCGCAGTACGCAGAATGGCCGGCTCGACGTCGTCGACGTCCGAACCGGCCTTCGCCTCGATTTCCTTCAGATATCGGCGCAGCGACTTGTGTGCGGTGTCGAGCGACTTGCGCAGCTCTTCCTGCACCCACGCCAGTGAGCTGAGGTCATCGACTTGCTCGGTGTGTTGGCTCATCCAGTGCCCTGATTCGAATGGCGCGTTGACTGCCGTTCAAGGAAGAGCGACGCGCGGCTTGTGGCCGCGCTCGACTCAGTTCACCTTGAATCGGGCAACCGACTGCTTCAGTTCTTCGGCCGACTTCGACAGCTCGCGCACGAGCTGGGCGGTGGAGCGCGTGCCCTCGCCGGTTTGCTCTGTCACCGCGAAGATGTGCTGGATGTTCGCGGCCACCACGTTGGCGGAATCCGCTTCGCGCGATGCCTGGCTGGAGATCGCCTGAATCAGCTCGGCGAGCTGGCGAGACACGCGGTCGATTTCGGTCAGCGCGGTACCTGCGTTGTCCGACAGCTTCGCGCCCTCCACCACACCCTGCGTGGAACGCTCCATGGCGGCCACGGCGTCGGCGGTGTCGGTCTGAATGGTCTTCACGAGCGCGGCGATCTGGCGCGTGGCGTCTGCCGAGCGTTCGGCCAGACGCTGCACTTCCTCGGCCACCACCGAGAAGCCGCGGCCTGCATCGCCCGCCGAGGCCGCCTGGATGGCAGCGTTCAGTGCCAGCACGTTCGTCTGCTCGGTAATGTCGGAAATCAGTTCGGTGATTTCGCCGATCTCCTGCGACGACTCGCCCAGACGCTTGATTCGCTTCGAGGTCTCCTGGATCTGCTCACGGATGGCGTTCATGCCGCCGATCGTGTTCTGCACGGCATGCAGGCCGGACTCCGCGGCGGCCAGCGACTGACGCGCCACCTGGGCCGTCTGCTGCGCCTGCGAGGACACCTCGTTGATTCGGCCGGCCATCTGCAGCACCGACTCGCCGGTCTCGCGGATCTCGCGCAGCTGCTCGTCGGAGGCGGCGAGCAGCTCGGTCGACGTGGCTTCCACCTGCTGGGTGGTCTCGGTCACGCGCGACACCGTGCCCTGCACCTGCGACACCAGGGTGCGCAGCTCTTCCACCGTGTAGTTCACCGAGTCGGCGATGGCGCCCGTGATGTCTTCCGTCACGGTGGCCTGCTGCGTCAGGTCGCCTTCGGCCACCGTCTGCAGTTCGTTCATCAGTCGAAGAATGGCCGCCTGGTTCGCGTCGTTCACGCGCTTGGCTTCCTGCTCCTGGCGTTCGGCTTCCTGCTTCTGGTGTTCGGCGACGACCGCGCGCTGGCGCTGGTCCTGCAGGTAGACGAACAGCAGGCCTGCGATACCGGCGAGCGCGATGCCCACCGAGGTGATGAGCAGCACGACGTTGAACAGGCTCAGGCCCGTGGTGTCCTGCAGCTGCTTCTGGACCTGCTCGAGGCCTTTGCGCAGCGGTTCGCTGTCGGCCACGATCGCGGCCTGCGCTTCACGCGCGGAGACCAGGCCTTGCAGGTTGCCGAGAATCGCGCCGGCTTCCTTGCGCGTCTCTTCGTATTGCTTGAGCAGCGCCTGCAGGCGCTCGCGGGTCTGCGCGTCGCGCGTGGCGGGCAGGCGCAGCTCGGGGTTGCCGTCGGTCAGGCCCTGGGCAATTTCACGGAAGGAGTTCAGGTCCTTGCCCAGCAGGAACACGGCCTCGGGCGACACGCCTTCCATGGTGAGGAATTCGTTGGCCGACTTGCCGATGCGCTGCGTGAGCATCACGAGCTGACCGACCGCGGACAGCTCGGCGGGCGAGGCGTCCTGCTGCAGCTTCAGCGAGGAGATGGTCTCGGCGATCTCGAGCAGGTCGGACGACTGGCGGTTGATGGTGCGAAGCGCCTGACCCACCTGCGTCAGGATCTTCTGCTGGCCGAGCACGGTCTTGGAGTTCTTGTCGGCGCGGTCGATGAGCGGAATGAGCGGCGTGAGGCTGTCCTGCACGCGCGCGGGAGCGGCTTCGATCGAATCGTTGCCCGACTGCAGGCCGTGCACGTCGCGCGAGAGCACCTCGGCGCTTTCCTTCACCTCTGGGAACGCGGCGGGGCTGCCGATCAGGGCCTGCGACACCGACTTCGCCAGACGCTGCGACTGCATCAGCGACTGACCGGTGGCCGCCACCTGCGCGGCGCTTCGGTTGGCCGAGTTCAGCGAGACCACCGTCACACCCACGAGGCCGATGAGGCCGATGAACAGCATGCCGCCGAGCATGCGCTGCTGCCGCGCGGCAGGCATATGACCGATCAGCGGCAGGCCGGTGCCCGCGCCCGCGCCCAGGGCTTCGGCGCCCTGGATGCGCGTCTCGCTGAAATCGCCGTGCATTTCGGAGGCAGCGGCCTCGGTGATGATGGACGTGTCGGCCGTCACGAGCGTGTTCTGCGCCATCGCGGCAACGCCGCCCGGCCCCGGGAGGTCGTCGCCCTCCTGGAAGCCATCGTCGAAGGGCAGGTCGTCCGCGTCGGCTTGCGACTGGCGCTTGCCTTTGAACTTGTTGAACAGGCTCATAAACCCCTCTTCTGGCTCACTCTCAAATGACCGATTGACCGCGCATGTGCCCGCCGGGGCGACTCAATGCGCGATCCTCAAGAAAGCTTCGTCGTTGACCAGCGCACTGAGCTGAAGCTCCTGCCACTGTCGACCGCTGGCGTCCTGGTAGCGCGTGCCCGCGAAGGCAGGGCGTGCCGCACTGTCCGGCAGGGCCTGCAGCTGCTCTCGGTTGCGCAGCCCCGACAGCCGCTCGACCAGCACCGCGGAGTTGGTCTCGAGCGTCGGATTGAATGCGATCACGCGCGACTGCTCGCGCGCGAAGTCGGTCGTGCCGCGGGACAGGCCAAGGAAGCCGGCGAGGTCGACCACGCCATGCAGACGCCCCCGCAGGTTCGCCACGCCGACGAACCAGGGCTGCGTGTGAGGCACGGGCACGAGCGTGCCCACGGGAAAGATTTCGCCCGCCTGCCCCAGGGGCAGCAGGAAGCCATGGCCGGCCGACTCGACCGCGAGCCACGTCGCGGTGTCGGCCTGCGTGCGCGCGGCCTGGAGTCGATCGGCCAGTCGGGTCTGCAGTTCGCGCAGTGCTTCTTTCTTAGCCATTCACGCTCGTCCGCGACCGGTGGGGGTTGTGTATGCGCGCCGCGGCTCAGCCGAACGCGCGGATCTTTGCGACCAGCTCGTCCGCATCGACCGGCTTGACGACGTAGTCGCGCGCGCCCTGCCGCATGCCCCAGACCTTGTCGGTCTCCTGGTTCTTGCTGGTGCACATGATCACGGGGATGTCCGCGTAGCGCGGGTCGCGCGTGATGGCGCGGGTGAGCTGGAATCCGTTCTGGCCCGGCATCACGACGTCCATCAGGATCAGGTCGGGCTTCTCCTCGCCGAGGCGGCGCATGGCCTCTTCGCCGTTCTCGGCGGTGCGCACGGCGTAGCCGCGCTTGCCAAGCAGCTCCGAGAGGAAGTGGAGCTCGGTCTTCGAGTCGTCGACGAGCAGGATCTTTTCAATGGTCATTTCATGTCCTCTTTGGGGCACCGCCTGCCCAACGTCACAGTGCGGCTTGACCGGTGATGGGGACTCGCATGCCGGGATCAGGCTCGGACGGCGGCGCGCCGATGCTGCTCGACCGCCTGCAGCAGCTGATCCTTCGTGAAGGGCTTGGTCAGGTAGTCTTCCGAGCCCACCATGCGGCCGCGGGCCTTGTCGAACAGGCCGTCCTTCGAGGACAGCATGATCACGGGCACCGAGGCGAATTTGGGATTGCGCTTGATGATTGCGCAGGTCTGGTAGCCATCGAGCCGGGGCATCAGGATGTCGCAGAAGATCAAGTGCGGCTCGTGGTCGTTGACCTTGGCCAGCGCATCGAACCCGTCTTCGGCAAGCACCACAAGGTAGCCGCCCTGCTTCAGGAAAATCTCGGCGCTGCGACGGATGGTGTTGCTGTCATCGATGACCAGCACCTTCGTGGCCTGCGCCACGTCCCCCTGCCCCGCTTGCATCAGTGCTTCGCTCAACGACTGTGCTCCCTCGACGGCGTCTCTCGTTCTTGATGTGGACTCGAATCGCGACGGATCAGATCTGCACCATCTCGAAGTCCTCCTTGCGGGCGCCGCACTCCGGGCAGGTCCAGTTCATCGGCACGTCGGACCAGGCAGTGCCCGGTGCAATACCGTGTTCAGGATCGCCGGCGGCCTCGTCGTAAATCCATCCGCAAATGAGGCACATCCAGGTTCGCGATTCACTCACGTTGTCTTATCGGCTCACTACAATAGACAAAGATTGTAGCGACCGCCCTTTTCAAAAATAGAAGACTTTGTGGGCACATACGCAACATTCCTCACACTTTTCTGGAAGGTCGTGACGGCCGTCGCGACCCCGACCCCAAGCACCCATGAGCACCTCCGACGCAGGTAACGAGCCTGTCAACCCCGAGGCCGAAGAAGAGGTTCCAGCGCCCGCGTGCGTGATGAGCTTCAACGCCAGCGACCCCAGTGGCGCGGGCGGTCTTGCCGGTGACGTGGCCACCATTTCCGCCATGGGTGCGCATGCGCTGCCCGTGGTCACCTCGATCGTGCTGCGCGACACGGCCGAGGTCTTCGAGTCGCACGAGATCGAGACCGACACCATCGTCGAGCAGGCGCGCAGCGTGCTCGAAGACATCACCATCTCCGCCTGGAAGGTCGGCTTCCTCGGCAGCGCCGAGGGCGTCGCGGCCGTCGCGGAGGTGTTGAGCGACTACCCCGACGTTCCGCTGGTCACCTACCTCCCCGCCGTGTCCTGGATGGAGGAGGACGACCTGCAGGCCTATCACGACGCATTGCGCGAGCTGGTGCTGCCGGCGACCGAGGTGCTGGTGGGCAACCAGAAGACGCTGACGGACTTCCTGCTGCCCGAATGGGACGCCGAGCGTCCGCCGTCCGCACGCGAGCTTGCGGTCGCCGCAGGCGAACTCGGCACGCGCTTCGTGCTCGTCACCGGCGTGCTGCTGCCCTCCAAGGGCGCGGAGCAGTTCGTCGACAACGTGCTCGCCTCGCCGCAAGGCGCGATCACCGGCGAGAAGTTCGAGCGCTTCGACGCGAACTTCGTGGGCGCGGGCGAGACGCTCGCGGCGGCGCTCGCGGCGCTCGTGGCCAGCGGCGCCGAACTGCACAGCGCCGTCTCCGAGGCACTGAGCTTCCTCGACCAGGCGCTCGATGCGGGCTTCCGCCCTGGCATGGGCAGCGTGGTTCCCGATCGCTTCTTCTGGGCGCTTCCCGCCCCCGAGGACGAGGAAGAGGAAGAGGAGGCGCAGTCCGAGGAATCCCCCGAGGCCGCACCCGAGGAGCTGCCGCCAAGCGCCGGCGTGTCGCCGCGCCGCGTGCACTGAAGACCTGCCCGCGGGGCGTCGCTTCCCGAACGCATCGCGCGGCCCTCGAGGGCCGCGCGCTTCGCATCCATCCCGCTTTTGCACCATGAACAACGCCGAACTCTTCGAGCGCGCCCAGAAATCGATCCCCGGGGGCGTCAATTCGCCGGTGCGCGCGTTCCGCGCGGTGGGCGGCACGCCGCGGTTCATCTCGCGCGCGCAGGGCGCCTACCTCTGGGACGCCGAAGGCCGGCAGTACATCGACTACATCGGCTCCTGGGGGCCGATGATCGTCGGTCACGGGCACCCCGAAGTGCTCGCCGCGGTGCAGCAGACGGCGTCGCAGGGACTGAGCTTCGGCGCACCCACAGAGCGCGAGATCGAGCTCGCCGAGGAGATCCTGAAGCTCGTGCCGAGCGCCGAGCAGGTGCGCCTCGTGAGCTCGGGCACGGAAGCGGCGATGAGCGCCATCCGCCTGGCGCGCGGCGCGACGGGTCGCACCAAGCTCGTGAAGTTCGAGGGCTGCTATCACGGCCATGCGGACGCGCTGCTGGTGAAGGCGGGCTCGGGCCTGGCCACCTTCGGTCACCCCACGAGCGCGGGCGTGCCGGCCGACGTCGTACATCACACGCTCGTCCTCGAATACAACCATCTCGACCAGCTCGAGGCCTGCTTCCTCGAGCACGGCCGCGAGATCGCCTGCGTGATGATCGAGCCCATCGCCGGCAACATGAACTTCGTTCGCGCGTCGGTGCCCTTCATGCAGCGGCTGCGCGAGCTGTGCACCGAGTACGGCGCGCTGCTCGTGCTGGACGAGGTGATGACGGGCTTTCGCGTGGCGCTCGGCGGCGCGCAAAGCCTCTACGCGAAGGCGATTCCGGGCTTCCAGCCGGACCTCAGCGTCTTCGGCAAGGTGATCGGAGGCGGCATGCCGCTGGCGGCCTTCGCGGGGCCGAAGGAGATCATGAGCCAGCTCGCGCCGCTGGGTGCGGTCTATCAGGCCGGCACGCTCAGTGGCAATCCCGTGGCCACCGCCTGCGGCCTCGCCACGCTCAAGCTCATCCAGGCACCGGGCTTCTTCGAGGCGCTCGCGCAGCGCACGCGCTCGCTGGTCGAGGGCTTGAGCGGCACTGCGCGTGATGCGGGCGTGCCCCTCGCGGGCGACTGCGAAGGCGGCATGTTCGGCTTCTTCTTCGCCGACTCGCTGCCGCAGAACTACCCGCAGGTGATGGCCACCGACAAGCTGGCCTTCAACCGCTTCTTCCACGGCATGCTCGATCGCGGCGTGTACCTTGCCCCCGCCCTGTACGAGGCGGGCTTCGTGAGCTCGGCCCACACCGCGCAGGACATCGAAGCCACGCTGCAGGCCGCCAAGCAGGCCCTGCGCTGATCCGCAGGGCCGCCGTCGCGGGTCAGGCCGCCGCGGTGGGCTCGGCCATCAAGCCGCGCTTGACGAGCATGGCCTGCACGTCGGCGTCGCGGCCGCGGAAGCTGCGATAGGTCTCGCGCGGATCCACCGTGTTGCCGGCGGCATAGACATGCTTGAGCAGCCGCGCGGCCGTGGCTGCGTCGAAGATATCGCCCGCCTCACGGAAGGCCTGGTACGCATCGGCGTCGAGCACCTCGGCCCACATGTAGACGTAGTAGCCGGCCGCATATCCGTCGCTCGCGAAGAGATGGCGGAAGTGCGGCAGCCGATGCATGAGGCCCACCGCCTCGGGCACGCCCAGCTCCCGGCGCTGCGCACGCTCGAACTCCGCGATGTCCAGCCCCTGCGCGGTCGTGAGGCGATGCAGGGCGATGTCGATGAGCGCGCTGCCCACGTACTGCACCGTGTCGTAGGCCTGGTTGAACCGACGCGACGCCTTCAGGCGCTCGATGAGCGCGTCGGGAATCGGCTCGCCGGTGTGCACATGGCGCGCATGGCGGCGCAGCACCTGGGGCTCGAGGGCCCAGTGCTCGAAGAGCTGCGAGGGCAGCTCGACGAAGTCGCGCAGCACGTTCGTGCCCGACAGCCGCTCGAAACGCGCCTGGCTCAGCAGCCCGTGCAGCCCGTGGCCGAACTCGTGGAAGAGCGTGCGCACATCGTCGAAGCCCAGCAGCGTGGGCTGACCCGCGGCGGCCTTCGCGAAGTTGTTGTTGTTCACGACGATCGGCAGCACGGCGTCGCCGGGCCTTGCCCCGCCGTTGCGTGACTGCTGTCGATACAGGCTCATCCACGCACCGCCGCGCTTGGACGGCCGCGCGAAGTTGTCGGAGAGGAACACTCCGACGAGCTCCTCGCTGCCCGCGCGCCGCACCTCGAACGTCCGCACGTCGGGGTGATAGCTCGGCGCGCCCGCGATCTCCTGGAAGCGCACGCCGAAGAGCTGCATCGCGCAGTCGAACATCGCCTCCATCATCCGGTCGAGCTGGAAGTAGGGCTTGAGCTCGTCGTCGCGGATGTCGAAGCGCTCGCGGCGCACCTTCTCCGCGTAGTGACGCCAGTCCCAGGGCTGGATGTCGGCGCTCTCGCCGGCGGCGCGCGCCGTCTCTTCCAGCGCGGCGCGGTCCTGCGAGGCGCGTTCGAGCGCGGGCGACCACACGCGCTGCAGCAGTGCGAGCACAGCGGACGGCGTGCCGGCCATGCGGTCCTGCAAGGCGTAGTCGGCGAAGCTTGCGAAGCCGTGCAGCTGCGCCAGCTCCAGCCGCAGCGCAACGATCTCCGCGGCGATGGAGCGCGTGTCGCGCGATGCGTTCATCTCGCCGCGCGAGACCCAGGCGCGCCACAGCTTTTCGCGCAGGTCGCGACGCGTGGAATACGTGAGGAAGGGCACCATCAGCGAGCGCGACAGTGCGATCACATGCCGGCCCTCCATCCCGCGCTGCGCGGCCGCGCCGCGCGCCGCGTCGCGCACGAAGCCCGGAAGCCCGGCGAGCTCCTCCTCGCTGTCGAGCACGAGCTGGAAATCCGCCTCGTCGCCCAGCACGTGCTGGCTGAACTGCGTGTAGAGCGTGGCCAGCCGCTCGGCGACGCGAGCCTGTCGCTCGCGCGATGCCGGCGCCAGGCGCGCGCCCGCAAGCACGAAGTCCAGGTGCACGCGCTCGAGCAGGCGCATCTCCTCGGCGTCCAAGCCGAGCGTGGCGCGCCGCTCGTGCAGCGACTGCACGCGCTCGAAGAGACCCTGGTTCAGATAGATGGCGCTCGTGTGCGCGGCGATGCGCGGCGCAAGCTCCATCTCCGCGGCCCGCAGCTCGGGCGAGCTCTCGCTCGAGCACAGATTGCTGAAGAGCATCTCGATGCGAGCGAAGTCGCGCCCGCTGCGATCGAAGTCGCGAAGCGTGTTGTCGAAGCTCGCGGCTTCCGCCCGCGCGGCGATCGCGTCGATTTCCGCACGATGCGCCTTCATCGCGACGTCGAACGCGCCGGCGAAGTGTTCCGCGCGAATGCGCTCAAAGGGGGGCAATCCGTGGGGGGTATTCCAGTTTTCTAGCAGCGGGTTTGCGGCGGAATTCATGAGGTGTGCAAGCGCGTGTGACGAGGGCCGGAAGACGGGACGATTCTATGGAGCGTGTGCGAATCGGCCTCCTAAAATCCCGCGATGCACATTCACATCCTCGGCATCTGCGGCACTTTCATGGGTGGGCTTGCGGCCCTCGCGCGCGAAGCGGGCCACCGCGTCACCGGCTGCGACGCCAACGTCTATCCGCCGATGAGCGACCAGCTTCGCTCGCTCGACATCGAACTCATCGAAGGCTGGGGCACCGACCAGCTCGCACTCAAGCCCGACCTCTTCGTCATCGGCAACGTCATCACGCGCGGCAATCCGCTGATGGAAGCCATCCTCGATGCAGGCCTGCCCTACACCAGCGGCCCGCAATGGCTTGCCGAGAACGTGCTGCAGGGCCGTCACGTGCTGGCCGTGGCCGGCACTCACGGCAAGACCACGACCACCTCCATGCTCGCCTGGGTGCTGGAGCACGCGGGCGTCGAGCCCGGCTTCCTCGTGGGCGGCGTGCCGCAGAACTTCGGCGTGTCCGCGCGGCTGGGCAAGGGCAAGTGCTTCGTGATCGAGGCCGACGAATACGACACGGCCTTCTTCGACAAGCGCAGCAAGTTCGTGCATTACCGCCCGCGCACGGCCGTGCTCAACAACCTCGAGTACGACCACGCCGACATCTTTCCCGACCTCGCGGCGATCGAGACCCAGTTCCATCACCTGGTGCGCACCGTCCCCGCGAGTGGCCGCCTCGTGGTGAACGCCCGCGAAGAAGCGCTCGCGCGCGTGCTCGAGCGCGGCTGCTGGAGCGAGGTCGAGCGCTTCGGCACGCGCGGGGACGCGCCCGGCTTTCGCGCACGAGGCGAGCCGCATGCCTTTGACGTGCTGAAGTCGGGCGTGCTTGCCGCGCGCGTCGAATGGGCGCTGCTGGGCGAGCACAACCAGCTCAA
>Ga0070671_100004785_pt1 | contig 10761 bp, 10 predicted proteins | sample KBSS73metaG_FD_65341 | JGI IMG/M metagenome (GOLD analysis project Ga0070671, IMG submission 65341) | Switchgrass rhizosphere microbial communities from Kellogg Biological Station, Michigan, USA - KBS S7-3 metaG | ecosystem: Host-associated > Plants > Roots > Rhizosphere > Soil ... | reverse complement strand
CCGGTCAGGTTGATGAACACCGTCTCGAGGGACGGCTCGGAAACGGAGAGGTCGACGACATCGAACCCCTCTTGTTCGGCCAGCCTCATCACCCGAGGCAGGAGACGATCAGAACCCTGCACCATCGCCTCGACGCCCATGTCGACGTGGCGGGTGGAGGTGACGCCGCCCAGTTGGCTCTGGAGCAGTTGCTCGAAGGCGGTGAGGTCACCGTTGACCCGGACGGTGAGAATGCTGTCGGCCGAAACGGTGCGCTTCAGTCCCTTCGGCGTATCGAGGGCGAGAATCCGGCCGTGGTCCATGATCGCCACGCGGTCACAGAGCTGGTCGGCCTCCTCCATGTAGTGCGTGGTCAGGAGGATCGTCTGCCCTTCGGCGTGCAGCGTGCCGAGGATCTCCCACAGCGCGATGCGGCTCTGCGGGTCGAGCCCGGCCGTCGGCTCGTCGAGGAACAGGATCGCCGGCCGGTGCAGCACGGCCCGGGCCACCATCAACCGCTGGGCCATGCCCCCCGACAGCGCCGGCACCGGCGCCTTGGCCCACCGCGCCAGGTGGAACTGCTCGAGCGCGTCGTCGGACAGCCGCCGCGACTCGCGGGCCGAGATCCCGAAGAACCGCCCGTGGTAGTAGAGGTTCTCCCACACGTTCAGCGCCCGGTCGAGCGTGTTCTGCTGGGGCACGACGCCGATGGTCTGCTTCGCCACCGCCGGGTGACGGATCACGTCGATGCCACCGACGAACGCTTCGCCCGCCGTGGGGATCACCCGCGTGGTGAGCATGCCGGCCGTCGTCGTCTTGCCGGCGCCGTTGGGCCCGAGCAGTCCGAAGATCTCGCCGCGGTGGACCTCGAGCGTGAGGGCGTCGACGGCAGGGCGGTCCATGCCCGGGTACTGCTTCGTCAGCTCCCGGGTGCGTATGACGACATCGTCAGGAGGGGGCACCTGTGCTTTCTACCGCCCGGAACGGGGGACGCCTACGCAAATCGCAAGTAGTTGTACCGCTGCATGTAATGGTCCTAAGCTCACCGCGATGCCCCGCCCGCACGAAGAGGACCTGCGCGCCATCGACGGCTTCATCGAGCTGATCGAGATGGTCGCCCGCAACCCGGTGCAGAAGAGTCGCGTCCTCGACGTCGCCCACACGAAGCTCTCGGGCGCCGGCCTCAACGCGCTGCGCATCATCGCTCGCAGCGGTCCGATCCCGGTCACCGAGGTGGCGCGCCTCCTCGGGGTCGATCAGTCCACGGCGAGTCGCCAGATCAAGCCGGTCGAGGACGCCGGGCTCGTGGCCCGCACGTCCGACGAGGCCGACCGCCGGGTCGCGTGGCTGGCGATCACGCGCGAGGGATCGGCGCTGCTCGACCGCATCCACCAGATGCGCCGCGACGACCTCGACCACGTGCTGGCTGGCTGGTCCGACCGCGAGCGCGCCCAGCTGGCGCGCACGCTCGAACGGTTCAAGCAAGCGATGCTCGACGCCACGGCTCGCCGGCCCGTCGGCTGACCAGGGGGACCAATGCGCACACCGATCTGCGAGAAGCTCGGCATCGAGATCCCGCTGTTCGCCTTCAGCCACTGCCGCGACGTCGTCGCCGAGGTGAGCAAGGCGGGCGGCTTCGGCGTGCTCGGCGCGCTGGCGTTCAGCCCCGAGCAGCTCGAGATCGAGCTCGACTGGATCGACGAGCACTGCGGCGGCAAGCCTTACGGCGTCGACATCGTCATGCCCGCCACCTACGTGGGCAAGGGCGGGGGCGACGAGGGCAAGCTCGAGAACCTCGTCAACCTCATCCCCGAGGAGACGAAGGAGTTCGTCGAGTCGCACCTCGCGGCCGCGGGCGTGCCGCCGATGCCCGCCGACGTGAAGACGACGATCAAGGCACCGTCGCTCAACGTCGACGTCGAAGGCCCGGGCCAGGTGTCGGAGTCGCTGCGCCACCCGCTCGTGAAGATGCTCGTGAACGCGCTCGGCCCGGCGCCCAAGGAGGTCATCGACCAGGCGCACGAGCACGGGATCCTTGTCGGTGCGCTGTGTGGCGCCCGCGCCCACGCCGAGCGCCAGGTGAACCTCGGTGTCGACGTGGTGATCGCGCAGGGCACGGAGGCCGGTGGGCACTGCGGCGAGGTGTCGACGATGGTGCTCGTGCCGGAGATCGTCGACGCCGTCGGTGATCGCGCCCACGTGCTCGCGGCCGGCGGCATCGGGTGCGGTCGGCAGATGGCGGCGGGCCTCGCGCTCGGCGCCGAAGGCGTGTGGACCGGCACGATCTGGCTCACGGTCAACGAGGCCGAGACCGACCCCGAGGTGATCGACAACATCCTCGCCGCGTCGTCACGCGACACCGTGCGCTCGAAGGCCATGACGGGCAAGCCCGCTCGTCAACTGCGCACCAAGTGGACCGAGATGTGGGAGGAGCCCGGCGCGCCGGCGCCGCTGCCGATGCCGTTGCAGGGCATCGTGTTCGCGCCCGCCGCCCAGCGCATCGCCCGCGCTCGCAAGAAGGACTGGCACGGCTCACCCGCCGGCCAGATCGTCGGTCGCATCGACCGCGTCCGCCCGGCCAAGGATGTCGTGTTCGAGATGGTCGAGGAGTGGGTCGAGGCCACCGAGCGCCTCAACCACCTCATCGCCGACTGATCGCGCCTACCAGCCCTTGAAGTCGGGGTCGCGGCGCTCGACGAACGCAGCGACCCCTTCCTTCATGTCGGCGGTGCCGGTGATGAGCTCCTGGGCCCACGCCTCCTCGTAGAAGGCGGCGGCGCGATCGGAGTCCAGCGAGCGGTTGAGGAGCAGCTTCATCATCGAGATGGCGCGCGTGGGCGACGCCGCCAACCGTGCCGCGAGGTCGCCGGCCACCTTGAGGAGCTCGTCGCCGGGGACCACGCGGTTGACGAGCCCGAGCGCGTGGGCGTCGGCCACCGGCAGCTCGTCGCCGAAGAACATGAGCTCCTTGGCCTTGTGCAGGCCGATGAGGCGGGGGAGCAGGTAGATGCCACCGCCGTCGGGGATGATCCCGCGCCGGATGAACACCTCGATGAACTTGGCGGTGTCGGCGGCGACGACCAGATCGCAGGCGAACGCGATGTGCGCGCCGATGCCGGCCGCGGTGCCGTTGATGGCACCGATCACCGGCTTCTCGCAGTCGAGGATGGCGGCGACCAACCGCTGCGCGCCGTTGCGGATGTTGCGGCTGGCGAAGCCCTGCTCGTTGTCCGGCGCACCTTCGGGACGCGGGTAGGTGGGCTGCGCGGCGCGCAGGTCGGCGCCCGTGCAGAAGTGCTTGCCGTTGGCGGTGATCACCACGGCGCGCACGGCGACCAGGTGGTTCACCTGCTGGAGCAGGTCGATGACGTAGTTGCGCTGCTGGTAGGTGATCGCGTTGGCGACCTCGGGACGGTTGAGCGTGATCCACGCGACGCCGTCCTCCTCCCGGTACAGCACCTGCTCCTCGAGGGTCTGGTCGCTCATGACTGCGCATCCTGCCGTTCGAAGTGCTGCGTGAGCACATCGACCACCTGGCGGGTGGACGCCTCGAGCTCGGTGACGGGCACCTGCTCGCGCGGGAACAGCTCCTCGAGCGCCTTGGACAGGTCGCGGGCGCAACGGCTCACGACGTCCTCGCCCTTCGCCGTGAGCTCCACGTGCTTGGCTCGTCCGTCGGTCTCCAACCCGACGCGCTTGACCAATCCGGCCGCCGTCAACCGCTTGACGGTGTGCGTCATGCCGCTCGGGCTCTGGGCGATGCGCTTGCTCAGGTTGGTCGGCGACACGCGGTGCGTCGGCCCGGTGAACCACAGCACGAGCAGCACCGACAGCTGGGAGCCGTCGAGGTCGTACTCGCGCACGACGTTGGCGAGGAACGCCTCGGCCCGCCGGCCGGCGCCGAGCACGAACGTGAACAGCGCCCACGCGCTCGGATCGGCGTCCGGGAGCCGGTCGGCGATGATCTGCTCGTACGCCTCCTGACCCGCCTCGTTCATCGTGTCGACGTAGTTCGGGGGCGGTTGCTTCTTGGTCACCGGACTGCGGCCTCCTCGGCGGCGAGGGTGCGACGATCGAGCTTGGACATCGACGTGAGCGGGAGGGTCTCCACGTACCGGATCGCCTCCGGCAGCTTCCACGTTGCCAGGCGGCCGGTCGCGAAGCTGCGAAGGTCGTCGAGCGTGGGTGGGACGGCCGGGTCGCGCGGCACGACGACGGCCACGCCGATCTCCCCCATCACGGGGTCGGGGCGGGGCGCGATCGCCACCTCGCCGACCGCGGGATGGGCGGACAGCACGGCTTCGACCTCGAGCGGGAAGACGTTGTAGCCGCCCCGGATGAACATCTCCTTCGAGCGGCCGACGAGGCGCAGGCACCCGCGGTCGTCGATCATCCCGAGGTCGCCCGTGTGCAACCACCCGTCGCGCAACGTCGCGGCCGTGGCCGCCGGGTCGTGCCAGTACTCCTTCATGACGGCGCCCGAGCGGAGGCACACCTCGCCGGTCTCGCCGGGGGGCACCGGGCGGCCGTCCTCGTCGCGCAGCTCGAGATCGATGCCCGGTCGCGGCCGGCCGACGGTGTAGAGGGTCTCCTCGTCGGGCGCGTCGACCGCCGTCAAGGTGGCGAGCCCGCCCGACTCCGTCGACGAGTAGCGGATCGAGTAGCCGCAGTCGAACCGCTCGCGTGCTTCGCGGACCAGTCCGGGTGGCGACGGCGCGGCGCCGGCGATGATCACCTGCACGCACGAGAAGTCGTACGAGTCGAACTCCGGCACGCGCAGCATCAGCGCGACCTGCGGGGCCACCGCCGCGATCGACGGCATGCGGTACTTGTCGATGATCTGCAGCACGCCAGCCGCTCGCCACTTGCGCAGCACGTGCGTGGTCGTGCCGGTGCGCAGGTACCAGGGGAGCTTCGTCATGAAGCCGATGTGGGGGAACAGGGTCGACGACAGCTGATCGGCCCCACCGCCCCACCGGCCGCCGGTGTCCATCTCCACGATGGCGGCGAGCTGGCGGTCGGTGAACACGGCACCCTTCGGGATGCCCGTGGTGCCCGATGTGAAGACGATGGCGACGGCTCGGTCCGGATCGGCCGGCAGCGGCGGGGGCGCTTCGCCGGCGACGCGCAGGTCGCGCAGGATGGCGTCGGCCCGGTCGCCTTCGACGACGACCTCGGTCGGCACCCCCGCCGGCACGCAGTCGAGCAGCTCCTCGGTGCTCAGCACGAGCTTCGGCTCGGCGAGCTCGACCAGGCGACGCCGCTCGGGCGGCGCCAAGCTGGAGTTGAGCCCGGCGGTGACGGCCCCGAGCTTGGCGGCGCCCACGTAGGCCACCACGTAGTCGACGATGGTGGGCAGGGAGAGCACCACCACGTCGCCTTCGCCCACCTCGCGGCGCGCCAACCCGACGGCCACCTCGTCGGACAGGCGATCGAGCTCGCGAAAGGACAACGGCCACCCGTCGGGGCTGGCGAACGCCGCCCGGTCGCCGAATCGCTCCGCCGCTCCGGTCGCGGCCTCCGGCAGCATCTCCCTCCCTTGCATCCTTTGACGGTCCGTCAGGAACGGGCATACTCCCCGCCGTGGCGGTGGAGCTCGCAACGTTGGTCGCCCGCGGCCACACCGTACTGGTGACGCAGGAGTGCCAGAACGGGATCGTGGGCGCCGAGTCGCCCCTCCGCGACCTGGCCGACGTCGCCGGGCCGGCCATGGCCGCCGCCGGACGGCTCGCCGCCGCCGCCCGCGCCGCCGGCATCCCCGTCGTGCACTGCCTGGCGCTGCGCCGGCCCGACGGTCTGGCCGCCTCCACCAACGCCCGCATGTTCGGCGCGTCGCTGAAGGCGGGGGTGCGGCTGCATCCGGGCTCGGTCGAGGCCGACGTCGTGCCCGAGATCGGCGTCGACGAGCGCGACCTGGTGCTCGGTCGCTACCACGGGCTCGGCCCCATGGGGGGCACCGACCTCGACATGGTGTGCCGCAACCTGGGGGCCACGACGATCGTGGGCGTCGGGGTGTCGGTGAACGTCGGCATCCTCAGCCTCGGCCTCGACGCGGTGAACCACGGCTATCAGTTCGTCGTGCCGCGCGACGCGGTGGCAGGCGTGCCCGTCGACTACGCCGACGCCGTGCTCACCCACTCGTTTCCGGTCTTCGGGACGGTGGTCGAGTCGAAGCAGCTGCTCGACCTCTGGGCGGCATCGGCATGACCGACTCGGAGGCCGAGCTCCGCGCCGCCGACGGACGGGTTCCCGGTCGTCGCGGCCGGGCGACGCGCACGCGGTTGCTCGAGTGCACGTCCGACATGCTCGCGACCACGTCCTTCCGCGAGCTGAAGGTGATCGACATCGCCCGCGAGGCCAACACCTCGCCGGCCACCTTCTACCAGTACTTCCCCGACGTCGAGTCGGCGATCCTGGTGCTCGCCGAGGAGATGGCCGACGACACGGCCGAGCTCATCGAGATCGTGCGGTCGGGCGGGTGGGATGGCAAGGACGCCCACGACGCCGCGCTCGCGCTCGTCGACGGCTTCTTCGACTTCTGGGAGCGGTACCGCTCGCTGCTGCGCGTCGTCGAGTTGGCCGGCAGCGAAGGCGACCGGCGCTTCGGTGCGATCCGGTCGCGGATGCTGAACCCGGTGACGGTCGCCCTGCACGACACGCTCGTCGTCGTCCAGCCCGACGCCACCGAGCCGATGGCGATGGCCGGCGTCCTCGTCGCCATGCTCGCCAACGTGGCCGGTCACCGCTACGGCTTCGAGTCGTGGGGCATCCCCACGGCCGCCAGTCGCCAGAGCATGGCGGAGCTGCTCGTGTGGGGGATCACCGGGCGGGCATAGACTGGATCGTATATACTTGACGGAGCGTCAGGTTCGCGGCGAGGTCCGCATCAGATCCGCACGGAGGGTCCCCATGGAGCTGCCCAAGATCATCAGCGTCGACGACCACGTCGTCGAGCCTCCGCACGTCTGGGAGACCTGGCTGCCGAAGAAGTTCCGTGACCGCGGCCCGAAGGTCGAGCGGCGGGGGATCGGCTCCATGAAGCACGTCGGCGGCGGCTTCTACGAGCAGACCTTCGACGAGAGCGGCCCGAAGGCCGACTGCTGGATCTACGAGGACCTCGTCTACATCAACAAGCGCCACGTCGCCGCGGTCGGGTACGACCGCGACGACATGACGATGAGCCCCATCACCTACGACGAGATGCGTCCCGGCTGCTACGAGCCCAAGGCGCGCATCGAGGACATGGAGATGAACTGGGTCGAGGCGTCGCTGTGCTTCCCGACGTTCCCCCGCTTCTGCGGCCAGACGTTCGCCGAGGGCAAGGACCTCGAGCTCGGCGAGGCGTGCGTCTACGCGTACAACGACTGGATGGTCGAGGAGTGGTGCGGCGACTCCGGCGGGCGCCTCATCCCGCTCACGCTCATCCCGCTGTGGGACGCCGAGAAGGCGGCGGCCGAGGTGCGTCGCAACGGGGCGCGCGGCGTGCGCGCCGTCTGCTTCAGCGAGATCCCGCCCCACCTCGGGCTGCCGTCGATCCACACCGGGTACTGGGACCCGTTCTTCCGGGCGTGCGAGGAGACGAACACGACCGTGTGCATGCACATCGGCTCGTCGTCGCGCATGCCGGCCACGTCGCCCGACGCGCCGGTCGCGGTGTCAGCCACCTTGTCGTTCAACAACGCCATGGCGTCGCTGTCGGACTTCCTGTTCTCCGGCGTGCTCGTGCGCTTCCCCACCTTGAAGCTCGCCTACTCCGAGGGCCAGATCGGCTGGCTGCCCTACATCCTCGAGCGGGCCGACGACGTGTGGAAGGAGCACCGCGCGTGGGCCGGGGTGAAGGACATCGTCCCCGAGCCGCCGTCGTCGTACTACTACCGCCAGGTGTTCGGTTGCTTCTTCCGCGACCAGCACGGCATCGACAGCCTCGATGCGGTCGGCGTCGACAACGTCACCTTCGAGACCGACTACCCGCACACCGACTCGACGTGGCCCGACACCAAGACCATCGCCGAGGGCTACATGGCGGGGCTCGCCGACGACGTCGTGTTCAAGATCATGCGAGGCAACGCGCTGCGCATGCTCGACCGGCCGCAGGACTGGGTCGCGTCATAGTTTGACGACGTAGGATCTCGGCCATGGCTGGACAGCGCTGGGATCGCGAGAAGCTCCTCATCGGCGGCGAGTGGCGGGCGGCGTCCGGCGGTACCTACGAGATCGTCAACCCGTCGACCGAGCAGGTCATCGGCGTCGCCCCGGAGGCGACCCGCGACGACGCGTTCGAGGCGGCCAAGTCGGCGAAGGAAGCGTTCTGGACGTGGTCGCGCACCACGCCCCAGGAGCGGTCAGAGCTGCTGAAGCGGGCCGCCGAGCTGCTGGCCAAGCACAACGACGAGCTGGTTCCGCTCGTGCAGGCGGAGTCGGGCGCCACCCAGAAGGTGGCCTCGACGATGCAGGTGCCGATCGCCATCGGCCGCTTCCAGCGCTACGCCCTGGGGGCGCTCGAGCCCAACCAGATCCCGATCCCGCCGCAGGTGGCGCAAGCCACGGCACTGGCGCCCGGCGGGTTGGTGGGTGCCGTGGTCAACCGCCAGCCGGTCGGGGTGGTGGCCTGCATCGCGTCGTACAACTTCCCGCTCACCAACATGGCCGGCAAGGTCGCCCCCGCGCTGGCGATGGGCAACACCGTCATCCTCAAGCCCGCGCCCCAGGATCCGCTGAACATCATCGACCTCGCCGCCATCCTCGAAGAGGCCGGGTTCCCGCCGGGCGTGGTGTCGGTGATCACCGGCTCGGGTGCCGACGCGGGCGCCGCACTGGTCGACTCGCCCGACGTCGACATGGTGTCGTTCACCGGGTCGACCACCGTCGGCATGCGCATCGCCGAGGCCGGCGCCAAGACCATGAAGCGCAACCTCATGGAGCTCGGCGGCAAGGGCGCGGCGATCGTCTTCGACGATGCCGATCTCGCGCTGGCCGTCGCCGGCATCGCGTCGACGTGGGCGTTCCACTCAGGGCAGATCTGCACGGCCCCCACCCGGGTGCTCGCCCAGCGCGGCATCTACCACGAGCTGATGGACCGGCTGACCGCCACCGCCAACGCGCTGAAGGTCGGCAACCCGCTCGACGAGGACACCATCGTCGGCCCGCTGATCTCGGCCGCCCAGCGCGACCGCGTCGAGGCCTACATCACGGGTGGCGTCGAGCAGGGTGCCGAGCTCCTCGCCGGCGGCGCGGAGCGGCCCGACATCCCGACGGGCTACTACGTGCGTCCGACGCTGCTCGCCGACTGCCGCGCCGACATGACGGTCGTGCAGGAGGAGCTGTTCGGCCCGGTCGTCGCCGCCATGCCGTTCGACGACGAGGACGAGGTGATCGCCCTCGCCAACCAGTCGGCCTTCGGCCTCTACGACTACGTGTACTCCGGCGACGCCGGTCGTGGCTTCGAGGTGGCGCGGCGGCTGCGCACCGGCAACGTCGGCGTCAACACGACCCAGCGCAACCACGAGACGCCGTTCGGCGGGTTCAAGCTGTCGGGCGTCGGGCGCGACGGCGGTTCGTTCGGCCTGCACTGCTACAGCGAGCTGCAGTCGGTCGTCTGGCCCTCCTGACCTGCGGCCCCCCACCCGAGTCAGTCGACGAGCGGCACGACCTCTTCTCGGAAGGCGTCGAGCTGCTCGAGGTACTCGCTGAGCGTGCGGCCGCGGAACTTCAGGTGGATCACGTTGGCGCCCACCGCCCGCGCCTCACGGATCTCGCCGGCCAGGGCTTCGGCGCCGAACAGCTGCGCCGGCGGGAGGTCGTCGGCGGGACCGCCGGTGAGGTGCGCCCAGCCCGGCATGAAGCCGATGTCGAACGACGTATCGCCCCGACCGGCGGCGTCGGCGGACGAGCGGATCGTGTCGATGATCTCGCCGTACTCCGAGGTCTTGTTGGCCATCGGGATGTAGCCGTCGCCGTAGCTACCGACGCGCCGCCACGCCGCCTTGCCCATGCCACCGATCCAGGTGGTCAAGCGACCGTTGACCGGTTGCGGCGCCACGCCGACATCGGAGTACGCGTACCGCGAGCCTTCGTAGGACACGAACGTGTCGTCCCACACGCCGGAGAGCGCCTCGAGCGTCTCGTCGAGGATGGCGCCGCGCTCGTGGAACGGCACGCCGAGCGCGCGGAACTCGCCCTCGACGTGACCGGCGCCGGTGCCGAGGATCACGCGCCCCCCCGAGAGGTGGTCGAGCGTCCCGAACGATGACGCCGTCTGCAGCGGGTGCCGGTAGGCCGCGATCCACACGACCGACAGCAACCGCACGGTGGAGGTGTGGGCGGCGAGGAACCCGAGCGTGGCGACGGTGTCGTACCACGTGGTGCGCATGCGGGCCGAGTACTCGTCGTTGGGGACGGCGACGTGGTCGCACACCCCGACGAACGAGTGACCGGTGGCTTCTGCCTTCTGGGCGACGGTCACGAGGTCGGCGACCGTGGCGTCGTCCTCCCACGGGTCGACGAGGTTGAGCGTGAGCGTCTGGATCGGGAGCTGCATCCCGTAGATCCAGCCACCGTCGGGAGTGATGCCCATCAGAACGTGATGACGCCGCGGGCGAGCTTGCCCTCGTGCATGTCGTCGACGACGTCGAAGAAGTGCTCCATCGGATAGGTCTGCGACACCATCCGGTCGAGGTCGAGCAGCCCCTTCTTGTAGAGGTCGACGATGATCGGGATGTCCTTCTGCCCCCGCACACCGCCGGCCCGCGAGCCGATGATCCCGCGGTCGACCTGCGTGAGGTG
>Ga0070671_100004784_pt1 | contig 10762 bp, 8 predicted proteins | sample KBSS73metaG_FD_65341 | JGI IMG/M metagenome (GOLD analysis project Ga0070671, IMG submission 65341) | Switchgrass rhizosphere microbial communities from Kellogg Biological Station, Michigan, USA - KBS S7-3 metaG | ecosystem: Host-associated > Plants > Roots > Rhizosphere > Soil ... | reverse complement strand
CGCGGGGCGGGGTGTGCGACTCGCGGGGCGGGGAGGGTGGGGCGGGTGGGGGCAGGCTCAGAGTCAGGTGAGGAGGGGGAGGGCCATGACTCTGCGGCGGACCACGGCGCCGAAGCGGGCGTCGAGGCGGAGCCAGGAGCCGGTGGCCGAGACCCTCACCACCGGGGCCGAGGCCTCGCCTGCGCCGGTGTCCGCGCCGCCCAGGAACCCCATGCCGGACAACGCGAACAGCGCGCGCATGGGCACCGAGACCTTGCCGGGCACCGCGCCGGAGACCGTCAGGACGGTCTGGTCGAGCAGGGAGGCGGGCGGGCCGAGCGGACCACCGTGTTCGCGGGCCAGCGTGAGCCCGCGGTCGGTCAGGGCCTCCAGCTCGGCGGCGGGGATGTCCTCGAGGCGGACCCAGCCGTCGTCGGGCGGGAGGTCGGTGAGCCAGGGGGCCCCGCCCGCGCCGAGGTCGATCTCCGGGGTGCGCTCCACCTCCAGGGCCGTGAGCAGCACCGATCCCATGACGGTGAGCTCCGCAGGCTCCAACGCCCCCTCGACCGAGCGGGTCGCGAGCGTCTCGAACGGGGTGGGGGCCCAGGCCGTCACGCGGCCCCGGCCTGCGCGCAGCCTGACCGCCGCCATCGCGTCCAGCCGGACCAGCCGCGCGGTGAACGCGCCGAGGTCGGCTCGCGCCGAGGGATCGGCGAACCTGAGGGTCACGAGTCCGCCCCGACCGACTCGGCGGGTGCCCAGCGCGCCAGGTACTCCCGCTCCGGCGCGGTCAGCCTGCGCGGCCGCCCCGCCTCCAGGTCGACCATCGCCATCCGGGTGGAACCCTCGATGGCCACCGGGTCGTCCTCCTCGGGCCCGTCGTGCAGCGTGTAGTCGATCGTGAACGACGCCGCCCGCAGCTCCCGCACCGCCATCGCGACCCGCAGCGTGCCCGCGCGGTACGCGACCTGCCGCTTGTAGTCCACGGCCAGTCCCGCGACCAGCAGCCCCTCGGCGAACGACGGCAGTCCGGAGGAGGTGAACAGCAGGTCGATCCGCGCCTCCTCGAGCAGCGTGACCGCCCGGGCGTGGTTCAGGTGGTGATAGGAGTCCTGGTCGGTCCACCGCAGTGGGACCTGCGCGACGTAGCGGGCCACGCCGCACAGCGTGTCAGACGACCGCCACCAGCGCGTCGGCCACCTCCACCGGGTGGGACAGCGCGTTGAGGTGCCCGCCCGGCACCTCGACGACCGGGAGCCCCAAGCGCTCCCGCGCGACCCGGCGTTGCAGGTCGAGCGGGAACAGCCGGTCGTCCCGGCCCACGACGACCGTCGTCGGGACGTCCGGCCACGCGGTGAGCGGGTACGGGGCCGCGAAGGAGGCGTCGGACTGGTTCCGGCCACCCTTGCGCAGCTCCGCGACGACGTCGGTGGGCAGCCCGTCGAAGAAGTCCCGGTCCACGTCGAAGTCCTCGTACCCGGCGTCGCGACGCGCCTGCTCCTGCCCGACCGCCTCCCACCAGACCCCGGCCGTCTCGCCGGGCGCCGGGATCATCGGGTTGAGCAGGACGAGGTGCCGCACCGGGATCTCGGCCGCGACCAGCGTCCCCGTGTACGCCCCCATCGACTGCGCGACCACGACCGGGTCCGCCCGCTCCCCCAACGCCTTCAGCGCCAGGGCGACGTACCCCGTCCAGCCGAGCGACTCGTCGTCACCCGGCAGGTCGACGGACACCGGGTCGTGTCCGCGCGCGGTCAGCTCAGCCTCCACTCGGTGCCAGAACCAGGGCTCGCCGCCGGCACCGGGGATCAACAGGAACGTCGTCATGTCAGGTGAGACGCCTGCGGCGCCCGGAACTCATCGGGCGAGGCTGCGCAGCTGCCGCGAGATGACCGAGAGCGTGGCCAGGTCCAGCTCGCCCGCTCGACCGATCTCCTCCAGCGCGGTGCGGGCACGCACCAGCCGCGACGCGTTCGCTCCCTCCCACTGCGCGATGGTCTCCTCGACCGGCGTGCCCGGGTCGGCGACGCGCAGCGCGTCGAGCGTGATGGCGCGGAGCGAGCCGTAGAGGTCGTCCCGCAGGGCGAGGCGCGCGAGCTGGTGCCAGCGGTCCCCGCGCGGCAGGACGCTCACCGAGTGCTGCGCGACGTCGACCCCGAGGTGGTCGCTCAGCGCGAAGTACACGCGCGCGACCTCCTCCGCCTCCCGCGGCTCCCCGTCGCGTTCGGACAGCTCCACCAGGTCGACGACGTCGAGCAGCGAGTACGCGGGGATCTGCGTGGCCGCGCGGGCGGCCAGGTGCTCCGGCACGCCCTCCGCGACGAGCGCGGCGGCCTCGCTGCGCACGGCCTCGGCCTCGCGGCCGGCCAGCAGCTCGGGCAGCCGGTCGCGCAGTGCCCGGACCTGCTCGCCGAACCGCGCGACCTCCGCCCCGACGGCCAGCGGCTGCGGCCGGGTGGTGAGGAACCAGCGCGAGGCCCGGTCCAGCAGCCGCCGCGACGACAGGATCATCCGGTCCGCCACTGCCACCGGCATGCCTGCCGCCCGGACCTCCCGCCAGCGCCCGGGCAGTCCGTACACCTGCGTGACGACCGCGTAGGCCCGCACCGCGTCCGACGGCCCGGCCGCGGTCTCCTCCGCCAGCCGGAACGCGTAGGTGATGCCCGCGCCGTCGACCATCTCGTTGACCAGCTTGGTGCCGAGGATCTCCCGGCGCAGCGGATGCAGCGGGATCGCCGCGCCGAACCGCTCGCGCAGCGGGTGCGGGAAGTACTCGGGCAGCCGGTGGGTGAAGGCGGCGGCGTCCGGCAGGTCGGTGTCCAGCAGCCGGTGGGTGAGGTCCAGCTTCACGTGCGCGATCAACGTGGACAGCTCGGGCGAGGTCAGCCCCAGCCCGTCCGCCTCCAGGTCCGCGAACCCGGCCTCGGACGGCAGTACCTCCAGCTCCCGGTCCAGGCCGGTGCGGGCGGAGAGGTCCGAGACGAGCCGGGCGTGCACGTTGGCCATCTCGGCCGCGTGCCCGCGCGAGACGCCGAGCACCGCGTTCTGGTCCGTGTTGTCCGCCAGGACCAGCGCGGACACCTCGTCGGTCATCTCCACGAGGACGGCGTTGCGCGCTTCGCGGTCCAGGGTGCCGTCGGCGACCAGCCGGTCCAGCAGGATCTTGATGTTGACCTCGTGGTCGGAGCAGTCGACGCCCGCGGAGTTGTCGATGGCGTCGGTGTTGATCCGCCCGCCCGCCCGGGCGAACTCGATCCGGCCGCGCTGGGTGAGGCCGAGGTTGCCGCCCTCCCCCACGACCTTGACCCGCAGCTGTCGGCCGTCCACCCGGATGGCGTCGTTGGCCTTGTCGCCGGCGTCCGCGTGCGCCTCGGTCGAGGCCTTCACGTAGGTGCCGATGCCGCCGTTCCACAGCAGGTCGGCGGGCGCGAGCAGGATCGCGTGGATCAGCTCCGGCGGGCTGAGCTTGACGACGTGGTCCGCCAGCCCGAGCGCCGCCCGCATCTCCGGGCCGACGGGCACGGACTTGGCGGTGCGAGGCCACACCCCGCCGCCCGCGGAGATCAGCGAGCGGTCGTAGTCCTCCCAGGAGCTGCGCGGGAGGTCGAACAGCCGGGCGCGCTCGGCGAACCCGACCGCCGCCACGGGTGCGGGGTCCACGAACACGTGCCGGTGGTCGAACGCCGCGACCAGGCGGATGTGCGGCGAGAGCAGCATCCCGTTGCCGAACACGTCCCCGGACATGTCCCCGATCCCGACGACGGTGAAGTCCTCGGCCTGGGTGTCGCACCCCAGCTCGGCGAAGTGCCGCTTGACGCTCTCCCACGCCCCCTTCGCCGTGATCCCCATGGCCTTGTGGTCGTAGCCGACCGAGCCGCCGGAGGCGAAGGCGTCGCCCAGCCAGAAGTCGTAGCCCGCGGCGACCTCGTTGGCCACGTCGGAGAACTTCGCCGTGCCCTTGTCCGCCGCGACGACCAGGTAGGAGTCGTCTCCGTCGTGCCGCACGACGTCCGGCGGCGGCACCGTCCGCCCGCCGACGAGGTTGTCCGTGACGTCCAGCAGGCCGGAGACGAAGATCCGGTAGCAGGCCTCGACCTCGGCCGGGTCCGGCCGCGCGGCCCGCACCACGAACCCGCCCTTCGCCCCGACCGGCACGATCACGGCGTTCTTCACGGCCTGTGCCTTGACCAGGCCGAGGATCTCCGTGCGGAAGTCCTGAGGGCGGTCCGACCAGCGCAGACCGCCGCGCGCGACCGGCCCGAACCGCAGGTGCACGCCCTCGACCCGCGGCGAGTACACGAAGATCTCGAACCGCGGGCGGGGCGCGGGCATGTCCGGCACCGCCGTCGGGTCGATCTTGTAGGAGACGAAGGCGCGCTCGCGGAACCAGTTCGTCCGCAGCGTCGCGGTGATCATCGCGAGGAAGCCGCGCAGGATGCGGTCCGTGTCCAGCCCGGTGACCTCGTCGATCAGGGCCGTGACCTCGGTGGTGGCCTCGTCGACGAGCTTCTCCCGCTGGGTCTCCGCCGGGTCGAAGCGGGCCCGGAACAGCCGGACCAGCCCCCGCGCGACGGCGGGGTGGGCGAGCAGGGTGTCCGCCATGTAGTTGTTGCCGTAGGTGCTGCCGACCTGCCGCGCGTAGCGGGCGTAGGCCCGCAGCACGGCGGCCTCGCGCCAGTGCAGCCCCGCCCGCAGGACGAGTGCGGAGAACCGGTCGGCCTCGGCGTCGCCCGCCCAAGTGGCCCGGAAGGCGGCGCAGAACGCCAGCTCGAGCTGCGCCTCGTCGGCGTGCGCGGTCTCGCCGTCGATGTGCAGGCCGAAGTCGTAGAGCCAGCAGCGGCGCCCGTCCGGCCTGGTGAACTCCGACGGGTGCTCGTCGACGACCTCGACCCCCAGGTGCTGCAGGATCGGCAGGATCCGGGTCAGCGTGACGGGCTGGTCCAGGTACAGCGTGAGCCTGCGGTCCTCGCCGGACGGGTACAGCCGGACGTCGAAGCCGCCCTCGGTCAGCGCGAGGATCCGGCGCAGGTCCTCCACGGCGCGCGAGGGCGAGACCCCCGCCTTGTAGGAGTCCGGGATGCCTGCCAGCAGCCCGGGGACGGTGGTCGCCTCCGGCCCGAGCCGGTCGACGAGCCGGTCGTCCCAGGTCCGGGCGGCCTCGGTGAGGGCGTCGGTCAGCGCGGCGAGGTCCGGCAGGGCCGCCGCCTCGTCCGTCTGGACGGTGAAGTGGACCAGGGCGTAGGTGGCCTCGGTGACGCGCGCGGTGTAGTCCACGGCGGTGCCGTGCAGCTGCTCGCGCAGCACGGCGGCCATCGCGAGCCTGCTCGAGGTCGTGTAGCGGTCGCGGGGCAGGTAGACCAGACAGGAGACGAACCGCTGGTGGGTGTCCGGGCGCAGGAAGACCCGCACCGCGCGTCGCCCGGTCAGGCCGAGGACGCCGACCCCGATGTCGTGCAGGTACTCGGCGCTCGCGCCGAAGAGCTCCTCGCGCGGCAGCCCGGAGAGGATCTCCAGCATCTGCTGGCCGGAGAACGACTCCTGCGGGAACCCGGCCCGGTGGATCGCCTCCCGCACCCGGCGCGCGACGACCGGGATGTCCAGTACACTCTCGAACAGCGCCGGGACGGTGAGCATGCCGAGGAACCGGTGCTCGCCCGTCAGGCGGCCCTCGTGGTCGAAGGTCCGCAGGCCCACGACGTAGGGGTGCACCCCGCGCAGCACCCGGCTGCGCACGCTCGCCCGGGTCAGCACGAGGAGCTCGTCCCCGACGGAGTCCGGCACGATCGCCTCGGCGCCGAGCGCGTCCCCGCGCAGGACCCCCAGGCCCGACGCCAGCTCGGGCCGCAGCGTCTCCCCCTGCAGGATGTGGTGCCGGTAGCCGAGGAACGTGTAGTGCCCGTCCGCCAGCCAGCGCAGGAACTGCGCGACCTCGTGCCGCTCCGAGCCGCGGTCCGTCCGGACGCCCGCGGGGACCAGCTCCTCGGCGAGCACCTCGTCGGCCAGGGTGCGGATCCGGGTGGCCATGCGGTCGGCGTCCTCGACGACCTCGCGCACGTCGTGCAGGGTGGCGCGCAGCGCCTCGGCGAGGGCGTCCGGATCGGTGATCCGGTCGACCTCGAGCCGGATCCAGGACTCGGCGAGGGCGCCCGCAGGCGGAGCGGTGGGGTCCGCGGCGGTGAGCACCTCCTGCAGCGTGCCGACCGCGTCCCGCCGGACGACGACGATGGGGTGCAGCAGCCGCGACACGAACCCGCCCGCCCGCTCGACGGTCGCCAGCACCGAGCCCACCAGGAACGGCATGTCGTCGGTGACGATCTCGACGACCCGCCCCTGCACGCGCACGAGCGGCTCGGCGGGGAGTCGGGAGGTGGCCGCCGCCCGATGGGCGAGGGCCACCTCCCGCAGGTCGGGCAGGCCTTCACCGCCGGCGCCCTCGGCCAGGGCGTGCCTGGCGTAAAGGTCGGTGAGATCCTGCTCCGCACTCATGCTGGGCGACTCCGGTACCGCGGGGGTGGGGCGGGGAGTCACCCTAGCGGGGGTGCCCGGTCACGCCTTGGCCTGCATCGCGCTGCGGGCGGGGTTGCCCTGGTCCGCGGCCTTCGGGTCCTTCTCGGACGCCTTCTCGCGCACGCCCTGCTCGATCCGGTCGCCGATGCCCTTGTCGATGTTCTTCCAGTAGGTGAAGGCGCGCTCCAGGATCGGCTCGGACACCCCGTTGAGCAGGTGCCCGACGACGTTGTCGACCAGGCGCTCGCGGCCCGCGTCGTCGAACACCTCGCGGACGAGGGTGCCCGCCTGGCCCCAGTCGTCGTCCTCGGCGTGGTCGACGTAGGCGGACCGCATGATGTCGCCGTCCGCCTGCCAGGTCGGGACGTGCTGCGTGGTGTCCGCGGCCGGGCCGCCGTAGGAGTTCGGCGCGTAGACCGGGTCCGACACCTTCTGCACCCGCATCGCCCCGTCCTTGGAGTACGAGCGCACGGGGCAGACCGGTGCGTTGACCGGGATCTGCTGGTAGTTGCCGCCGAGGCGGTGGCGGTGCGCGTCGGCGTAGGAGAACAGCCGGGCCAGCAGCATCCGGTCCGGCGACGGGCCGATCCCCGGGACCAGGTTGTTCGGCTGGAACGCCAGCTGCTCGATCTCGGTGTGGTTGTCCGTGGGGTTGCGGTCCAGCGTCATCCGGCCCACGTCGATCAGCGGGTAGTCCGCGTGCGGCCACACCTTCGTCAGGTCGAAGGGGTTGAACCGGTAGTCCTTCGCGTCCGCGTAGGGCATGACCTGCACCTTCAGCGTCCAGCTCGGGTACTCGCCGTCGCGGATGTGCTCGAAGAGGTCACGGGTGTGGTAGTCGGTGTCCGCCGAGGCCATCTGGTCGGCCTCGTCCTGGGTGAAGAACTCCATGCCCTGGTCGGTCTTGAAGTGGTACTTGACCCAGAACTGCTCGCCCGCGGCGTTGACCCACATGTAGGTGTGGCTGGTGTAGCCGTTCATGTGGCGCCAGGTGCGCGGGATGCCGCGGTCGCCCATCAGCCAGGTGACCTGGTGCGCGGACTCCGGGGAGAGCGTCCAGAAGTCCCACTGCATGTCGTGGTCGCGCAGGTTGTTGTCCGCGCGGCGCTTCTGGGAGCGGATGAAGTGCTGGAACTTCATCGGGTCCTTGACGAAGAAGACCGGCGTGTTGTTGCCGACCATGTCGTAGTTGCCCTCGGGCGTGTAGAACTTCACCGCGAACCCGCGCGGGTCACGCCAGGTGTCGGGGCTCCCGCGCTCACCGGCGACGGTCGAGAAGCGGACGGCGAGATCGGTCGTGGCGCCGGGCTGGAAGAGGGCGGCCTTGGTGAACGCGCTGACGTCGTTCGTCACCTCGAAGGAGCCGAAGGCGCCGCTGCCCTTCGCGTGCGGCTGCCGCTCCGGGATCCGCTCCCGGTTGAACTGCGCCATCTGCTCGATGAGGTAGCTGTCCTGCAGCAGGATCGGACCGCCGGGTCCGACGGTGAGCGAGTGCTCGTCGCTCTCGACGGGGATTCCGGCGTCGGTGGTCGTCGACGGGGTGGTGGGGTTCGGGCGAGACATGGCGGTGGCGTACCCGCCCTGCGCGGGACGACACCTGGACGGTTGGCCGACCCGGGTCTCGGGTACTGAACACCGACAGCACCTCCTCGACGAAGCGGAGCCTCCCGTGATCATCCTCGGACTCATCCTGCTCGTGGTCGGGTTCCTCACCGGCCTCTCCCTGCTCTACTACATCGGCGGCATCCTGCTGGTCATCGGCCTGGTCCTGCTCGTGCTGGGCCGCACCGGACGCCCGGTCGGCGGTCGAAAGGTCTGGTTCTAGGCGAGTCCGCGGAGCAGGTCGGCGAGACCGCCCTCGGCCCGGCCGCGGGTTCGGGCGCTGGTGCGCACGCGGACGTCCGCGGCGTGCACCACGCGCCCGCCCGCGGTCCGGGCCCGGGCCAGCAACGCGTGCTCCTCCCCCACCGCGACGGCGGGGAAGCCGCCGATCCGTTCGAACAGCGCCGCCCGCACACCGAGGTTCGCCGCGTAGGCGTGCCCACCGACGGCCAGCAGCCGCGTGTAGCGGCCGAGCACCTCCGGGGTCAGCGAGGTCGGGTCGTCCAGGTCGGCCATCCCGGCCACGACGTCCGCCCCGGCGTGGGCGTACCGCAGGTGGTCCAGGACCCACGTGCGCGGGACGACGGTGTCCGCGTCCGTACTCAGCAACCAGGCGCCGGCGGGCAGACCGCGCAGGGCCGCGACACCGGTGTTGCGCAGCTCCCCCATCGTCAGGGGCCTCTCGTTGACGACGACGTCGGCGTACCCGGCCGCGATCTCCGCCGTCTCGTCCCGGCACCGGTCGGCCACCACGCACACCGCCGCGGGCAGCCCGGCCTCGGCGACCGCGATCCGCACCGCTCGGAGACAGCGGGCGATCCCGGCGGCCTCGTCCCGCGCCGGGACCACGATCCCGACCGCCTCGATCGTGGTCGACACGTCGTGCAGGGGCATCGGTCCGCTCACCGACGCCGCAGGACGTGGAGCAGGAAGCCGTCGTCGCGATGCTCGACGAGCAGGCGGAACCGCGGATCGGCGAGCACCCGGGCGTGGGTGGCCTCCGCGTCCTGCGGGGCCTCCGCGGGCCACCCGCGCCAGTGGACGAGCACCAGGTCGCCCTCGGGCTCGAGGACCTCGGCGACCCGCTCGGTCACGGCGTCGATCGCGTCGGGGGCGAGGTAGTAGAGGACCTCGCTGAGCATCACGAGGTCCACGCCCTCGGGCAGCGCGGCGGGTTCGGGGAGCGCGGCGTGGACCACGGACACCGCTGCTTGTGTGGCACAAGCGTCACTGAGCGGCGCTTGTGCCACACAAGCGTCGCCGAGAGCCGCACGGGTCGCCGCCACAGCCGCCGCCGTGTAGTCCGACGAGCTCACCCGGTCCGCCCGCTCGACAAGGAGCGTCGTGAGCTCGCCCGTCCCACATCCCGGCTCCGCGACGTGCCGGTACCGCTCCCGCGGCAGGCAGGCCGTCACGACCGCGCGCTTGCGCCGCTCGTACCAGCTGTCCCTCGTCCGCCAGGGGTCCGGGTCCGCGGCGTAGAGCTCGGCGAACCGGTCCGCGGGTGCACTGCGCTCCGCCGGCACCCGGAAGAACAGCTCGCGGTCGCCCGCGAAGTGCGCGAGGACCTCGCGCGGCAGGATCGGCGGCCCGTCGTCCGGTGCGGGGGCGAGCTGGGTGGTGAACCGCTCGATCGCGGCGGCCTTCGCGGTGCGGGCCGCGTCGTCCAGGGCGAAGCAGGCGGCGGTGGGCCACGGGACGACCGGATCGTCCGGGCGCAGCCAGGGCCACATCCAGATCGGGTAGCCGAAGCGGTGGGTGCGTACCGGGGCGGCACGGTTCGCCGCCCGGCCCGCGGCCGCGTGGTCCGGGTGGGGGTCGTCGACCCACGGGGCGAGCACGAGATCGGCGTCCCGCAGCGGCTCGCGCAGGGCCTCGACCAGCGCGTCCTCGCGGTCGGCGAGCCCGGAGTCCGGCAGGCCGAGCCAGGTCACGGGCGTGTCCGCCAGCCCCAACGCGGCCAGCGCCGCGGTCAACTCGGCCCGCCTGGCCTTCGCCAGCGCTGCCCGCTCGCCTGCGCCCGCCCCGGGGAACGCGGCCTCGCCGTCGGTCGCCACGACGAGGGCGACCGAGGCGCCCTCGGCGTGCACGGTGCGCAGGTAGCCCGCCGCGCCGAGGGTCTCGTCGTCCGGGTGCGCGGCGACGACCACGACCCGGCCGCGGACGACCTCCATCGCCACCGGCCGACGCCGCTGCAGCTCGGCGGCCCAGACGCCCGGTTCCGTGACGGAACGCGTGTCGGCTCCCGCGCTCACCGGGACCCCCGGACGGCGTCGCCGAGCGCGGCGAGATCCCGCTCCCCGTGGTGTTGGCGCACGTACATCCCCAGGTCGGCGAGCCGGTCGGCGAGGCCCGCGGACAACACCGCGACCCCGGCCGTGCGCGGGACCAGGTCGAGCACGTCCCGGCAGGTCCGCTCCACCGCGGCCCGCAGCGTCCAGGCCGCGACGCGGTGCGACCGGGTGGGATCGGCGTCGATCGCGGCGGCGGTGCGCTCCAGCAGGGCGTCGGCCGCGGCGAGCGAGGCGTGCAGGGCCCCGAGGTGGGCGAGCTGGTGGGCGTCCGGATCGGACAGCTCGGCGTGGAGGGCGTCGACGATCCCCCGCGCTCCGCCCAGCCACACGGCCGCCACCCCCGCGCCGCCCCACCAGAAGCCGGGCCGGGCGGTGTAGAA
>Ga0070671_100004774_pt1 | contig 10771 bp, 13 predicted proteins | sample KBSS73metaG_FD_65341 | JGI IMG/M metagenome (GOLD analysis project Ga0070671, IMG submission 65341) | Switchgrass rhizosphere microbial communities from Kellogg Biological Station, Michigan, USA - KBS S7-3 metaG | ecosystem: Host-associated > Plants > Roots > Rhizosphere > Soil ... | reverse complement strand
CTTGGCGGCGCGCGCCAGCAATGCGTCGAGCCCCGTAATCGGCTTCATCAGCCGGACACCGTCGCTCTCGGCCTCCAGCCCCTGGTCGACCTTGAGGAAGGGAACAACCCCGCGTTCGTTCCACAGATAGGAAGGCACCGGCTGGCCGGCGGCCTGTCCATCCATCGTGCGTTCGAACAGGATTGCGGCGAGTACCTTCTCCCCGGTGAAGGACGGAGCCGTCATGATCCGGACGCGCATCTGGTGCATGGCCTCGAACATCTCGGCGTCGCCCCGATAAGCATCGTCGGGAATGCCGTAGGCCCGCAACGCACCGGGGGTCGAGCCACCGCTCTGGTCCAGCGCGGCGATGAAGCCCGGCTTGCTGGCCATCTGCGTCATCATCTGAGAATCGTGCATCACATCTCCTGAAGCCGGCCAATGCTGCCGATCGAGGTCTAGACGTGGCGGTGGAAACCGACAATGCGGTGCAAGTCATTAAAAGAATGGCGCGGGCCATTAGAAAAGGAAAGGCCGGCGTCGCACGACGCCGGCCCCCGGTAAGCACTGAAATAATCAGGCGTAGAGTTGGCCTACACGCCGCGGGCGACGCATGCTTGCCCCCAGCAGACCGAAGCCCAGCACCATGACTCCCCACATCGCCGGTTCGGGAACCGACGCCGCCAGTGACCAGCTGCTGAACAAACCGAAGTCCGAGCCGCATGCGCCGGTCAAACCGGTGCACCACGGCGAGAAGGGACCCGCCGCGAACGAGCTGAACGTATAGCCGCCGCCATGGAACGCCACATAAGCCGGGCCAGTCCCGGCGGTGAGGGTGCCGGTCAGATCGTCCACGCTGCTGAGCGCGTACGACAGGAGATTGGAACTGTACGTGAAGCTGACGAAGTTGCTCGACGTCAGCGTGTCGCCAAGTGTGTAGTCCTTGACGACCAGCGTTCCCGTTCCCGTTCCCGCGCAATCGATACAGATGCCCGAGAAACCAAACGTCGTCGCGGCCGACGGAGCAGCCAAAGTGGCCAAGCCTATCAAAGCCGCCATTGCGGTCAAAAACCGCATTATTCGCTCATGCAACATTGCGTTCACCCTTTACCGGTTCCCCCCCGGCAAGTTTCCCGCTCTATTTCATGCTGCGGCGCAGAATATCGGGGTTAATAGACTTTAGCGATTGCGCATTGGACACGCTCGGTTGTTTACGCTGCAACGCAATATAAAGCGCCCGTAAGACGTGATTGCGCCGCCGAAATTCAGGCCAAAGGAATCAGAGTTCGCGCTGTCTCTGGAGCGGATCTGGCGCGCCGCCGCGCGCAGCTACGCCGAGAACGCCGAAGCCGAGCAGCATCAGCAGCCATCCCGCGGGCTCGGGCACCGTGACGATCTTCCGCCTCGTCAAAGGCGGGTTGGCCATAATTCTTGGGCCGCCGATGAGGCTGCCCTTAAAGCTATAGCTCGCGCCGAACGGCGTCATGCTGCCGACTGAGTTGGGCAATACGCCCCTGTCTGAAAAGCTGTCCGAGAAATCTTTGGCGGCGTTCGCCGGCCCGGACGCCAGTTGAAGCGCGCAGGCAATTGCGAGCGCGGTGATGGTCCTGCTCAACTGATGATCGGCCATGCGTCGCTCCTCGCTGCGACGCACACAATGAGCCTTCAATCAAAAGTTACCAGTGAATTTATTGCACCGCACAAAATCATTCAGCGAATTGCGAGTGCGGCGACGCCGGGCAATTCCTTACCCTCCATCCATTCGAGGAAGGCACCCCCGGCAGTCGAGACGAATGAAAAGCGGTCGGCGACGCCGGCTTGATTGAGCGCGGCGACGGTGTCGCCCCCTCCCGCAACCGAAACCAAGCCCCCCGACTGGGTCAGCGCGGCGGCGGTCTGCGCGAGTGCGACGGTTGCATTATCGAATGGCGGCGTCTCGAAGGCGCCGAGCGGGCCGTTCCAGACGAGCGTGCGGCAGGTTTTGAGCGCATCCGCGAGCGCCTCGACCGCGGCGGGGCCGACGTCCAGGATCATTTCGTCGGCCGCGACCTCATGGACGTTGACCGTCCGTGTCGGCGGGTTGGCGCGAAACTCCTTCGCGACGACGACGTCGTACGGAAGGTGCACGGTGCAGTCCGCTTTGTCGGCCGCGTCCAGAATTTCGAGCGCCGTGCCGGTCAGGTCATGTTCGCACAGCGACTTACCGACATCGACCCCGCGCGCGGCTAGGAAAGTGTTGGCCATGCCGCCGCCTATGATCAGGTGATCGACCTTGGCGACGAGATGCTTGAGCACGTCGAGCTTGGTCGAAACCTTGGCGCCACCGACGACCGCTGCAACCGGATGCTCCGGATTTCCCAGCGCTTTTTCGAGCGCCTCGAGCTCGGCCTGCATGGCACGACCGGCGAAGGCCGGCAGGATATGCGCCAGGGCCTCGGTCGATGCATGCGCGCGGTGCGCGGCGGAGAAGGCATCGTTGACATAGAGGTCGCCAAGCTTCGCCATCGCGCTGGCAAGCACGGGATCATTCTTTTCCTCGCCCTTGTGGAAGCGGGTATTCTCGAGGATCGCGATGTCGCCGGCCTGCAAACCTGCCACGGCCGCCGCAGCTTCATCACCGGCGCAATCGTCGATGAAACGCACCTCGCGACCGAGCACGTCGCTCAGCGGCTTGGTAACGAGCGCAAGGCTCATATCTGGATTGCGTTCGCCCTTTGGCCGGCCAAAATGCGCCAGTACGAGCACGATCGCGCCTTTGTCCGATAGCTCGGAGATCGTCGGTGCCGCAGCACGCAGGCGCGTGTCATCGGTCACGCGCGCGCCATCCATCGGCACGTTGAGATCTTCGCGGACCAGCACCCGCTTGCCCGCAATGTCGCCAATATCGTCCAGCGTGTTGAAACTGCTCACCGCTCGATCCTCACTTGCTCGTCGACCCGGATCGGGCCGCTTTCGATCACCCGCGTTATCACGCCGCCGCGCCAATACGGCAGAAGAGCGGCCTTAAGCCCTGGCGCGACATCCTCCATGCGGCTGCAGGGATCGCATTCGCCGGTAACTTCCAGCACCAGCCCCGATTCGAAGACAAGGCGCGCGCCGGTCGCCTCCTCGAGCGCCAAACCTTCCACCAGCAAGTTGACGCGCCGTTGCTCCCACGAAACCTCGGTACCGAGATCGTGGAGCGCGTCGCGCCAGCTTTCCGCCGCCATGACGGTTACCTGGCGCTTGTTGCGGCCGGGTTTCAGACTGCCACGGAAATCGCCGTGCAAGCCTTCCGCCACGCTAACGTCGGCACGCTCGATCGTCTCTATCGGCCCGCGCGGCCGCGCGTGGCGCGCGATGCCGAGGAGACGGCCCACGTCGCGACTTAGAGAAGCTTGCCCATCGCACCGGCGGTATCGACCATCCGGTTCGAGAAACCCCATTCATTGTCGTACCACGACAACACGCGCACCAGCTTGCCCTCGAGCACGGCGGTCTCGAGGCTGTCGACCGACGACGAATGCTGGTCGCCGTTGAAATCGATCGAGACGAGCGGTTCGGTGACATATTGAAGGATGCCCTTGAGCGGGCCGCTCTCCGACGCCGCTTTGAGCGCGCCGTTCACTTCCTCGACGGTCGTGTCCCGCTTCGGCTGGAAGGTCAGATCGACCACCGACACGTTCGGCGTGGGCACGCGGATCGCCGAGCCGTCGAGACGGCCCTTCAACTCGGGCAGCACCTCGCCGACGGCGCGCGCAGCGCCGGTCGTGGTCGGGATCATCGACATGGCGGCGGCGCGCGCACGCCGCATATCCTTGTGGATCTGGTCGAGGATCTTCTGATCGTTTGTGTAGCTGTGTACCGTCGTCATCAGGCCGCGCTCGATGCCGACCGTGTCGTTGAGCACCTTGGCAATCGGCGCGAGGCAGTTGGTGGTGCAGGACGCATTGGAAACCAGCGTATGCTCCGGCTTCAGTTTGTCGTGGTTGACGCCGTAGACGACGGTCAGGTCGACGCCCTTTGCGGGGGCCGAGACCAGCACCTTCTTGGCGCCGGCATGGAGATGCTTGCCGGCGGTCTCGCGGTCGGTGAAGAAGCCGGTGCATTCCAGCGCGATGTCGATCTTGTCCTCGGCGTGCGGCAGCTTGGCCGGATCGCGCTCGGCCGTGACCTTGATGCGCTTGCCGTCCACGATCAGGTCGTTGCCGTCTGCTTCTACGTCGCCGTTCCAAGTACCATGAACGCTGTCACGCTTGAACAGCAGGGCGTTCGACTTGGCGTCGGCAAGATCGTTGATCGCGACCAGCTCGAGTCCGCAATCGGGACGCGAAAGGATCGCGCGTGCGACCAACCGGCCGATGCGTCCAAAGCCGTTGATCGCAACCCGTACCGCCATGTCGTAAGCTCCTTTTAGAATACGCCGCCAATTGTGCCGGACCCAGCGCGCGCTCCCTTTGTCGGGTGCGGCCCGCAGCGTCAACCGCCGCACGGCCTTGGGGGCCGCGCATATAATCTAGGGGCGGCACAAGCCGCCCGGTCCGCTGCGCTGTGGCGCAACGGCGATCACAGCCGTTGCCAGTTATGGGTCTGCATCCTAATGCCTGCATTATGTCGGAAGAGGCACTGAACTCTGCAACCACCCGGCTCGACCGCGCCATCCTCCGGATCGAGCGGGCCGTCGGCGTCCGCGAGTCCGCCGGCAACGGTGTCGCCGAAGCCTATGCGCTGCTCGAAGAGCGCCATAATGCTCTGCGCGCGCGCGTTCAGGAAACGATCGCTCGACTCGATGTGCTAATCGGCCATGAGGGGTCGCGCTGATGGCGCAGGTCAGGCTCGCCGTCGGAGGTCGCACCTACGATCTTGCGTGCCGCGACGGCGAGGAGCCGCGACTGGAAATGCTGGCATCGATGCTCGATACCAAGGCACGCGACGCCGGTCAGTTGGTCGGCAGTGCGAACGAGGCGCGCCAACTCCTGCTTGCCGGGCTGCTGCTGGCCGACGAACTCAGCGACCTGCGCGCCGGCGCACCCGATCCCGGCAAGGCGGCACTGGCGCGTACGCTCGATCAACTCGCCGAACGAATCGAATCACTCGCCGAACGTCTTGAGCATGGGGTGCCGACCACCTAGATAGAAGGTGGTGGGAACTGCCCGGTACGATCCACGAACATCCCTGAGGCGATTCATCATCCAAGGGAGCTGTCCCTGGTTGGGCCCTGGCCCAAACTACATGGTTCCCACCTGACGTTTTTGGCGTCAGTGGATTTCAGGAAAACGGCCATGGCGGTCCCACCACCCCTCCCCGATCCCGCCAAGGCCGCCTTGCGCGCCGAACTGCGCGCGAAACGCGCGGCACATGTCGCTTCGCTTGGACCGGAAGGCGCACGCCGCGCCGCCGAAATCGCCGCCGGCCGGATGCTGGCCCATATTCCTGCGCGCGCCATCGTCTCGCTCTATCTCGCGATCGAGGACGAGCTCGATCCCGATGCGCTGATCGCCGCCCTGCACGAACGCGGCCATGCGCTGGCGCTGCCGACACTGTTCGATCGAACGACCATGCGCTTCCTTGCCTGGCAGCCCGGCGATCCGCTCGAGCGCGGGCCGATGGACCTGCGCCAACCGCTAGCGCGGGCGCCGGAGCGCGCGCCTGATCTGATCGTCACGCCTCTGGTTGGTTTCGATCGCGCCGGCGGACGGATCGGCTATGGCGCGGGCCATTATGATCGCGCCTTCCAGCAATTTCCCGGCGCGCATCGGATCGGCTTCGCCTGGGCGGTACAGGAAATAGAATGCGTGCCGCATGACCCTTGGGACGTGCGGGTGCATGCGGTCGTCACTGAGCAGGAGTTCGTGAGCATATGAAACCAACCTGGCGCAAACCGGCAGGTATGGGGCTGATCCTGCTGTTGATCCTGTTCTGGGCGGGTCTGGTCGGTAGCCAGGCACAGAACATATCGCGTCTACCCTGGCCCCTGCAGGCGATCGTCTTTTGCGTAGCCGGCATCGTCTGGATCGCCCCGCTGAAGCCGCTGCTCTACTGGATGGAGCATGGCCGCTGGCGTGCCTAACGGGGCCGAAACAATATTTCGCGCATTCGATCTTTCTTAACACCTGCCCAACTATGTCTTCGGCCATGAGCCAAGTCGTATGCGAAGATCCGTGGCGTCGTCTTTATGACGGTATAGCCCGCGTTCTGCTCGACAATCGTCTCGAGCCGACGCCGACCAATTATGCCATGGCGCACCGTTATCTGACCGCACAGGACCGTGCCTTCAACGGCTCGATCGAGCGCGCGATGCAGCAAGGCGGGCTGTCCGCCGCCTCGGCCGCGGCCATGATCGCCGAACGCTCGGTCGAACTTTCCGCCTCCGATCTGCAGGTAATGGTCGCCGACGCGCAGGCGCGCCTGACCGAGGTCAGCGAGATCGTCTCCGTTTCGCGCGAAGTCGCGGCCAATTACGGCCAGGCTCTCGCGACCAACGCGGCTGAGCTTGAAGCCGGCGCGTCCCCCAAGACCGTGGTCGGCACGCTGATGGGCCTCACCGGGTCCATGATCGAACGCACGCGCGGGGTCGAAGAACAGCTCCGCATCGCGTGTGAGGAAATCCGCCAGCTTCGCGACAGTCTCGCCGAGGCGCAGGACGCTGCCAATCACGATGCGCTGACCGGGCTGCCCAATCGCCGCGCGCTCGACACGCGGCTCGCCGCCGCGACCGAGAGCGCGCGCGCGACCGGTCGTTCGTTTGCGATCGCGATCTGCGACATCGATCATTTCAAGGCGTTCAACGACCGCTTCGGCCACCAGATCGGCGACGAAGTCATCAAGTTCGTCGGGACCAGCCTGGCCAAGGACGGCGGCGAACGGCTGTTCGCCGCGCGCTACGGCGGCGAAGAATTCGTCGTGCTGTTCGAGGGGGCGAACGCCAGGCAGGCGGGCGCTGAAATCGATCGGATCCGCCTGGCGATCGGTGCACGCGAGCTCAAGATCAATGCCACTGGCCAGACGCTCGGCCGCCTCACCTTCTCGGCCGGTGTCTCCGAATTGGGTGCAGGCGACGACGGTTCATCCGCGATGCTCAAGCGCGCCGACGTCGCGCTTTACGAAGCCAAGCGCGCGGGCCGCAATCGCGTCGTCGTCGGCTAATCAGCCGGAAACGGTGTAGCCGGCAGCTCGCCCCATTGGGCGCGGTTCGATTCAGCGGAAGCGGCGCAAACACCAGCCAATCCCAGACATTCCATGTCTAAAAGGATGGCGCGAGTGACGGGGCTCGAACCCGCGACCTCCGGCGTGACAGGCCGGCGCTCTAACCAACTGAGCTACACCCGCGTAGGTAGTTCCCTGCGGAGACGCGCCGACTAGAGACGGTCGCGGGGGCTGTCAACCGCTCCGACCATGTCGCCCCGGGCTTTTTTGCTCGAGCCACAAATCGTCGTCAGCGACAAATCCGGCGGCCCGATTCAGATCGTAGGCCGAAGCGCCTTCCCGGCGCCATCTCCAACCATGGATCAGGCCTCCGCGGGATCCGGCGGCAAGGGTGTTGACGCCTCGGGAACCGGGCTCGTGAGCGTGCCTTCCTCGAACAGGAAGCCGGCAATGTCAGGCTTGCCAGCGGCATCGAGCACCGTTTTCATGATGATCAGGATCGGGACCGCCAGCAGCGCGCCGACCGGTCCCCACACCCAGCCCCAGAAGCTCAGCGACACGAGGATCAACAGCGGATTGATCGTTAGCCGGCGCCCGACCAGCGCGGGCGTGATGAGGTTCGATTCGATCAGGTGGCAGCAGACAAAGGTCGCCACCGGCAGGATCGCATACCAGGCATCGCGAAACACCATCAGGCCGCCCAGCGCCAACAGCAAGGATGCCATGATCGGCCCGAGATAAGGCATATAGTTGAACAAGGCGACGATCCCGCCCCACATCAGCGGATCAGGCAGCCCGATCAGCCAGAAGGCGCCCGCGACGAGCAGCCCCAGGCTGATATTGATGATGGTGATCGTGGCCAGATAGGCCGACGTCGCATCGACCATCTCCTGAATCACGCGCGCGGTGGTGAGCGCGCTGGTGAAGCTGCCGCGGCTGGTGATCGTCTGGCGCCGCATCCGCGTCCAGCCCGAAAGGAAGAAGAAGACGACGAGCACAGCGAAGAACATCTGCAGGATCGCGACCGGCGCCGAGCTCGCCACCACATCAAGCAGCGATGTCGGTTTGCCGAGCGAAACCACCATCTCGCGGCGGCCATGTCCCATGAACGTCGCCTGGGTGTTGCTGACGAAACGGTCGAGGCTGGAATAGACTTCCAGCAAGGGCCGCAAATTGTGGCGAATGCGAACCACGCGCTCGGGTAACAGCGCGAACCAGCCCGAAGCCGGTACGATGATCGCCGCTACCGCCGCGTTGGCGACACCCAGGAAGATCAATATCGCCAGGAATGCGGCGAGCGGCGATGGCACGCGCCGCCGTTCGAACCATTCGAGCATCGGCACCAGAGCGATGGCGATCACCAGCGCGGCCGTGACGGGCAGGAAGAAAGCCGCGCCAGCCTGCAACGCGAAGGGCAGCGCAATCGCAATGCCGAGCCCGGCAAACAAGGCGATCGCCGCCAGCAGCCGGTCGCGGCGCAGCGCTTCCGCTGCTCGTCCGGACGCCAATCCCTGCAAAAAGGAAGTGCTCGGCCGCTCTTCCACGCTTGCCCTCCCGCCCGAATCGCCCCTGCGATCCAAACCGTTAACGTCATGCCCGAAACAGGACCTGAACGGGAGGGAATCACACCCTAGTGGCGCAAATTCATGGTTAACGATGCGGCGGAAGCACAGCGTTAAACCGCAAATATCCTCAAACCGTCCCGTCGACGAAACGATTCGTCGTGGATTCGTTGACGCGCTGCACCCGAGGCCCGAGATCGCCCGCAGCACATGGTCGACAAGGGCTCGCGTTACCCTCGTCCTGCCGACAAGACGTAAAACTAGCAGTCGTCGCTTCAGTATCGCGACGACCATGCGGTTTCGCGCATGTTTAAGAGTCGTGAATGTTCAACAAGCGTTTTTCCACGCTTGCTCCGGGCGCGGTTATCACCCTCGCCCTTTCGGGTTTTGCTCTTTCGGCCTCCGTTAGCTCGGCCGCCGAATATATCCCCGCGCAGCCTCTTCTGGCCTACGATCTCAAAGCGACAGCTCCGTCCGATGCGCCTGCCGCCGAGCAGCAGGATGCTGACGACGCCGAGCCGCAGATGGTCGCCGCGGCAGCCCCCGACACGGCCTCGGTCGAGTGTATGGCGAAGGTCGTGCTGCACGAAGCGGGTAACCAGCCGCACGAAGGCAAGGTCGCCGTCGCACAGACGCTGGTGAATCGCCTCAAGGCGGGCGGCCGTTTCGGTGGTTCGATCTGTCAGGTCGCCAATCAGCGCGGCCAGTTCTTCCGCATCGCCAGCTTCCGCCCCCGCCGCGATACCGACGGCTGGCAGGAGGCGGTCGAGATCGCGCATGAGGTGCTCGCCGGCCAGGCCGACCCCGTCGCACCGGGCGCGATGTATTTCCGGGCATCCTATGCGCCGGCCAACGCCTTCTTCCGCACCCGCCAGCGCGTGACCACGGTCGGCGCGCACGTCTTCTACCGCTAATCTAGCGGGCGGGGCCCTCCGCGGCCTCCTCCTTCGCACCGCTCCCATGAAAGCGTGCCTCCTCGGCGCGCTTCCATTGCGCATGCACGACATCGCGCGGCACCGCGATACCCATTGCCTCGGTGATGCCGACCCACTGATCGGCGATCTCCGCCGCCTGCGCCTGCGCCGGGCTCGGCGGCAGATCGTCGATCCAGTCGCGCAGCGACACGGCGTTGGCGAACAGCAGGGAGATTGTCGCAATCAGGATCGTCCCGAAAGTCCAGCCGAGCCCGCTTCCCTCCAGTTCGGGCTCGTGGAGATCGAGCGGAGACAGCATGTGGTGCGGCATCCTCGGCTCCCTAGAACTGGTAATAGATGAAGGGCGCGACCCCCTCGAAACGCATCGCATCGATGATCAGGATCACGGCGCCCGCGAGCAGGCCGAACGCCGGTGCCGGCAGCACGCGCAGTTTGAGCGCGAGCCGCTGGCCGAGCTGCGGCGGCGTAAAATGGATAGCCATGCCCAACAGGATCAACGCGCAGGCAAGCGGGGTCAGCACGTCGCTCGCGACATTGTTCGCGCCGATTCCACCAAGATAGGCGATCGCCGCGTCGAAGCTTTCCGCGCGGAAGAAAATCCAGCCGACCACGACCACGTGGAAGGTGATCACGATCGCCAGCAGCTTCGGCAGCCGCGGCATCCACAATGGCCGCACCCGCTCCCAGATGCGCTCGACCATCAGCACACCGCCATGCAGGCCGCCCCAGATCAGGAATGTCCATTTCGCGCCGTGCCACATGCCGCCGAGCAGCATCGTCACCAGCAGATTGACGCACTGGCGTGCGAAGCCCCGGCGATTGCCGCCCAGCGCGCCTATATAAAGATAGTCGCGGAGCCAGCTCGACAGGCTGATGTGCCAGCGCCGCCAGAAATCCTGTAGCGACGTCGCGCGATAGGGCTGGTTGAAATTGAGCGGGAAGCGATAGCCGAGCAACGCCGCGATCCCGATCGCCATGTCGCTATAGGCGGAAAAGTCGCAATAAATCTGAACTGCATAGCCATAGGCCGCGGCGACCAGGTCGAGCCGCGAATGCGCCGCCGGATCAAAGAATACGGGATCGACCAGTCCGGTCGATAATTCCGACGCAACCACCGCTTTCTTGAATAGCCCCCAGACGATCAGCAGCAGTCCCATGCTCGCCATGTCG
>Ga0070671_100004773_pt1 | contig 10772 bp, 10 predicted proteins | sample KBSS73metaG_FD_65341 | JGI IMG/M metagenome (GOLD analysis project Ga0070671, IMG submission 65341) | Switchgrass rhizosphere microbial communities from Kellogg Biological Station, Michigan, USA - KBS S7-3 metaG | ecosystem: Host-associated > Plants > Roots > Rhizosphere > Soil ... | reverse complement strand
GTTTCAGACCGCCACACGAAATCGCGAAATTGAAGGTTGAAGGTTGAAGATTCATACTTGCACGATGACCACAACCTTGAAGCAATCGCTCCGCATCTGCGCTGTTGCGTTCGTCGCCTCGCTTGCGCTCCCGTTGAGCGCGTCCGCACAGGCATATGTCAGTCCCGTGATTGGATACGATTTCGGCGGCGACTCCGGATGTCCCGAGATCACTAACTGCGAGGATCGGAAACTGAACGTGGGTGTATCGGTAGGAAGTCTCGGCCGGGTGCTCGGCAGCGAGCTGGAGCTCGCCTACGCGAAGAATTTCTTCGGCGAGACTCCCGGCGTCAAGTCGAGCGTGCTGACGCTCATGGGCAACGGGATGCTCGCGCCGAAATTCGGCCCGGTGCAGCCCTACTGGTTGATTGGGCTCGGCCTGATGAAGACGAACGTGGAGTTCTCGACAACGAGCCTGCTCGAGACGAGCCAGAACCATCTCGCCTGGGACACCGCACTCGGAGCGATTGTGTTCTTCGGCTCGAACGTCGGTATTCGCGGCGAGGTTCGCCACTACCATTCTTTTCAGGACTTCAAAATTCTGGGGATCGGGATCCCCGACACGAAACTTGATTTCGCTCGCGCGGCAGCAGGAGTCGTGTTCAAGTTCTAGCTGTGTGGAAGCCTGTGATGCGCTGATCGTCGGCACGGGACCGGCCGGCCTGGCGACGGCGGCATGTCTCGCGCGGCGGCGCATGCCGTTCGTCCTGATCGAGGCGGAGGAGCAGGTCGCCGCACGCTGGCACAAACATTACGACCGGCTCTGTCTCCACACGACGAAGGCGTATTCGGGGTTGCCGGGGTTCGCGTTCGCTCGCGACGTCGGCACCTATCCCACCCGGACGCAGGTGATTGCGTACCTGCAAGCCTACGCTGCGCATTTCGGGATCGCGCCGCGTTTCGGCGAACGGCTGGAACGTGCGCGCCCGTGCGAGGGCACGGCTGATCGGACACTCGATGCGGGCTGGGACGTCCAGACCAGTAATCAGCGATATCGCGCCCGCCACGTGATCATGGCGACAGGACTCAATCGGATACCGGTCCGGCCGGCGTGGCCTGGGCAGGAACTCTTTCGCGGCGTCGTCGTGCACAGCGCTGAGTACCGGAGCGGCGTGCGGTTCAGAGGCCAACGCGTGCTCGTCATCGGAATGGGCAACACGGGAGCGGAGATCGCGCTGGATTAATGCGAGCACGGAGCCCGCGTCTCGCTGTCGGTGCGCAGCTCCCAGAACATCCTGCCGCGAGAGTTTCTGGGAACGCCGCTGCAGGTGACCTCGATGCGCACCGCGTCTCTTCCTGTTTCGGTGCGAGACGCCTTGGGGCGACTCACATCTCGCATGGCCTTTGGTGATTTGACACGGTATGGCCTGCCGACGCCCACCTACGGACCAGCGACCGAGGTTCTGCACTACGGCCGAACGCCTGTGCTCGACATTGGAACTGTCGCCCGCATCAAGGCCGGCGACATCGAGATGGTGCCGCGCGTCGAGGCATTCACGACTGCAGGTGTCACGCTGAGCAACGGCGGCACGCGCGAGATTGACGCGGTCGTTCTCGCGACCGGATACCAACCGAATCTGGAGGAGTTAATCGACGCGCCGGAATTGCTCGATCGACGCGGACGGCCGATTCAGGACCGTGAGGGCGGCCCGACGCTGCACGGTATCCATTTCGTGGGTTATCAAAACTCGCTTACGGGTCTGCTGCGCCAGATTGGGATCGAAGCGGAGCTCGTCGCTCGCGCGATCGCGAGTAGTCGAGCCGCGTAAAAAGGGCCGCCTAAAGGGGAGCGCCGCCTGAAGGCGGCCCCTACGTACGCGAACCCCGAACCACGAACCCCCGAACCCCTAATCAGGACAACCCCCCGGCGCCGGCTGCCAACTCTCGACGTCGATATAGCTGACCGTTTCGGTTCCGACAGTTGGACGATTGCCGACCGCGCCGCCGGTGCCGGGAATCACGCGAACACCGCCGCCAATCGGAAAGCCCTGACCGTACTGGCCCTTCTTCATCAGGCCGGTGATCTGAATCATCTGCCCTTCGTGCGCCCGAACGTCGGCGATCACGCTCTTCGGCCCGGTCATCCGCAGATGAATGCCCTCAGGGACGCCCTGCCGGCCAGGCTGATCTTCAGTCCTCGGGCCCGCGGTGAAGATAAGTCCCTTGGTACACCCCGGCACCGTGACGCGTACCGAGTCTTTGGGAACCTTCTTTTCCTGCGCGGCGAGCGCTGTGCTCAACGCGAGCGTCAGCGCGGCAATCACCATTGTCAGCTTCATAACACGTCCACGACCATTGTCGCTCCGATCGGCGGCGGTGAGAACGGGGCATGTAGAGGCGGCCCTTCAGGTCCCTCCCCGAAATCGGCGCCAGGCAGGGGCGGACCTTCGGGTCCGCCCGACAGCTCGTGCAGAACGCGATCGTAGAAACGAGGATACGCGTCAGCGGTACGCGCGGGTTCGACCGAGAGGGCCACGACCATCGCCGAGCGCAGCGCCGGCTCGGGCACGCTGGCGGTCGCATCGAGAAATTGCTCGAGAGTCATGACACCATCCACAATCAGCACCGCTACTACCTGATTCGACGCGTGCATCTGGTGCGGGGTTGTGGCACGGCTGTGACAAATTCCGCAACGACGCTCGTTCATCTACAATCACAATTTCCGAATGGTTTCCCCGGGCGACACGACTTCCCTGCCGGCTGAGCCTCTGCTCACATTGCACGGCATCTCGAAGCAATTCGGCGGTACGCAGGCACTCGCCGATGCGGGAATCGAAGTCGCCGCCGGCGAAATCGTCGCGCTGCTCGGCGAGAACGGGGCCGGCAAGTCGACGCTCATCAAAATCCTGGCTGGTGTCCACCCGCTCGATGCGGGCAGCATTACCTACCGCGGACACGCGGTCGCGCACGGTACCGGGCTTCGCCGGCTTCCTATTGCGTTCATTCACCAGGATCTCGGTCTGATCGAATGGATGACGGTCGCCGAAAACATCTCGCTGATGCTCGGCTTTCCGCGCCGCTTCGGGCTCATCGATTGGAACGCCGCCCGCGCCCGCGCCGCGGCGGCACTCGAGGTCCTCGGCGCCGACATCGACCCGGATCTCCGGGTGCACCACCTCACACGCACGGAGAAATCGCTGGTGGCCATCGCGCGCGCGTTGGCTGCCGATGCCGAAATCCTCGTGCTGGACGAGCCGACCGCAAGCCTGCCGGCCGACGAAGTCGCGCGTCTGTTTGCGGCGTTGCGCCGCCTCCGCTCGCGCGGTGTCGGCATGATCTACGTGTCCCACCGCCTCGACGAGGTGTTCGAGATCGCCGACCGGATGGTCATCCTTCGCGATGGCCGTGTCGTCGCCAAACGTGCCGTCGCTGGAACGAGTCCCGAAGAAGTGATCTTCCTGATCGTGGGCCGCGAGCCGTCGCAGGTGTTTCGACGCCCCACTGCACACGAAGGGTCCGCGCGTTTGAGGTTCGATCGCGTGACGACCGACTGCGCCGGGCCGCTCGATTGCGGCATGCGCGCAGGCGAGGTCGTCGGGCTGGTCGGCTTGCGCGGCGCCGGTCAGGAAAGCGTCGGGCGGGCGCTGTTTGGACTCTCGCCCATCACGGGTGGACGAATCGTGCTCGACGGAGAGGCGATTCGCGTGTCGTCTCCGCGCGCTGCGATTGCGCTCGGCATCAATTTGGTCTGCGCGGACCGGGCCGCCGAATCCATTGTTCCCGGACTGTCGGTTCGCGAGAATCTGTTCCTGAATCCGTGCGCCCTGGGACGACGGCTGACGACGTATCTGCAACCGGAGCACGAATCGCGAATGGCCTGCGAGCTCGGCGAACGTGTTGCGCTGCGTCCCAACGATCCCTCGCTGCCAATCGACTGGCTGTCCGGCGGCAATCAGCAGAAGGTCGTCGTCGGCCGATGGCTGCATCTCGGCGGTCGCGTCTACGTCTTCGAGGATCCGACGGCAGGAGTCGATGTCGGCGCAAAAACCGAAATCTACCGGTTGTTCGACGTGGCGCTGGAACGAGGCGCCACCATCCTGATCGTGTCGACCGATTTCGAGGAGGTGGCCAAGGTGTGCCACCGCGCGCTCGTATTCGATCGCGGCCGCGTGGTCGCCGAATGCCACGGCGACGAGCTTTCAGTGGAGAACCTACTCGCCGCCGCGTCGGCGCGACTGGGGCGCGAGGGGCTGGACGGGCGGGACAGGCTGGAGGGGCGGGACGGGCATGCAGTCACTGAAATCTAACGCCCTCGAGCCCACGGGAGCCGATCTCGCCACGCTGACCCGCGCTCAGACGATCGGCCGCATGCTGCCGGTGTACGGGCTGCCGATCCTGACGGTACTGCTGATCGCGTTCTTTTCGATCCTGCTTCCAGATTCGTTTCCGACCGCGATCAACGCCCGATCGATTCTGAGCGACAAGGCAATCATCGCACTGCTCTCGCTTGCGGCGATGGTGCCGATGATGGCGGGACGGATCGATCTCACGGTCGGATTCGGGATCGTGATGTGGCACATCCTCGCGATCAGTCTGCAGGTGCAGTACGGCGTCCCATGGCCGCTCGCCTGCCTGATTGTCATCGCGTGCGCCGGCGCCGCCGGCCTGGTCAACGGCGTGCTCGTCGAGGTCGCCCAGATCGATTCCTTCATCGCCACGCTCGGCACCGGCACGATTCTGTATGCGCTCGCGTTGTGGCACACGGAAGGCCGCCAGGTAATTGGCGTACTGCCGCAGGGGTTCGTCAACATCAACGGCTTGTCGCTGCTCGGCATTCCGATACCGGCGATCTACGCGATGGCGCTCGCGCTGGTGATGTGGGTTGTGACGGAGCGGATGCCGCTCGGCCGTCACCTGTACGCCATCGGTGCAAATGAGAAGGCCGCCGCGCTCAACGGCATTCCCGTGCGGTCCTATGTGGTCGGCGTGTTCGTCGCCTCCGGTCTCCTCGTTGGTTTCACGGGATGCGTGCTGGCGAGCAAGCTGCAGATTGGCCAGGCGAACGTCGGGCTCGACTACCTGCTGCCCGCCCTCGTCGGCACGTTCCTCGGCTCGACGACGATCAGGCCCGGACGGGTAAACGTCTGGGGCACCGTCGTCGGCGTGCTGATTCTCGCGGTTGGTATTTCCGGTATTCAGCAACTCGGTGGCGCGTTCTTCGTTGAACCGTTGTTCAACGGCGTCACGCTGCTCGTGTCGATCGCGCTCGCCGGATTTGCGCAGCGTCGTCGTGCGGCGATCACGCGCAAGCCGCCGGTGGAGGTCCCTCATGGTGTGTAGTCGAAGCATGGTCGTCGTCCCACTCCTCGTGTACCTCGCCGCCTGCGGTGGCGGCACCAGCACCAGCAACACGAACGCGACTTCGGCGCCTAAGACAGACGATGCCTACCTGAAGATGGCGCAGGACTACGTCGCGATGGTGACGGCGGCGGGTACGCCGTGGACGGGGCCGACGACGGGACCGACCGCACAGGGCAAGAAGCTGATCGTGTACGTCTCCTCCGATCAGCGAAACGGAGGACCGCAGGGTGCGGGCGACGGCGCGCAGGACGCGGCGAAGATCATCGGCTGGGATTTCCGCATCCTCGACGGACAGGGCTCGGTGCAGGGACGCACCACCGCGCTGAATCAGGCGATCGCGCTCAAGCCTGACGGGATCATCCTCGGCAACGTGGATACGCAGGAGCAGGCGCCGGTTATCCGGCGTGCCGCGATGCTCGGCATCAAGATGGTGGGCTGGCACATCGGCCCGACGCCCGGACCGGTCAACGACCCGCCAGTCTTCACCAACGTCACTACGGACCCGCGTGAAGTCGCGAAGGCCGCGGCGTTCTATGCGGTCGTCGATTCCAACGGGGCCGCGAACGTCGTCCTGTTCAAGGACAGCATCACGACGATCTCCACCGCGAAGACGAATACCTCGGTGGAGCTGTTCAAAGGGTGTGCGGGCTGCAAGGTGCTGGAAATCGAGGACACGCCGATGGGCGATCTCGCCAACCGGATGCCGAGTCTGACGACGTCGCTGCTGACGAAATACGGCAAGCAGTGGACCTACGCCATTGCGGTCAACGATCTGTATTTCGATTTCTCAGCGCCATCGCTGCAGGCCGCCGGCGTCGATCCCGCCAGCGGGTATCCGCGGCAGATTTCATCCGGTGACGGATCGGTCACGGCGTTCCAACGGATCCGCCAGCATCGGTATCAGATCGGAACCGTCGCCGAGCCGTTGCATCTGCAGGGGTGGATGTGCATCGATGAATTGAATCGCGCGTTCGCGGGGCAGCCGCCGAGCGGGTTCGTTCCGCCGCCGCATCTGTTCGTCACGTCGAATTTGGATCGCGACGGTGGTGCGAACAACGTCTACGAGCCCGAGAACGGCTACAAGGACATCTACAAGAAAATCTGGGGGAAATGATCGTCGGGCCGTGGCGTAGGGGCCAGCTTCAGCCGGCCCGTCAGATCAATCTGACCTCTCAGTGCGTGCTCGTCCCGCCAGGGTACTTCTCGAACATCTTGTCGAGCGCCTTGCTTATCTTCGAGGCGTTCTTCGTCGGCTTGTCACTGGCGGTCGCCGTGGCAACGCCGCGCCAGACCATCTTCTTCGTGTGCGTATCGTAGAGATCGAGGACGAGCGTGCCTTCGACATAGGTCTCGACGTTCGCGGCTCCGTAGCCGCCGCCCCACCCGGGTCCGTAGCCGAATCCGTTCACCTGCAATTCCTGACGTTCGTTCGTCGTGACATGCGTCACCACGACGAGGTCCGGATTTGTGGTGTTCATCCGAAGACCTTCCATCGCGAGGTGCGCGTCGACCGACATGTGCAGGCTCTCTTCGTTGAGCGGATTCGGTGCGGGCGTGCCGTCAACCCACGCATAGGTCTTGTACGTCGCAAATGGCGCTGCCTGGTCAAAATCGACGCTGACCTTCTGCGCGTAGAGCGCTGCGGTCGTCATGACGAGCGCGACCGCGACGAGTGCGTTCTTCATGCAGCCTCCATGAGGACGTGATCAGAGCAAGCAACCTGCCGCCCCAATGACTGCAAGAAAGCACGACGCGTCACGTGATGTGAAGTGCAGGACATGACGCGATCACCGCCCGTGGTGAGCGCGGAGCCGCGTGCCTGCAAATCCGCCGATTCACGCGACGTGCATCGGGATTGCCGCTTGCAGGCATCCGCCTGATTCAGACGCGGGCGCCTCCGCTCGGCAGACACCGCAAGGAGAAATTGCGACGATGAAGTCGAACAGAAGCATGGCGGCATTGACCATTGCGGCCATCGTCATCGTGACGCTTTTCATCACGTACCAGGGGCTTCAGCAGGTTAGAGCGCAGCAGCGGCCCGCGACGGCGACATCCCCGTCGCAAGGCGAACAGGTAACGGGCCAGCCTGGCTCTCCCGGAGCCACAACGACTATCAAGGGGGAACAGCTGCCGCCGCCGCCGGCACCATTCGGAGGCAAGATCGAGCGCAACGCGGCAGAGTCGACGCCGTACTGGCCCGCCCGAGTGGTGCCGCCCAAGGGCGCACCCAATGTGCTGCTCATCATGACCGACGACACCGGCTTCGGCGTCTCCAGCACGTTTGGCGGCGTGATCCCGACACCGAACCTCGACCGGATCGCCAACAACGGACTCCGCTACACGAACTTCAACTCGACGGCGTTGTGCTCGCCGACACGGGCCGCCCTGATCACGGGGCGCAACCATCACTCGATGGGCTTCGGTGTTGTCAGCGAGCAGTCGACCGGCTATCCCGGCTACAACAGCATCATGACCCGCGACAAGGCGACCATCGGCAAGATTCTGAAAGGCAACGGATACGCCACGGCGTGGTTCGGCAAGGACCACAACACGCCGGAATTCCAGGCGAGCCAGGCCGGGCCGTTCGACCAGTGGCCGACCGGCATGGGCTTCGACTACTTCTACGGCTTCGTCGGCGGCGACGCCAACCAGTGGCAGCCGAACCTGTTCCGCAACACGTCGCCAATCTTCCCTTACTACAACAACCCTGGCTGGAACCTGGTCACCGCGCAGGCCGACGATGCGATCGAGTACATGAAGCGGATTACCGCCGTCAACACCGATCAGCCGTTCTTCATCTATTACGTACCAGGGGCCGTCCATGCGCCACACCATCCGACGCCGGAATGGATCCAGAAGATCAGCGACATGCACCTGTTCGATCAGGGGTGGAACAAGCTGCGCGAGCAGATCTTCGCCAACCAGAAGCGACTCGGCGTGATCCCGCAGGACGCCAAGCTCACGCCGTGGCCGAAGGACTTGCTGAAGGAGTGGGATCAGCTCACGCCGGACGAGAAGAAGATGTTCATCCGCCAGGCGGAGGTGTTCGCCGCCTACTGGGCTTATTCAGACCACGAGATCGGCCGGGTCATTCAACAGGTCGAGGACATGGGCAAGCTCGATAACACGCTCATCATCTACATCGCCGGCGACAACGGGAACAGCGCAGAAGGGTCATTGATCGGGACGCCGAACGAGGTGGCGTCGCTGCAGGGTATTTCTACCCCAGTCAACGCGCAGCTCAAGGACTTCTACGGCGCCTGGGGGACGGACCAGACCTATCCGCACATGGCGGTGGGGTGGACCTGGGCGTTCGATACGCCGTTCTCGTGGACCAAGCAGATCGCGTCGCACTTCGGCGGCATCCGGCAGGGGATGGCGATCTCCTGGCCGGCGCGCATCACGGACAAGGGGGGCATCCGCAACCAGTTCCACCACATGATTGACATTGTTCCCACGATCCTGGAGGCAGCGGGTATACCGACACCGAATGTGATCGATGGCATTCCACAGAAGCCGATCGAAGGCGTGAGCATGGCCTACACCTTCGAGAAAGCAAACGCGAATGCACCTTCGACGCACCACACGCAGTACTTCGAGATGATGGGCGACCACGCGATCTATCACGACGGCTGGATTGCCAGCACGAAGGTCATGCGTCCGCCATGGGACGTTGCGGGGGCGGTGAACCAGGATCCGGCCAGTTATCCGTGGGAGCTGTACGATCTCACGAAAGACTGGACGCAGTCCGAAGACGTCGCCGCGAAATACCCGGAGAAGGTGAAGGAGCTGGAACGGCTGTTCTGGACAGAGGCGGCCAAGTACCAAGTTCTGCCGCTGGACGCATCGGTCGCGACGCGGATGGTCTCGCCGCGTCCCAGCCTCGCCGCAGGACGCACCCAGTTCACGTGGAGCGGCACGATCACGGGCACGCCAAACGGCGACGCGCCTAGCATCCTCAACTCGTCGTACACGTTCAGGGCCGACGTCGAGATCCCGCAGGGCCGTGCCGAGGGAGTGATCGCGACGCAGGGCGGCCGGTTTGGCGGCTACGGCTTCTACGTGCTGAACGGCAAGCCTGTGTTCCTGTACAACTTCGTCGATCTGCAGCGCACACGCTGGGAAGGGCCGACGGCACTATCGCCAGGCAAGCACACGCTGGAGTTCGAGTTCAAGTATTCGGGTCTCGGGATGGGCACCGTCGCATACAACAACGTGAGCGGCATCGGTCGCGGCGGTACCGGCGTGCTCAAGGTCGATGGCAAAGAAGTGGCGCGCCAAACGGTGAATCACACCATCCCCCTCCTCATGCAGTGGGATGAGAACTTCGACATCGGTGCCGACACCGGCACGCCGGTGGACGATAAGGATTACAAGGTCCCATTCAAGTTCACCGGCAAGCTCGAAAGGCTCACGCTGACGATCGATCGGCCGAAGCTGTCGCCGCAGGATATCGAGCGGCTCAAGGAAGGACAGGCGACGGCGACCAGCGGAAGGCAGTAGCGGCGCAGCGGAGCCAATCACCTTGGCTTCCGCTGCGTCAAGGATTGCTCGCTATCGGTTGACTGAAATCGCGGGAGTCGAGAAGTAAGCAGGCTCGTTGCCCGGATACCACTTGATGTTGCAGCCCATGCTCGGCCGTTGCTGCTCCGCTGGCGCCTTGCCCGCGAGCACCGCATCGGCAGCGGCGCGGAGATCAGCACCATTGACCGTCACGTTGTTCTTGGGCCGGCTGCCGTCGAACTGGCCGCGATACGCGAGCCGGCGATTGCTGTCGAACAGGAACAAGTCGGGCGTGCAGGCGGCCTTGAACGCTTTGGCGACGGCCTGATCCTTGTCGTAGAGATACGGGAAGATGTAGCCGGCTTCCGCCGTTTCCTGTTTCATCCCTTCCGGGCCGTCTTCCGGGAATTCCTCGACGCTGTTGGACATGATGGCGACGACCTTGAGACCCTTCGGCTCGTACTCCTTCGCGAAGCGTGCGAACTCGGAGCGGATGTGTCTCACAAACGGGCAGTGCTTGCAGATGAAAGCGACCAGCAGTGCCGGGCTGCCCTTGAAGTCGGCATCTGAAACGACCTTGCCGTCGAAGTCGGGCAACGAGAACGATGGCAACGACGTGCCGAGGTCGAGCATTGTGGACGGTGTTTCAGGCATGGAGGCTCCTCGTAGGTGAGCCTCCGATGTTACACCGCGATCGTTGCCGCCGCCCAGCCAGCCGGATCCTTGTCCGACTCCACCCACTTGTGCAGGTCGACCACGACCGAGTCGCCATCGCGCCGGATGACGTAGCGGTCCATGTTCCGCGTTGCGCGACCTGCTGTGTGAAGACCGTCCGGCTGATACTGCGAATCGTGCTTCGTGCACTGGAAGCGATGGTCCTTCGCCACCCACTTGACCGCGTTGTTCTCATGGGGACACGCGAGCGCGAA
>Ga0070671_100004772_pt1 | contig 10773 bp, 23 predicted proteins | sample KBSS73metaG_FD_65341 | JGI IMG/M metagenome (GOLD analysis project Ga0070671, IMG submission 65341) | Switchgrass rhizosphere microbial communities from Kellogg Biological Station, Michigan, USA - KBS S7-3 metaG | ecosystem: Host-associated > Plants > Roots > Rhizosphere > Soil ... | reverse complement strand
ATGTTTTCCGGCCTCCTCGACCGCATTCTTGGCAGCATCTTCCCAACTCTTGGTGCTGGTGCCTATGAGTTCGATAACGTCGTACGTGCTCTCAGGATGGACAACCTTATGGGTGCTCTGGGCCATAGCACATTCTCCTTGGACCTGGCGCGGCTCATTCTACGCTGAATGTGCCAACAACGGCATGCATCGAATGCCTTTCTCCGCTTTGCATTATTCGCACGGCCGTAGACGTTTCCCGGAAGCGACACGCTGACCAGACATCAGGCTGTCAGCAGCAGAAAACTAGTCCAAACAACATGCTTGGCGTGTTCCCTGAAATGCTCGGGTTTCCCGTGGGCATCAGGAGAGTGACCTGGAGACCCGTGGGGTCGATGTTGGCTTTGGACCAAATTTCCGCTTTGCGCCAGAAGCGGACGTACTCATCACGTGCAATGAGGGCGCCCGACTCGCCTGGCCAGATCACGCTAGGGAAGGGTACTCCTCCGCCTGGCAATGGCACCCCAAATAAGAAGCACGATGATGGCCCCAACGGTCGCGCCAACCAGACCAGCCCCCTCGCCTGCGCTATACCAGCCGAGAGCCTGCCCTAGGTAGGTCGCGACGAATGCTCCCACGATGCCTAGGATCGTGGTCAGGATAAAGCCGCTCGGCTCGTTATCACCAGGAGTGATGAGCTTTGCGAGCACGCCCGCGATAAACCCGATTAAGATCGTCCATAAAATTCCCATTCCCAGTCTCCTGCTAAATGAGCGAGCTCGCTGCGCGAGATCAAGCCAATGTCTTTGATGCTACTATGGCCCAGCCTTAAACGCATATTAGGCGCGCGAAAGCTCGGCTTCCGTGGGGAGACGCCCTTCTGGCGTGTATTTATCAACTGCATCGGGGAGTTCGCGGCAAAGTCTGGACACCAACTCGTCTCGCGGCAGGCCCGTTTGCCTCGATAACGTCTCCAACACTTCGGGACCAATTGCCTGCTCAAGTTGCTCAGCCGTGCACGGCTTGTTGGGCCCGGTGTTGACCCAAGATTTTGCGGTGTCGGCTTGGCCACTCTGCTGAAAGCGTTCCAAGAGTTCGCCGAGTCCACCACTGAGAATCCCTCCGGCGCTGGCGCCGCCAAGGCCGAGCTGGCCAAGCAAGCCGCCGAGGCCCCCTTGCTCCCCAGCCCCCGGGTTGGTCTCCTTAGCTCCACGGAGCATCTCGGCAATCTTGTCTCTGTTCTGGTAACCCGCAATGGCGAGCAACGCTAAAAGGGCAGTCATGGAGGGAAATCCGCGGCTCATGGCTTTGCTCCTAGTTCTCATCGAGAACAGTGGGCGATGATCTAAGTTCCAATAACATCTCGCTGAGGACCTGGGCGGCCTGGCCAGCGGGGCCACAGCTCCCATCGTGTTCAGAATCACGTCTCGTGGCCACCAACAGGCGGCTCTTTCAAAAAGAATCGGAGCATTTCTCGCGAGGCGTCTGGGCCATGCGGATCCGTATAAGTGCCGTCCGGACTGCCGCCGGACCAGGCATGGCCGCTTCCGTGGACGAGCCATTGCTCAACGATCACCGCGCCGGTCTTGTCACGGGTCACCGTGCGGGTGTGCGCACGGACCGCGGCGTGTCGGATTTCTGCACTCTCGGCACTTCCATCAGCTCCCTTTACCACCATGTTTTTGGCATTCGCGGGGTGGACAATTTTATCCGCGTCGCCATGGAAGACGATCGTCGGAACGGCTGGGCTGTCGTCGCCGGTGCCACGCGCCTTCCCCCGGCGGCTTGGTAGGGCTGCATCGCCACGCATGGCCGCGAATGCTGAAGGCAAATCAGCGGCCGACTGATAAGGCAGCCCTGAATGGACGCCGACTGCAGCGTAAAGATCGGGATAGGTCGCGCCCATTACTGCTGCCATGGCACCTCCGGCTGAGAGACCTGCGATGAACACTCTGGTCGGATCAACAGCGTATTTGGCGATGATTTCGCTGGTGATCCCGGCGATGATGGCCGGCTCACCGCGTCCGCGCTGTTGGTTCTCGGGGGTAAACCAATTCCAGCACAAAGAAGGGTTTGAGGCTTTGGACTGGATCGGATAGGCGACAATAAATCCATGCTCCTCGGCGAGAGCATTCATCCGGGTACCTGCCGCAAAGTCATCGGCATCCTGCGTGCCGCCATGCAACATGACGAGCAAGGCGCGTTTGACTGTTTGAGGACGGCGCGGAATATATAGCTTGTAGTTTCGGCTGCCGGCCGCGCAGGTAAAGGACCTGCTCAGGAACTGAGCCCCCGCAGGGATCTCGAGCGCCTTGCGGGCTCTACCGACTGTCAATCCATCGAGACTGAAAGGTGGAATTTGGGTGTGGCGGAGCTTCCCGAGAGCCTTGCCCAGCGGTCCGGCATCCCAATCTGCGATTCTTGACGACTGCGACCGATCAAATCCCGTGTCCGCCTTCAGCTCAGCGGACGATATTGTCTGGGACTCTATGACTTCAGCCGTGAGGTCGATGACTTTGTGCTGAATGGCTCCAGGTACGACCTGCGCTCTGCTCGGCGATTCGAAAACCGGCTCCACGCCTGATAATGCGCTTTGTATGACGCGCGTGGCTTCGGCGAGCTTCTGGTCTGAGATCAAATTCATTGCCGAGCGCATGGCGTTTGCAAAATCTACGTTCATGTTTCGGGTCCTTAAAGGCTGTAGGGATTTCATCCGCGGGGATCACCTGATGCGATCGGCCAGCGCACTCTTGATGTCTTTGCTGGCGTGAAGGGCCCCGAGCACCGTGATCGATTCAATGGTCGCCAAAGCGAGCGAAGGCGTCACGTCAGGGGCGATAGTGGCGAGTCCGAGAACCTTGATGTGAAGCTTTTCCCCTGCTGCTTTGACAGCCTCCAGATCCGCGCGCGTGTAATGCCTGAGGCCAAGCTCGAGCGTATGCCGCACGATCGATTTCCGGACCTCCTCGCCATGGGTCGCGAGCTGATTGCGGATCGCAGTGCGAATAAAGTCCGTGCGGTTGGAATAAAAGCCTTCCTGCACCAGCAAGTCGATGTGGCCGAGGTCGACGTAACCCAGATTGATTGTGATCTTTTCGGTTTCGCTCCCTCGGTCGCGAAGCCTGTGGACTTCAGCCATCAGTTTCTCCATCTCAATGGATGTTAATTGGATGGTCCTTGGATGGTTTTCAAGGGTCGATAAGTTGCACGATTGATCTCGCTGCGCTAGGCGTCGGGGCGGTCCGCTTTGGGTCATAGCGGACATGAGCTACTCAGCAGTCGACGTCTGAAAAGGCTTGGAAGCGGACACGATACGTGCGCGAGAACGACACGCGGATGAGTGATCAGTCTGTCAGTTCGATTGCCGACTCGATTTGGCGATTCCAATCAATCACTTTTGAATGAGGGTTTAGCCGGTGTCGCTCGGATTTCGAGGGGTGCCTCGGAGTGGCTGCCACGCCGCGACACGCTGTTTCTTCTTGCTACCTTGGAGCCGCTCATAAACTCTCGATGTCATATTGCGTCGCACGACGATCGTCTGCGTCGCACGACTATCGTCTTGAGGCCCGCGCCACGTCCGCTTTACCCCCAATAACGGACATTGGGCGGCGCGTCCAAGTCAGCATTTGGCTGTTGCCCGCGCCTTGAAGGCCGCCAACGCCAAAGCGCGCTCTCTCTTGGGGGGCGTCCCGCCTAACAAGGCATAAGACGTTTGGGTTCGGCTTAGGCGCTGCGCGTCACCCGCGCGAGCGCCTCAGGAGTGACGAGAACTCTGCCATTATCGTCGAAAGGGCCTTCGGCGTCGTAAGCGTCACTCGCAACCTGCTCAATGAGTTCGCGATACGCCTCGAAAACAGCGCCGTCGGTTCCTGAAAAATGCAGGCGGTCGGCATGATCTCGCAGTGCCTGGTGGCTCACCCTGCACGCCACCGTACTACCGTCCTGGTCCTCCATGAGGAAGCGAACGCCATCCTGTTCCAGGTACTCGTCCTTGAGGCGCGTAAGAGGCATAAGATCCTCGAAGAACTAGTTGCCACACTGCCGGTGTTATTCAGGCTGGAACGGGCGGCCCTGCCTTGACAAAGACGAGCGAAAGATTGTTCACAGGCATCTCTACGATCTCGCGCAGTTCAAGCCCGTGGGGTGCGGCCTCGCCGACGAGCTCGTCTACGTCGCGCACGCCCCAGCGCGGGTCCCGCCTCTTTAGGTCTGCGTCGAAGGCGGCATTGGACGCCGATGTGTGTATCCCGCTCAGCGTGAAGGGCCCGTAGAAGACGAGGACCCCGTCCGGCCTCAAGAGGCGCCCCGCACCGGCAAGGAGCCCGAGCGCTGCCTCCCAAGGCGCGATGTGGACCATATTCAAGGAGATCATCGCGTCAAATGGTGCGTCGTCCTCCACGCCCCATACCCCTTCGCGCACGTCGATGGCGACCGGCGCTCGCACATTGGCGAGCCCTTCGGTGGCACTCCACGCCTTGATGCTGGCGCGCGAGGCCGAGTCTGGATCGCTCGGCAGCCAGACGAGCCCGGGCAGCGCCTTCGCGAAAGAGATGACGTGCTCCCCGGTACCGGATCCAATTTCGAGCGCGATGCCCTTCTTCGGCAGAATCCGAGTAAGCACCTCTCGGATTGGCCCACAATTGCGCGCAGCTGACGGGGAGAACTGTCGCGCGTCGCCGGCGCGGCTGCGAACCTCGACCAAGTCAGAGCCATCCTTAGGCATCGTCGGCACCTGGGGTCCAGAAGAATACTTCATCCCCATCCTGGTCCAAAATCCGCAAGCCATCAGGCTTCTGCGGCATGTTCAATGTCTCGAAGAGCGATTTGGCTTTCACTTTCACCGCCTCCAGATCGGTACCGATTTGCGTAATCCGATCCAGCGTAGCGTGCGCGTCGTCCTCTTCGCGAAGACGGAAAAACTCAATGGTGAATTGCATGACCCAAATCTACAGGACCGGGATTTTTCGATCCAGAGTTGCGGGCACGATGCGAAGAGCGCATCAAGAGCGCGGGTCCGTTGTTGGAGAGCGGGTTAACTTGCCCCGTGCTGAATGTCCGTTTTGGGTCATTAGCGGACATAAGCTCGCCGCCTGCCGATGTCCGAAAAGGGCTCGAAAGCGGACGTTGGTCTGCGCCGGTTGATTGGCATGCCGAGGCGACACGCGGACTAACGGTCAGTCTGTCGGCTGACTGGACAAGGCAGCCTGGGCAATTCCAATCGTTCCCTTTTCACTGAAAAGCTGACCGCGAAAACACTGCGTGGGTGTCACTCCGGTATTCCGAAGGTGCCCGCAATGAGCTCCGAAGTTCGATTTGGAAGCGCGATCGACATAACAATGTTCGCGCAGCAATTTTTATGTCGATTGTCAAACCAGGGCCTCGCTACCTTCAACCCCTCAAGCGCCTGCCCCACACGCCCTACGGAGCGCCTCAGCGCCCCTGAGAGGCATCGTAAGCGCCAATATTCGAGTGGCCGCCCGCGGGGGTTGGCGCGATTGCCTGGTTTGAAGCTCGTACTCCTTCCTCCGCCTCTTCCTGCCATTGCCGGTTATTTGCCGGTTATCGGCAATCCAACCTCGATGTGTTGGGGTTTTGTTCGGGCCGGCGTTCTCTCTCGCTCTGAGATTTCTCCTGACGCATAAGCTTCAGTCTCTTAGTAACGATCGCCCACACTTATCGGAGGACGATCGATGAACGACAAACCTGCAAAGATCGAAATGGTCACCCTCAAGCAGCTATGCGCCGATCTGAAGGTCGACCCGCGTGAAGCACGCGAGAGGCTTCGCCTCGCCGTGCGCGACGCAAAGAAGAATCCCGAACTAGCCAAAATGCATAAGCCAGGGCCCACATAGGAATGGCCGAAGAATTCGATTGCTCTAAAGGAGGCGCGGACGGCGTTGTCAGGAGCATGAGGCGATCGGTCTCACCTCGCTCGAGCCGGTCAGCATTCCTGTGATGCGGTGCGATAACGCGATCAGAACTGCAGATTGGGCAACGATGACAGCAGTTCCGTCAGAACAACAGCAAGCAAAAAAGCGAACGCCGACGATCACGCGGTTCGGGTAGCTGTTCCAACTTTAGAATCTCAGGCTGCACCTGCCCAGAATTTGATCGTAGAATGCCGGCGAGCAGCTCCATCGCTCGATGCGAGGAGATATGAGTTGGCAAGCTCAGAAGCACTTTCCCTTCGCGACAGCCTAGCGAAAGACCCCTACACGGCTGCGCTGAGGGCGACAGAGCGGAACGTGGAGGCAGCGCGGGAGGGCACTATCGTGCTTACGCACAAACTCCTCGGGCTTGCTCAGCGGAATGCTAATACGGCGCTGAACCTCATAACCAAATCAGTCAACGCCAAGAGCTTTGCCGAATTAATCGAGCTAAACTTTACGCACTCATTCAATCAGTTCTACGCCCTGTTTCGGCAGGCCGATGAGTTTGGCGAGTTGTTCGTCAGGGTCTTTGCTGACGTTGCCGAGGCGGCAGTGTCGCATGTCGAGGAGGAAAGTAATGGCTCAAGGTGATGAACTGATACAAGCCTTTCGGGAGCTGCTGGAAAGAAACATTGAACAAGCGCGTACAGCCTATAGCCTTTATCTTGATACGGTCGCAGACGCCATGAGGGCATGGTCGAATTCCCCGACTCTCGACTCGCGGTTCAAGCACGTTCAGGAGTTGGCGATTCGATTTGCGAAAGAGAATGGCGAGTCCGCATTTGCACTGGGAAAGGACCTCGCTGCAGCCAAAGACCTACCCCAGATCGTAACGCTACAGAATCGGCACGCCCAAGTGCAGATGGAGACTTATGCTCGTCAAGCACAGGAGTTAGGGCGAGCCATGGCTGCGGCAGCGCAGAGCTTTGCACCTCAGAAGCCCTAATAGGCAATTAGGGCCACGCGAAAGCCAAAAGCGCAGGGCGAGTTCGCACAAACTAAACTGCAGAGATATGCCTTTCAGGCTACGTGCTTTCCTTAATGATGACTCTTACCGGTCGACTGCTTTTGACGCTCCACGCCGAGGTCGGTCGAGGCATTGGGTGTGGCGAAGCCGAAGGTAATCGGCGGAGGTCGCCATTTCGTTCATGGGGGCCGAAACACTCATTCCAAACAACATGCTCAGCGGCGCCCGCGAATCCTTGGGCATCGCGTGGATATCACGCGGGCATCATGACGATGCTCTGGTTGTCCGTATTCCAATGTCCGCTTTAGGTCGGATTCCGGACCTATAGCGGTCGATCGGCCAGTTCAGCTTTGTGCCACAAGCAGACATATCGACCGTCGGCGACCAAACCAACCTCTGAACGTGAAGACCCGGTGGTGGTCACGCCACGCTTTTCAGACGAGGGATCCAAGCAAGTTGACGGGCCTTGTTTACGATGATCTGGTGATCTTCAACGTGAAGCGCCAATTCCCTCATAGGCCACCCCCGCACAAAGTTTCATGAAAGGGGGAAGCCCCGGCCGGTGCTACAGTCGGGGCTTCAGGCTTCGTTATGGCAGGGTTAGCTCGTCGGCTTGCGGACCACGGAAACCAACCCACAAGACGAACCATATCTGCTCGGAGTGGTGGCACGCTGTAGCGTGGCTGCAACACCGCAAAAAGAAAACGGCCCCAGGAGGCTCGTTTCGAGGTCGCTTTGGGCTAGAAGAGCGGCTTCGCTGGCTTGCAATGAAGGTTAAAGGTCGTTTTGTGGTATAGGCCGAGTTTATCGCACTTATCATTTTGCGACAGTGAAAGGTCTCCGGTTATTCGGTCCATCACTCCAATGGTGTAATGGTTCCATATTGCGGGTGTCACTGCGGGTGCCCCCTCTCTCCGGTCTTCCACCTCTCCTTTGAAGGTGAAATGGTTCCCTTCGATTTCCGTGATTGGGTAGGTATCGCTTCCCCAGATCACGATCCGCCCGTCTAGGTCTATTGTCAGACTATCCTGATATGGGTAGTTCTGTTCATTGTGCTCTCCCTTAAGGCTCCAAAATACATGGTTAGCTGTTCCCGAACAGGAACGCGTAACTTTGTCAGCGGCGTAGCTGATCCCCGTGGTGAGAAGGGCTACCACTAGTGCGACTGCAACCCCCCGAAAACCCGCCATGCGTTTCAACCCCCGGCTTTAAATGAGTCTATCACGAGTGGCCGCACTGACCTCAACGACTCTCGGGCACAGGGGGGCGCTCCCATGAGCACAGCGAAAAGGGTTAGCCGTGGCTTCCACCGGCTTGCGGTTTTCTTAGCGGCCATACCGTTGCTGCTCGGTGGGTCTTTATCGGTCTATATTGCGTTCGGTCTGGCAAACCGCCTTTGGGAGCAACACTAAAAGCTGGTGTGCGCGCATGAGCATGTTGCGGGTCAGAAGCCGGACGAGAACGTTTTCGACCAGTTTGATACCGTAAAACTAAAACAGATCGGCTGTTCCAACTCTGATGATACCGTCACAGTCGGAGAGGCGCGCAACACTCCTCCCAACTTGAATTGGTTCGCTGAATTTGGCTCCGGGTTGCTGTTGAGCCCCCTACCCCAGACGCTCATCGTTACGCTCATCGTCTATGTTGTAGTCCGCGCGATAGGCTGGGTCATCGGCGGCTTTGCAGCTTCATAGCGCCGCTCGAAGGTGATGCACTGCCGTCCTACTACTCCCCAGAGAGAACGTGGCGGGCTTCAAGGTCATAGACTCAAATCCTGCCATTGCCGTTTATTTGCCGGTTATCGGCAATCCAAACTGGATGTGTTGGGGTTTTGTTCGGGCTGTCGCTCTCTCGCCCTTTGAGATTTCTCCTGACGCATAAGCTTCAGTCTCTTAGTAACGATCGCCCACACTTATCGGAGGACGATCGATGAACGACAAACCCGCAAAGGTAGAAATGATCACTCTCAAGCAGCTCTGCGCTGAGTTGAAGGTCGGACCCACGCGAAGCGCGCGAGAGACTTCGGCTCGCAGTGCGCGACTCGAAGAAGAATCCTGAGTTGGCAAAGTCACATAAGCCAGGGCACACATGGGAATGGCCGAAGAATTCGATTGCTCTAAAGGAGGCGCGGACGGCGTTGAGCGTTTAGCCTTCGAAAGTTGTGACCTTGACGGTGACCATGTTGCGGTCTCGAAAACCGTTGTACGGGTAACCGTACCATGGGTTCGAATCCCACCCCTCCGCGCAGCACACAAGGGATTGCCGGCAGTTTGCGAGGATGCACTGCCCTTTGCACTACCCTTTCACCTAGGTCCGAGTGGATTTTGGTGATCAGCGCCTAGTACCAGTTGCGACTCACTTCAGCAAAGTAGTAGATCCGCCGCCTTGTCCCAGTCAGTCTGAGTCGAAAGGTGCTTTGCAGTGGTATCAATTGACAGCATTTATTCGCAGCCCAAGCGGAAAGCCACTCTCTTCAAAGACCCAAGGGTAGATGAAATCTTCAGCGAAGGTATCGGGCGCTACCTCAGGCGCGAGATGGATTGCCCTAGAGGTAAGCGCTTAAACAGCCGTCTTCTTAACGGCGTCTCAAAGGGCGCCAGCCTAGGTTTCATCTACGCTCGCGAACAATGGGAGAGTGTCGCTGAAGAAATTCTGCTCGCAGCGGCGGTGTGGTCGGTCGGGCTGAAAGCCTGGGAGATACCCTTCATTTGGTGTTGGCCCGAGTCACGGCCGACCTATCCTGATGTGGTGATCGTTCCGCAGCAGCCGATCAGTTGCTACCGCGTAGACCTTGCCATCCATGCGAGGAAGATGCGGCTCGTCATTGAGGTGGACGGCCACGAATGGCATGAGAAGACAAAAGAGCAGGCAGCAAGGGACAAGCGGCGTGACCGCGACCTTCAGCAGGAGGGCTGGAACGTGTTCCACTTCACCGGCTCAGAGGTGTGGTGTGACCCATTTGGCTGCTGCGAGGTGATAAATAAATTTATCCAACGGGAGATGCCTGCCTGAGCTGCCGGACCTACTAGGGACCGGGAACAGTCCAACAAACTCGACGGAGATTTCATGACTGACAGATTTGATAGGATAGAAAAGGCCTTTGATAACTTCCGCTCCAAAGTTGAGCAATGTCGCGATGAAGCCAATTCCAACATGGCGGACATTCAAGATGCCTACAACCGCATGGATATCCTGCGGAACCGCTATAAGTACGAGGCGTACGTAGCTCGTTCTCTCAACTCGACCGAAATTGAACCGCTTCAAAACGTGTTTCACCAATACGCTTTTATGGAGGGCATGCAAAAAATTCGTGTAATTGGCCATCATGTCACGGGTGACCTCCACCTTTACGACATCAACAATTCGCCCTTTGAACTTGCGGTGATCACCTTCAACAGCATCGCTCGCGCAATCGGAGGCAGAGGCTAAAGGAGATATGCGGAGCCGCACATGTGGAAACTGGCGCGCACGCTCACAGGGTACTACGTCGGCGTGCTGGTCGTCCTCGCGATCCTGAACGTGATATCGTGGCTCGCGGACGCACCGCACCGGTATGGTCTTGGCGTGTTCTCGGCCGGCTTTCTAATAGGAGCGCTCGGAATGTACATCGCGGCCTACCTATACGGATATAGGAAGGTGACCTGACCGACAGTTAAATGGGCGAGTGGCTAAGATCACTCCAGCGGAGATCCGGCAGGATCGATGCACGCCCTGTCCGGCCTCGTCCTCGGATCCGGCCACGCAGCAGCACATGTCCGCTAAAGACCCAAAGCGGACATTAAAAGTACTCTCGAGGCCCAGCAGGTCCGTCGCCGGTCTCATCTGAGCACCGACCCCTTGGTCTCATGGAGGGTCAGCGTGGCGACGAACGCGACGGCTGCGCCGACCGCGACATAC
>Ga0070671_100004771_pt1 | contig 10773 bp, 6 predicted proteins | sample KBSS73metaG_FD_65341 | JGI IMG/M metagenome (GOLD analysis project Ga0070671, IMG submission 65341) | Switchgrass rhizosphere microbial communities from Kellogg Biological Station, Michigan, USA - KBS S7-3 metaG | ecosystem: Host-associated > Plants > Roots > Rhizosphere > Soil ... | reverse complement strand
CGCCATCGCGACGCGCCGATCATGGCGTTCGCGCCCCGCCCGGGCCTCGGCGTGGACGCGGACACGCGCGCCCGGCTGCGCGAGCTCGGCGTCGAGTACATCGACGAGCCGCTCAACACGACGTGCCACGACTACCCGCCAGCGAACCGCGTGTTCGCGGGCGCGTTCGCCGAGCGGCACGCCAGCACGGATTTCCTCGCCGTGCTCGACAGCGACACGCTGTGGCTCGACGAGCCGGGGCTGCCAGGCGCGGCCGACGTCGCGGTGCGGCCGGTGGACTCGAAGGGCAGCGCCACGCGCGGGCCCGGCGATCGCTTCGAGGCGTACTGGGCGCGGATGGCCGAGCTCGGCGGGACCTCGCTCGAGCGCCTGCCGATGCTGCGCACGACGATCAGCCACGAGCAGATCCGCGCCTCGTACAACGCCGGGCTGACGGTCGCGCGGCGCGCGAAGGGCGTCCTGTCGCGCTGTGCGGCGCTCTTTGCCGCGTCGCTCGCGCAGGCGCTGCTCCCGTATCGCGGCTCGGGCATCAGCATCTACGCGTCGACGGGCGAAGTCGGCGCGGCGGGCAGCGAGTACTGGGGGTCGAGCCAGACGGCCATGACGCTCGCGATCCACGCGGCGACGGATCGCGTGCTGCACTACCCGGATCACTACAACGTGCCGCTGCACCTGATCGCCGCCGACGGCGAGATCGAGCGCCGCTGGCTCGCGCATCCGCCCGTCCATCTCCACTACCACTGGATGTTCAGCCGCCGCCATCACGAGGTGGCGATGGAGCTCCTGTCGCGCATCGGCGTTCCCGACGATCGCCGGGCGTGGATCGCGGCGCGCACCCCGTTTGCCGACTGACGTTCCGTGCGGCTGCGTGCCGCTCAGCTTCCGGGCAGCGCGTGGATGTCGTCGAAGAACAGCTCCTTCCACGACGCCGGCCGCGTCGCGATTGTGCCGATGTCCGCGCGGAACGCGGCGAACGCGACGACGCGCTGCGGGGTCATCGTGAACAGGACGCTCGGGTCGGCCAGCATGCGCGCCAGGTCGTCCACCGCGAGGTTGCGGTCGCCGGACATCGCGAGATACGCCGCGGCGGCCGCCCGCTTGTCGGCGTTGATCGTCGCGGTGGCTTCCGACAGCGCGGCCAGCACGGCGGCGTAGAGCTTGGGATTCTGCTCACGGAACGTCGACGTCGTCCACGCCAGGATGAACGTCTGCGGTCCGCCCCACACGTCGTACGAGTCGAGGATCGTGCGCACGCCCGGCTGCCTCAGCTCCTGGTACTGGAACGGAATCGAGCCGAAGTGCGCCGTGACGTCGCTGCGCTCCTGCAGGAACACCTGCATCGCGGTCGGATGCGGCATGTTCACCGTCAGCGGGTCGAGCTTCGCCCAGTGGGCTTCGCCGTACAGCCGTGCCGCCGCGCGCTGCAGCGTCACCGCTTGAGACGAGACCTTGACGCCGGCGAGCGCGATCCGGTCGCCGGGCCTGAAGTCGCCGACGCTCTTCACCGCCGGGTCGCGGGTGTTGAGCAGCATCGGCATCGAGTCGAGCGCCGCGATGCCCTTCACGCGCAGCGTGCCGCGCGTGCGGTCCCACAGCGTCAGGAACGAACCCAGGCCTCCGGCGACGACGTCGAGATCGCCGGCGATCATCGCGTCGTTCGCGAGCGCGCCGTCGCCGATCGTGCGCCACGTGACCGTCACGTCGGAAACGCCGAGCGCGCGGGCGTGCTTCTCGATCAGCCGCTCGCGCTCCATCAGCATGATCTGCAGATAGCCGATGCCGTACTGGCGCGCGACGCGCAGCGTCGCCGACTCCGCGCTTGCGGTGCCGGCGACGGCAAGAAGAGCGAGGGCGCAGGCGAGCCGCCACCCGGATGAGCGAGGAGAATACATGGGAGGAATGGGGAGGCGGGCGGCGAGCGGCCGCGGGCGGGTCGGGTCGGAGGCGCACGCGCCTTGTGTAGAATCGGCGATCGGAATCGGGCGCTGCAAGCCGTCGACCACATGATAGCCAAGGAATGACGTCGAACGCCGCCGAACCCGAGCCGATCGGCGCGCGACTCGCGCACGTCGCCGCTCGGCATCCGTCGCAGCCGGCGCTCGTCGAGCGCGGTACCGTCGTCACGTACGGGGATCTCGACGCGACCGCGACGCGCGTCGCGGCATGGCTGCAGGCGAACGCGGGCCGCGAGCCGGGACGCGTCGCGCTGTTGTTCGCGCGCCGCATCGGCGCGATCGAGGCGATCTTCGGCGCGGCGCGCAGCGGTCACGCCTACGTGATGCTCGACGCCGGCGATCCCGGGGCACGACTCGAACAAATCCTCGCCGACTGTGATCCGTGCGCAATCGTGGCCGAGCCGGCGCTGATCGACCGCGCGCGCGCCGTCGCGCCCGCCGGATGCGCCGTCCTCGCCTTCGACGCCGCGGCGCGCGGCGCGCCGGCCGCGCCGCTCCCGCCCGTCGCCGCGGACGCGCCGCTCTACCTCTATTACACGTCGGGGTCGACCGGCCGGCCGAAGGGCGCGATCCAGACGCATCGCAACGTCGCCTTCTTCTTTGACGCGTACGCACGCGCGCTCGGGCTGGGCACCGCCGACCGCCACTCGCTCGTCTACACGCTGAGCTTCAACGCCGCCAACACCGACATCTACGGCGTGCTCCTGCACGGTGCGACTCTCTGCGCGTACGACCCGCGCGACGACGGCATCGCGGGACTGGCGGACTGGATCGACCGCGAGCGCATCACCGTGTTCCATTCGGTGCCGACCGTCTTTCGGGAGATGTGCGCGCGCCTGCCGGCCGGCCGCGTGCTGCCGCACGTGCGCGCGGTCCTGCTGGGCGGCGAGATGGTGTTCGAGCGCGACGTGGAACTGTTCCGCGCCCACACGCTCGGGGGCGCCGTGTTCGCGAACCAGCTGGCGTCGACGGAGGCCGGGTTGATCGCGCAGCACCGGATCGCGCACGACGCGCCGCGCGGCGCGGGCGCGATCGTTGCTGCGGGGCGCTGTCCCGACGGCGTGCGCGTCGAGATCCGCCGCGACGACGGGCGGATCGCGCCGGTGGGCGAGCCGGGCCGCATCGTCGTGTGCAGCGCGCACCTGAGCCCCGGCTACTGGCGGCAGCCGGCGCAGACCGACGCCGCGTTCTCCGCGGACCCGACGGACCGGCACGCGCGCTGCTACGCCTCGGGCGATGTGGGCTTCGTCGACGCCCACGGCGACCTGCACTTCCAGGGCCGGAGCAGCGGGCGCGTCAAGGTTCGCGGGCACTCGGTGGATCTCGCCGAGGTCGAGGCGGCCGTCTCGAGCTGTCCGGGCGTGGCGCAGGCCGCGGCGCTCGCGCGCGACGGCGAGGCCGGCTCCGACTCGGCGCGGATCGTCGCGTACGTCGCGGCCACGCATGCCGACGACCGCGACGCGCGCCTGCTGCGCCGCCGGCTCGCGCTGCGCCTGCCGTCGTACATGCTTCCCGTGGAGATCGTCTTCGTCGACGCGTTCCCGGTCACCGCGACGGGCAAGATCGACCGCCGCGCGCTGGCGGAGATGGCGCCCGCAAGCGCGACCGCGTCGCACATGGGGGAACCGCCGCGCGACGACGTCGAGCGCGAGATCGCCGCGACGTTCGGCGAGCTCCTGAAGGTCGCGCCGATCGGTCGCGACGACGACTTCTTCCTGCTCGGCGGCGACTCGCTGCTCGGCGTCGAGCTGCAGATCCGGCTGCGCGGACGCTTCGGCGTCCACGTCGGCGACTTCCACGAGGACGCGACGGTGGCGCAGATCGCCGACGCGATCCGCCGCGAGCGCGCGTCGCCGCGCGACGCTTCGTGGGAGATGCCGGTGCTGCTGCCGCTGTGGCGGCAGGGCGCGAAGCCGCCGCTGTTCCTGGTGCACGGGCGCCACGGGCAGGCGTTCGTCAGCCCGCACTTCATGCGGCTGCTCGGCGACGACCAGCCGGTGTTCGCGTTCCAGGCGCGCGGTCTCGACGGGGTGAGCGCGCCGCATCCGACGGTGGAGGCGATGGCGGCCGACTACGTCGCCGAGCTGCGCAAGGTGCGGCCCGCGGGACCGTACTTCATCGGCTCGCTGTGCGCGGGCGCCTACATCGCGGCAATCATGGCGCGCACGCTGCGCGACGCCGGCGAACGGGTGCTGCCGCTGCTGGCGCTCGATCCGCCCGAGCGCCTGCTCCAGGGCGGCTATGCGCAAATGAGCGAGGAGCGGTTCATCGCGAAGATGTCGTCGCGTCGCGCGCAGGGCGGCACCGCCGGCCCGGCGGCGGACACCGCGTACATGAAGACGGTGCGGCGGGTCGCGATCGCGTTCGAGCAGGCGATCGCGCGCTACCGTCCGCAGCCTTACGAGGGTCCCGTGTACATGCTGTCGAGCCGCCAGCGGATGGCCGGCGCGGGCGACGACGCGCTGCGCGCCGTGTTCTCCGGCCGCGTGACCCGGTGCGAGGTCGGCTCGACGCACGCCGACGCGCTCGACCCGCGCAATCCGGTCTTCGCGAGCTACCTGGCGCGCTGCCTGGAGGCCATCCTCGCGGCGGCGCCGGGGGACGCGTCGACGCCGGCCGACGCGGGCGCCAGCGCGGCCAGCGTCGCGCAGGTCAGCGCATGATCGTCTCCGATCGCGCGCGCTGCATCTTCGTCCACATCCAGAAGACCGCCGGCGCGTCGATCGAGGCGGCGCTGCAGGCGCACGATCCCGCGGCGGGAACCGGCCTTCACGCCGGCCGGCGGCACATGCTCGCGCGCGAGATCCGCGACGTCGTGCCGTGCGACACGTGGGACGCCTACTTCAAGTTCGCGTTCGTGCGCAATCCGTGGGACCGCCTCGTGTCCTGGTACCACATGTGCATGCAGGTCACCGAGGACAACGCGTTCTCGCGCTTCGTCAAGCAGCATGCGCCGACGTTCGAGGCGTTCCTGACGACGGCCGCCGCCGGCCCGGGGGCGCGCACGACGCGCGACCAGGTCGACTACGTGAGCGACGAGCAGGGGACGGTTATCGTCGACTTCGTCGGCCGCTACGAGAGCGTCGCGACCGACTTCGCCCACGTCTGCAGGCAGCTCGGCGTGGCGGCGCCGCTGCCGCACGTCAACACGTCGGCGCATCGCGACTACCGCGAGTACTACACGGCGGCGACGCGCGAGATCGTCGCGCGGCGGTTCGCCCGCGACATCGAGCGCTTCGGCTACCGCTTCTGAAGCGGATGCGTCACGCCGTCAGGAAGCCGCGCCGGTCCAGCTCCGCGATGATCCGGTCGGCCGCGTCGTCGGGCGCCACGCGGGCGCCGTCGATCGTGATCTCGGCGCTCTCCGGCCGTTCGTAGGGCGAGTCGATGCCGGTGAAGTTGGCGATCTCGCCGCGCCGCGCCTTGCCGTAGAGCCCCTTCGGGTCGCGCCGCTCGGCGACGTCGAGCGGCGTGTCGACGAAGATCTCGAGGAACTCGCCCGCCGGCACCAGCGCGCGCGCCATCCGCCGCTCGTTGACGAACGGCGAGATGAACGCGGTCAGCACGATCAGCCCCGCGTCGGCCATCAGCGCCGCCACCTCGGCGACGCGGCGGATGTTCTCGACGCGGTCCTCCGCGGTGAAGCCCAGGTCCTTCGTGAGGCCCTTGCGGACGTTGTCGCCGTCGAGCACGTAGGTGAAGCGGCCGAGCGCGTGCAGCTTCTTCTCGAGCGCGTTGGCGATCGTGGACTTGCCCGAGCCCGAGAGGCCGGTGAACCACAGCACGCACGGCTTCTGCGCCATCCGCGCGCCGCGCGCGCGCCGGTCGACGTCGAACGGCTGCCAGTGCACGTTCTGCGCTCGGCGCAGCGCCGAGCGCAGCATGCCCGCGCCGACGGTGTGGTGCGTCATCCGGTCGATCAGGACGAAGCCGCCCAGGTCGCGGTTCGCCGCGTAGGGCTCGAACGCGATCGGCCGGTCGAGCTCGATGTCGCAGATGCCGATCTCGTTCAGCGACAGCGTGTCGGCGGCCAGGTGCTCGAACGTCTCGACGTCGATCTTGAAGCGCAGCGGCGCGATCGTCGCATTCGCGGTGACGGCGCCGAGCTTGAGCCAGTACGTCCGGCCGCGAAGCATGGGCGCGTCGTGCATCCAGACGACGGTCGCCTCGAACTGGTCGGCGACCTGCGCGGGCGCGTCCGCCGCGCACACGACGTCACCGCGACTCGCGTCGACCTCGTCGGCGAACGTCAGCGTGATCGCCTCGTCGGCGACGGCGCACGGCGGATCGCCGTCGGCGCTGACGATGCGCGCGACGCGCGTCTCCACCCCTGACGGCAGCACGCGCACGCGCGCGCCGGGCTCGACGCTGCCGCTGACCACGGTGCCCGCGACGCCGCGGAAATCCGGCGTCGGCCGGCTCACGCGCTGCACCGGCATGCGGAAGGGGCGCTGCAGCCGCTCGTCGTCGGCGTCGATCGCCTCCAGGAAGCCGAGCAGCGTCGGACCCCTGTGCCACGCCATCCGCTCGCTCGCCCGCGCGACGTTGTCGCCGTCGACCGCGACGGCCGGGATGCACACGATGTCGTCGAGGCCGATCCGGCGCCCGAACGCGCGATAGTCGGCCTCGAGCGCGGCGAAGCGCGCCTGCGCGAGGCCGGCCAGGTCCATCTTGTTGACGACGAGGGCGACGCGGCGGATGCCCAGCAGCGCGACGATGCAGCTGTGGCGCCGCGTCTGCCGCGTGATGCCCTTCTGCGCGTCGACCAGCACGAGCGCGACGTCGGCGGTGGACGCTGCCGTCACCATGTTGCGCGTGTATTGCTCGTGGCCGGGCGCGTCGGCGACGATGATCCTCCGCCGCGGCGTGCGCAGGTAGCGATAGGCGACGTCGATCGTGATCTTCTGTTCGCGCTCGGCGGCGAGGCCGTCGAGCAGGAGCGCGTAGTCGGGCTCGCCGCCGCGCGTTCCCACACGCCGCGAGTCCGCCGCGAGCGCGGCCAGGTGGTCGTCGGGAACCGCGGCGCACTCGAACAGCAGCCGGCCGAGCAGCGTGCTCTTGCCGTCGTCGACGCTCCCGCACGCGACGACGCGCAGCATCGAGCGCGACCCCGGCGCGACGGTCGCGCCCCGTTTCGCTTCGGCCGCCGGCGCGCTCAGAAATACCCCTCGCGCTTCTTGCGTTCCATCGAGCCGACGGCGTCGGTGTCGATCATCCGCCCGCGACGCTCCGACGAGCGGGTCGCGCGCATCTCCGCGAGGATCGCGTCGACGGAATCCGCGTCCGACTCCACGGCGGCGGTCAGCGGATAGCAGCCCAGCGTGCGAAAGCGCACGCGCCGCTCGACCGGGACCTCGCCGGGCGCGAGCGGCATCCGCGCGTCGTCGACCATGACGAGCGCGCCGTCGCGCACGACGACGGGCCGCGGCGCCGCGAAGTACAGCGGCACGACGTCGATGCGTTCCTGGGCGATGTATTCCCAGACGTCGAGCTCGGTCCAGTTCGACAGGGGAAACACGCGCAGGCTCTCGCCCTTGCGATGGCGCAGGTTGTAGAGCCGCCAGAGTTCCGGGCGCTGGTTCTTCGGGTCCCAGCGGTGTCCGGCCGCGCGGAACGAGACGATGCGCTCCTTCGCGCGCGACGCTTCCTCGTCGCGCCGCGCGCCGCCGAATGCCGCGTCGAAGCCGTGCGCGTCGAGCGCCTGCTTCAGGCCCTCGGTCTTCCACAGGTCCGTATGGACCGCCGATCCGTGCGTGAAAGGATTGACGTCGAGCGCCGCCGCCTCGGGATTGACGTGCACGATCAGCGTCAGCCCGGACTCGGCCGCGACGCGGTCGCGCATCGCGTACATCGCGCGGAACTTCCACGTCGTGTCGACGTGCAGCAGCGGGAACGGTGGCGGCGCCGGGAAGAAGGCCTTCCGGGCGAGGTGCAGCAGCACCGAGCTGTCCTTGCCCATCGAGTAGAGGAGCACCGGGTTCTCGGTCTCGGCCGCCACCTCGCGAAAGATGTGGATGCTCTCGGCCTCCAGCCGGCGCAGGACGGGAAGGGCGGACTTCGACGGCAGGCGCTCGGGCAACGCGGCTTATCCACGGGGAAAGGGCGGCGAGCGCGATTGTCGCATCCGCGGCCGCCGGCGCGCATCCGGGAGCGCTATCCAAGGGCAACCCGTCGCTCGGCGGGCGGGTTGCTAAGATGTCACCGCCAACCTCAGGAAAGGGCGTCGTGCACGATTGCGTGACGCGAGTCGTTTCGCAAGCCAAGCGCCCGGCACGTCGCGGGGCATTGCTCGACTCGACTTTCGATCCGCTCGGCGAACCGCGCCGCGTTGCGGCGTGGCCTCCGCTCGCGCTCGCGATGCTGGCTGCAGCCGTGTCCGTCGGCGTCTGGCTCCGCCTCGACCAAGTCGGCGCGCAGGTGCTGATCGACGACGAGTGGCACGTCGTCCACCAGGTCATGCTGAGCACGCCCGCTGCGATGCTGCTCGATTTCGGCTACGCCGACTACGGCATCCCGCTCGGCCTGCTCGCGTGGCTGGAGTCGCGTGCCTTTGGCCTGTCGGAGACGCTGCTGCGGCTGCCGATGCTGGCGTGCGGTCTCGCCACGCTGGTCGCCTTCACGGTCTACGCCGCACCGCGATTCGCGCCGGCGACCGTCGCGATCTTCGCCTGGCTCCTCGCAACGTCGCCGCTGCTCGTCATCTACAGCCGGATGGCGCGCCCTTACGCGATCACGCTGTTGCTCGGCTGGGTCGCGCACGCCGCGTTCCAACGCTACTGGCGCGCCGGCCGGGCCGCGCCGGTGCCGCACGAGGACACGATGCGAACCGCGCGCGCCTCCGGTGCGATGACGGTCTACGTCGCCACGGCCGCCTGCGCGACGTGGCTGCATCCGATCGCCGGCCCGTTCGTGCTGGCGCCGCTCGTGTGGGCGGCGTTCGACACGTGGCGCGCCGACGCGGGGCAGCGCCGCGCGCGCGTGGCACGTCTGGCGCGCGTCGTCGTTCCCGCCGGCCTGTCGATCACGCTGCTGGTGCTGCCGCCGCTGCTCGCGCATCCGGTGTCGATGACGCTCAAGAGCGGCGTCGACACACCCGGCGTCGGCACGCTGGTCGGCGCCGCGCACGCGTGGTATGGAGCGACCTCGCCGCGCGTCGTCGCCGGGTGCCTGCTGCTCGCCGCGCTCGGCGTGCGCGACGTTTGGCGCGCGCTGCCGGAAGCGCGTACGGCTGCGCTGGGGATCGCGCTCACCCTCGCGGCGATCCTCGTGTCGCGGCCCGCGTGGAGCAGCAACGCCGCGTCGATCGCGCGCTACCTGCTGCCGCTGCTGCCCCTGCTGCTTCTGACGACGGCCGCGGGCGCCGTGGCGCTCGCCCGCCGCGTCGGCATCGCGACCGCCTGGCGGCGGGCGGCAGCCGGCGCCGTCGCGCTCGTCCCGTGCGTCGCCCTCGCGCTGCAGTCGCCGCTTCCAGCGATGGTGCGGGCGCCCAACGCGCAGACGCTGCATCTCGTCCATCACTTCGACTTCCGCACGGCCAAGAACGCCTACCTGCCCTACATCGACAAGATTCCGCTGTCGCCGTTCTGGACGACGCTCGCCGCGGCGCCGCGCGGCAGCGTGCGCATCGCGGCCGCGCCGTTCCACTACGAGAGCTACAACTGGGACGCGCCGCGGTGGGAAAAGATCTCCCGCCAGTGGATCGTTCCCGGCTACCTGACGGGACTGTGCGTCGCGCAGCGCTACGGCGAGGTCCCGCGCGCGCCGCCGTTCCGCTTTACCAATGCCGTGCACCTGGCCGACGAGCAGGCGCTGGCGCGGCAGGGGGTCGACCTCGTCGTATGGCAGAAGCCGTTCGAGCACGTGGTGCGCGGCGAGCGCGAGACTGTCGGAGCCGCCACGGCGCATTGCGACGCGGTGCTGCGCGGGAAATTCGGTCCGCCGTCCTACGAGGACGACCTCCTCGTCGTCTACCGGCTGCGCGGCGCGCGCGGCGACGTCGATGCTGCACGGTAGGAAGATCGTCGTCGTGATGCCGGCGTACCACGCCGGACGTACGCTCGCGGCGACGTGGCGCGACCTGCCGCACGACATCGTCGACGAGGTGATCGTCGTCGACGACTCCAGCCACGACGACACCGTCGCCGTCGCGCGCTCGCTGGGCCTTGACGTCATCCTGCACCCGCGGAACGTCGGCTACGGCGGCAACCAGAAGACGTGCTACGCCGAAGCGCTCGTGCGCGGGGCCGAGATCATCGTCATGGTGCATCCGGATTACCAGTACGACCCGCGGATGGTCACGGCGATGGCCGCGATGATCGCTTCGGGGGTCTACGATCTCGTGCTCGGCTCGCGGATGGTCGGCGGCGGCGCGCTCGACGGCGGCATGCCGCTGTGGAAGTACGTCGCCAACCGCGCGCTCACGTCGTTCCAGAACGTCGTGCTGCGCGCGCACCTGTCCGAATACCACACGGGCTATCGCGCGTACTCGCGTGCGTTCCTCGACCGGCTGCCCTGGCAGTCGAACTCCGACGACTACGTGTTCGACAACCAGATCCTCGCGCAGGCGATCGTCGGCGGCTTTCGCATCGGCGAGGTGTCGGTGCCGACGCGCTATCACGACGACGCGAGCTCGATCACGTTCGCCCGCTCGGTCCGCTACGGCGCGGGCGTCGTGCGCACGACGCTGCGCGCGGCCTGGGCGCGTTGGCGGCCGTCGCGCGATCCGATGTTCGCCGCGCGGCTGCCACCCGCGCAAGCCGCCGCCTCAGGCGACGGCGGGCTTCTGCGCGAGCGCGAAGAACTCGTGGCCCCGGTGCGG
>Ga0070671_100004769_pt1 | contig 10776 bp, 8 predicted proteins | sample KBSS73metaG_FD_65341 | JGI IMG/M metagenome (GOLD analysis project Ga0070671, IMG submission 65341) | Switchgrass rhizosphere microbial communities from Kellogg Biological Station, Michigan, USA - KBS S7-3 metaG | ecosystem: Host-associated > Plants > Roots > Rhizosphere > Soil ... | reverse complement strand
ATCCTGTGGAAGAACAGCGCGATCTACGTTCAGGGTGGCGACTTCAACTGGTGGCAGTGGACCGGTTCGGGCTGGATGAACGTCGGCGCGACAAAGCCGGGCGGCTCGACCTCCGGCTCGGGGTCAGCGGACGGTACGACTGTTCCGATCAACGCTAGTCAGATCGTCGACAACACGGGCGCCGTGTGGACGATTGGGGCTGGTGGCGCCATTCTTCGCAACGGCGTACAAGCTGCGGGCGGCTGGGGAACGCAAATCCTGTGGAAGAGCAGCGCGATTTACGTCTATGGCACTGACAGCGGTTGGTGGCAATGGACTGGGTCGGGTTGGGTCAGGACGACACTCAGCGGTGGCGGCGGTGGTCCATCGCCTGACGGCACGACGGTTCCCACTAACGCAAGTCAAATCATCGACAGTTCTGGCGCGGCGTGGACGATTGGCAGCGGCGGCGCAATCCTTCGCAACGGCGCGCAGGCGAACGGCGGGCTCGGCTCGCAGATCCTCTGGAAAGGCGGCGTGATCTACGTCTATGGCGTGGACGGGCAGTGGTGGCTGTGGACGGGATCGGCATGGACTCCAGCCACGTAGGGGTGGCTGGATCAGCTTTTCTTGTACGCGTAGATGTAAAACCCTTCAACGACATTCGGAATGGGGAGGATTCGTCGGGCAGCTGTCTGAAATGCACGCGTCGCCGTAACTACGTCGTGAATTCGATGGATGTCGGTATGGTGATAGTCACCCTTGCCGCCAAAGCCGGCGAGCACCCGGCTCATTCGGTAGACGAAGCTTTCTGTGGGACCGCTGATGATCAGGCAACCGCCCGGACGAAGCAATGACGCGATTTGATCGACGATTGCCGGCAGATCGTCGACGTGTTCGAGAACATCCGTGCTCACAACGTAATCCAACGAGCGCGGCGTGATTCGTCCCTGCAACGTCTCAGGAACCACGAACTCAACGTTCGGAATCTCCATTGCCGCGACGATTTGCCGCGCCGGCCGCAGCTCTAAATCGGTTGCATAGACCGAGGTGGTGAAGCTGCTCAGCGTTGGAAGCAATACTCCGAGACCACATCCAAAATCGAGCCCGGCCTCATAACGATCGGCGTGAGCCGCGAGCAGTTCGGCGACGACTTCGAGGCGTCGCCAGAACACCCATCGCACCAGCGGGATTCGGTGAAGGTAGGATGGCCCCGCCATCTCGTCGCGTTGCAGCATGTCGGGAATACTGGAAGCCGCATCGCGCAGCATCTTCGGCGGGATCCGTCTGACCTGGTGAACGTTGCTCCGAACCGTCACGCCTAGTACCGCGAGTAATCCGCTGCGAGGTACCGCACCGGGAGCAGAAGCAGTTCTGCGAGCGAGACCGCAACGATCCGAGTCGCGGCGATGAGCCACGGAGTGCCGTCATAGTTGTGAAACACCGGCGCTGCTTGCGGAGTCATTTCGATGATGCGCATTGCCGCACGGAGACGGCGGCGCAGGCGCACGTTCTGTGACCCGGTCACAGGCTCCACGCAGCGCAGCAGCGTGGGCCACACGACGAACGCCCGAGGCAGCCGGAGCGGGGAGGGATCTTCCTCGCGCAGAATTGCGCGGACGTAATGACGGACTGCCATTGAGGATAACCGCTGACCCAGGACGTACCGGAACAGCGTTCGCCCTTCCACCAGCAGTCTTCTTCGCCGTCCTTCGAGAGCGAGGTGCTCGGCTGCGGATGGCACAGTAATGACACGTTCCTGCGGACGCGCCGAAGGCACCTGCAGCGCGGCGAGGCCCTGCAGTCGTTCCTCCGACACGAGTGGCCGGCCCCGAAGCTTCGCGATCATCCGATTCATCCACAAGAGAGGGCCAGCCGGAACCGGCAGTGTGGCCACGGCGCAGCCCGCGCGGAGTGAGGCCAACGTATGGACGTACTGAGAAAACGGAACCGCCGTTGGCGGCGTGAATCGAACCGTTCCTCTCTCCGGCACAACACCTCTCACGATCTCGAGCATCCCGTCGCACAAGTCGTCTATGTGCACCGGATACACTGGCGCGCCGCCGTTGACGAGCGGAAGAATCGGCCATCGGCGGCACAACTTCACCAGCGTTCCATAGACCCCATGCGGGCCTCCGCCCGTCACCATACCGGGCTGAATCACGATCTCGCCCGGCTCTGTGAGCAATCGTTCAATCTGCCACTTCGAGCGGCCGTACTTGGTCGGTGCGTGTGGTGTGGCGCTCTGGCTCGAGACAAACAGAAATCGCGCGACGCGTCGCTCGCGCGCCAGCCGAAGCAGCTGGCGGGTACCCGTAACGTTGAAATCTTCTGTCGCGCCTGGAGGCTGGCTATCTTCTCGAATCACCGCGGCGAGGTGAATCACCGCGCCAACGCCGTCCATCAAGGACGGGTCGAGCGGCTCGGTAAGATCAAAGTGTCGGACCTCTGTGTCGGCGAGAGACGCTCGCCCTGCTCCGGGGCGCACCGCCGCGATGACATGAAACCCGAACCGTTTGGCGCGAACCACCAGCCGCGAACCGATATATCCGGACGCGCCGGTGATTAAGATGGAGACCGACACTATGTACTCGAGAGGCCACTATACCAGCGATGCATTGGCGGCCAGTGACCACGCCGTGGTTGAGTTATCCGATGCATCCGTGTGAATCGCAGCCCGATGTCCTTTGATGCCGACGCCATCGTCATTGGTAGTGGACCCGCAGGCGTCTCCGCAACATACCCGATGCTCGAGGCGGGAATGCGTGTGCTCTTGCTCGACGGCGGTCGAGAGCGCGACGCCACGATGGTGCCGCGCGGAACCTACCATGCCATTCGGCGGACCGATGCGGGTCAGTGGCGCTTCTTCCTGGGCCGTCAGTATGAGTCGCTTCGCTCGAGTGGTCCGCCATCACCCAAGTTCGATGCTCCAGGCGCACGCTTCGCGTACGAAGGATTTGGTGAGTCACAGCACGTCGAGGGGCGCGGCTTTACGGTCGTTGGTTCTTTGGCGAGAGGTGGTCTCTCGACGATCTGGGGGGCTGGTGTTTCTGTCTACGACGAAAACGACCTCGCAGAATTCCCGATAACGCTTGACGATCTGGCCGAATCATATCGCGCCGTCGCGGACCGTATCGGAGTCGCGGGGTTCGGGATGGACGATCTCGCGTCGCCTCTCGAAAGCACCATTCCCACACAGCCGGCCGTTCCGTTGGGTGAGAACGCAAGACGTCTACTCAGCCGGTACAAGAGGCGCCGAGTTCCCTCGCGCGTAGGATTGCGTCTCGGGCGATCTCGGGCGGCCGTGTTGACGATGCCGCGGGCGGAACGTGAGGCGTGCACCGCGTGCAACCTGTGCCTCTGGGGATGCGCTCGCAATTCGATCTATGACGCATCGCAAGACGTGACGAATATGGCGCGGTTCGTCACACTCGATTACCGGCCCGGGCACCTTGTCCACGATATCGGCAACACCGGAGGCGGGTACGTCGTTCGTGTGCGCGTGCACGACCGTGATTACGACGCCACGGCCCCGATTGTGATCATGGCGGCCAGCACGTTGGCCACATCGCGGCTCTTGCTGCGGTGGCAGCGCCGTTTCCATGAGCAGGTGCCACTGGTCACTTCTCCTACGGCGGGGTTCGCGTTGCTGCTGCCGGAGCGTATCGGCGCCGCGTTGCCGACCGAGGAGTTCTCGATGGCCCAACTCGCGTTTACCGCCGACGGCCCCGAGCCTGGTGACGCCGCGTTCGGATCGCTGTTCCCGGCCAGTGGCCTGCCTGCGTCACTCGTTCACGAACGACTGCCATTGACCCGCCGATCCGCGATCCAGGTGTATCGGTACCTGCAACCGGCGCTCGTGTTTGGAAACGCGTTCTTGTCGGGTCGCTACGGCCCCAACACCGTCGAACTTCAGGACGATGCGACCACGCGGCTCGTCGTCCGGCCGGCGGAGTCGCCCGATCTCGCGACACGGCTGGCGCATTTGCGAAAGCTGCTCACACGGAGTTTTGCGGCACTTGGCGCCGTCATGCTTCCCGGAAGCTTTACACTCGTCGCGCCCGGAGAAGGATTGCGCTACGCGGGAACATTTCCGATGCGTGAGCGACCGAAACCGGGTGAGGTGGATCGCAATTGCCAGCTGTCAGGTTCGCCAGGTCTGTTCGTCGTTGACCTTTCAGCGTTCCCGACGATACCCGCCAAGCACGCAAGCCTCACGCTGATGGCGAATGCGCACCGTGTCGGCCAGCGAATTGCGGACCGGTGGCTGCAGGGTTCCGGACCGAATAGCGACGAATAGGGCGGCCGACGCGTCCGGCCTGCCTGATCACATTTCCGTGCTCGACAACATCGTGGCGGATGTGCAACCCGGTGCACGCGCCCGTACGCGTCCGATCAACATCCCCTTCTAGATCTTCCATTTAGACGACAACATGCGCGTCGCGATTCGCGGGGATCGTGAATTGCTCGACCACGCATTGCCCCCGAACTGAATTTGCCTACTTCCGGCGCCGCGACGGGTGCGGCGCTGTTTCGAGGTGCGTGCCCATGGAGCGGGTCTTTCATTCGCCCACAGCAGTCGCTGGAGCGCTGAGTCTGGCTGCATGCGTCATAGCGAGCGCGGGTGTCCTTGCGGCATCAAACGGCCGAATCGCCACGCTCGACGAACGGATTGCGGGCGCTCAGAAGGTCGTTGTCGCGTCGGCGCGGAGCGTCGATGCGGGCTGGCGCGAAAACACCTACGGCGACCGCCTGATCGTGTCGCGCGTTCTGCTCGACGTCGAGGAAACGCTGAAAGGGGGCGCCTCGAATGGCCCGATCTGGATGGAACTGGAAGGCGGCACGCTCGACGGGTTCACGCTGCACGTCTCCGATCTGCCCGACCTCCGGGCGGGAGAACGCGCCGTGTTCTTCCTCGATCAGGGCGACAACGGATTCAGCCTGCCCCACCTGCGCGGTCAAGGCATTCTGAAGCTCGATAAAGACAACCTCGTGACCGGCAGCAGCCTGCGCCTCGATGCGATTCGCACCCTGGCGCGCGGGCGCAGATAGGCGGGGACATGAGGATGTCAACCAGGGCGCGCCTCCTCACTACCGCACTCTGCACGGTGCTCACCATCAGTGCACTTGGCGTTCGTGTGAAGAGCTACACGACGAACGGACATACCTGGGGTACCAACCAGGTGGTCTACTACGTCAATCCTTCGAATCTATATGTGTCGGACTCGGCGGCTATTTCGGCGATCCAGACCGCAGCCGCAGCATGGCACGACCAGAGCGGAGCGAACATTCAGCTGGTGTACGGCGGCACGACGACCGGCAATTCTCTTACGTTGAACAACAAGAACGAGGTGTTCTTCCGCAACGACTCCGACGGATACATCGGCGAAACCTACTGGTGGTACGACGGCACCGGTCACCTCGTCGACGCCGATATCGTGCTGCACGAGGCCTACACCTATTTTGCCGGGTCCGGCTGCTCCTACGGGATTTACATCGAAGACGTCACGATTCACGAGTTCGGCCATGCGCTGGGCCTCGGCCACTCAGAGTTCGCAAACACCACGATGGAATCGGCGATGCCGGGCTACTGCGACACCTCCCAGGAGACGCTCGAGGCCGACGACATCTCGGGCATTCGTTCGCTCTACCCGCCGACCGCGTCATCCGGCGGCGGCAACGGAGGGCAGGCGCCGGCCACGCCGTCCGGACTTGTCGCGAGCGTGAATCCATCGAATGCCGTGAGCAGTCTGCTGCTCTCCTGGTCCGACAACGCGAACAACGAGAACGGCTATTCCATCGAGCGCAGCAGCGATGGGCGGACGTTCTCGCAGATCGCCCAGACTGGCGCCAACGCGGGATCGTGGACGGACACGGGGCTGAGCGGCGGCGCGGTCTATTACTACCGCGTACGCGCGTTCAACAACTATGGCAACTCCGCGTACTCGAACAATGCCTCGGCGCAGACACAGGCGGAGTCGGCTCCTGCGCCTTCGAGCGCACCGACGTCGCAATCATCGTTGACGGCGCGCGGGTACAAGGTGAAGGGCCTCCAGACGGTGGAACTGAAATGGAGCGGTCTGTCAGCGAACGCTGTCAACATCTACCGCAACGGCACCGTGATTTCGTCATCGGCGAACGACGACGCCGAAACCGACAACATCAACAAGAAAGGCGGCGGCGTGACCTATACCTATCAGGTGTGCGCCGCGGACGGGTCGAGCTGCACCAACAGCGCGTCCGTTTCGTTCTAAAGTGCGATATGCCCGGAGGGTCGGCGTCGGCCCTCCGGTTCCAGTCGGTCAGCATAACGATTACCCTGAACCCTCGAAGTATGAAGAACTGCGGACAGTAGTCTCCACTGACGGCGACTTCTGTCGCGCCGCGCCTGTCCCGTTTTCGAACTCCACTTGCCAGAATAGACTTAGGTACAGCAACTTACACGCGAGCGATGGTGTCGCTCGAACCCGGAAAGAGGGTTGCTCCGTCACGCCTGTTCAGATCTGTTCGCGTTTGCAACGAGGCCCAGCACAATGCACCGAAAATTGACCACACGACTGTTCGTCCTGATGCTAGGCCTCGCGCTCTCCGGCTGCGGGAAGGACCCCGAAGTCGCCAAACGGGAGTTCCTGCGCAGCGGCCAGCAATATGTCGCCGCCGGGAAGTACAAGGAAGCGGTCATTGAGTTCCGCAACGCGGTGCAACAGGACCCGAGGTATGGAGAGGCGCGGTTTGCGCTCGCCGGCGCGCTGTTGAAGACCAGCGACCTCCAGGGTTCGTACCGTGAATATGCCCGCGCCGCCGACCTGCTGCCGAATGACATCGAGGCGCAGATGTGGGCGGGTGAAATGAATCTGCTTGCGGGGCAGTTCGAGGATGCCAGGGCGCATGCCGACAAGGCGCTCGCTCTGAACTCGAAGAGTGTCCGAGCCCAGTTGATCAAGGCGAATGCGCTCGCCGGCCTCAAGCAGTTCGACGCGGCGGTCGAGGAAGCACAAGGCGCACTCGGTATCGATCCATCCGACGTGCACACCTACAAGAACCTCGCGGTGCTCCAGTACGCGAAGGGCGATAAGGACGCCGCGGAAAAGAGCTTCAGGCAGGTCGTCGAGGCGGACCCGAAATCGATGGAGGCTCGGGTCGCGCTTGCGAATTTCTACTGGTCGACCGGCAAACGGGACGTGGCGGAGACTTCGCTGAAGGACGCGCTCACCGTGGATCCGAACAGCATCGAGGTGAACCGCGCACTGGCCGCGCTGTATCAGCAGTCCGGCCGCGCGCCGGAGGCCGAGGCGCCATTGAAGCTTGTCGCCGCGCAGGCGAAGGATTCGGATTCGATGATCGCGCTTGCGGATTACTACCGCACCCTCCACCGCGACGCCGACGCGCTCGCACAGCTCGATAAGGCGGCGGCCGATGCGAGAGCGTTCCCCACGGCTACGGCCCGGAAGGCGCCTATTCTCTACGCCCAGGGCAAGAAGAGCGAAGCGTACGCCGCCGTCGACGCCGTCCTCAAACAGGATGAGACCAACACCGTCGGGCTCGTGCTCAAGTCTCAGTTTCTGGCGCAGGAGGGCAAGCTCGATGAGGCGTTGGCGGCAGCGCAGAAAGCGGCAGCGGCCAATCCGGGAGCGGCATCGGCGCAGTATGCCGTCGGCAGAATTCAGGAGGCGAAAGGGCGCGTGGTCGAGGCGACTGCCGCGTACAACGAGGTGCTGAAGGCCGTTCCCGGCTCGCTCGAGCCGCAGCTTGGTCTGGCGCGCGTCTATCTCGCAACAGGCCGAAACGGCGACGCGCTTCACTTCACGCAGCAAATCGTGTCTTCGCAGCCGTCGAACGTCGAGGCGCTGCTCCTGCATGGCCGTACGCTGATTGCGCTGCGCGAGCTGCCGGCGGCGGAGGAGCCGCTGCGAAAAGCCATCACGTTGAGTCCACAGTCCGCCCAGGCGCATGCACAGATGGGAATGTTCTACGGGCTTCGCTCGGATACGGCGAAAGCGCGTGCCGAGTACGAGCGCGCGCTCACGCTGGACCCCGCGAATCTCGACGCGCTTAGCGGCATGACGGTGCTCGACGTCTCGCAGAAGAACCCGGCCGTCGCGCGGACGCGTCTCCAGACCGCGGTGTCGAAGAACCCGGATTCGGCGAGATTGCTGCTCGTCGCCGCGCGCAGCTACATGCTGTTGAACGATGCGGCCGAAACCGAGCGTCTGCTCCGTCGCGCCATTGAAGCAGACCCGTCCATGCTGGGCGCCTACGCGATGCTCGGGCAGCTCTACGCCACACAGAACCGCACGGATCAGGCGATCAAGGAATTCGACGAGCTGCTCGCACACAATCCGCGTTCGATCGGGGCGCACACGATGCTCGGGATGCTCCTGGACGCGCAGAACAAGCGCGACGAAGCCAGGAAGCACTACGAGCAGGCGATCGCGATCGATGAACGCGCGGCTGTGGCCTCCAACAACCTTGCCTGGATGTACCTCGAGGGCGGCGGTAATCTCGACCTCGCGCTGCAGCTCGCACAATCGGCGCAGAAGATCCTCCCGGACTCGCCGGAAGTGGCCGACACGCTCGGTTGGGTTTACTTCAAGAAAGGACTGACGGGACAGGCGATCAGCGCGCTGAAGGACTCGGTCACCAAACAGCCGGAGCGGGCCGACTTCAATTACCACCTCGGGCTTGCGCTCGCCAAGAACGGCGACGCGCGATCCGCGCGGCAAACGCTCGAAAAAGCGCTTCGTCTCGACCCGAAATCCAGCGAAGCTCAGGAAGCACGAACAGTGCTGACGCAGCTGCCTGCCGGCCTGTAGACTGAACGCGTTGCCGAGAGAGACGCCGAGCAAGGGCATGGACGAATTGCCGCAGCGGGTAGCAGGCAGAAACCCTGTGTTGTGGACAGCGCTGCTGCTGGCGGGCAGCTTCACCCTGCTGTACGGGCGGGTGCTCGCGCGGCTGGTACACGATTGGATCAACGATGGCAATTACAGCCACGGGTTCTTGATCGTGCCGCTGTCCCTCTACTTTGCCTGGGAACGCCGTGCGCGCCTGCGCACGATTCAGCGTGACCCCAGCGCCTTCGGCCTCGTGGTGGTGATCGGCAGCCTCGCCGTGCTGCTGGCCGGATTGATGGGCGCGGAGCTGTTTCTCACAAGAGTCTCGATCGTCGGGATCGTCGCCGGCAGCATCCTGTTCCTCTTCGGCTGGCGCACGCTAGGCCTGCTCGCGTTGCCGGTGCTCTTTCTCCTCCTGATGATCCCAATCCCCGCCATCATCCTGAATCAGGTGACGTTTCCCTTACAGCTGCTTGCTTCGCAGGTCGGGGAGGCGGCACTGCGCGGATTGGGCGTGCCTGTCCTTCGCGAAGGCAACGTGATCGTGCTCGCGAACGTCAGCCTGGAAGTTGCGGAAGCATGCAGCGGGATCCGTTCGCTGATTTCGCTGTTGACGCTCGGAATCGTCTACGGCTATTTCGCCGACTCGCGGTTCTCCGTCCGCTTCGTGGTCGCGCTGTGCACGATCCCGATCGCGATTGCATCCAACGGTCTTCGTGTCGCCGGGACGGGAATCGCGGCGCATTATTTTGGTCCGCGTGCGGCTGAAGGCTTCTTTCACACGTTCTCCGGATGGCTGATGTTCGTCGTGGCGTTCTGCATGCTGTTCGTGGTCACGCGGCTCATCATCCGCGTTGCGCCGCGTTCGGCACGGGGCGTGCTGCCCGACTCGATCGTCGCGGTGAGGAGCTGATGACAAGACGGTTGCTCGTGCTCAGCGCGTGTCTGCTTGCCGGCGCCACGCTCGCGGCGCGCGCGAGCAATGCCGAACAAGTGCCGCTCCGCGAGCCGCTCGCGAAGATGTCTCGTCAGATCGGTCCGTGGATTGGCCGGGATGAGCCGCAGCTCACGTCGGACATCGTTGCCGTTCTGGGCGTCGACGAATACATCAACCGTGCGTACGGGGATCCGAGCGGCCGCATTCCCGCGCCGGTGTCGCTGTATGTTGGCTATTACAAGAGTCAGCGTGAAGGTGACACCATCCATTCGCCGTTGAACTGCATTCCCGGTTCGGGATGGGAGCCGGTGAGCGCGTCCCGCCCGCAGATCACTGTGTCAGGCTCCGCGTCGCCAATCACCGTCAATCGGCTCATCATCGAGAAAGGCATCGATCGGCAAGTGGTGGTGTACTGGTACCAGGCACACGGACGCGTGGTCGCCAGCGAGTATTGGAGCAAGCTCTTCATGGTCTACGACGCGGTCCGTTTGAACCGTTCGGACGCCGCGCTAGTAAGGGTCATCAGCCCTGTTCTGGCGTCGGAAAACGACGCGCGCGCCGCGGAAGACCGCGTCACCGATTTCGTCCAGCAATTGTTCCCGCGTTTGAATGCGCACCTGCCGTCCTGAATCCGATTACGTGCTCGGCTCGGACGCGTAACGGTGATGGAGCGCATGGCGATGTCGCCGTGAGCCCGATAAGCATTGTGAAAGCCATCGGTGGCCCTGGTTCCATCGGTTTTCTTGCGCTTTCCTGCAGCGTCGGCATCCTGTTGGTCTACACATGGCCAAAACGGTCCGCGATCGGTCGATCGTGGCTGCTCGGGACCTTGCTCCTCTATGGAGTGCTCGCGTTTCCGTTCGTGGCGCACTCGCTCGCCGAGAGTTTGCCGCCAGTGCGGTCCACGACTCTGAGATCGGTTGGGACCCTCGACGAACTGATTCTGCTGAGTGGCGATAACGAGGATGGCCGCGTTGCCGAGACGCTCGATGCGTGGCGTACGGTGAAACCCGATCTGATCCTGGT
>Ga0070671_100004763_pt1 | contig 10782 bp, 14 predicted proteins | sample KBSS73metaG_FD_65341 | JGI IMG/M metagenome (GOLD analysis project Ga0070671, IMG submission 65341) | Switchgrass rhizosphere microbial communities from Kellogg Biological Station, Michigan, USA - KBS S7-3 metaG | ecosystem: Host-associated > Plants > Roots > Rhizosphere > Soil ... | reverse complement strand
TATATGCCGTTGAATGTTGTATCGGCGGCACCGTACTCCGGATTCCACCCCCCTGCCTCCAAGAGCTCACCGGTTATAATTCGTAAGTAACCGAGCGTTGCCACAAACCCCGTATCACGCTCCTCCAGCATGCGGCATACAGCAGCCGACTCGCTCAGCGTCTGTCCCCGCTGCAACTTGCCATCGGGGTGCGTCCGGGGACCGATATTGACCACGTCTACCCTGCTATCGCCGGTCAGCCCAAATTCACGATTAAGCTCACTAAACTTAGCATACAGGCCCGGTACTTTATCGGGTCCATTATTACAAACAACCAGTCCCACTGTAAAACCGACCTTTTGTTCCAAAGTGGCACGAACCACCCGCTCGGCCGTACTGCCTCCACTACCGGATTCACGATCGCCCGACGCTAAAATTGCGACTCGCGGAAGGCGCTCGGCCATTACTGATTCCCCCTTTTCACAGCATTATCCATGTAGTACATCATAAAAGACAAGCCAGGAATTAACTAACAGATCCTTTCGCTCATGCTGGCCCGGGACAGCGCACGTTAATCTATGCGCCGTGCTTCGCCGGGCATTAGACTAACGACCGAACCTTATAAAGGCTCAGGTACAACCGTGTCAATCGTCATCCAATCGCAAACTTTTGGAGTCAGCTCAACTACGCGTTTATGCTCTTCTGAAGCTGCATGCATTCCAAGCGCTTCAACACTGGGGAATACACCATCCTGTAAAAGATGGGCTCTGCGCGCTTTAAATGTTTCCGGGATGTGCCTAGCAACTATCCAGTCAGTTACGCCCACTTCCCTTTGCAAATATTCGCCCATGGCATTTAAGCGGGAAATAACTTCGCTGATTTGCTCTTCAGTTGTCGTGTCGTAAAAAGTAAAAATAACTGTGTGTCGAATTTTCATGACTCATCTTTCACTAAAGAGTTTCTTAAGATCTCTCAGGCCATCTTTGGTATTTTGAAAACCCTCGTTCAAGGGCACTTCATCGATATCAATCCATTCCAAAGCCGCAACATCATCCATCGGTTTCATCTCTCCACCAACGATTTCACCAATATAGTGCAGGTTAAGTGTGTAGTCACCATCGTCGCCATATCTATCGACGTATGTTCCCAGTAAGGACGTAATTTTGATATCCAGTCCTGCCTCTTCTTTCGCTTCCCGGACTGCCGCATCTTCGGGCAATTCATCTGCTTCTACAAAGCCACCAATAATGTCGTAGGCACCCTTGTGGGGATCCCGGCCACGCTTTGCGAGCAATACCTTGCCATCTTTTATCGGCAGCACTGACGCACAGGGCTTGGCGTTGCGATAATATGTTATGTTACAAACTGAGCAGTGAGGAGGGTTTGAACCTTCATCAACCTTACCTCCACATTGTGAACAAAAGTTGTACTGAATCATACGGTCATTGTACCAGTTTGATGGCCTGAGTCCGTGCAATCGGATTAGAACCTATTATTCTGGAATTACTTCGTTGGGATAGAGCTTTAGCCTGAATTGGTATTATTTGGCCCTGATTTTAGGACTCGAACCTATTTTAGGTAAACTTCAACTCGTTGATCTTTTATAAAGTTGCCGCTTTCGTCCGTAACATCTTCGTTGATCCAAAAGCGGGTCGGAATAGCTTTATAGATTCTTCGTGGAGCTTCATTCATAAAACTTTCTATCAGTTGTCGCCCTTTACTTACTCGAGTAAACCGTAACTCTATAGCTTTGGAAATCTCCTCACGATCGGAAACTTCGTAGGCCTGAGCTTGAATATAAACACCCTCACCTTCGCCCCATGGTGCTTGTGAATCAAAAATCACAAGAAAAACATTTTTGTTTTGATCAATGTTTATAGAGTGCTGGCTGTCTTTCGCAGAACCCCAGTAAAATGCATAATCACCATCATGGCAAATATAAACTGGACTATTCCAAGGCATTCCGCTTTTATCACTCGTAGCTATCGTTGCATACAGTTCGCGATCTATGATTGCTTTGGCTCGCTCTTCCCTGCTGCTCATAATGAGATTATAGCAAAAATACCTCTGTTAGAGGTATTTTTATGTTACATAGAAATGGTTGCGGGGCCAGGACGGCGCACGCTAATCCAGGCGCCCGCTTACGCTGGGGCCTGTGACTAACGACCGGACCTCTTTGGCTCGAATCTTGAATCTCAAAACCAAGAAAAAAGCCCTAGCGATGCTAGGGCTTTTTTCTTGGTTGAGTACGTGCAATCGAATTGGAACCTGATCTCCAGAGAACTCATCCGTTGGAAAGAACTAATGTCTGGAGCTAGGAGTATTATTTATACAAACAACTCTTCTTTCTTGATGCCATGAATGCGTTTTTTATCTAATCGGTATCTGTACAAGTTAGAAAGCGACAGAGCCAGGAAAGCAACTGTCATACCAGCAGCGGTAAGTACGCTAATACCAGGATTGAGGAGCATTACCCAACGCGACCCAAATATACCCTCCCAGTTAACGGAATAGATTCGCATATGTGCTGGTTCGTACCAGCCCACGTCATTTCCGTAGCTCGCAGCAGGAATGCCGCTATTGCTGCCATACAGGTAGTTATGGAAGTACGCGTATAGCCCCCAGCTAATAACAAGTAGAGCAACGACTAGGACGGACTGTACCTTTATAGCTTTCAGGCGCTTGACTCTTACTACCGTAGCTTGCGGCCAAAAGAATAATGCAATCACTACAAGGAAACTTACCGTTATGATGATGTTATAGTAGTTCGCCTCCTGGCTAAAGCGCCACAGAAACACTACCGGTATTAACAGAAGTTGCAAGGTAAGCCCTAATTTAAACAGCATGTCACGGTTATTGCTCATGATGAGTCTCCATTAGTTTTTTTATGGTTGATTGATTCAGGAGCTGCATAATGTTGCGCTCAATAAATTCCTGCAAAATGTGCACTCCTGTGTCGGTCAGGCTATAGACCTTGCGATCAGGTCCATTAGTCACTGGTTCATTGATGAACGTAACCAGTTCGGTTTGGTAATAACGTCGCAGCGCTCGATACATGCTCTGGTCGTCGGCCGTAACTACTCCGTGCGTTTCGGTCTCGATGAATGTTTTTATGTCTGACATGTGTTTGGGTGAATGCTGGAGGGATAACATGATCCAAAGCGTAAGCTGTCCGCGCTTGTAGACCTCTTCCCAGCCGTTTAAGAGCTCCTGTTCTTGCTTAGTTAGTTTGTGTACCATACCTTAGGTACTATACCAAAGGAATAATAGCGAGTCAAGTCTTCTTTTTGATAACCAAAAACCTCTGTCATTTAGACAGAGGTCAAAGTGCTTATGGTTGCGGGACCAGGACAGCGCACATCTCAAACCCATGCTCGGAGCAAGCTCCTGCGCGCGAGTTTGGATGACCGAACCTGGGACCTACGCCCGAGCTTCGCTCGTGCTGATCCCAGGACCGGGTCTTGGGCCAAGAACCAAGAAAAAAGCCCTAGCGTTGCTAGGACTCTTTTCTTGGTTGCGGGACCAGGACTCGAACCTGGGACCTCATGGTTATGAGCCATGCGAGCTGCCGCTGCTCCATCCCGCGGCATTAATCATTGGTTTCCTGACTGGAAACGTAACTTGGTTATATTCTACCAACAGAGGCCGTTAATGTCAATTCGCAGTACTACGGTGCAAAAAGAAATTGATCCAAGCCTGGAAATTACGCTGCCAGAACGGCAGTTTGGGAACCGCGGAAACCACTTTTGCATCGCCAGGCTGTTTTACGGTGTGCGCCAGCGCCACTTCTTTGGGCATGAGCAGCTCAGTTTCACCCGGCATGCCCAGTCCCAGATTCTGCCGTGCCGAAATTTCCCGATACTGGTTCGTGTTGTAGTACTCGTTCTGCAGCGCCTGATTAGTGTTTTTTAGACTCTGCACCTCGTTTTCCTGCGTCAGCTGCGCGATCTGCTTTTGCAGCCCGTAGTTGGTCTGAATTGATTTAACACCACTCCAGCTTATGAGCAGTACGATGATGGTAAACACCAGCAAACCCACGTTCCGGATGTCGCGCAGACTCAGCAGGTAGACTCGTACGGTTTCGATGTACGGTTCCAGCTTATTTTGGATGTTTATTTTATCGAACATTTTCATGTTTTAGTATATAACATCGAGTCCAATCTGTTATACTCGTACCTGTTACTAACCCGTGCGGGGGCATAGCTCAGTGGTTAGAGCAGTCGGCTCATAACTGATTGGTCCTTGGTTCAAGTCCAAGTGCCCCCACCACTTTTTTGATTTTATTTAGCGCGCAACAACCGTAATTTTGATCGTCATCGCAAACATACCGTACGGTGAGCTGGCGTCATCGATCATTGCAAAATCTTCGTAGTAGCCCGGAGTTGCAGCATTCGTCGTAACGACGGTGTAGCTGGCTGAACTGCCGGTCTGTGTGCTGGCAAAGCTCATCACACCTTTGACAGGAGATGTTGGCTTGTTGGTGAAGCCGTAGAACGTAACGCTGCGACTGTCTGTGGTTTTTACTGTAAACGGTCCCGCGGTACAACCCACCGGTATGGTTACGGATTCCACGAATGAAATGCCCGTGTCCGGGTATGTCACTACAGGGCCCACTACAGTTTTGTCACATGGGTCGGGTGCGGGCGTGGATGCGGGCGTCGGAGCAGGGTTTGGAGCAGTATCACCGGCAGTGGTCTGATTCCCCGCCGTAGTCTGCTGATGTGTTGAGTTGTTGGCTGTGGAAGGCGCCGAGGTGTCGGAGGCAGGCGCTGTGGCACCGGTTACATGCGCACCGTCGCCTTGTATCATACCGTTTTTTCGGTTACTGGAAGCCTGCTTGATTTCAACAACGCTCTGCGGCTGGCCGTTCTGCATAGTCAGGAACACACCGGTTCCTGCGCCCAGCAACAGGGCGATTGCAACGAAGAATTGTGTTTTACGAGAGAGGTTTTTCAGTTGGGATACTGTAAGCTTTGGCATATTCGGTCATTCCTGATTGTTAACCCGCATATAATACCATGCTTAGGATAATTTGTCTATTTTATGGTTATAAAAACTCTGAACCGATGCGATCCTTCGGTTCAGAGTTGTCTACATAGCCTTTCGGGGTTTCTGTAATCGCTTTTCAACGCCCGAAACATCGACCGGCAACTTGCTGCGAGTTTCGTTGCTCAGGCCACTCTCGTTATTCATATCCACTTCATTTTCCGCGCTGGTACCAGCCGGTGCTCGTTTACTTTTTGCCATACATAACCTCCTTACCACCTGCAGACAGTATGGGATTACAGAGCAAAACCGGCAGTGGCAAATCCAACAGCTAGTTGGCGTCGCGGCGAACGAACAGTATAGCGCTTATCAACCAGCCAACTGCTACGTACACCAGCACTATCAGCAGCGAATGAATACTGGTCGTGTCGTTCCCTAACTTGGTCGGCATAACGACGTCCCCCACTGCATTGAAAGGCAAGTACTTCATATTGTGCTTCAGTAGTATACCCAGGATGTTTTCACCAATGAGCGGGAACAACAGGAATGTAACAAGCGCACCAATCTGACTCCGCAAAATTGTAGCCAGAATAAGTGCATACATGGCGTACCCCCAGCCACAAAAAACACAGCGCCATATAACACCCCAGTAATCGAACGTTTGCGGGGCGATATGATGGCCATGTAAGTGAGCACCCACAATGGTACAGAGTGGCGAGAAGAATGTCATAAACAGGCTGGTCAGAACCGCAAACACGCTCACGGCAACCACCTTGGCAACCAGGTCTTTGATACGCCGATTACTACTGGTGAGTGTGTACATGATGGTGTTGTAGCGGTATTCGTTCCCGACCAGCAGCAGCCCGGCAATAGCCAGCACAAGTCCGATGATAAAAAGTGCCTGGGCAGATTCACCAGCCAACACGCCGGGAGTATTCAGTGCACTACTGCTCAGATAGCCATCGCCGAACCCGGCAAACAACATAACCAACAGCAGGCTGGCGATTATCGTGCCGTAGGTTGCGCGTACCGTCAGCAGTTTTCGAAATTCAGATTTCAATACGGGGATCATTTTGCGGTCTCCTTTTTGGTGGCAAATTCTTCGGCGTCGGCAGTCAGTTCCAGGAATGCATCTTCGAGCGATGCGGCTTGTTCCGCCAGTTCATACACCGGCACACCGCTTTCAAATGCCAGCTTGCCGATTTCGTCGGTAGACATGCCCGCCACCAGCAGACTACCGGAGTTTTTCGTAATAACAGCCTTGCGGCCACGCAGCACACGTTCCAGTTGCGAAAGTTTGGGCGATCGCACCAGCACGCCGGAATGTCCGCTGCCGGCGATCAGCTTGGAAATGGACGTGTCGGCAATCAACTTGCCCTTGCCAATCACCACTACGTTGTCGGCCATCTGAGACATTTCGCTCAACAGGTGACTGGAAACAAAGACCGCGTTGCCCTGGTCGGCGTACGCCTTCAGAAATTCGCGTAGCCAGGCGATGCCTTCGGGGTCCAGGCCGTTGGCCGGTTCGTCCAGCATCAGGTACTTTGGCTTGCCCAAAATGGCCGCCGCAATTCCCAATCGCTGACTCATGCCCAGACTGAATTTGCCCGGACCATTTTTGGCGACATCGCTCAAGCCAACTTCGGCCAGCACCTCGTCGACACGCTTCAGATCCACGCCACCGGCATCCGCCAGGATACGCAGATGCTGCCGAGCGGTTCGGGTCGGGTGAAATGCCTTGGCTTCCAGCAATATGCCGACGATTTGTGACGGCTGCGTGTAGTCATGCAGTTTTTTGCCATCGAACGAAGTGCTGCCACCGCCGCTATCCAGCCCCAGCATTAAACGCATGGTCGTCGATTTACCGGCGCCATTCGGCCCCAGAAATCCGGTAACTTTGCCGGTTTCAACCTTAAAACTCAGGTCGTCGACTGCTTGTTTTTTCTTATATTTTTTGTTTAGATGCTCAACTAAAATCATACCCTACCATCATACCGCATTGACTTATGCTTCGGCCAGCTATAGCTGTATTTTGGCGGCCTGTTGCAGTGCTGCCCGTCCGCTCGCCTGCGAAGGAACCATCTTCGATTGAAGCCTGCGAACCAGCACACGGGATACTATTCCGACCACCAGCAGCACTCCGGCAATGATGCCGAAACGCCATGTCAGATCATGCACAATCGCCGTTGCCAGATCACGGCTGACCGCAGCAAACGCATTCGAAGCATCGTCGAAACGAACATAGTGTGCCAACAGGCTGGAGCTTGCCGCACAAGCCGCGGCAATCAGCCCGGTCAACACACCGGTGGTAATCAAAACGCCGGACAGGGGAGTCCAGACATGTCGCACCCAGGAAACAGCCAGCAGTGCCAGTGTCAGAGCCAGTGCGCTTATAATCGCAATCTTCTGCGTGCTCGCAAAACTCCGGCCCGGATAGGCAACGGTTTTACCCGTCCCGGAATCCGGCGTCAGATGTACCGGCTTGGTCAGCGGGCTGTCCACCGGCACCGGCATCCCGGCAGTCTGCAGCTGCGAACCCAGACCACTCAAATCAATCGACGGTGCCGGACCTTTTCCCTGATAATACAGCGACAGCTGATCGATGCCCGAGTTGATGATTTTCTGAACCGCGGCAGGCGTAATAACACCGCTGATCGCCGCGGCTGCCTGCGGATTGGCACTCAGTTCCGACTGTTTTGCCACCTCGTCCGTAAGACCGGCAGACAACCGGCTGTAGGCATTTACCGAAGTAAGTTTACCTTCCAGATAGTGGTTGTTCATGACGGTCTGCCCCGCCGTGACAGATAAAATAATCCCGAGCAGCGATGCTGTCAGGAAGGTGGATAGCAAACGAGAAAGCCAGCGCAGCAACATCTAGCTTCGCTTCGCTCTGCAGAGGTTTTCACTGCGTTCAAACATAAGCTTGATTGTACGCCTGTGATGTATGCGGCGCCAGTTTACATGGCAGCGCTGAGCAGTGCCGACAGTTCGTCGGTGTCATCGGCGGCCATCAGTCGCTCACGCAGTTCTTTGGCACCGTCAAAGCCGTTTATATACACCTTGCAGAAACGGTTCAGTGTCTTGATGTTGCGTTCACGGTTTTGCCAGGTTGCGGCGAACAGTTCCACCTGCTGACGGTAAAGTGCGATACGCTCCGCTTCTGTTTTCTGTTCCCACGGACTGTTCACAGCAAACGCGTATGGGTCATGGAAAATCCCGCGGCCAATCATAATGCCGTCCAGACCGTACTGCTTTGCAAGCTCCACGCCATGGGCGCGGTTTTCCACGTCGCCATTGCCCACCATCAATGTCTGCGGCGCCAGTTTATCACGCAGTTTCACGACATCGCCGATCAGTTCCCAGCGCGCCGGCACCTTGCTCATTTCCTTGCGGGTTCGGCCATGCACGGTCAGCATATCCAGATCTTTACCCAGTAGAAATTCAAACCAGCTCATGTCCACTTCGTTGAACCCGAGCCGGGTTTTAACACTCAGTGGCAGGCGGCCGGCCAGACCTTCGCGGGTTGCATCTATAATCTGCTCTGCCAGCCGACGGTTTTCCAGTTTAATAAGGGCGCTGCAGGCGCCGTTCTGCACTTCACTTTTGGCCGGGCAGCCCATGTTCAGGTCGACGCCTACAAAATTGCAGCCATCGGGCAGACCGAGTTCACGGGCAATCGTGCCATCGGCAATCTGTTCCGCCACGGCTTTGAAGTTTTCCGGCTTGAGTCCCCACAGCTGGGCCACCACTGCCCTTTCGCTCTCAACGAAACGAAGCTTTTTCATAAGTTTGTCGCGGCCGGGGCTCATCAGGCCATCAACATTCACGAATTCAGTAAAAAACAGATCCGGCGCGGCGGTACTTTGAATAATCTGCCGGAATACCGTATCCGTCACATCGTCCATCGGTGCCAATACAAAGAATGGCTTTGGTAAAGTCTCGATCACACTCATACGCCTATTTTACGCTGCCCGGGAGCCACGGCGACGATCCCTGTGACTTTCATGCGCAAGGCGCAAGGCAGTTGCCTTGTGAGAATCACCCGCTGCTTTTTCCTCTATGCTCGCCTGCACTACCGGGTCAAGAACCCCGGCGATAAGAACCCGTGCACGGTCCCTGACTGCCTGTTGTTCAGCAGAGAGTTTGACCGGGCCCGTGAGACCCCTCATTCGATCCATGGCATGCGCGGTTTCACGCAATGCCCGTCGCACAAGCCAGACACCAGTCGGAGCATCTGCTGCTGCGGCCTGGACCATTTCACTCTGTTCGCGAACATCACCATAAAGGTCGTCGTGCGCAACAGGATCCTGTTCTGGAGCTGTCGCAGCTACAGGGATATCCAGTGTTAACTGTTCAAATTGAGGGTTAGCGTTACGAATACTGTTATTGTAGCATAATTATGCTTATATTGCAATATGATTACGCTTATCCTACTCCCAGCGGAAGACGCGGAAGGCAATGGCGTAGATGATGACAAACCAGACACCCATTATGGCGAGCTGAGGGCCGAGATCGATGAGGGTTTTGCCTTCGGTAAGGATCATGCGCGCACCGTCAATAACAGGGGTGAGCGGCATGTAGGCGGTAATGCCCTGCAGCCAGTGTGGCATGAGGAAGCGCGGGAAGAATACGCCAGTCAGGAACATCATGGGGAACACGATGATATTGGCCAGTGGAGCCGCCTGACGTTCGTTCTTTGCCCAGCCACCCAGAGCCAGGCCAATACCCAGAATGAGCATAATGCCAAGCGCAATAAAGATGCCGAACTGGAAGACGCTGCCGACGGGTTTCAGGTGAAATACTGCCTTGGCGACCACAAACATCAGACCAATGGAAAGCAGGCCTGTTACCGCCTGACCCATCATGGTGGAAAGGAAGTACTGCCAGACACGGAGTGGTGTGGTGTGCAAACGGCGCAGAATGCCCATTTTCTTGAGCTCGGGGAACACGTTCACCGGCCCGAATATACCCGCACCCAGGATGGAGAAGCCAATCAAACCGGTAAAGGTGTAGTCGAACGCGTTCAGGCTGTGTTCGTTGTTCTGCTTGCTGGTCACGGTAAACGGCGTCTGGTTGCCCACCAGGTGCGTGTTCAGGCCCTGGAATTCCGCCTGAAGCACGGAAACCAGTGTCTGTGCGGCCTGTTCGTTGTTCTGTGTGTAGTGGATGATTGCCTGACCGGCTGGACCGCTGTAGGCAGGATTAGTGCCGTTGGTTGACGGGTTAAAGAACAGGGTGGTTCGACCAAAATCCTGTGGCAATTCGATGGTCGCGTCGATCTCGCCGCGGCTCATGAGCTGGTTGGCGTCGCTAAAGCCGGCAACGTCTTTGTTTACTTTGATGACTTTGCTTTTGTTGAGCTGGGATACCAGCTGTTTGGCAGAGGCAGACTGCGATTTGTCGATGACTGCGACGTTCAGCGAAATTGAGTTGTTGTGGCTAAGCGAGCCAAAAACAAACAGAAAAATAAGCGGGAACAGGAATGTGAAAAACAGCGCCAGTCTGTCGCGGAACACCCGCCGCAGGCTAATGCGGAAGAATGTCCAGACTGTAAAGAGTTTTTGCCTGGTTGTCATGATCGTAGTGCCTTTCCGGTCAGGTCGATGAAGACGTCTTCGAGGTTGGCCTGTTCGACCCTCTGTTCCTTTTTGAAGCCACGACCCAACAGATCCTTGATGAGGTTCTTTGGCGTGTCGAGCTTGATGATTTTACCGTGATCCATGATGGCGATGCGGTCGCAGAGCACTTCCGCTTCGTCCATGTAGTGTGTGGTCAGGATAACGCTGATGCCGCGATCACGAACTTCTTTGATGAGTT
>Ga0070671_100004762_pt1 | contig 10782 bp, 9 predicted proteins | sample KBSS73metaG_FD_65341 | JGI IMG/M metagenome (GOLD analysis project Ga0070671, IMG submission 65341) | Switchgrass rhizosphere microbial communities from Kellogg Biological Station, Michigan, USA - KBS S7-3 metaG | ecosystem: Host-associated > Plants > Roots > Rhizosphere > Soil ... | reverse complement strand
GTGCCCGGTGCGGATCGACATCCCGGAGGTGCTGGTGCACCTGCGCGCCGAGGTCGTCGACGCGCACCGGGGTCGGCCGAAGGTGCAGAACGTGGCGATGAAGGCCGCGTCCTGGGCGCTCGGCGACGCACGCAGGCTGCGGGCGGTCGAGAAGGCCACCGGTCTGGTCGGCTCGGTGCTGGGCCGCACGCGGCGCCGGGCGCCCGGCGGGCGGGCGGTGCTCGGGGCGGTGCCGGGCGCAGGCGTCTGGGCGGACGCCCGGGACGTGCCGGTGCCCGCCGCGGAGTCCTTCCGGTCCTGGTGGGCGCGCACCGCGGGCGGCACCATCGAGCAGGACACCGCGGGCGAGCACGGCACCGGGAAGGGGGCCACGGAATGAGCGCCCGGGACCAGATCCTCGGCCGGATCCGCACCGCCCTGCGGGACGTGCCGGGGGCCGAGCAGCCGGGGGACGTCGCCGTCGAGCGGCCGCCCGCCCGGGACCCGCGGCCTGCGGACGTGGACCTGTTCGTCGAGCGGGTCGAGGACTACCGCGCCACGGTGGTGCGCTGCGCCGAGTCGGAGCTGCCGGAGCGGATCGCCGAGGCCCTCCGCGGTGTGGAGCGGGTCCTGGTGCCGGCGGACCTGCCCGCCCTGCTGAGGCCGAGGACGGCGGTCCCGGACCGGGCGCTGTCCGTCCCGGAGGTCGAGGGGATGGACGCGGTGCTCACCCTCGGGGCCGTCGGGATCGCCGAGACCGGCACGGTCGTGCTGGACCACGGCGCGGGGCAGGGCCGCAGGCTGGCGACCCTCCTGCCGGACCGGCACGTGTGCGTGGTGCGCGCCGACCAGGTCGTCCCGGACGTCACCGCGGCCGTCGCCCGGCTGGACCCGACCCGCCCGCAGACCTGGATCAGCGGGCCGAACGCCACGAGCGACATCGAGCTGGACCGGGTGGAGGGGGTCCACGGACCGCGCTCGCTCACCGTGCTCGTCGTGGACTAGGTGTGTCTAGAGTCGAGCCGGAGCTACTGCCGAAGGGTCACCCCGTCGTCGACCGCCAGCACCACGCCGCGCACGAAGGACGACCACGGGCTGAGCAGGAACAGGATCGGCCAGGCCACCTCTGCGGGCTCGCCCGCCCGGCCCTGCGGCATCCGGGAGACGATCGACGCGCCCAGCTCGCTGTCCCGCAGCGCTGCCGTGCGTGGCGTGGCGATCAGTCCCGGCGCCACGGCGTTGGCCCGCACCTCGGTGAAGCGGTGGGTGGCGAGGTGGCGGGTGTAGCCGGCGATCGCGGCCTTGGCGGTGGGGTACCAGTCCGGGGCCGAACCGATCGCGGTGCCGGCGATCGAGGCCACGTTGACCAGGCTGCGGCCGGGCAGGTCGGTCGCGGCGAGGAAGGCCTCGGTCACGGTGCGGAGCCCGCCGACGGCCGCGCGCAGGGCGTCGTCGAACTCGTGCGGGTCCGCGCTGGCAGGCCCGGCGTTGTTGACCAGGTGGCGCAGCGGGCCGAGCTTCGCTGCGGCCGCGGTCGCCCGCGCGATCCCGGGCCCGTCGGTGATGTCGACGACCGTGCCGACCGACCCCACCTCCCGTACCGCCGGGTCGACGTCCCACGCCGCGACGGTCAGGCCCGCCGCGAGCGCGGCCTCGGCGGTCGCCCGCCCGATCCCGCTCGCCGCGCCCGTCACGACCACGACGTCGCCCGCTGAGAAACCCAGGTCCTCCACAGTGGATCCTTCCGCTCAGGTGTGGTCCGGCATGTTGGTCCAGCCCGGGCCGTCGGCGCGGGCGAACCACCCGGACGCGGCCAGCGTGCCGCCGTCGACCGGCAGGGTGTGCCCGGTGACGAACCGGGCCGCGTCGGAGGCCAGGAACTCCACGACCGCGGCGCAGTCCTCCGGCGTGCCGAACCGGGCGAGCGGCAGCCAGGTCCGCACCAGCGCCGGGTCGCGCCCGCGCAGCTTGCGCTCCTCGTCCGTCTGCAGGGTGTTGACCAGGTCGGGGGCGATGGCGTTGACCCGCACGCCCCGCCCGCCGACCTCCACCGCGAGGCTGCGGGTGAACGCGACCACGCCGGCGTTGAACGCCGAGTAGGCGGCGTGCCCGGGGATGCCGCGGAAGGCCTCCACGGTCGCGTTGTTGACGATCGCGCCGGAGCCCTGGGCGAGCATCGTCGGCAGGACCGCGCGGGTGGTCCGCAGGACGTGCAGCAGGTTGAGCTCGTACATCTGCTGCCACTGCTCCTCGCTGCTCTCGACGAACGAGGGCGCGGACGGGCGGAAGTCGCCGACGTCGTTGACCAGGACGTCGATCCGCCCCGACCCCAGCGCGAGCCCGCCCTCGACGACCGCGGCCACGGTCGCGGGGTCGCGGATGTCGCCCACGACCGTGCGGCACTCCCCGCCTGCAGCGGCGATCGCGGCGGCGGCCCGCTCGGCGGCCGCGCCGTCGACGTCGTTGAGCAGCACGCGGGTGCCCGCCGCGGCGAACCGACTGCTCACGGCCCCGCCGATCCCGCCGGCCCCGCCGGTGACCACGGCCGTGCGCCCGATCCGTTCCATGTGTGCTCCCGCCGCATCGAGGGTCCCGGCGCCGTTGAGCAAGCGCTCGATCAACGGTACCGTCGGGCCGGTGAGCGTGTCATCGGCGCCGACGCCGGGCCTGAGCCTGCAGCTGGGGAACTTCGGGGCCACCGAGGTCGAGACGGTGATCGCCAACGCCGAGGCGGCCGACCGGGCAGGCGTCGACCGGGTGCTCGTGGTGGACCACGTCGTGATGGGGTCGGACACCGACGTCTACCGGTGGGGCCGGTTCCCCACGGGCCCGGACGAGCCGTGGCTCGAGCCGCTGACCCTGCTCGCGCTGCTGGCGGGCCGGACCGAGCGGGTGCGGCTGGGCACCGGGGTGCTGGTGGCCGCGCTGCGCGGCGGAGCGGTCCTGGCCAAGACCGCGGCCACGCTGGACCTCGTCTCCGGCGGGCGCCTCGACCTCGGCGTCGGCACCGGCTGGCAGGCGCGCGAGTACGAGGCCGCCGGGCTGGACCACGCCCGCCGCGGCCCCCTGCTCGACGAGACCCTGGAGACCGTCCGCCGACTCTGGGCGCAGGCCCCGGCCACGATCGACCGGCCCGGCGGGGCGGTCCCGGACGTCTGGTGCGTGCCGCGCAGCCCGCACGTCCCGATCTGGGTGTCCGGCACCTTGAGCCGCCCGGTGCTGCGCAGGCTCGTGCGCTGGGGGGACGCCTGGATCCCGATCATGGGGATCTCGACCGAACGGCTCGCGGCGGACGTGGTCCGGCTGCGCGAGGCGTTCTCCGACGCCGGTCGGGACCCCGCCACGCTGCGGGTGCAGGGCGCGCTGACGGTGGTGCGCGGCGACCTCGACGCGACGCTCGACGGCGCCGCGGAGCTGCTCGCTGCGGGTGCGACCGACCTCGCCTTCCCCTCGACGGCACTGAGCCGCGACCCGGAGGAGGCACGGGCCCTGCTGGCCCCGCTCGCCGCGGGCTTCCGGGAGCGCTACGCGGCCGCGGTGGTCTCGTGAGCGGTCTCGTGAGCACAGCGGACCTGCGCGCGCTCAGCGAGCAGTACGCCCTCGCCGTCGACACCCTGGACCTCGACGGGGCGGCCGCGCTGTTCCTCCCGGACGGCGTCCTCGCCGTCCCGGCGAACGCGGACGGTACCGAGCTGCGGGAGTTCACCGGGACCGCGGCGATCCGCGCGGCGCTGGGGCGGGTGGAGCAGCACCTCGCGACCCAGCACGCCACGCTCGGGCTCGTCGTGACCGGGGCGTCGGACGACACGGCCACCGCGGTCGTCTCCGCGTCGGCCCGGCACGTCCGGCCCGGGGACACGGTCGAGACCTGGGTCGTGCGCTACCGGGACACCTACGCCCGCACCCCGCACGGCTGGCGGTTCGCCCGCCGCGAGCTGCACCGGCTGTGGGTCGAGCACGCTCCCGTCAGCGCACTGCGCCCTCGCTGACGGGTGCGGCCTCCCGCGCCCCGACGCCTCCACCTCGGCCGCCGAGGCTCCCGCTGATCGGGACGGCGGCTGGGGCGGCGGTCGTCGAGTCCCTAGCGTCGGGTGTGGTCACAGACTTCGACGTGGAGGTGCGCATGGCCACGCACGACCAGCAGCCCGGTGAGTCCGTCCGACCGGTCCCGGTGGCCGATGTCCCGGGCTGGTCGGGGGAGACCGACGTCCTGGTGGTCGGGCAGGGAGCCGCGGGCGCGAGCGCCGCGATCGAAGCCGCCGCGGCGGGGGCCGAGGTGCTGGTCGTGGACGCCGCGGGCGGCTGGGGCGGCGCCACCGCGATGGCGGGCGGCTCCCTCTACCTCGGCGGCGGCACGCCGGTGCAGAAGGCGTGCGGCATCGAGGACACCCCGGAGGCGATGTACGACTTCCTGCACGCCGCCACGGGCCCGGATCCCGACGAGGCCAAGCTGGCGGTCTACTGCGCGGACAGCCTGGAACACTTCGACTGGCTGACCCGCTGCGGCGTGCCGTTCGAGGCGAAGCTGTGGACCGAGCCCGCCTGGGAGCTGCCCAGCGGCTACGGGCTGATGTACACCGGCGGAGAGAACGCCTACCCGTTCGCCGAGACGATCCCGCCCGCGCCGCGCGGGCACGTGCCGCACATGGCCGACAAGCGACCCGGCGAGCGGTCGGCGGGCTGGATGCTGCTGAACCACCTCGTCGCGACGTCGGAGGCGGCGGGGGTGCGTGCGGTGTACGACACCCGGGTCGCCCGGCTCGTCGTGGACCGCGAGCGGGTCGTCGGGGTGGAGACGGTGACCTACGGCGAGCGCGCCTTCGTGCGGGCCCGGCGCGGGGTGGTGCTCGCCGCGGGCGGGTTCGCGGCGTCGGACGCGATGCTGGCCCAGCACTCCCCGCGGCTGCGCGGCAACTGGCTGGTCGGCACCGACCACGACGACGGCTCGGGGATCCGGATGGCCCAGGCGGTCGGCGCGGCGGTCCGGCACATGGACGCGGGGCAGACCTCGTTCCCGGCCGATCCCGCGCTGCTGGTCCGCTCCCTGTTGCTGGACCGGTTCGGGCGCCGGTTCGTCAACGAGGACACCTACCCCGGCCGGGTGGGCCAGGCCGCGCTGTTCACCCAGCACCGGCAGATGTTCCTGCTCTACGACGACCGCGCCGACCAGGAGGCCCGCGCCGCGACCGGGATCCCGGTCGAGCCGACCTGGGTGTCCGACGACCTCGACGAGCTCGGCGGCCGGATGGGGCTGGCTCCCGGGGTGCTCGCCGGGACCGTGGCGCAGTACGACGAGGCCGCGGCCCGGGGTGAGGACCCGTTGTGCCACAAGGGCGCCCGGTGGCTGCGTCCGCTGGAGCCGCCCTACGGCGTGCTCGACCTGCGAGACGCCCCGTTCGGCGTGTTCACCACCGGCGGCCTGCACACCTCCCCGCGCGGGGAGGTGCTCTCCGTCGACGGCGCCCCGATCCCCGGGCTGTTCGCCGCGGGGCGCACCACCAGCGGCATCCCGGCGTGGGGCTACTGCAGCGGGACCTCCTTGGGGGACAGCACGTTCTTCGGCAGGCGGGCGGGCCGCAGCGCGGCCGCGCCGTCGCAGGCCGCCCCCGGCTCCGCCGCGACGCCGCGACAGGAGGCGAGGGCGTGACCGTGCCGCCGCTGCGCGGGGCGAGACTGCTGGTCACCGGCGCGACCGGCGCCGTCGGGTTCGAGGTGGCGCGGACGCTGGCGGCGGACAACGAGGTGTGGGGGCTGGCCCGGTACCGGGACCCGGCCGCGCGCGACCGGGTCGCCGCCGCCGGGATCCGGCCCGTCGCCGTCGACTTCGACACGGCCACGCCCGCGACGCTCGCCGACGTCCTGCCCGAGGTCGACGACGTGCTGCACTTCGCCGCGAACGTCGGTACCGAGTCGGACTTCGACCAGGCGCTGCGGGACAACGCCGATCCGGCCGCGCTGCTCATGGCGCACTACCGGGACGCGGTGCGGTTCCTGCACTGCTCCAGCACCGCCGTCTACCATCCCGCCGCCGATCCGCGCCGGGAGCAGGACGCGCTGGGGGAGTACATGCGGCCGGTGAACCCCAGCTACAGCGTCTCCAAGATCGCAGGCGAGGCGGTGGTCCGCAGCACCGCCCGGATCACCGGCACCCCCACCACGATCGCTCGGCTCAACGTGCCCTACGGCGACGGCATCGGGCTCCCCGCGATCCACCTGCGCTCGATCCTGGCCGGGCAGCCCGTGGTGGTGCGCGCGGACGACCCGAACCGGTTCGCCCCCTTGCACACCGACGACATCGCCCGCACGGCGCCCGCCCTGCTGGCGGTGGCGGGCACGCCGCCTACCGTCGTCAACTGGGCGGGGGACGAGCCGGTCGGCGTGCGGGAGTGGAGCGCCCACCTCGGCGGGCTGACCGGGCGCGAGGTCACCTTCCTCGAGACCGATCAGATGATCGGCACCATGCTGCCCGACGTCGACCGGCTGCGGTCGATCGTCGGCGGCCCGCTGTGCGCCGTGGGCTGGGAGGAGGGCTTCCGCCGCATGGTGGCCGCCACGGGTGTGCCCGCCGCCTGACGGGTGCCTGCGGGGCCCGGGGCGACTCGCCGCGGGGCCCCGGTGGCGCTCCGATGACCGGGACCGGTGACCGCTGACGTGTGCGGTCCGCAACCAGCCTCCGGCCTGTGGGCGCTCTCGCCCACCGGCTCTTCGATGTGGAAGGTGTCCTATGACGACCCAACTCGCCACCGACGTCGCCCCGCGGGTCAGCCGCGGCGCCTACGAGCTGACCTACCGTGAGGCGGGCTCCGGCCCCGTGCTGGTGATGCTGCACGGCTCGGGGCCCGGCGTGTCCGGCATGTCGAACTTCGCGGCCAACCTGGGCCCGCTGTCGCAGACCTTCCGAACCATCGTGATCGACATGCCGGGCTTCGGTGACAGCCCCGGGGTGGAGTACACCAAGCCCTACGCCGAGCACGCGGCGGACTCCGTGGTCTCGCTGCTCGACGACCTCGGCCTGGACAAGGCGCACCTGGTCGGCAACTCGATGGGCGGGTGGGTGGCCCTGGAGACGGCGTTCGCCCACCCGGACCGGGTGGACCGGATGGTCATGATGGGGCCCGGCGGCATCGCCGCGGAGATCTTCTCCCCGCCCGTCTCCGAGGGCGCGCGCCGGCTGTTCGACTTCGTCGCGAACCCGTCCGAGGCCGCCATGCGCGCCTGGGTGGACACGATGGTCTCCGACCCCACGAGCGTGCCGGACGAGGTGATCGCCGAGCGCACCCGCCGGGCGCTCGCCCCCGGCGCGATCGAACGGATGCGGGCGATCTTCGGCTCGCTCTCGATCCCGTCCGCGCACGGTCCGATGTGGACACGCACGGACCGGATCCCGCACCGGACCCTGGTCACCTGGGGCCGCGACGACCGGATGCTCCCGCTCGAGGGCGCCTTCTTCGCCACCCGCCGGATGCCGAACGCCGACCTGCACGTGTTCTCCCGGTGCGGGCACTGGGCCCAGGTCGAGCGCAAGGAGGCCTTCGAGGCGCTGGTGAGGGAGTTCCTGACCGCGGCGTAGCGCACCCTCGACGGCTGTCCGGAGCTTCTCAGTCAAGCGCTTGCTTGGTAGGCTCGGCTTCGGGCAGTTCAACGAGGAGTTGCACATGAGAAGTCGATCCCGGAACGCGATGAGGGCGGCCGTGGCGGCGATCGCCCTGTCGGTGGTCGCCGCCTGTGGCGGGGGGACGGGGGGCGGTGGCCCGGACTCGTCGGGCGGCGAGCCCGTCCGCGGCGGGACGATGGCGTACGCCGTCAACTCCGACGCCCAGTCCCTCGACGCCGCGAAGTGCGGACAGAACCTGAACTGGGGGCCGTGCCAGGCCCTCTACGGCACGCTGCTGAACTACGACCTCGAGTCGAACGAGTTCACCCCGGGGATGGCGGAGTCGTTCACCTCCGAGGACGGCACCACCTGGACGCTGACGCTGCGTGCGGGCGTCACGTTCTCCGACGGCACCCCGTTCGACGCGGCCGCCGTCGTCTTCAACTGGGACCGGGCCAAGGACCCCGTGAGCGCCTCCCCCGGCGGTTCGGTCGCCCGCGCGATGACCTACGCGGTCACCGACCCGCGCACGGTCACCGTCACGCTGCCGCAGCCGAACTGGCAGCTACCGTGGGCGATGTACAGCGAGCTCGCCTTCATCGGGTCGCCGCAGGCGATCACGCAGAAGGGCCGGGACTTCGCGAACGCGCCCGTCGGCGCGGGCCCGTTCACCCTGGAGAGCTGGACCCGCGGCACGTCGATCGACTTCGTGCGCAACGCGAACTACTGGGACCAGCCGCGACCCTACCTCGACCGCTTCCGGATCATGATCATCGGTCCGGACGAGCAACGGGCCAACGCACTGCGCTCCGGCCAGATCGACGGCATGGCCTCGCTGGTCACGAAGGACGCCGAGCGGCTGAGCGGGGAGGGCTACTCCCAGGCCGTGCTCAACCACGTGGGCGGCACCGGGGTCCGGGTGCAGATGCAGCGGGGTCCGTTGGCGGACCCGGACGTCCGCACCGCCGTGGCCAAGCTGGTCGACGCCCAACAGATCAGCGACGCGTTCTACGGCGGGGTCCCGGGGGTCACGACCTTCGCCATGGAGGGCAGCCTGCTCTACGACCCGGCCGCGCGGTACCCCACGCCCGACGTCGCCGGGGCCCAGGCCCTGATCGACGGGTACCTGGCCCGCACCGGACAGTCGGAGGTGCGGCTGACCTACTCGCTGGTCGGCGGGATCCCGGTGCAGGACGGCGTGGCGCAGATGGTGCAGGCGCAGGTGCAGCGGGCGAAGGGCATCAGGATCGACATCAAGGCGCTCGACGCGGCGGCCTACCTCACCGAGCTCAACGCGGGGAACTACGACCTCGGCCTCGCCTCGATCAACGGGGTCAACCCGGACGTGCTCTACCTGCAGTTCCACACGGGGTCGTCGCAGAACACCGGCCGCTACTCGGATCCGGCGACGGACGCGGCACTGGACCGGGCGCGGGCGACGAAGGACGTGGACGGCCAGATCGCCGCCTACAAGGAGGCGACCCGACACATCGCGGCCAACAGCGGGCAGATCTCCTGGCGCTATCAGGTCACCTACGTCCTGAGCCGCGAGGGCGTGCACGGGGTGCAGCCGAACCTCAGCGTGTACGTGCGGTCCGACCAACTGTGGGTCGAGCCGTCCTGACCCGCGACCGGGGTGCCCGAACCGGGATGACCAACGTCACTCCCGGTCATCGAGACGGGCACGGCGCGTCGGGGCCCGATGTGGTTAGCGTTGGCATGTTTCGCCCGAACGGGAGGACCCGACGTTGACCGACTCCTTGCGGCGGCCCCGACGCGCCGTGCCCGAGCCGGGGCCCGCGGGCATCCCGGTGCGGTGGCCGCGACTCGTGGTGCTGACGCTGGCCATGGCCGCGCTCGTCACCTCGCTGACCCAGACCCTGGTCGTGCCGATCCTGCCGCTGCTGCCCGAGCGGCTGGGCGTGTCGCCGTCCGCGGCGAGCTGGGTGGTCACCGTGATCGTGGTGACCGCGGCGGTCGCCAACCCCGTGCTGGGCAGGCTCGGGGACCAGTTCGGTCTGCGCCGGGTGCTGTTCGGCACGCTGTCGGTCTACGTGGTCGGTTCGATCATCTGCGCGCTGGCCACCACCCTGCCGGTGCTGGTGGTCGGGCGGGCGCTGCAAGGCGGGGCGACGGCGTCCATCCCGCTGGGGATCAGCCTGTTGGCCGCGCTGCTGCCGGAGGGCCGCCGCGCGGTGGGGGTCGCGCTGGTCAGCGCGATGCTGGGGCTGGGCGGGTCCGCGGGGCTCACCCTCGCGGGCGCCATCGCGGAGGCCTGGGGCACCCGGGCGCTGTTCCTGGTGCCCGCCGCCGTGGGGGTGCTGGTGATCGTGTCGCTCGCGGTGGTCGTCCCGGAGCCGCCGCGCGGCGACGGGGGCACACCCCTCGACGTGCCCGGCTGCCTGGCCCTGATCACGACCCTGGTCCTGGTCCTGCTCCCGTTGAGCCGGGGCGGGAGCTGGGGCTGGTCCAGCCCGCTGACCCTCGGCCTCGCCGCGGGCGGGCTCCTGGCGGGCGCGGTGTTCGTCCTGCTGCAGTTGCGCAGGCGCGCCCCGATGGTCGACCTGCGGCTGGCCGCGACCCGGCCGGTGCTGCTCACCAACCTGACGTCGGTGCTGGTCGGGTTCGTGCTGTTCGTGAACTTCCTCGGCACCGCGGCGATGTTGCAGGCACCCGCGCCCGCGGCCGGGGGCTACGGCTTCGGGCTCGGGATGCTGGAGGCCGGGCTCGCGATCCTGCCCGGCGGTGTCCTGATGGCGTGCCTGGCCCTGGTGGCCGCGCGGGTGGTCGTGCGGCACGGCGGCCGGGTGACCCTGATGCTCGGTGTCGGCCTGATGACGGTCGGCGCGCTCCCGCGGCTGGTGTTCCACGACCACCTCTGGCAGGCGATGCTCTGGTCGGCGCTGTCCGCGAGTGGCAGCACGGTGGTCTTCGCGGCCGTCCCCGCCCTGGTCCTCGCCACCACCCCGGGCACGCGGATCGCCGCCGCGAACGGGCTGAACGCCCTGGCCCGCAGCCTCGGCCTGGCGATCGCCGCGGCGGTGTTCGGGGTGCTCACCGAGCAGGCGGGCCACGGCCTCGCCGCGTACTTCGCCCTCGCCGCCGTCGCGAGCGTGGTCGCCCTCTGCCTGAGCACCGCGATCCCGCGGGGCCTACGCCGTCGCCCGCCTGCCCCCGCCGGGGCTGCGCAGGAGGCTCTCCCCGAGCGG
>Ga0070671_100004757_pt1 | contig 10788 bp, 4 predicted proteins | sample KBSS73metaG_FD_65341 | JGI IMG/M metagenome (GOLD analysis project Ga0070671, IMG submission 65341) | Switchgrass rhizosphere microbial communities from Kellogg Biological Station, Michigan, USA - KBS S7-3 metaG | ecosystem: Host-associated > Plants > Roots > Rhizosphere > Soil ... | reverse complement strand
CAGCAGTAGGGCATTGTTGCCCTGCCTCGATCGCAATCGCTTCCCTTAGGACGCGATTCCGGATTAGCCTCCTCTCGACCGGGCGTTTCCGCGCCCGAGGGGGAGAGAAGAATATGATCCGCAAGTCTTCCTGGCTTGTGTCGGCGGGCTTTTTTGCGCTCGCGACGCCCACATTTGCAGCGACTTCGAACACCGACTCCAATGACGCCGCGCAGCCGGCGGCTGCCCCGACGGCAGGCCCCGCGTCGCAGGCACCGGCCCAGGCGAGCGATCAGCCGGTCAACACCGGCGACATCGTGATCACGGCGACGCGACGCAACCAGGCGCTGTCCGACGTTCCGATGGCGGTCAGCGCGGTCACCGCGAAGAACCTGCAGTACACCGGCGCGACCGATATCCGGCAGCTGAACCAGGTGGCGCCCTCGCTGCTCGTTTCCTCGACGACATCGGAAGCCGGCGCGGCCGTCGCGCGAATCCGCGGCATTGGCACTGTTGGCGACAACCCTGGCCTCGAAGGCTCCGTCGGCGTGTTCATCGACGGCGTCTATCGCTCACGCACCGGCATGGGACTCACCGACCTCGGCCCGCTCGACCGGATCGAAGTCCTGCGCGGTCCGCAGGGCACGTTGTTCGGCCGCAACACCTCGGCCGGCCTCATTTCCATCATCACTGCCAAGCCTCTGTTCGATCCGGAGATTTCCGCGCAGATCGACGCCGGCAACTACGGCTACATCCGGGGGATGGTCAGCGCGACCGGCCCGATCACGGACACGCTCGCCGTGCGCCTCGACACGGTCTATGCCAAGCGCAACGGGTTCCTTCACGATGTGGTCTCGGGACGCGACGTCAACGACCGCGACCGGGGGCTCGTTCGCGGGCAGGTGCTGTACCAGCCGAACGACCGCTTCTCCTTCCGCCTGATCGGAGACATTTCGAAGCAGCGCGAAGAATGCTGCGCCGCGGCGTACCTGCCGACCCACAACACGACATTCACGGGCGGCCAATTCGTCGAAACCCCGTCCAGTATTGCAGCGATCGAGAACGCGCTGGGAGCGCAAATCCAGGACGACACGTTCCGGCGGGACGTTTCGATCACACCGGGTCGCAACTACAACAGCCGAGTCAACGACGGCGGCGTGTCGGGTGAGATCAACTACGACACGGGCTGGGGCGCGCTGACCTCCATCACCGCCTATCGCTACAATAAATACACGCGCGGCCAAGACGCCGACTACAACGCGCTCGACATCCTGTACCGCGACGACGACGGTGGCTCGTTCAACCGGTTCAAGACATTCAGCCAGGAATTGCGGCTGCAGGGCCAGGCGTTTGACCGTCACCTCGACTGGCTCGTCGGCGGCTATTACGCGAACGAGAAGCTCACCGTTGCCGACAATCTGAGCTACGGCAAGGATTACGAGCGCTATGCCAACTGCCTGATCGCGGCGAACTTCGCCGCATCTCCGCTCATTCCGGATAGTATCCTTGCCCCAGGCACACCCACTTGCTTCAACGGGACAGTTGCCGCCGGCGTGCTGCCGTTCCTACCAGCTTCGCAGCAGCCTGTACTGGCAGCCTTCGCGCGGCTCGGAATTTTCGCCGGGCCTCCGTTCACCGACAGCGGCTTCAGAAATCTGACCAGCCCGCTGCTAACGCTCAACGGCAGCGGCTTGGACGACACCTGGAACCAGACCAGCAACAACTGGGCGCTGTTCACGCACAACATCATCTCGTTCAACGACCGACTGAAGCTGACGGTCGGCGCCCGCTACACCCATGAGCAGAAAAAGCTCGCCGGCGATCTTACCGACACCAACAATCTGTGCTCGGCGATCTCCAGTTCGATCCTCATCTCGCTCGGGCAGTTGCCGTGCGTGATTCCGGGCGTTCCGGGCGGCTCGCTCGACATCCGCGACAAGCGTACCGAGAACAAAGTCTCCGGTACGGCGGTGCTGAGCTACAAGGCTACCGACCGGCTGCTTGCCTACGCCAGCTATTCGCGTGGCTATAAGGCAGGTGGATTCAACCTCGATCGATCTGCGCTGTTCCGGGCCAGTTCGACCCCCGGAAGTCCGCCGCTGGCGGGCTTCGGCGCCATTTGCGTGTCGCCCACCCAGATCGGTTGCCAGGGCGTCGTTGCGTCCGGAGCGGATCTTCAGTTCAAGCCCGAAACCAACGACGCGTATGAGGTCGGGCTGAAGTACAACGGGCCGTGGTTCGACATCAATTTCGCCGCGTTCCACCAGCTGTTCAGCAACTTTCAGCTGAACACCTTCAACGGCCTCAACTTCGTCGTGCAAAATATCAACAGCTGCGCGACAAGCCTTCAGGGCGGGGACACCGACAACAATCCGCGTACGGGCGTCTGCCAGGGCGGAACTCGGGCCGGCGTGGAAGACAACGGCTTCGAGCTGGAAGCCTTCACGCGGCCTTTGCGCGACCTTTCCGTCAACGGCGGCGTGACGTATTCGAACGCGAAGTACCGCGACAATCTGGTCGGCGCGAACGGCGAACCGCTGACCAATGCGTTGTTCCAGCTACCGGGTCGCCAGATCTCGAACGCTCCGAAGTGGACGGTCACAGGATCGGCCGCCTGGACGCCGAGGATCGGAAGCGGCGGCCTTCGCGGCCTGCTTTACGCTGACTTCCGTTACATGAGCGGCTTCAATACCGGCTCCGATCTGGACATCGAGAAGCAGCAAAAGGCGTTCACCGTCGTCAACGCTCGCGCAGGCATCCACGGGCCCGAGGACAGCTGGGGGATCGAGATTTGGGCGCAGAACCTGTTCGACAAGAACTTCAAGCAGGTTGCGTTCGACACGCCGATCCAAGGCAGTTGCACTGCGCGCGGCGCGGAAGCCGGCTTCTGCTCGCCGATCCCGAACACTTCCACCCAGCTCTACAGTGCGTTCCTGGGGGAGCCCCGGACGTTCGGAGTGACCTTGCGGGGACGCCTTGGCTTCCATCATGCGGCGCCGGTGCCTTATGTCCCGGCGCCGGCTCCAGTAGCCGAGCCCGCTCCACCGCCACCTCCGCCCCCACCGCCGCCTCCGGCTCCGGTGGAGCGCGGCGAACGCGGCTAAGCGAACCGACCAAGGAAACAGGGCCTCGCAGGAAACTGCGGGGCCTTTTTCTTACGCCGCTCGGGCCTTCGGGGGTTCCGCCGCAGCGCGCAAAAGCGCGGAGCGCAGCCGCTCGACATCTTCCTGTCCCAGCTTCCGCCCATCCGCGCGGGTCAGATAGAAGACGTCGACCGCTCGCTCGCCATAGGTTGCAATGTGCGCCGAATGAATTCGATGCCCCTCGCCGTGAATCGCGCCGGCCAGTGCGGCAAGTAGCGCCGGCCGGTCGCGCGCATTCACTTCAACCACGGTCGTGCGGGTTGACGCGCGGTCGGCAACTGCGACCGAGGGCGCAACCTCGAACGCAGTGCTTCGCGAGCGTTGTTCCCCTCCGACTGGCAAGGGCGGTGCCTTCTCGGAAGTGAGCGCCGATTCGACGGACTTGGCGAGCCGGACGCGAAGGCGGCGATCCACGTAAGCCTTGCCGCGCCCGTCGAGCACCAGGAGATTGTCGAGCGCCATTCCGTCTCGCGTGGTGTGAATCCGGGCATCGATGATATTCGCCCCCGCGGCAGCGAGCCCCGCGCAGATTCGATAAAAGAGACCTTCGCAATCGGGTGTGAAAACGCTGATCCGAGTGGCCTCGCTGTCCGGATCATTTTCGACGACGACATTCGGCCGGGCGTCGCCGATATGCGCCTCGGCAGCCGCGACCTGCCTTGCATTGGCGATCTGCCATCCTCGCGGTTCGGCGAGCCAATAGCTGTCGGGCAGTCGGCGCGCATGGGCACGCACGGCGGTCGCTTTCCATCCAAGCTCCGCAGCAAGGTCCTTCTGCCGCTCTTCCACGAGCTCCGCGCGGCCGTGCTGCTTGTGACCGAGGCGAAGGCGCTCTTCCGCCGCTTCGAACAAAGTCCGCAGGAGCGTGCGCTTCCACTCGCTCCAGACGCCCGGTCCGACGGCTCGAATGTCGACCACGGTGAGCACGAGCAGCAGCCGCAGCCGCTCCGGGCTTTGCACCTGCCGCACGAAATCGTCGATCGTCTTGGGGTCGGCCAGGTCTCGCTTGAACGCGGTCGATGAAAGCAGGAGATGATAGCGCACGAGCCATGAGACCGTCTCGGTCTCGGCAGCATCCAGGCCGAACCGCGGGCCGAGCTTGAGCGCAATCTCCGCCCCAAGCTCGCTGTGGTCGCCGCCCCGTCCTTTGGCGATGTCGTGAAGCAGAACAGCGACATAGAGCACCCGGCGCGATGCAATCTGCTTGTTGAGGATGGCCGTCGATAGTGGGTGATCCGACTTCAACTCACCGCGCTCGATTGCGGCGAGCAGGCCGATGGCGCGGATGGAATGCTCATCCACCGTATAATGGTGGTACATATCGAACTGCATCTGGGCGACGACCCGACCGAAGTCGGGCACGAACCGGCCGAATACCCCCGCTTCATTCATCCAGCGAAGCACCAACTCCGGATGATCGACGCAAGTCAGAGCTTCCATGAATAAGCCGTTGGCGCGAGAGTCCTCGCGGATCTTCCGGTCGATGAGAGCCGCATCGCGAGTCGCCGCGCGCATCGCTGTCGGATGGACCTCGAGCCGCTCGCGGGCTGCGAGCGCGAACAGCTCCAGCAGCCGGACCGGATCGTCCCGGAAGAAATCATCCGACGGGACGGATATTCGTCCCCGATCGAGCACGAAACCGCCGAGCCGTTTTGGGCGGCGACGGATCGTCGGCAAGGCGAAGCGAAAGCCCTTCCTGCCCATCTGCTCGTCGAGCTGTGCGAGGAAAACCCCGGTCAGGTCGCCGACCGTCTTCGCGTTGAGGAAATAGAATTGCATGAAGCGCTCGACCGCCGATTTGCCCGGCCGGTCGGCATAATTCATGATCTCGGCGATCCGCGGCTGATATTCGAAGTTGATCCGCTCCTCGGCGCGGCCCGCGAGCAGGTGCAGGTGACAGCGAACTGCCCAGAAGAATCGCTCGGCGCGATCAAAACGAGCATATTCGTCTGCCGTGAACAGGCCCGCGCCGACCAGGTCGGACGGACGCTCCACGCCATGAACATACTTGCCGATCCAGTAGAGCGCATGGAGGTCGCGAAGGCCGCCCTTGCCGTCCTTGACATTGGGTTCCACGACGTAGCGGCTGTCGCCCATCTTGACATGTCGTTCGTCGCGCTCGGCGAGCTTGGCAGTGACGAATTCAGCGGCGCTTCCGGCAACCACTTCCTTGCGGAATCGTCGCATGGCTACATCGAACAGTTTCTCGTCACCCCATAGCCAGCGGGCCTCGAGGAACGCCGTACGGACCGTCATGTCCTTCTTGGCTAGCCCGATCAGTTGGGCCGTCGATCGGAGTGAATGGCCGACCTTGAGCTTCAGGTCCCAAAGGACATGAAGCATCGCTTCGGACAGGCGTTCCTGATCCGCGGTCGGCGCCTTGGCGGTGAGGAACATGAGGTCGAGGTCGCTGAACGGCGCCATCTCGCCTCGGCCGGTCCCTCCGAGGCCGACGAGAGCGAGGTCCCCGGGCGGGCCGTCCAGCATTCGCTCCGTCAGGAAATCGTAGGTCAATCGGACCAGCTGGTCGTGCAGGAAGGCAGTGCCTTGGGCCGCGGCGCGTCCATTGCCCGGCTCAATAGCCAGCCGTCTGGCGATCTCCGCCCGCCCCTGTTCCAGCGCGGCGCGCAAGATCGCGACGCCCTCGCTCGCAAGCTTCTTGCCTGAACGCAGGCGTTGGAGCCGGTCCGCGATCGCGCGCCGGTCGATGATGGCGCGTTGATGATCGATCGCGAGAAAGGTCATTGGCTCCGCTCGGCCGCCAGTCTCTTAAGGCGGTACAAGGTTTCGAGCGCCTCGCGCGGAGTCAGGCTGTCGGGATCGAGGTCGTCCAGCGCACCGAGCAGCGGATCGGGCGCTTGCTCCGGTAGCGCCGCCGCGAACAACGGCAGATCGTCCAGGCCCGCCGCGATTCCGCCGGTCGCGTCGCGGCCTGCCTCGAGCTTGGCAAGCACGGACTTGGCTCGGGCGACCACAGCCGGCGGCAGGCCGGCGAGCTTCGCGACCGCGATTCCGTAGCTCCGGTCGGCTGCGCCGTCGGCGACCTCGTGGAGGAGCACGAGATCGCCTTTCCACTCGCGTGCGCGCACATGGTGAAGCGACAGCGCGTCGAGGCGGCCGGCAAGCCGCGTCAGCTCGTGATAGTGCGTCGCGAACAACGTCCGCGATTTCACCTGATCGTGCATTGCCTCGACCACGGCCCAGGCGATGGCGAGCCCGTCATAGGTCGAAGTGCCGCGGCCGATCTCGTCGAGGATGACGAGGCTCTGGGGCGTCGCCTGCGCCAGAATTGCCGCGGTCTCGACCATCTCGACCATGAAGGTCGAACGGCCCCGCGCCAGATTGTCGGAGGCGCCGACGCGGCTGAACAAGCGGTCGACGATGCCGACCTTGGCCCGTGAGGCAGGAACGAAACAGCCGGACTGGGCAAGAACGGCGATCAGCGCGGTTTGGCGGAGAAAGGTGGATTTGCCGCCCATGTTCGGACCGGTGATCAGCCACAGCCGGCTGGCACTCCCGAGCGACAAGTCATTCGCCACGAACCTTTCGCCGGTGTCCCGAAGAGCGGTTTCGACCACCGGGTGGCGACCCGCTTCGATCTCCAGGCACGGCTCGTCTGTAAGGTGCGGAAGGGTCCAACCCCCTTCGGCCGCCCGCTCGGCATTAGCGGCTGCGACATCGATTCGGGCGATGGCTTCCGCGGTGGTCGTGATCTTCGCCGCGGCAGATACGGCCATTGCAGTCAATTCTTCCGCGTGAGCAGCTTCCGCAGCAAGCGCGTGCGCTCCCGCCTCGACGACTTGGGCGGCTTCCTGATGAAGCTCGGGAGAGTTGAAGCGCACCACTCCCGACAGCGTCTGACGGTGGGTGAAGCCACTGTCAGGCACCATCAGACGGTCTGCGTGCTTCGCCGAAACTTCGACGTGATATCCGAGCACGGCGTTGTGGCGGATCTTGAGCGAGGCGATTCCCGTTGCGTCGCGGTAACGCGCCTCGAGCGCGGCGATGGCTCGGCGCCCGTTCGATGCTGCATCGCGCAGAGCATCCAGCGCCGGATCGTAGCCATCCGCGATATAGCCACCCTTCGACGAGTCGATGGGCGGTGAGGCCACCAGGGCGCTCGCGAGCTTGTCGATCACCGCGCCATGGCCGGCAAGCTGGGGCAGCAGGCTCTCGAGCAGGGGCGGGCGGTCCGCGTCGCTTGCCAGCTCTGCCTGGAGGGAGCTGGCAGCGGCGAGACCGTCGCGGAGAAGCGCAAGGTCGCGCGGGCCACCACGTCCGGCAGTCAGGCGCGCGAGACCGCGGGCAAAATCGGGCATGGCCTTGAGCGCCTGCCTTGTGCGACCTCGACGAAGCGCATCCTGGTGAAACCAGGCGACTAGCGCCAGCCGACGCTCGATCCCCGCGCGATCGGTGAGCGGCGCCGAGAGATCCTCGCACAGGAGCCGCCGGCCGGCTGCGGTCTGGCAGCGGTCAATGTCGGCCAAAAGACTGCCGGCCACGCCTCCGGAAACAGATCGCGTCAGTTCTAGGCTGTCGCGCGTCGCTGCGTCGATGGCCATGTGGCTGGCGCGGGATACCCGCCGCGGTGCGTCGAGCAGGATGCCGGCGCCCTTCTGGGTCGCTTCGAGATACGCGAGCAGCCCGCCAGCGGCTGCAAGCTCCGCGCGGGAAGGTGAGCCGAGGCCGTCGAGCGTCGACAGGCCGAAACGGCTCCTCAGCGCGCGCTCGCCGGCGATGCTGTCGAAGCCGCCCTTCCCCTTCGAAGTCTTGATTCCGGGCACCGATGCGTCGGCGATGACTTCCGCGGCGGAAAGGCGCGCCAGCTCGGCGGCGAGCTCGCCGGGGCCGCAGGCAACCAGCTCGAACCGCCCGGTCGATATATCCGCAGCAGCGATCGCCCAGTCGTCGCCGGCGCGTCCCACCGCGGCCAGCCAATTCGCTGCCGACGATTCCAGGAGAATGTCTTCGGTCAGCGTGCCGGGCGTAACCAGCCGGATGATTGCGCGCTCGACCAGCGCCTTCGAGCCCCGCGCCTTGCGGGCCTCGGCGGGGCTTTCCGTCTGCTCGGCAATCGCAACGCGGTGACCGGCCTTGATCAACCGCGCGAGATAGGAGTCGGCCGAGTGAGCCGGAACTCCGCACATGGGGATGGGCTCGCCCGCATCCTCTCCGCGCTTCGTCAGCGCGATGTCGAGGCAGGCCGACGCGGCCTTGGCATCGTCGAAAAACAGCTCGAAGAAGTCGCCCATCCGATAGAAGAGCAACGCATCGCCGGCCTCGTCTTTGAGGCGTCGGTATTGAGCCATCATCGGCGTCGGAGCGTCGGCGCGAGCCATGGCCTTATGGGTAGCCAGAAAGGCCGTTCGGGGCGAGCGATTCGTTGGCGGTTTGGCCGCTCAGGACGATGCCCAGCGGGGCTCGCGCGTGACTCATCGGCGAACTCTCAGCTAAGGCGCGCAGGCATGTCGGAAAGCAACGTCAAATATACCGAAGCCGAGGCGCTGGAGTTCCATTCGCGCGGACGACCGGGAAAGATCGAGATCATCGCGTCCAAGCCGATGGCGACGCAGCGAGACCTGGCGCTTGCCTACTCGCCCGGAGTCGCAGTGCCGGTTCGTGCGATCGCCGCGAACCCCGCGTGCGCTTACGACTACACCGCGAAAGGCAATCTGGTAGCCGTTATCTCGAACGGAACCGCGATCCTCGGGCTCGGCAATCTCGGCGCGCTCGCTTCGAAGCCGGTGATGGAAGGCAAGGCGGTGCTGTTCAAGCGCTTCGCCGACGTCGACGCGATCGACATCGAGGTAAAGACCGAGGACGCCCAGCGGTTTATCGACGCCGTCGAATTGCTCGAACCGAGCTTCGGCGGAATCAATCTCGAGGACATTGCGGCGCCCGACTGCTTCATCATCGAGCAGACGTTGCGCGAGCGCATGAACATTCCGGTGTTCCATGACGACCAGCACGGGACCGCGATCATCACTGCGGCGGGCCTCATCAACGCCTGCCTCCTGACGAACCGCAAGCTTTCCGAAGTCAAAGTCGTCGTGAACGGCGCCGGTGCTGCGGCAATCGCCTGCACCGAGCTCGTAAAGGCGATGGGCGTTCGCGGCGACAATGTCATCATGTGCGACCGCAAGGGCGTCATCTATAAAGGCCGGACCGACCTCGACCAGTGGAAGTCGGCGCACGCGGTCGAGACGGACCGGCGGACGCTCGCCGAGGCACTCAAAGGCGCCGACGTCTTCCTCGGCCTCTCGGCCGCAAACGTCGTCAGCAGGGACATGGTGAAGTCGATGGCGAAGGAGCCCATCATCTTCGCCATGGCCAATCCCGATCCGGAAATCTCGCCGCCGGATGCGAAGGCGGCCCGGCCCGACGCGATCATCGCGACCGGCCGTTCCGATTATCCGAACCAGGTCAACAACGTCCTCGGCTTCCCGTTCATTTTTCGCGGAGCGCTCGACGTCCGTGCGACGGCGATCAACGACGCCATGAAGATCGCCGCCGCCGAAGCATTGGCGGAACTCGCGCGGGAGCCCGTGCCGGAAGAGGTGGCGAGAGCCTACGGTGGCCGGACTCAGAGCTTCGGCCGGGACTACATCATCCCGGCGCCGTTCGATCCGCGGCTGATGGAAGTCGTGGCTTCAGCTGTAGCGGAAGCCGCCGTGCAAAGCGGCGTTGCACAAAAGCCAATCGCGAACATGGAAGCATATCGCCAGGAACTTCGCGCTCGGCTCAATCCCACCGTGGCAGTGATGAGCCTTGCCTACGAAAACGCTCAGCGCAATCCCAAGCGCGTGCTGTTCGCGGAAGGGGAAGAGCCGAACGTCCTCCGCGCGGCCATCGCTTTCAAGGAAGCCGGCTATGGAACTCCGGTGCTCGTCGGGCGCGAGGAAGTCTACGACCTTCTCGCGGAAATGGGCGTCGAGAACCCCAAGGAATATGAGGTCCTGAACAGCCGCAATTCGCCGCTGGTTGGTCGCGCCGTCGACTATATCTACGCCAAGCATCAGCGGCATGGCTATTTGCGCCGCGAGGTCGAGCGACTGGTCAACCAGGACCGCAACTATTTCGCCGCGGCGATGCTCGCGCTTGGCGAGGCCGACGCGATGATCACGGGAACGACGCGGCCGTTCAGCCAGTCGCTGAAGCAGGTACGCACCGTGATCGAGGACGAGACCGGAGCGACGCCGTTCGGAGTCACCGTGATCGTGAGCCGCGGCTCGACGGTGCTGATCGCCGACACGGCCGTGACCGAGCGGCCGACGGCCGAGCAATATGCCGCGATCGCGATGCGCTCGTCGGCGTTCGCACGACGGATGGGGCTCGAGCCACGGGTCGCTTTCACCAGCTACACGACCTTCGGCAACCCTCCGGGCATGCACATCGAGGGGCTGCGCGAAGCGGTCACTTTGCTCGACGGGTTCCACGCGGATTTCGAATATGAAGGCGAAATGGCGCCGGACGTCGCGCTCAACTACGGAATGCAGAAGCGCTTCTATCCGTTCACCCGGCTGTCGGGGCCGGCAAACATCCTGGTGATGCCTGGCCTCCAGTCCGCAAGCCTGTCGGCAAAGCTCCTACGGGAGCTCGGCGGCGAAAGCGTCCTTGGCCCCTACATGCTCGGGCTGGAGCATCCGGTGCAGATCGCCCCAATGAC
>Ga0070671_100004756_pt1 | contig 10788 bp, 10 predicted proteins | sample KBSS73metaG_FD_65341 | JGI IMG/M metagenome (GOLD analysis project Ga0070671, IMG submission 65341) | Switchgrass rhizosphere microbial communities from Kellogg Biological Station, Michigan, USA - KBS S7-3 metaG | ecosystem: Host-associated > Plants > Roots > Rhizosphere > Soil ... | reverse complement strand
GCGGCGACGGGCTCCAGCCGTTCTCGGCTCCGTGGTGCTCCTCCAACGAGATCATGTCGAAGCCGTTGGCCTCGGCGTACACCGCCATGTCGAGGGTGGCCTGGTAGCGGGCGGCCATCTCGTTCGGGTCGAGACCTGGTTGCACCTGATTGAATCGGATCACCTTCACGAGAAGGCACCGTAGGGGAGGGGGACCCATCCATGCCGTTCGCTGAGCTGGGCGACGTGCGCCTGTTCTTCACCGACGAGGGCGAAGGCGATCCGCCGATCCTGTTCGTGCACGGCTACAGCTGCGACTCGCACGACTGGAGCTGGCAGCTCCCGCACTTCGTCGCCGGTCATCGCGTCATCGCCGCCGACCTGCGCGGCCACGGTCGCTCGAGCGTGACGGATGGCGGCTATCACCCCACGCAGTTCGCCGCCGTCTCGCGGCGCTGCTCGACCACGTGGGCGCGCCGCCCGTCATCGCGGTCGGTCACTCGCTCGGGGGCGTGATCGTGAGCGCGCTCGCCGTCGAGCACCCGGACAAGGTGCACGCCGTCGTGAGCGTCGACCCCGGCTACCTGATCCCTGACGAAGCGGCGCCGATGCTCGAATCGCTCCTCGACCTCACGGCCACCGATCCGGTGCAGGGCTTCGACGCGATGCTGCTCCCGACGTACGGGCCGGGCTCGCCGCCCGCGCTCACCACGTGGCATCGCCGCCGCGTCGCCGGCATGTCCGCCGACGTGCTCGGTCAGACCCTCGGCTCGCTCATGCGAGCGCCCGACGGCATGGCGTTCGTGAGCGTCTCGGAGCCATACCTGCGCCGCCGTCCGTGTCCGGTGCTGGCGTTCTACGCCGACCCCGGGCGGGCTGCCATCGAAGCGGCGCTGTTCACCGACAAGCGCTCGAAGGTGGTCTCGTGGGAGGGCGCCGGCCACTGGCTCCACCAGGAGCGCCCGGCCGAGTTCAACGCGCTCGTCGACGCGTGGACCGCGTCGCTCAGCGAGCCAGGCTGAGCGGCAGCGCCTTTAGCCCGTTGTTGAGGTTCGAACGGATGCGGCGCGGCTCGCCGGTCCGCTCGATCTGCGGGAACGCGGCAAGGAGCTCTTCGAAGAAGACGCGTCCTTCGAGGCGCGCCAGGTGCACTCCCAGGCAGAAGTGCTGCGCGATGCCGAACGACAGGTGCGGGTTCGGGCTGCGGCGGATGTCGAACGTGTGCGGGTCGGCGAACACGTCCTCGTCGCGGTTGGCCGACGAGTACCACATCGCCACCTTGTCGCCGGCCTTGATGGCGACGCCGCGCAGCTCGGTGTCCGCGGTGGCCGTGCGGCGGAAGTGGTGCAGCGGTGGCGCGAACCGCAGGATCTCCTCGACGGCACCGGGCATCAACGACGAATCGGCGCGCAGCGCGGCGAGCTGGTCGGGATGGCTCAGCAGCACGTTCACACCCGAGGCGAGCATGCCCTTGGTGGTGTCGTTGCCGGCGACCACCAACTGGTTGAAGAACGTGCCGAACTCGGCGTCGCTCATCGCCTTCCCGCCGAAGTTGCCGGCGAGGATGAGCGACGTGAGGTCCTCGGTCGGTTCCCTCGTGCGCCGCTCGGCGGCGAGCGCCATCGCGTACTCGACCATCTTGGTGTTGGCCGCCGGGTCGTAACCCTCACCCACCAGCTCGGGGTCCTGCGAGCTCGTCGACTGCTCGGCCCAGACGCGGATGTCGGCCCAGTCCTCCTGCGGGATGCCGAACAGCTCACCGATCACCTGGTTCGGCAACATGCCGGCGACCTCGTGCACGAACTCGACGTCGCGCTGCTCACCGGCGGCCGCGAGGATCTCGCGGCACACCTCGCGGATGCGGCCCTCCATCTGCCCGATCACCTTGGCCTTGAAGCTCTCCGCCAACGGCTTGCGGTAGGCGGTGTGCTTCGGCGGGTCCATCATCAGCAACATGTCGCCGACGCGCGCCTTCAACTGGGGGAGCGGGTCCTGCAACATCACGCCCTCCTGCTGCGCCGAGAACAGCAGCGGATGGCGAGCGACGTGGGTGAGGTCGGCGTGCTTGAGCACGGCCCAGAAGCCGGCCTCGTCGGGCATGTCCTGCCAGTGGACCGGGTCGGTCCGGCGCAGCTCGGTGAGCACCGCGTGGAAGCCTTCGTCCACGTAGAAGTCCGGGTCGTACATGTCGACGATGGTCTGCATGCGTGCGTTCCCCCTAAGCGATGGCGCCGTCGGCGCGCAGACGGGCGAGGTCGTCGTCGCCGAGACCGAGGATGCCGCGCAGCACCTCATCGGTGTGCTGGCCGATGGTCGGGGCGGCGGCGCGATAGGCGAGGTCGAGATCGGGCGACCGCATGCCGATGCCGGGCAGCCCGAGCGTTCCCGCGAACGGGTGCTCGACGGTCTGGAAGAACTGGCGGGCGACGAGCTGGGGTAGCGCGTCCTGGTCGGTCTGGTCCCACACCGGCGCCGCGGGGATGCCGGCGGTGAGGAGCTGCTCGACGGTGGCGTCGCGGTCGCGCCCGGCGAACCATGCACCGAGCTCCTCGTCGATGGCGTCGTGGGCGTCGCGCCGGCCGGCACGGTTGGCGAGCTCGGCGTCGACGGCCCAGGCCGGCCGGCCGAGGAGCTCGACGAACGACGCCCACTGGTCGTCGGTCTCGATCGACAGGGCCACCCAGCGCTCGACGCCCGCGCACGCGTAGACGCCCTGCGGCACCGCACGGGGGCCGCGGTTGCCCTGACGATCGAGGCGATGGCCGTAGGCCGACCACGTGATGGCGGGCTCGGCGGCGATGTTCAGCGCGACCTCCAGCATGGGCACCTCGATGAGGCGCCCTTCACCGGTGCGCTCGCGCTCCTCGAGGGCCGCGAGCACGGCGAACGCGGCGTGCATGCCTTCGATCGGGTCGATGGTGCTGCGCACCAGCGGTTCGCCCTCCGGCGTCCCGGTGAGCCACCCGACGCCCGACGTCTGCTCCATCGTCTGCGCGAAGCCGGAGTGGTTGGCCCATGGGCCGTCGAGCCCGAAGCCCGGCATGCGCACCGCGATCAGGTCGGGTCGGCGGGCGCGGAGCACGTCGTAGTCGAGGTCGGCGTTGGCGAGCACGCGGGGCGTGAAGTTCTCGACGAAGACGTCGGCGCGCGCTACGAGGTCGAGCAGCAGCTCGCGCCCGGCCGGCACCGAGAAGTCGATCGTCACCGACCGCTTGCCGGGGTTGGCGGCGTGGAACGTCGGCCCGAACTCGAGCCAGTTCGGGGAGCCGGGCGGCGCGACGGTGGCGTTGCGCATGCCGTCGGGCCGGCGGGGTGACTCCACCTTGACCACGTCGGCGCCGAGCGTGGACAGGAGGTGGGTGGCGTAGGGCCCCGACCAGAACGCGGTGAGGTCGACGACGGTGACACCGTCGAGCGGACGGCGGCCGCGCGGCGGCGCCGGGCGCACGGCCGCCGGCGTGCGTTCGCGCACCAGGATCGGCGGGCGCGGCTGGCGGAAGCCGGCGGCGTTGTCGATGAACACGCCGCGCTCGACCACCTGGGGCATCTCGAACACCGACTCGCCGTTGCCGATGAGCGCGACCGGCACGCGGAACAGGCCGCCCAGCTCATGGATCTCCGCCGCGGTGTGCTCGGCCAGCCACGGTCGCAGCACCGACTCGACCAGCGGGCGGTGCTGGCTGCGCGCCCGCATGGTGAGCAGGCGCTCGTCGTGGGACAGGTCGGCGCGGCCCATCATCGCCGCGAAGTCGGCCCACTGCTGGCCGGTGAAGATGCAGAACCCGACCCACCCGTCCTTGCACTGGACGACCGACGGCCAGTCGCCGCCGCGGGAGAGCGCGGCGGCGCCGCCGGTGAGCACCCGGTAGAGCGTCGGGTAGTTGTTGAGGGCGACGGCCATCACCTCGAGCGCCGACACCTCGATCTCGACACCGTCGCCGGCGCGACGACCGGCCAACGCCGCCAGCGCGGCCACGGCGCCGGTTGCCCACTGGCCGGGCCCGGCCCCCATCTGCAACGGCGGCGAGTCCTTGGTGCCGCACGCCGACAGCAGGCCGCACCACCCTTGCAACGTGAACTCGTTCGACGGGCGACCGGCGAGCGGGCCGTCCGAACCGAACGGGGTGATCCGCACGACGGTGGCGCCGTCGGGCGTCGCGCCGTCCCATCCCGGTCCGGCGAGCACGACATCGGCCCGAGCGGTGTCGGCGTCCTCGAACGTCTTGCCGGCGTGGAGGAACGCGAAGAGCGCGCCGGTTCCGGGCGCCGGCCGATCGGGTGTCGCCGCCGACCAGTGCCGGAGCGGATCGCCCGCCGCCACCTCGACCTTGACCACGGTCGCGCCCTGGTCGGCGAGGAGCTTGCCGGCGTACGCGACGGCGATGCCCTCGCCGCCTTCGACCACCCGAACCCCCGTCAGCGGGCCGACCCCCATGCCGACGACTCTACGGGAAGGCAGTAATCCCGTTCTGTTCCCGGAACCGACGACGGATTCGACACGAAGGTGTGGCGAATCCGTCGCCAGTTCGCCACGGTTCGGTCCCCCGGTGGGGTGGGTGCACCTGTCATCCTCGGAGCCGTGGGCCAGCCCATCGATCGTCGCGTCGCGCTCCGCCTCCTCGTGACGGGGCTGGGCCTCGGCGTGGCGGCCTGCTCGAAGCGGGTGGCCGGCGGGGTGGTGGCGCCGGCGGCGGCGGTCACGCCCACGACGGAGGCGAGCACCACCTCGACCACCGTGGGCCTCCCGCCGATCCCACCGCCGCGCCCGGGGCCCGCTCATGTGGTGTCGAAGGGCGACCCGCTCACCAACCAGCTGGCGCTCACCATCGACGACGGCTTCTCGCCCGAGACCGTCGCGGCCTACGTGGCCTTCGCCGAACGAACGGGGCTGCCGATCACGTTCTCACCGAACGGCCACTACGGACGAACGTGGGAGCAGCACCGCGAGGCCCTCGCCCCGCTCATCGAGCGCCAGCAGGTGCAGATCGCCAACCACACGTGGTCGCACCGCGACCTCGTCGCCATGAGCGAAGCGGCGGTGGCCGAGGAGATCGAGCGCAACGAGGCGTGGATCGAGACGACGTTCGGGATCACCGCCCGCCCGTGGTTCCGCCCTCCGTTCGGCCACCACAGCGCGCTCGTGCGTGACGTCGCGGGCCAGCACGGCTTCACGAAGGTGCTGCTGTGGAACGGCACGTTCAGCGACGCCAGCAACGAGTCCTCGCAGCAGCTGCTCGGGTTCGCCCGTCGCTACCTGCACGCCGGGGTGATCATGCTCGGGCACGCCAACCAGCCCGCGGTCACCCACGTCTTCGACCAGATCGAGGAGCTCATCGGCGAGCGTCGCCTCGCGCCGGTGACCCTCGACGAGATGTTCGGGACGTCGCGCGCGACCGGCTGACGATCAGCCGGCGACCTGGATCCCCCAGCGCCGGGCGATCAGCTCGGCGACGTCGGGCTCGACCTCGGCGTTGCGCAGGTCGATGACCGCCACCCGCTCGCCGCTGTCACGCATGCACGTGAGCAGCGAGTCGACGCCTGGGGCGGTGAGCCGCGAGAGGGAGCCGTGCAACGAGAGGACGGGCCCGTCCGGCCCGTCCTTGACGATCGTGTGGAGGCGATCTGGTTCGGTGACGGTCACGTGGCGTCTCCAAGGGTGGCTGGTCCCGGGCCGCCGCTCTACCCGGCCAGGGCGGATCCCATGCGGACCAACACCCGGATGGTGGTGCCGTGTTCGGCGGAGTGGATCTGCACCAGGTCGCACAGCTGGTTGGCGAGCCAGAGGCCCCGGCGCGACTCCAGGTCGAGGGCGGGCGGGAGGCGGCCGACCAGCGCGTCGTCGATGACACCACGGTCAGCGACCTCGGCGACGAGGTGCCCCTGGTCGGACCACAGGCGCAGCTCGCCGATGCCGCCACCGTGCTCGACGGCGTTGGTGGCGACCTCGTTCAAGGCGATGACGAAGTCGTCGATGCGCTCGGCGGGCAACCCGTGGACCCGACCGAGGGCGCGGGCGGTGCGTCGTACGACCGGCAGCTCGCCTTCGCCGAAGGGGATGACGCGCACCCACTCCGGCGGCGGCACCAGCGGCGCGTCGAACGGCAGGTGGTCGTCGACCGGCCGGTACTGCGCCGACGGATGGGGGGCATGGCACGGCCCGACGAGCGGATGGGTGCGACGGGAGGTGTCGATCACCTCGTGGGGGAGCGCGGCGACGTCGTACGGGCAGACCAGCCAGAACGGCTCGTCGGCGTGGAAGGCGACGTTGAGCAGCGCCTCGTGGAGATGGCACTCGCGGAGCTCGTCGGCGGTGCGATCGGGGTGGATGGGCTCGCCGATGCCCCGGACCCGGCGGCCCGCGTGCTCGTCGACGAAGGCGCGCCACGCGGCGATGATCCGCGCCGGGTTCTCGCCGACGTCGCGCATGTCGGCGAACGTCACCTCGTCGGCGACATCGCCGAGGGCCTCCCGCAGCGCGTCGATCTTGGTCTTGTCGACGACGACGAGGGTCGGTTCGTCGGCGGCGACGCCGTCGACGACGAACGGGCCCATCTGCGCCACGAAGTCGTCGAACCCGGCATAGAGCACGGCGTCGTGGCGGAAGCCGCCGCTCACCCCCTGCCCTCCTCGACCGTTTCGAGCACCACGATCGCCATGTCGTCGGTGGGCGCGCCCCCGATGTGGTCGAGCACGGCCTGCTCGAGCATGGCGGCCGCCGCCTCGGCGCCGGCCGGCGCGCTCTGGAGGACACGGGAGACGCCCGACGTGCCGAAGAACAAGTCGTCGTGGCGGGCTTCGACGACCCCGTCGGTGAAGAGCACGAGCTGGGCGCCGGGCTCGAGCGTGAAGGACCGGGCTGCGAACTCGGGCTCGTCGATCACGCCGAGCAGCGATCCGTCGACCTCGATCTCCTCGACTCGGCCGTCGGGGTGACGGAGCCAGGCATAGGGGTGGCCGGCGTTGGACAGCTCGATCGTGACCCCGCCGTTGATGGAGACGAAGCCGAGCACCGCGGTGCAGAACCGCTCGTACTCGAGCCCGCTGGCGAGGAGGAGCGAGTTGAGGCTGGCCAGCACTCGCTCGGGCCGCTGCTCGGTGAGGGTGAGGGCGCGGAGGCTGTGGCGGACGAGGGCGGTGAGCGCGGCCGCTTCGGGTCCGGTGCCCGTGGCGTCGCCGACCGCCAGTGCCCACCGGTTGGGGCCGACGGGCCAGAGGTCGTAGAAGTCGCCGCCGACCTCGACGCCCTCGCCGAAGGGGTGGTAGCGGGCCGCGACGTCGAGACCGGGGATGACGGGAAGCTCGGGCGGCAGGAGGCTGCGCTGCAGGCGCTGGCTGACCTCGATGCGCTCGGCCTGGAGCTGGGCGCGGGCCAGCGCCTGCGCCGTCTGGTCGGCGAGGGCGAGCACGAAGTCGCGTTCGCTGTCGTCGAAGAGCCGGGTCTCGTCGAAGCTGAAGCGCAGGGCTCCGAGCCGCCGGCCCTGCACGATCAGCGGCACCGCGCACAGCGCGACCGTCCGGGGCTCGAAGCCGATGAGCTGGGGGAAGCGCCCATCCCGATCGTGCCGCGACTCGAGCCAGATCGCCTCACCGGTGCGCAGGGCGACGGCGGCGGGCAGCTCGGCGTTCCGCGACTCGGTGCGCAGCCGGTTGACGACCTCCTCGTCGTAGCCGACGGCGCCGGGCAGCACGAGACGGTCGGCGTGACTGGCGAGGAGCAGGCCGGCGGCCGACGCCCCGAGCGCGGCGACCCCTTCGTGCAGCACGGCGTCGGCCACCGCCTCTGGCGTGCCGGCGGCGGCCAGCGCCCGGGCGACCGTGTAGAGCCGTGCGGTGCGGTCGGCCACGACCTGCACATCCGCGATGCGCTCGACCTCCCCGAGCAGGCGCGTCTCGAACGGCTCGAGCGGGGGAGGGGGTTTCCCCTCGGCGGCGGCCCGGAGCTGGGCGATCGTCTCGTGGATGTACCAGCGTCGGAACAGCGCATGCCGGGGCGGGGAGGCCAGGGTGGTGAGCCGCTTGGCCCGGCAGTAGCTGTCGAGCTCCTCCATGGCGACCAGGTACTCGCCCGCCTCCTCGGCCGCGCTCGTGGGCAGGTCGAGCGCGAGCTTGGTGACGGGAGCGGCGTCGTGCACGGCGCGCGAGGCCTGCGCCTTCAGGGCCTGGCGACCCTCGGTGAAGCGGTGGGCGACGGTGTCGATCAGCTCGGACAGGTGCGGGGGCAGCGGCGCGCCGCCCACCGAGATCAGCGTGAGCTCGCGGATGAGCGTGTCGACCTGGGCCTTGGCGCCGACGAGCAGATCGGTGGGCACCTCGCCGAGCTCGATGTGGACGAGCTGCTCCTCGGCCCACGGGTCTTCGATGTCGAAGACGATGGGGGGGCGGTCACCGATGTTCCCGGTGATCTCGGCCCACACGACCTTGCCGTCGGCGGCTCGCTCGATGCCCCAGCGCTCGGCGAGGTGCGAGACGAGCACCAGGCCGCGCCCGGTGCCGGCGTCCTCGGACATGTGGACGACGACGGGGGTGGAGGGGCTCCGGTCGGCGACCTCGATGCGCACGCCACGCTCCAGGACGCGCAGGTGGAAGCGCTCCAGCCCGCCGCCGTGGAGGACGGCGTTGGTGACCAGCTCGGTCGTCAGCAGCTCGACGTCGTCGACCAAGCGCTCGAAGCCGAGGGCGCGCGCACAATCCGCGGCGGCGACGCGCGACTGCCGGACCAGCTCGAGCGCGGCGCGCCCGCCTTCGATCACAGGTTCCACCTCTCGACCGTCTCAGGGTCCCCCGCGCCCGGCGGGGTGAAACCTGGACGTCAGTCGTGGATCGTGATGACGCCGTCGACGCCGGTGATGCTGAAAACGCGCCGGACCGACGGGCGCACACCGACCAGCTCGAGGTCGCCGCCGACGTCGCGAGCCCGGTGGACGGCGCCGACGAGCACGCCGAGGATGACCGAGTCGAGGAACGTGACGTCTTCGAGGTCGACGACGATGGTGGCGGCGGGTGCGCTCGCGATGCGCTGGTCGAGCCGCTCGCGCAGGTCTTGGGCCACCGCGACGTCGAGCTCGCCGGCGAGGACGAGGGTGCTGAGATCGGTCATCCCCGCCATCTTCGCCTCTCCCCGCATCCGGACCTGCCACGGGCTCCAGCTGTGCCAAACTGGGCGACCCACATGGTGGCCGTAGCTCAGCTCGGTTAGAGCGCCAGGTTGTGGCCCTGGAGGTCGGGGGTTCAAGTCCCCTCGGTCACCCCACCGACGCCGCGCAGGGCGAGGGCGGATGCCCCGCCCTGAGCGGCTAGGCTCGCCGGTCCTCGCGCCTCTAGCTCAATGGCAGAGCAACGGACTCTTAATCCGCAGGTTCTGGGTTCGAATCCCAGGGGGCGCACTCTTCTCACCAGGGCTTTCGCGGCGTGCCAGGCCCGACTGGACACAGGATGGTCACACGGCGTCGTCGACGGGGCCAGCGCTTGCTGCCTCGTACGCGCCTCGGGCGTTCTCGATGATGTCGCGCAAGGTGTTGCCTAGTGGCCCGTCGGACGACGCGATCGCCCGCAACGTCCACCACTGCTGCATCCGCTCCACGAAGCCGATCGCCCACTCGACGAACTCCGGCTCCGTGATCTCTTCCCGACCGTGGACGACTTCGCCGCGGCGCCCGACGCCTTCGCGGCCCCAGTACACGAGCGCGTCCTCACCGGACGTTGTCTCGGCGAGGTGGTCCTCATCGGTGAGCCCGTATGCCGCGCGGATGCGCTTCTCGGCAGCACCCCACTTGCCGCCCCGGAACGCGTCTCGAACGCGTCGGAACGCGTCTTCGACATCGCCCGAAGCCTCGTACTCGATCGGAAAGAGCAGACCCTCGCAGAAGAAGATCTCTCCTGACCGCACGGCCCACACGAACGCCGGACTCAGAAACCCCGCCGAGTGCAACGCCTTGGCGGTGTCGAGCGACCGCCGCGTCCGTTCGACCGCCATCGGCAGGAACACCGTGCGGATCACCTGACGACGCAACTCCGCGTCCGACTCGCTCACCGCCGCAAGTTAGGGCAGGCTCCCCCTGGATGCCGTCGATTGCCTCGGCCAGAACGTCCGCCGCGTGGCGATCGTGCGCCGGCAAACGTGGGTGTACAGCGACAATGTGACGCTGACTTGCGCATGGCCGAGACGCTGCTGCACGACTCGGGGATTCACGCCCGATGCGATGAGGAACGTCGCCGCGGTGTGACGCAAACCGTGCCGGCCGATCGTCGGGAGTCGGAGGTCGTCACCGGCGTTGAGATGCTCTAGAACAAGGTTTCGCCGGGCGTCGCGCCTCGGATGACCTCGCGGATCGCACGTTCGGACCACACGATCCCGAGGTGCGCTGAAAGTTCGTCTTTGCCGACGACACGACCTGAGTACAGCCCGGCAGGGCGAGGAAGCCGGTGTGGCGTGCAAACACTGGGCCACCGAACGGGAACGCCGGCGGCTGCGACGCCACTCGCCGCCTGATCCGGCGCCATCGTCCGCGGATAGCCACAAAGGGTGATAGCGCCCTCTCCTGCCCGGCCGTCACACTGCTCCTGATCCGAGCGAGGAGCGGTGCAGTGAACGAGGACGACCTGCCGGCGCGATCCCTGTGGAGACGGTTTCGGGCATGGCGCTGGTACTTCCAGGCGCTCGGGTGGCTGATCGCCGCGCCGATCGTCCTCGGGGTGCTCGCCGCAGGCAAGCCGAAGGAATCCCGAGCGAAGTGGTGGGCCGCCACCGCGGCGGCGGCGATCGTGTGGGTCGCAATCGCGGCGAGCGGATCATCGGGGAGTCACAAGACA
>Ga0070671_100004755_pt1 | contig 10788 bp, 7 predicted proteins | sample KBSS73metaG_FD_65341 | JGI IMG/M metagenome (GOLD analysis project Ga0070671, IMG submission 65341) | Switchgrass rhizosphere microbial communities from Kellogg Biological Station, Michigan, USA - KBS S7-3 metaG | ecosystem: Host-associated > Plants > Roots > Rhizosphere > Soil ... | reverse complement strand
CGGCCACGTCTTCGTCGCGAACATGACCGGCAACGTGATCTTCCTCGGCTTCTGGTTCGCACCGCACACCGTCGTCGACATGACCGCAGCGCTGGTCGCGTTCGTCAGCTTTGTGGCAGGCGCCGTACTCGGCGGTCGGCTGTCGCGACACCTCGACGGAAATGTCGGTCGCTGGCTCACCGCGGCGCTCGGCCTCGAAGTCGTCATGCTCGCTACGCTGGCGATCCTGTCTGGCATGGGGGTGCTCGACTATCACGACAACACCAAGCTGATCCTGATCGCCGGGTTGGCGCTGACGTTCGGCAGCCAAGCCGCGACCGCCCGACAGTTCGGCATTCAGGAGCTGTCGACAACGGTGCTCACGACGACGATCGTGGGCATCGGCTTCGACAGCCGTGTCGCAGGCGGCACCGGTCACCGCGAGAAGCTGCGCTACAGCGTGGTGCTGACGATGTGCCTGGGAGCATTGGTCGGTGCGACGCTGACGCGCTGGTTCGTCGCGCCGGTGATCGGGCTGTCCGCGATCGTGGTGGCTGTTGCGGCGGCGGCGTTCCGATTCGGTCCGCAAAGAGCCGAGGAGCCCGCGGGCTAGTCTCGGCTCGTGCCCTCCGTACTCGTCACCGGTGCCAGCCGCGGAATCGGCAAGTCGATAGTCCAGCACTTGGCGGCGCGGGGCTGGGACGTCATCGCCGGCGTACGCAACGACGCCGACGGCGCCGCAGTCACCGCGCTGGACCCACAGCGCATCTCCTCGACAATCCTCGACGTCACCGACGCAGGCCACCTCGCCGGCCTCGACGCGACACTGCCAGAGCGGCTGGACGCGGTGGTCAACAACGCCGGCATTGTGGTGAGCGGCCCGATGGAGACGGTCACGCCAGACGACTGGCGAAAGCAGTTGGAGATCAACGTGATCGGCCAGCTCGCCGTCACACAGACGGTACTTCCGCGGCTGCGCGCATCACGCGGGCGGGTGGTGTTCATCTCCAGTGTCAACGGCCGCTTGTCGATGCCGCTGATCGGTGCGTACTGCGCAAGCAAGTTCGCATTGGAGGCCGCCGCTGATGCCCTGCGAATGGAGCTGCGGCCGTGGGGAATTGGCGTTGTGCTCGTCGAGCCCGCGCAGACCGATACCGACATGTGGCGCACCGCCGATGACATGGTGGAACAGACCGAAGCCGCGTTGAGCCCAGAGCACCGGGCGTTGTATGCCAAGCACATCGCGGGTTTCAAGAAAGCGATACCGATATCCCAGAAACTCGCCGTGCCCGCCGACAAGGTGTCCGCCGTCGTCGAACAAGCATTGACCGCGCGCCGACCGCGCGCCCGCTACGTCGTTGGCGCGGGCAACAAGCTGCAGGTCGCTCTCATGACGAACCTGCCAGCGGCCGCGCGTGATGTCGTGCTGCGACGCGTAGCAGGCCAGCCGTAGTGTTCGTCAAGCGCAGCAACAGCGCACCCGCAGGCTTCTTCGCCTGCGAAGCCGCTGGGCTGCAATGGCTTTCGAATGCTGATGGCGGTGTGCCATGCGCAAGAGTGCTCGCGCACGACGAAACAAGGCTGACGTTGGAGAGGCTGGAAGCTGCGGCGCCGACTCGCCCTGCGGCGCACGAGTTCGGCCGCAGGCTTGCCCGCACTCACGACGCCGGAGCCGATGCGTTCGGCGCCCCGCCGCTTGGCTGGGCCGGTCCGGGGTACTTCGGGCCGCTGCAGCAGCCGCTGCCGATGTCGTACTCGACGACCGATCGGTGGGGCAGGTTCTACGCCGACGAGCGCCTGGCACCGATGACCGAGCGGGCGGCGAGGCAGCTGGACGCGCCGACGCGCAACGCCATCGACGCCGTGATGGCGCGCTGCGATGACGGCGAATTCGACGACGACGATCCGCCCGCCCGGCTGCACGGCGATCTGTGGAGCGGCAACGTGATGTGGACCCCCAGCGGTGCGGTGCTCATCGACCCTGCGGCCCACGGCGGTCATCGCGAGACGGACCTCGCGATGCTGGCCCTGTTTGGTTGTCCGCACCTCGACGCGGTGATCGAGGGCTACCAGGCCCAGCGACCGTTGCACGAGGGCTGGCGCGACCGGGTGGGGCTGCATCAGCTCTACCCCTTGCTTGCTCATGTGGTGCTGTTCGGTGGCGGCTACGCCAGACAGACGGCGACCGCCGCGGCGAGTGCACTGCGCGCTGGCAAACAACGATATGCGTAGGCCGATTGCCTCGCGCAAGTGAGAGCTCTGTCCCGCGACTGGGACTATTGGCCCATTGCCGCAGGTAAAGCCCGCTACGGATTTCGCAGTCCCGAACCCGGCCGTCCAGCCGGAGCAATCCCGTTCCAGCAACCATCATGCGGATCCAGCAACTTTTTCGCTTGTTAACATTCGCGGTTGCGGCAAACCAACCGACCGGTAACAAAGTTGCCCGCTGGCCAGGGGATATGGTAGCGACAGTTATTGACTGAGACGTCAGTACAAATTTGCAGCACGGTTCCCCGTGACGCCCGCGAAGATTCTGCAGCAATTTAGCTCCACGAGCGATCTGCGATGTTACGGTGCCCTTAGAAAAACCTGAGAGTGACGCACGAAGGGCGGTTCGAGGATGTCGGGCAAGCATCGCAAGTCCGAGAGTCGCACCAAGAAAATCGCGGCCGTTTCGGTCGCGACCGCCACCGCAACCGCCCTCACAGTCGGCGCGGCACCGCCTCCGCCGAAGCCGGCGCCGGAACCCGTCATCGTCCACAAAGACGTCGACCTGGCCGCGGCCTTCCGGCCGTTCACCGATCCCGGTCAGATTCCGGACCTGACCTTCGGCCTGGGAACCGCGGCCTACGACTTCTCCCAGACCGCTGCCGATCTACTGCTGAGGGCCATCGTCGACCATGTCAACCTGAGCGCCCTGGCGAAAGCGGCGGGCCTGGATCTGCCCACCCTCCTTCAGGAGATTCCGACGTCGTTGTTGTCCGGCGTGCTCGGTGCGATCCCCATCAACCTCACCGGTGTGCTGGGTGACGCGCTCGGTCCGGTGACCGGGTCGCTGTTGATCCAGGCGCTCGATCTGATCGGCGTCACCGACAACGGCAACACCACCCTGATCAAACTGCTCGATCTGCTCGGACTCGACCTCAGCGACCCCCTCAACCTGGCCAACCTCGATCTGCCCGGCGTCAAGCTCATCACGGCCGGGCCACCGTTCACCCTTCTCAAGCTGCTCGGCCTCGACTTGGGATGGGTTCCGGGACTGCCGAATTCGGTGGCGAGCGCCATCAACAACACGACCTACCTCGACGTCGGCCTCAAGGGTCTGCTCAACACCGTGATCGGCAAGCTCGAGCCCAATGTCCCCGTGCTCGATCCGGTACTGACCGGCCTGAAGGTACTCGTCAACAGTCTGCCGCTCGACGTCGACGTCGCCCAGGTCCGTATCCCGGTCGTGGTCGGTTTCGGCCTCGGGGCGTTCGCAGCGGGCGCGGCGTACGACAAGGTGCTCGCCGACTTGCCGAACCAGCCCGGCGGAGTCAACTACACGGGCACCGATCCGCTGCTGGGTAGCTTCACCGTGCTGCCAATGGTGTTGCTGCGCAACCCCGGCCGCGCCAACGGCGGGTTGTTCGCCCGGATGTTCCCGCTGGCCGGCCTGTTCGGCATCGATACCGTGACACCCGAAACCGAGGTGACGCACAGCGGCGGTATTCCGATCCTCAACACCGGGCTGGCTCTCGGCGGCGCCAACCTGGTGCCCATCAAAATCGATGGCACGGTCCAGTACGACGTCCTCTCCGATTTCGCGGCATGGCCCAACCCCGTCTCGATCGCGAACTCTCTGATGGGGGCGGTGCTGCCGACCTATCTGCTGCGGGGGATCGACACGTCGAACCTGACTCCCCAACTCCTGGAACAGATTCAGGCCGCCCTGCAACGGACGACCGATCTAAACGAACCCCTGTCGTTGAACCTGTACCTGACGCTGGCGACGAACAGTCTGCCCCTGCTCGAGCCGTTGTACCTCGCGGCCGATGTGATGAACCTGGCGACTTTCGGCGCATTGCCGAATCCGTTCGAACGGCTGGCGAACGCACTCGCGCCCGCGCTGACCAGCCTGACCAATCTCGGCTACACCGATGTGGTGCGCAACCCGGACGGCACCTACACCAGGACGCTCGACGAGGCCGGCGTGCCAACGCCGTTCCTGTCGTTCCCGGATGTCAACTGGGGCATGGTGCCCGGCGACATCATCACCTCGTTGGTCAAGGGCTTCCAGAAAGAGTTCCTCAGCGGCAACCCGACGCCGGGTACGCCCAACGCGATCACCGGGCTGCTCAAGCTGCTCACCGGCGTGCTCGACCCGCTCGGCGGCCTCGGCGACATCCTGGGCGGCCTGAACCTGACTCAGCTTGTGAGCCAGCAGGTTTCGCCGGTCGCGGCCAATGCGCTGCCCTCGACAGACGCAAAGATGGTCACCCTGTCGGCCGACCCGGATGGCGACGTGTCGACCGGCAAGCATGCCGCGTCGGCCGATGCCGCCATTCCAGAGGACACCGGGGCGACGCCGAAGCACGCCGCCGACGAAACCGAAACCGCAACTGACGAGACGACTTCGACAACGACGGACCCGGATGAGTCGACGACGTCGCCCAAGCCGTCGAGCACGGCGACGCCGAAGTCGACGTCGCCGAGGAACCCGGTTGGCGACGTGGTCGGCGGGGCCAGCCACGTGGTCGCCGGTGCGGTTGGCGGCGTGACGCACGAAGTCGCAACTGGTGTCGCGGGTGTCTTGAAGAGCCTGGCGCCGAAGAAGACCACCACTTCCACCACTTCGACCAACACCAAGTCGGATACCGAAAAGGACTCCACGGGCGGCGGCGCCGGCGGAGCGTCGAGCACTGCCTCCAAACCCGCCGCCTGACCCGTAACGGAACAAGGGCGTCAACGATGTCACGCAAGCACCGCAGGTCCGGGAGTCAGCTGACAAAGGTCGCGGTCGTCACCGTGGCCACCGCCACGGCGAGCGCGCTGACCATCGGGGCCGCCCCGCCCCCACCCAAGCCGGCGCCCGCGCCGGTTGTCATCAACTCCGACGTCGACCTCGCCGCGGCGTTTCGGCCGTTCACGGATCCCAATCAGATTCCCGACCTGACCGGCGGCCTGGGCACCGCGGGCTACGACTTCGCGCAGCAGGTCGGCGACATGCTGCTGCGCGCCCTCGTGGGGCACCTCAACCTGGCCGCGCTGGCTAAGTCTGCGGGCCTTGATCTTCCGAGCCTGCTCATGAAGATCCCGCCGTCGCTACTCGAGGGTGTGCTCGGCTCGATTCCGATCAACCTCGGTGGCGTGCTGCTGGACAGTGCGGGACCCATCTTGACTCCTGTTCTGCTGTCGGCTCTTTCGACGCTCGGCATCACCGACGCCAGCGGCAACACGACGCTGATCAATCTGCTCGGGCTGCTCGGCCTTGACCTCAGCGACCCGCTCAACCTGTCGAATCTGAACCTTCCCGGCGTCAAACTGATCACCACCGGCCCGCCCTTCACGCTGCTGAAGATGCTGGGACTGGACCTGGGCTGGGTTCCAGGATTCCCGAATTCGGTTGCCAATGCGATCAACAGCACGACGTATCTGGATATCGGGCTCAAGGGTTTGGTCAGCACACTGATCGACCGTCTCGAAGGCAACGTCGACCTGCCGCTCGGCAACATCATCGCCAACCCGCTGGGCTTGCCGATCGGGCTTCCTCTCGACCTGCCCGTGAATGTCCCAGTGGGGGACCTGCTTTCGGCGCTGAAGCATATCGTCAACAACCTGCCCGTCGACATCGACGCGGCCAAGGTGCGCGTGCCGATCGTGGTCGGGTTCGGACTCGGCGCGTTCGCCGCGGGCTCCGCCTACCAGCAGGTCGTCGATCAGCTGCCCTACCAACCGGGCGGCGCGAAATCGCCGACGAAGGCAACCGACCCGCTGCTCGGCAGCTTCACGGTGTTGCCAATGATCTTGTTGCGCAACCCCGGTCGCGCGAACGGCGGACTGTTCGCTCGCTTCTTCCCGATCGCGGGGTTGTTCGGGATCGACACCGTCACACCGGACACTGAAGTGCAAAGCAGTGGCGGCATCCCGATTCTGAACACCGGACTGTCGCTTGGCGGTGCGAACCTGATCCCGGTCAAGGTGGACGCGACAGTCGAGTACGACATCATGTCCGACTTCGCGGCGTGGCCGAACCCGTTCTCGATGGCGAACTCGCTGATGGGTGCGATGCTGCCCACCTACCTGTTGCGTGGCATCGACACGTCGAACGTGTCCCCACAGCTGTTGGCTCAGATTCAGGCAGCCCTGGGACGCACCCTCGACCTCAACGACCCGCTGGCACTCAACCTCTATCTCACGCTTCCGACGAACAGCCTGCCGTTACTCGAACCGCTTTATCTCGGAGCGGATTTGACCAACCTGATGACGCTTGGCGCGTTCGCGAACATGAACCCGTTGGGCATGTTCGCCAATGCGCTCGCCCCGGCGATGACCAGCCTGGTCAATCTCGGTTACACCGACGTCGTCCGCAACCCGGACGGCACGTACACCAGGACGCTCGACGAGGCAGGCGTGCCAACGCCGTTCATGTCGTTCCCCGACATCAACTGGGGACTGGTACCCGGTGACGTCATCGGTTCGTTGGTCAACGGATTCCAGAAGGAGTTCTTCAGCGGACATCCGACGCCGGGAACACCGAACGCGATCACTGGACTGCTGAAGCTGTTGACCGGAGTCCTCGGCCCACTCGGCGGTCTCGGTGACCTCCTCAATGGCCTGCCCGGCCTCATTACGCAACAGGTTGCGCCCGTCGCCGCCAATGCACTCCCATCGGCCGACGCGAAGACGGTCACGCTCTCGACAACGGCGCCGCAGGCGCCTGCGACCGCGCCGCCTGCGACCCAGGCCGCCGACCAGAGCGCCGCCGAAGAGTCCGAGGAAGAAACGACGGCGGCGAAACCGACCACGACAAAGACTCCGTCCGCCGGTTCAACGACGTCGACTGGGACGGTGAAGCCGGCAGGCCCGTCCGCGTCGCCGAAGCCGAGCAACCCCGTCGGCAGCGTCGTTGGTGGTGTGACGAACACCGTCGGCGGTGTCACCGGTGGGGTGGCCGGCACGGTCGGTGGTGTCACCGGTGGTGTCGCAGGAACCGTCGGCGGTGTCACCGGCGGCCTGACGGGTGCCCTCGGCGGGCTGACGAAGTCGGTGACCGGCGGCTAGTTGAACGCCAACCAGCTGGGCAGTGCGCGTTCGCGAGAGTCGCACAACACCTGACGGGTGTCGCAGTTGCCGTCCGGCACACCGGCTCCGGCCCACATGCCGCCGGTGTCGCGGCGCAGCACGATTGCCGAGGAGCCGCCGCCGTCGAGCAGGATCGCAGAGTCGCTGCCGAGCCCGCGGAACAGATCCTGGATCTGGTCCGGTGTGTAGCTGCCGCCCTGGAAGACGTACATCTCGTCCTTGCTCTTGGAGTACGCCAGTGCGGTGCGGGCCGCGCTGGGGCCGCCGTCGTTGAGCTGTCCGGTGTCGCCGGGTGTCAGCAGCCCGATGCCGCTCACCGCGACGAACCGTGCGCCCTTGTCGACCAGACCTTGGATGGTCGGCGTGGCTGCGTCGTAATCCTGTGGGCCACTGGGCGATACGACATAGGGTGCGCCGCTGACGGGCAGGATCATCGTCGACAGCGCGCTCCAGCTTTCGCCACCGCCCGACAGTCCTTGCTTACCGGCGTAGGCGATGGTGCCCGTCACCGCGGTGTTGGCGCGGCCCTGCCCTCGCGTGTTGTCGACGTAGGCGCCCAGCGGAGAACTGCATCCGGTGGACTTCCACGAACCGCCCTTCTGGCCGCGTACGTCGAAAAAGTTCGCGTTGATCGCGATCGTCGGCTCACCGAGCGCTTGCCAGGCCTGCAGCGGCGTGTACACCTCGGAGGCCTGCCAGAGGCCTTCGCCCGTGCGCGCCCGCGGATCTCGTTCACAGCGGGCTTGATAGCCGGAATGCGAATCGACGAGCAGGCGCGGCGCCAGCCGTTGCGCGGCGGACTTGATGATCATCAGGTGGCCGCCGTTGCTCATCTCGTACCAATTGCCTGCGGCATTGAGCATCGGGGCGGGTGCACCGCCGCCGAAGTTATAGACCAGGTAGGAGCCTCGGGTGTTGGCGATGGCACCCGCCAGCAACTCGCGGCCGTCGGCGGCGCGGGCGAGCGGGGTGGCCGTCGTCGCCAGCGCGGCGCACACCGACAGCGTCGCGGCACACGCCGCGAATCGCCGCAGGATTGCGCGTGAAATCGGCACGGTCGCCCCTTTGCTGAATCAGCGGAAAACAAAACCACATTAATCACAGCCGACACACAGTCAACTTTGATAACAGCTAGGTATCGGTTGGGCCTCGGGTGGATCGCACCCTTAGCTGCGCGGAGTGAAATTCGCTGGAACGGGTAACCGGGCGTTGGTCGAACTTTCAACGCGAGGAGCAGAACATGATCGGCACAATCATCAGCGCGATCGTCGTCGGAGCGATCGTCGGCGCGCTGGCGCGACTGCTCATGCCGGGCAGGCAGAGCATCGGCGTCATCATGACGATCGTCCTGGGCATCATCGGGTCGCTGATCGGCTCATGGGTTACCTATCAGGTCGGCTATTCCAACTCCAACGGCGGGTGGGCGGTCATTCCGTTCCTCGTTGGCGTGGTGGTGGCGATCGTCTTGATCGCGGTCTACCTGGCCATCACCGGGCGGCGGGGCACGGGCACCCCAGCGCGTTAGCGACCGGGCGGCGCCAACCGATAGACGGCGTTCGCGTAGTCGTCGGTGATGTAGGCCGCTCCGTCCAGGCCGGTTACGGCTGCGACGGGGCGGCCCCATCGCGTGCCATCGTCGGACTGGAAACCGCCGACAAGGGTCTGCGCATCACCGAGAGTGCCGTTGTGCCAAGGGAAGAACACCACCTCGGGCGGGTACGGCGGCTGGCGGTTCCATGATCCGTGCACGCCGACCAGCGCGCCCGAGGCGTAGGGCGCAGGCAGCGCGTTGTCGGTGAAGCTCATCCCAAGCGGCGCGGCGTGCGCGCCGAGGCTTTGCTCGACAGGTGGCAAAGCCGCACAGTCCAGCCTGCTGCCGTCGGCGTTGGTCTGCACGTCGCGAATGAACGACAAGTTGGCAGGCCCACCATCGGGATTGCAGTAGGGCCAACCCAATTCGCGTCCTGGTGTCAGCCGTGCCACGGCCTCGGGTGGATGGCCGCTGACGTAATCGGCGGTGGCGTCTCCGGTTTGCGGGTCGGCAACGTTGTCGCGGTTGTTGACCGCCGTCCACACCGAACCGTCCGGCCCGACCGCCAGGCCCGTCCCGTTGCGGACACCGGTCGAAAACGCTTGAGCGGGCCCGCCGCCGGGCGGAATTCGCATGATGGCGGCGCGCGGCGGGTTCGCAGTGCGGTCGTCGGCGGTGACGTTGCCGGTCGAGCCGATGGAGAAATACACCGCGCCGTCGGGTCCGACCGCGACGCTCTTCAGCGCATGCGCGTACGCGCCGCCCAGCTCGGGGCTCTTGGCATCCGGTAGGCCGTCGGCGATGGTGCGGCGGTTGCTGGTTGTGCCGCCGACATACCCGTAGGTGTCGATCTGATCGCTCTCGGCGACGTACAGCGTGTCACCTGAGAATGCCAGGCCGTGAGGCTGATCGAGCCCGTCGAGCAGCACGGAGTCGCGGCCGGATTGAAGCCTGACCACCTGGCCACGGCTCGGCACCGACACCAGCAGGCTGCCGTCCGGCGCGAACGCGGCCATCCGGGCGTTGGGGACGCGCGCCCATACCGACAGCGTCCAGCCGGCGGGTACCAGTGCCTGGCGCGGTTGGTCGAACGGGGCTTGCGCCAGGTCCGGCGCGACCTGCACGGTGACGGAAACCAGGTCCGCCGCAGTGGGTGTCGCGGAGATCGTCGGGCTGCCCTGCGGGGCAGGCTCGGATGCACACGCCGCGATCAGCACCAGCCCGACCAGCGTGGCGCCAATTCGCTTACGCCGCAGCCAAACCCGCATGCATCTCCCAGACCATAATCTCTGCGGGCTCGGAGGCGGTGACGCGCTGGCCGCCCGATCCGGTGAACCGCACCGCGTCGCCCTCGTGCAGCGGCCCGGCGCCCTCGAGGGTCACCTCGCCGCGGGGAACGAACAGGTGCAGATAGGGCGCCTCGGGCAGCTCGACGGACTGGCCCGCCTGCAGACGCGCGCCGTGTAGCGCGGCGTAGCGGTTGCGGATGGTGATCGCGGCGTCGTCGCTGTGTTCGGGCATACCCGACGCGATGGTCACCAGCCCGCCGCGCAGCAACTCGTCGTCGATCTCGAGCTGTTGGTAGCCCGGCGTGATACCGGACTCGTCGGGCACCACCCACATCTGCACGAAATGCACTGGCTCGTCATGGGTTTGGGATCCGGTCAGCGTCCACGAGTCGTTCTTCTCCGAGTGCAGGATGCCGCGGCCTGCCGACATGCGCTGGGCCAGGCCGGGATAGATCACGCCGGAGTGTCCGGTCGAGTCCTGGTGCACCAGCGAGCCGCGCAGCACCCACGTCACGATCTCCATGTCGCGGTGGGGATGGGTATCAAAACCTGTGCCGGGCTTGACGATGTCGTCGTTGTTGACGAGCAGCAGTCCGTGGTGGGTGTTGTCGGGAGCGTAATGACTGCCGAACGAGAAGGAATGCTTGGAGTCCAGCCAGTCGATCTTGGTCGTCAGGCGATCGTCGGCGCGCCTGATGTCGACAG
>Ga0070671_100004752_pt1 | contig 10790 bp, 11 predicted proteins | sample KBSS73metaG_FD_65341 | JGI IMG/M metagenome (GOLD analysis project Ga0070671, IMG submission 65341) | Switchgrass rhizosphere microbial communities from Kellogg Biological Station, Michigan, USA - KBS S7-3 metaG | ecosystem: Host-associated > Plants > Roots > Rhizosphere > Soil ... | reverse complement strand
CGAAGCTGCTCGGCGTTACGCTTCCGGGAGCCGAACGGCTCAGGAGTCTTCCGCGGATCCCGCTTCCGGCGATACTCGTCGAGGCTCACCTGTGGATTGTCGCCCGGAGCGCAACACGTTCTTTACCAAGATGCTGCAACACGCGCTTTTTCCCTGCTCAGACGCTATTACCAGGTCGGGGATAAGCCTGTGGAATCTGTGGAAAGGTCAGACGGACGCCAAAACGCCCATGACGCGGTACTTCGCGCGCCGCTCACGGCGTCGGTCGCTCGGATCCATCGAGTCGATTTCGTCGAATGCAGCCAGAATGCCCTGCTCGAGGAGCTGGGCGGCCGCATCGGCATCGGCGTGCGCGCCGCCCTCGGGCTCCGCGACGATGCCGTCGATCACGCCGAGCTCGAGGCAGTGGACGGCGTCGGGTTTGAAGGCCGCTGCGGCCTTCCGCGCCTCGCCGGCGTCACGCCAGAGGATCGCCGCACACCCCTCCGGTGAGATGACCGAGTAGATCGCGTTCTCCTGCATCAGGACGCGGTCGGCGACGGCGATCGCGACGGCGCCGCCCGATCCCCCCTCGCCGATGACGCACGCGACGGTCGGGACGCGCAAACGGACCATCGCCGCCTGCGAACGCGCGATCGCGCCGCCCTGGCCGTGCTGCTCGGCGGCCACACCGGGGTAGGCGCCCGGCGTGTCGACGAGTGTGACGAGCGGGAAGCCGTGGCGCTCGGCCAGCGCCATCGCCCGCATCGCCTTGCGGTAGCCCTCGGGATACGCCATCCCGAAGTTCCGCTTCGTGCGCTCCTTGAGGTCGCGGCCCTTCTGGTGCCCGACGAGAACGACCGTACGGCCGCCGAGCTTGCCAAGCCCGGTGACAAGCGCCAAGTCGTCCGCGCGGCCGCGATCGCCGTGGAGCTCGAAGAAGTCCTCGAAGATCCGCTCGACGTAGTCGAGCGTGTACGGCCGGTCGGCGTGGCGCGCAAGCTCGACCGACTGCCAGATCTCCTCGGCGCTGGGATCCGCCTGGAGATGGTCGAGCTGGTCCTGCAGGCGCGCAAGCTCGCCGCTGAGCTTCGTGCCGCGCAGGAGCTTCATGGCGCCGAGCTTACTGAGCCGCTCGCGCAGCCGCAGTTCGTCCTCGTTCGCCATCTAGCGCGCGAAGAGACGGAGGAGGCGACCGAGCGTCGGGCGCAGCTCCCCGCGCGGGACGATCCCGTCGAGGTGGCCGTAGCGGTAGTTCGACTCGGCCAGCCCGAAGTCGTCCGGCAGCTTCTCCCTGGTCGTCTGCGCGACGACGCGCGGGCCGGCGAACGACATGAGAGCGCCGGGCTCAGCGACAACGACGTCGCCGAGGCTCGCGAAGCTCGCGAGCACCCCGCCGGTGGTCGGATGCGTCAACACCGAGATCATCGCGCCACCCGACTCGTGGAGCTCGTCGATGGCGCAGATCGTCTTCGGGAGCTGCATGAGCGCGAGGATGCCCTCCTGCATCCGGGCACCGCCGGATGCGGAGACGGAGACGAGCGGCGTGCCCGCAGTCGACGCGCGCTCACACGCGCGCACGAACTTCTCCCCGACGACGCTGCCCATCGACCCGCCCATGAACGCGAAGTCCATGACCGCGAGCTGGCAGTCGCCCTCCTCGATCTGGGCCGAGCCGCAGACGATCGCGTCGCCGAGACCGGTGTCGATCTCGGCCTCGGCGAGCCGCTCCGTGTAGGGGCGTAGGTCGAAGAACGCCAGTGGATCGGCCGAGCGCAGCTCGATGTCCTCCTCGCTGAACGAGCCCGCGTCGGCGAGCTGGTCGATGCGGTCGCGGGCGCGCACGCGGAAGTGGTGGCCGCACTGAGGGCAGACCCGCAGCGTCTGCTCGAGCTCGTCGTCGCGGTAGTGCGAGCCGCATCCGGGGCAGGTGTTGGGATGCGCCTGGCCCGGCGTCGGCTCCTCCGCGCGCTTGCTCTCGACCTCGACGTCGACGCGACCTTGCCCGGAAGACATGGCTGGAGTCTAGAAGCCGGCCGCCGCGAGCATCCGCGTGGCCAGTGCCGCGTTGCGCTCGGTGGCGAGAAGTCCGGTCACTCCCATGCCGGCGATGGTCGTTGTGGCGGCGAGATCGCGTAGCAGCGTCTCGAGCTCGTCCGCCGACGGCCCGTCGGGCTCGGGCATGAGGACGTCCACCTCGGCCGGGTCGAGCACGTCGAGGTCGAGGGCGACGTAGGTGTTGTCGACCCCTTCGAGCGCTCGCTCGAGCGAGTCGTCGAGACCGACGGACGCCATGTACTTCTTCTCCGGCGGGTCGAGGTTCCGGGCGCCGACGAGTGCCGCGTCACCGGGCGCGACGACGCCGTCGTCGAGGAGCATCCGGAAGGGCATCCCCCAGAGGTTCCCGGAGGGCGACGACTCCGCTGTGTTCAGATCGCCGTGGGAGTCGATCCACACGACCGCGAGCCGATCCACGCGCCGGGCGACACCTGTCGCGGCACCGACGTGAGCGCAGCAGCATCCTCCCAGCACGACGGGCCGGAGCGCCAGCGCGTCGGCGATCGCCTTCGTCTGCGCCTCGAGCGAGGAGCGCTCCACGACCGCCACCTCCGGGTACGGCAGTTCGATCCCGGCGCCCTCGACCATCCTCTCGCCACCTGAGCCCCACGCGGCAGGGACGCGGACGAGGCCGGCAGGGAAACTCGAACCACAGCTGTGGCACTCGTAGCCGTCGCCGACCGCCACTGCCGTGAAGGTCCGGCAGTTCGGGCACCGCGCACGCAGTGAGCTCACGAGCCCGCGCTCACTCCGGCGGAACGAGCGAGTCGAGCGCGTCCGCGAGGTCGGCGACGCCTGTCAGCGTCCGCGTGGGACGCGGGTCGTCGGGCTCGCCGAGACGGTTGATCCAGATCGTCGGCAGGCCCATCGCCGACGCCGGCTGGATGTCGTGGAAGAGGCTCTGGGCTACGTGGACGTGGCGGGCGGGGTCTGCGTGCGACTTCTCGCGGAACACCTCCCAGTGCTTCGGTGCAGGCTTGTACGAGCCGATCTCGCCTGCAACCACGATGAGCTTGAACGCGATGCCGATGGACACCATCGACGAGTCGATGAGGTCGCGATCGGTGTTCGAGAGGATGCAGAGGTTCCAGCCCCGGTCCCTCGCCTCCTCGAGGCCGGGCCTCACGTCGTCGAAGACCGGCCAGGACGGAAGCGACCGTGCGAGCGCGCTCGTCTCGCCCTCCGGGAGCGTGAGCCCCTCGTCCTCCGCAAGCCGTTCCAGCGCGATCGTGAGCACCTCCCGATACGAGATCCCGGGGTTCGAGGTCTGGATCTCCGGCTCGAGCTCGTGGTATCGCGCGACGAGCTCGTCCGGGCGTTCGACGCCGAAGAGCCGCTCGAGCTCCGTACGGATCCCGCCGTTCCAGTCGACGAGCGTGCCGTAGCAGTCGAACGTCGCCCACCGATCCATACGGCAAGCCTAGTCTCCGCGCCATGGTCGAGATCAGGGCGATGCGCCCGGAGGACTGGCCCGCAGTCGCGGCGATCTACGGCGAGGGGATCGCCACCCGCGGCGCGACCTTCGAGACGGAGGCTCCGAGCTACGAGTCGTTCGACGCCGGCCATCATGCCGAGCACCGGTTCGTCGCGGTCGAGGACGGTCGTGTCGTGGGCTGGGTCGCGCTCGCTCCTACGTCGGCGAGGACGTGCTACGCCGGCGTCGCGGAGAGCTCGGTCTACATCGCGGAGAGCGCGCGAGGTCGCGGGGTCGGTCGAGCGCTGATGGAAGCCACCCTCGCGAGCGCGGAGAGCGCAGGGATCTGGACGATCCACGCGGGCATGTTCCCGGAGAACACCGCAAGCGTTGCGCTCCACGAAAGCCTCGGGTTCCGCGTCGTCGGACGCTTCGAGCGGATCGCACAGCTCGACGGCGTCTGGCGCGACACCGTCATCCTCGAGCTGCGGCTGAAGAGCTAGGCCGCGTCGTCCCAGCGGCGGAACACGACGCATGCGTTGTGGCCGCCGAAGCCGAACGAGTTGTTGACCGCGACCTCGATGTCCCGTCGCCGCGCCTCGTTCGGGATGTAGTCGAGGTCGCACTCGGGGTCGGGGTCCTCGTAGTTGATCGTCGGGGGCAGAACGCCGTCCCTCAGGGCGAACGTGCAGAAGATCGCCTCGATGGCCCCTGCGGCGCCGAGACAGTGTCCGGTCGCGCCCTTCGTCGAGGAGACCGGTGTCCCGTAGGCCTTCTCCTCACCGAGCGCGAGCTTCAGCACGCGCGTCTCGGCCGCGTCGCCGGATGGCGTCGACGTCCCGTGCGCATTCACGTAGCCGACCTCGTCGGGCTGGATCCCGGCGTCGGTGAACGCCATTCGCATGGCGCGGGCAGGGTTCGCGCCTGTGGGATCCGGATCGGAGACGTGGCTCGCATCCGACGAGACGCCGTACCCGAGCACTTCCGCGTAGATCTTCGCGCCGCGCGCGCGAGCGTGTTCCAGCTCCTCGAGCACCAGCATCCCCGACGCCTCGCCCATGACGAAGCCGTCCCGCCCCGAGTCGAACGGCCGGGAGGCGGCCTTGGGCTCGTCGTTCCGGCGCGACAGGGCGCGCATCGCGGTGAAGCCGGCAACCCCGACCCGTGTGATGGGGGCCTCCGTCCCGCCGCAGAACATCACGTCCGCACGGCCGAGACGGATCGCGTCGAGGCCGTCGCCGATCGCCATGTTCGACGCGGCACAGGCAGTGCACTCGGCCGCGAGGGGACCCTGTGCGCCGAGTTCCATCGAGACCCATGCCGCCGCCATGTTGGGGATGATCTGGACGATCGCGAACGGGCTGGTTCGATCGGGGCCGCGCTCGAGCAGTCCCTGGAAGCAGTTCTCGAACGCGTAGAGCCCGCCGATGCCGGTGGCGACGGCCGCCCCGACACGTTCCGGTGCGTCGGCGATCGCGATCCCGCTGTCGGCCTCGGCCATGCGGGCTGCGGACAGCGCGAGCTGGGAGAAGCGATCCATGCGACGGGCCTGCTTGCGGTCGATCCAGTTCGTCGGCTCGAACTCCTTCAGCTCGCATGCGAAGTGAACGTCGTAGTCGGACGTGTCGAAGTGCGTGATCTCCGCAGCGCCCGACTCGCCCGCGACGAGGCTCTGCCACGTCGAGTCGGGGTCGTTGCCGAGCGGCGTGACCATTCCGACGCCGGTGATCACGACACGGCGGCGGCCGTTGGCGGATCCGTCCACCACTACATCCCCAGCCCGCCGTCCACGAGCAACACCGCGCCCGTTATGAACGACGACTCGTCGGAGCAGAGAAACCGCACGGCGCGCGCGACGTCCTCGGGGTCGCCGAGGCGCCCGAGCGGCGTGTTCGTGAGCATCAACTCCGTCGCGTCCTCGGGAAGGACGTCCGTGAGCTGCGTCTTCACATACCCGGGAACGACGACGTTCGCGCGTACGTTCCGGCTTCCGAGTTCTCGCGCGAGCGACTTGGTGAAGCCGATGATTCCGGCTTTCGACGCCGCGTAGTTCGTCTGGCCCCAGTTACCGTGGATCCCGACGATGGACGAGATGTTCACTACCGTGCCCGCGCGCCTCTTCATCATGCCGCGAGCCGCTGCCCGGCAGGTGTAAAAACACGACGCGAGGTTCGTGTCGATCACGGTGCTCCAGTCCTCGTCGGACATGCGCACGAGCAGACCGTCGCGTGTGACCCCGGCGTTGTTCACGAGGATGTCGACGTCACCCGCCTCCTCGACGAGCGCGGCCGCCGACGCGGGATCCGACACGTCGGCCTGGACCGCCTTGCCTCCGATCTCGCTGGCGAGTGCGTCGGCCTCCTCCGCGCCCGTGCGGTACGAGAGCACGACCTTCGCACCGGCGCTCGCGAGTTCCGCGGCGATCGCCCTGCCGATGCCCCTGGAAGCACCCGTAACGAGCGCCGTCTTCCCTTCGAGCGCGCAGAACCCCTGGGTCACCGCGCGAGTGCGTCCTGCGCGCGTTCCAGGCTCTCAAGCGAGTTGACGGACATCGTCTTGACGCCTCGGTCGATGCGCTTGACGAGGCCCGAGAGGACGTTTCCCGGCCCGACCTCGACGAACGTCGTCGCACCGGAGCGGATGAGCTCGGTCGCGGCCTGCGTGAAGCGGACGGGGCCGGTGAGCTGGTCGACAAGAAGCGAGGCGACTTTCTGCGCCGGCTCGATCTTCGCCGTGACGGTCGACATGAACGGCGAGAGTGGCTCGCTGAACTTCACGCGTTCGAGGGCGGGGCGGAGCCGGTCCGCCGCCTTGGCGACGAGCGGGCTGTGGAACGCACCCGAGACCTTGAGCATCACGGCTCGTCGAGCGCCGAGGCTCGCGGCCTCGGCGCAACACTCCTCCACCGCGTCATGCTCACCCGAGACCACGATCTGGCCGGGACAGTTGTAGTTCGCGGGCCATACGCCGACGATGCGGCGGCAGAGCTTCTCGACCTCCTCGTCGGCGAGGCCGAGGATCGCGGCCATCGCGCCCGGACGCTGGCGGGCCGCTTCCGCCATGGCAAGCCCGCGCTCGCGGACGAGGCCGATCGCGGTGCCCGTCTCCAGCGTGCCTGCCGCTGCAAGAGCCGCGAACTCACCGACCGAGTGCCCGACGACAACGTCCGCCTCGAGCCCGCGCTCCCGCATCGCCGCGAGGATGGCGAGGCTCGTGGCGACGAGCGCCGGCTGCTGCACCTCCGTGTCGACGAGTTGCTCGAGAGGCGTCGAGAAGCACAGCTTCTCGAGGTCGAGCCCGGTCGCCTCCGACCCGATCCTGTAGACGTCGCGAGCAGCGGGGAATGCCTCCGCGATCTCACGCCCCATGCCTTCCTCGAGCGACCCCTGGCCGGGGAAGCAGAACGCGATCTTGCTCATCAGGCCCTCCCGTTCGTCCATTCGACGAGCGCGGAGCCCCATGTCAGGCCCGCGCCCATTCCCGTCAGCAGCACCAGCGTCCCGTCCTGCAGCCGCCCGTCGGCGCGCGCGTCCGCGAGCGCGAGCGGGATGGAGCCGGACGAGGTGTTTCCGTATCAGTCGACGTTCACGATGGTCTTCTCCGCGGGGATCCCGAGCTTAGCCGCCGCATAGTCGATGATCCGCTTGTTCGCCTGGTGCGGGACGTAGACGTCGATGTCGTCCACCGTCTTCCCGCACTCGGCGAGGATCTCGTTTGCCGACGAGACCATTACCCGCGTCGCGAACTTGAAGACCTCGCGGCCGTTCATCTTCACGAACGAGTCCGGGTCCTCGAAGTGGCGCGAGCCCGAGCCGGGATACCACAAGTACTCGCCGCCGCCCCCGTCGGCGCCGAGCTCGAACCCGATGAAGCCGCCGCGATCGACCGGCTCCATGACGACCGCGCCTGCGCCGTCGCCGAAGAGCACGAGCGTCGACCGGTCCTCCCAGTCGAGGATCTTCGAGAGCACGTCTCCGCCGACGACGAGAGCTCGGCGCGAGAGACCGGACGCGAGCATCCCGTACGCCTGCGCAATCGCGTAGACGAATCCCGTGCAGCCCGCGAGCAAGTCGTACGCCGCGGCTCGAGGCATCCCGAGCGTGTCGGCGAGCAGCGCCGACGAGGTCGGGAACATCATGTCCGGCGTCACCGTCGCGCAGACGAGGAGGTCGATGTCCTCCGCCGCAACTCCGGCGTCGTCGAGCGCGGCGCGTGCGGCGGGAAGCGCGATGTCGGTGAGTGCCTCCTCGGCCGACGCGATCCGCCTCTCCCGAATCCCCGTCCGCTCGCGGATCCACTCGTCGGAGGTCTCGACGAGCTCGGCGAGCTCGGCGTTGGTCACGATCTTTGCAGGCACGTGGACGCCGAGCCCCGTGATGCCAATGCGCACGCCCTGCGCGGTGCCGAGCATCAGCGTTCTACCGCGAACGTGAGCGTTCCCCGCGCGGCGAGCGCGTCGCCCACGTGCGCGGTCGCCTTTCCACGCCCGATGGGCCCTCGAATCGTGTCGATCTCGCAGGCGAGCGTGAGCACGTCACCCGGCTCGACGATGCGCTTGAACCGACAGTCGTCGATGCCGGCGAAGAACGCGATCTTCCCGCGGTTCTCTTCCTCCACGAGAACGGCGATCGCGCCGGTCTGGGCCATTGCCTCGACGATGAGGACGCCTGGCATCACCGGCCGCTCCGGAAAGTGTCCGCGAAACCACCAGTCATCCGCGTTCACGCTCCTTCGCGCGACCACGCGCGACCCCGGCTCGAGCTCGGTCACCTCGTCGATGAGGAGGAAAGGGTCGCGGTGGGGAAGGATCGACTCGATGACCTCCTTCCCGAAGGGGACGGCCGGCGGCTGCACGCGCCGAGTCTACTGGCCGGATCCGGAGCTACCCCTGCCGGACGCGGACCGTCGGCACGCTCGCGTTCCCGGCCGCATCCCAGGCCACGACACGCACACGCGTCGCCGGACCGTTCCAGGGAATGCGCACCTGTCCCGCCTTCATGACCTCGCGGCGCAGTGACCGGCCGTCGATCACGAAGGTCAGCACGGCAGGCTCGCTCACGTCGACCGTGAGCTTCTTTCCCGGAACGATCAACACGCGCGGAGCGGTCGTGTCGGAGACGAATGGAACCGCGAACGAGACGATGCCGAGCTCGTTCGTCGCCTCGACGACGGCAGAGTACTCACCGTCGCGCAGCGCTCCGCTCGAGCGTGAGCCGTCCCAGGTGAACCGGTGCGTACCCGCCTCGAACATCCCCGTCAGGGGGCTCGCGACCCACTTGCCGTCCCGCTCGACACGGACGACCACGTCCGCCGACATCGCCAGCGTGAACGTCAGCGTGAGCCGATCCTTCCGGCCGTCCGCGTTGGGCGAGAACGTCGCCGGCGAGACGGTCACGAGCCCGAGCCCGCGGTTCACGTGAAGTGGAACGATCTGCTGAACGGAGGCGCCTGCAGCCGTCCGCGCCGTGATGACGACGTTGTACTCGCCGTCCGCGAGCGCGGCACCGTCGATCGTGAGGGTGTGCTCACCGGCCTGTGTCCAGACACGATCGACAACGGTCGTCACAACGCCTCCGAGTAGATCCGTCAGCTCGACCGTCACGTTCGCGGACGACGAGATGCTGTACGTGAGTGTCGCGGCATCTGCCTGGCCGTCACTGTTGGGAGTGATGGCGTCGGGAGTGGCCGCAGCGCTCTCGATCGCGAGTGCCGCGGTACCGCCGCCCGCGCGCAGGATGCCTGTCGCGGGTCTCGCAGATCCGGCACTGATGGTCCACCGATACGAGCCGACCGGCGCACCGCCCGAGTCCCACGTCGAGTCCACAGCCGTACCCGACCCGCTTCCGTGAGCCACCGCGACGCCCGCGGCGGTCGCGATCGTCACGTCCCACGGATGCGATTGCGACAGGCGGGCGCGAATCCGGATCGACGATCCTGTGATCCCCGCTTTCGGCTCGAAGATCTTCAGGCCGCCGATTTCACGTGCGGACGACGCGATCGCGCCGAGTCGCGCGTAGAGCATGTTCCCTGGGCACTCGGTCGAGCCCGTGTCGCGATGACCGGAGACAGCTCGCAGCTGAACCGGCAACTCGGCTGCGTACTTCTCGCTTCCTCCCGACGTGAACGTGAGGGTCGAGGTCGGATCCACGTGCGCGAGATCGAGCCGCCACGCGATGAGCCGCGCGATGGCGTCTTGCGCCGCGGCCGAAGGCTTCGTGGTGCCGTACGTGCCGAGGAGGGCGATCCCGACGGAGCCGGTGTTGAAGCCGAGCGCATGCGCTCCCACGACGTTGCGGTCGATGCCCCCGAAGCGGCCCTCGTAGATCGTCCCGAAGCGATCGACGAGGAAGTTGTAACCGATGTCGTTCCAACCGTTCGACTTGACGTGGAAGAGCTGGATCCCGCGGACGATCGCGGCTGCCTCCGCCCTCGAGTAGTCGTTCCCTCCGGCCGTATGGTGGACGATTGCGAGCTTGATCTCGGACGCGTACGTCGGCGCGCCGCGGCGAATCGCCTCGTTCGCACCCCATTCCGCACGTGGGACGATCGGAGGAGCGCCTGGAGCCGCGAGCACTCGGAGATGCACTTGCCGCTCGGGACTCCACACCAGCTGTGCCCGAACCCGCGAGACATCGCCGAACGATCGGGCCTCGATCCGATCGGAGATGCCCGCCCACCACGGGTTGCCTAGACGCCATCCGTTCCGGCGCTGCTCGTGGGAATCCAGGTCCGGGCCGTCCTCGTCCTCGAGAGCGCCCGAGTGCCACGCGCTCCACCGGCCGCCAGCGGAGCGCGTCCGGAACTCGACCCGCCCACCGCCGCGCCAGGAGACGCCTGCGAGTGTGAACCGCTCCACCGGAGCGCTCGTCACGAACCGCCCGTGAGGGGCGGGTCGAAGATCGACCGCGAACGCCTCGGCAGTCGGGGCGGAGCTCGAGGGGCTCGGCGTGACGAGCAGTGCGGCGAAGAGCGGGAAGGTGAAGAGAAATGCGCGGCGCACAGGATTCCAGGGTGGTCCCTTGGTCCTTCGCGGGCAAGACCGGCGAACCTCCGCTGATAGAATCCTTACACCGGTGCCAGGCCCCTATTTGCGGGGAATTCTTACCCTCTCGCTCGCTCTCGGAGCGCTCGTAGCCGCGCCGGGCGTGCTCGCACAAGCCGATTCGCCACGCGTCCTCGCCGTCCATCTCGACAACGACATCAACCCGGTCACCCAGGAGTACGTCGAGAACTCCGTCGACCGCGCCGAGGACGACGGTTACGACGCCATGGTGCTCGTCCTGGACACGCCGGGTGGGCTCGGCTCCTCGATGCGGGGCATCGTCAAGCGGTTCCTCGC
>Ga0070671_100004750_pt1 | contig 10792 bp, 11 predicted proteins | sample KBSS73metaG_FD_65341 | JGI IMG/M metagenome (GOLD analysis project Ga0070671, IMG submission 65341) | Switchgrass rhizosphere microbial communities from Kellogg Biological Station, Michigan, USA - KBS S7-3 metaG | ecosystem: Host-associated > Plants > Roots > Rhizosphere > Soil ... | reverse complement strand
GTGCACACGCGCTCCTTTGCCTCCGCTCTGCGCGGGGCACTGCGTGAAGATCCGGATGTCTTGCTCGTGGGAGAAATGCGCGACTTGGAAACGATTGAACTGGCTTTAACGGCGGCTGCGACCGGTCACCTTGTCTTCGGCACCCTGCATACTTCGAGCGCACCCAAGGCAGTCGATCGCGTGATCGATGTTTTCCCGACCGATCAGCAGAACCAGATTCGCACCACCCTGGCGGAATCGCTCAAAGGCGTGGTCGCGCAGAATCTTTTCAAACGAGTCGACAAGCCGGGCCGGGTCGCCGCGCTCGAGATCCTGGTGGTCGATACCGCAATCGCGAATCTGGTGCGCGAAGCGAAAACGCACCAGATCCCGGGAATGATTCAAGTGGGCAAGAAGAAAGGCAATCAGCCGCTCGACGACGCCATCATGGAGCACTTGCGGCAAATGCGCATTTCGCCGGAGGAAGCCTATGACAAGGCGATCGACAAAAAGAAGTTTCGCGCTTTCCTCAAGACACCGCCGGCGGACGACTTCGAAGAATAGCGGTTTCCTGCCATGAGAGCACCCGATCTCGATCGCATTCTGACCGCAATGCTGAAGACTTACGACGGCATCTCGGATCTGATCTTTTCCGTCGGGCATCCCTTACAGGTCGAAGATTACGGCGAACTCAAGCCGGTCTTCGTCGATCCGCCGATCGACCGCCTTACGCCCTACCATACGGAGCAGTTGGCGCTCGCCCTTCTTCAGGGCAATCGCCGCCTGATGCGCACCTATCTTGTCGAAGGCTCCTGCGATTGCAGCTATGCACTCAACGAGGAGGCCCGCTTTCGGGTAAATGTTTTTCGCCAGCAAGGCCACTTCGCCATCGTCATGCGGAAGTTGCAGGCCGTCATTCCCACACTGCAGTCCCTCGGATTACCGCCGATCTTATCCGAGATCGCAAGGGAGAAGACCGGGCTTGTTCTTTTGACCGGCGCCACGGGCAGCGGCAAGACCACCACCTTGGCCGCGCTCTTGCACGAAATCAATCAAACCCAGGCAGTACACGTCATCACGCTGGAGGATCCGATCGAGTTCGTTCATGCGAGCGGGATTGCGACCTTTAACCAGCGCGAGCTCGGGCACGACTTTGAGAATTATCCGAGCGGCTTGCGCGCTGCCCTGCGCCAGGCACCCAAGGTCATTCTGGTCGGTGAAATGCGCGATCGCGCGACGGTTGAAGTGGCCTTGATGGCGGCTGAGACCGGTCATCTTGTTCTGAGCACGCTGCATACGGTTGACGCCGGCCAGTCCATCAACCGCATCCTTGGTCTCTTTTCCTTAGGCGAAGAACAGCAGCTGCGCATCCGCCTCGCCGACAGCCTGCGCTACGTGGTCAGCCAGCGGCTGGCTCCCAAAGTCGGCGGCGGCCGCCAGCTCTTGACCGAGATCATGGGGCACAACCTGCGCACCCGGGAAACAGTCGCCCTGGGCGAAGGCGAGAACCGCAGCTTCTACGAAATCATCGAAGCGAGTTCGCCCTTCGGCTGGATTACTTTCGACCAATCGATCCTCAATGCCTACGAAGCGGGCACCATCAGTGAAGAGACTGCGAGCGTCTACGCTTCCAAGAAAGGCAAAGTCGTGCGCGGGATCGATCTCCTCCAGAAAACGCGCGGGATCGAAAATGAAACCGACACCGGCCTGCGCCTCGATCGGCCCGTCAATGCTTTTCGCTAGGCAGAAATCATGAACAGCGAACCGGACAGCAGCATTTTTGACCTCGGCGATAAGACCGCTCTCGTCTGCGTCGATCATCCGCAATATCAAAAGCTAATCGTGCCGCAGTTGATCGACCTCAACTACAAGGTGCACCTCGGCCTTTTCGCAGAGGACGTTTTGCTCAAGCTCTCGACCTATAGCTACAACGTGGTCGTCATCTACGAAAATTTTAAAGGCGCCAGCCTCGAGGATAATCCCATTCTGCGCGAGATGGTGCGGCGGCCGGGCCCGCTCCGGCGGGAGCATTTCGTCGTTCTCCTCAGTCAGCGTTTTGCGACCAACGACGCCATGACGGCGTTCGTGAAAAGCGTCGACCAGATCGTCAACATCAGCGACATCGCCAATTTCAAGCCGGTGGTACGGCGCGGCGTGGCGCAGCATCACGACCTTTATCTGCCCTTCCAGGAGACCCTGAAGGCCGCCCAGGCGAGGTAGGACGCGAGCGTTTTCGCCCGTTCGCCATCAATCGCGCGATTTTCCACAAACGTTAAGTTGCAGGCGCGTGACGGCGCGTGGTAATTTCGGCTTCGCAAACATGAAGCTCGTTCACTGGGTTCGTTTCACTTGGGATTTGGAACAGCTTCCAACGCTGAAATCGGACCTCCCGGAGCATTACCATTTTGCTATTGCAACGGCGGTTGACGAGAGGGAATTACGCGCCGTCGTCGCGCGCTCCATTGCGCACGATACGTCCTGGGGCGACGCGATCCACGACGTCAACGCAATGATTGAAGGTTGGCTCGAGCGCGCTTTTGCCCCGGTAGGGAGCGGCACATTTCTGACCCTGCGCCATGGTCTGCGCATCATTGCCGCTTCGGTGTTGCTGCCGGACCCGACTGCGGAAGACCATCTCACGCCGGGTCCCTGCGTCCTGATGGAGTATCGCAATCGCGGTTTCGGCTCGGCTTTGCTGGAGGAATCGCTTCGCCAATTGCGGGCTGCTGGCCTAACGAGGGCTTCGGGATTGACCAAAAGTAATGCGCCGGTCGCGAAATTCCTCTACCCGAAGTTTAACGGGACGTTCGCGCCCGGCGATACTCCGCTGGTCGCGGCCTGATTGCCGGGCGCGTGTTCCTTTTTATCGGAGCGCGCAGATTTCAGATGAGAGGTCCTTCTTCGTCCTGTGACGGCTCGGCACGACAGGATCCGGTTGCGCTTCAGCGAATGATTCCGCGTTCGCTCGCCGCGATGAATTGCAAAATGGCTTGCACGTCTTCGCTCGCTCCGAGCTGCTCGCGGACCGCCTCGAGCGCCTGACCGGTGTTCATTCTTCCCCGGTAAATCAAGCGAAACGCTTCCTTGATTGGTTTGATCTTTTCTGGCGCGTAGCCCTGGCGTTCCAGGCCAACCTGATTAATCCCGCGCACCTCCGCCGGGTTGCCGTCAGCGATCATGAAGGGCGGAACGTCCTGAACGATTTTCGAACAGCCGCCGGTGATGGCAAAACGCCCGATCCGGCAAAACTGATGCACGGCGGTGAGGCCTCCGATAACCGCAAAATCACCAACCTGCACATGCCCGGCGAGCGTGCCGTTGTTGGAAAAAATCACCGCGTCACCGACCGTGCAATCGTGCCCAATGTGCGAGTAGGCGAGAAAATTTCCGCCGCTCCCGACGCGGGTTTTCCCGGCGGCCGAAGTGCTCCGGTTGATCGTAACGAATTCTCGGAAGCAGTTGTCGTCGCCGATTTCGAGATAGGTCGGTTCGCCGCGATATTTCAAATCCTGGGTTTGCTGGCCGATCGAGCAATAGGCGTAGAACTTGTTGCCTCGCCCGGCCGTGAGCGGGCCGGACAGCGTGACGTGATGTTGCAGCCAGCAGTTTTCGCCTAACGACACTCCGGCCGCGATGATGCTATAAGGCCCGACTACGGTCCCGGGACCAAGCTGGGCCGCCGGATCCACGATCGCGGTCGGATGGATGGTGACGGCGGACATCGGCTAGGAAAAATCCGAAATTCTTGAGGTTTCGGTCATTGTTTCGAATTTCGATATTCGGATTTTCCCCTTACTTATCGAGAAAGGTGAACATCAATTCGCCTTCGGAAACGACCGCGTCATTCACCACGCACTTGCACATCGCCTTGGCGAGACGGTTGCCGCGCGACTTGGTCAGTTCCGCGTGAATGAAAAGGGTGTCGCCGGGGAAAACCGGTTTGCGGAATTTCACTCCGTCGGCGCTCATGAAGTAACCGACCCGGCTGGCGCTTTTGCTGATCCGCATCATGAGCACGCTCGCCACCTGCGCCATGGCCTCAACCTGCAGCACTCCCGGCATCACCGGATGGCCCGGGAAATGACCCTGGAAAAACGGCTCATTGATCGTGACCGACTTGATCCCCAGGCACTTTGTTTCGCCTTCGAAAGAGAGAATGCGATCAACCATCAGAAACGGATAGCGATGCGGCAGGATGCTCATAACCGCATTAATATCGAGGCCGCCTTCGCCCGGGGGGAAATTGCGTTGCGGCAGCGTCGCCTCTGTCGCCGTCTGCAGCTTGGCGAGGGCGCGGGCGAGGTCGGTGTTGGCGCCATGGCCCGGTTTTACCGCCACGACGTGCCCGCGAATGGCGCGGCCGAGGAGGGCGAGGTCGCCGATGATATCGAGGATCTTGTGCCGGACGAACTCATCCGGAAAACGCAGCGGCTCCTTGCTCAGAACGGATTCTCCCCTAACGACGATCGCATTTTCGAGGCTGCCGCCTTTGATGAGGTTTTTCTCCATCAACGCCTCGACATCTTCGTAGTAAACGAAGGTGCGGGCGGGCGCGATCTCCCGCTCGTAAATCGCGGGCGTGATCGCGGTCGACATGAATTGAGTGAAGCGGTTTTCCGGACCGGCCTGGGTGCAGGAGATGCGGAATTCGTCGTCCGGCAAGAGCACGAGGAGCGAGCCGCTCTTGGTCTCGACCGAGATCGGCTCCCGCACGTGGAAGAGCAGTCGCGGCGCTTCCTGCGGCACGACGCCCGCTTTCTTGATCGCGTCGACGTAACCCAGCGCGCTGCCGTCCCCGATCGGCGGCTCGTTCGCGTCCATCTCGACGACGGCGTTGTCCACCCCGAGGGCGGAGAGCGCCGAGAGCACGTGCTCGACGGTGTGCACGCGCATCGAGCCTTCGCCGATTGTGGTCGCGCGTTCGACCGTCTTCACATTCGCGATCGTGGCGTCGATTGTTGGCTCGTCTTGCAGATCTTTGCGCTTGAATTTGATCCCGGCATTCGGAGGCGCCGGCTGAATTTTCAGCGAAACCCGGGAGCCGGTGTGGAGGGAAGTGCCGCTCAACGAAGCGGCCTTGGCGAGAGTATGTTGAAACTCGGCAGCAGGCATGAAGCGCTACCTAACAGAATCCGACCCCGCTGGCCAGTGGCGGTTTGCCAGTGGCCAGCGGTAGGGAGACCGCGATGACTCTCGCGTATTAAAAGGAGCCGACCGGGCCCGTTGTAACTCGAGCCCGTGATTATCTGGCCCTCAGAGGCAGATGAAGGTCAGGGGTGGCACTCGTCGTCTGAGTCGGTCTGCTTCATCTGGTGATCTGAGTCGCCATCGAAGTTGAAATTCTCAACCCCGTGATCCCTGTAAAAGACGCAGAAATACACTTTCTGCTGCGGATCCGAGTGCGCGCGGATGTAGAGCTCAGCGGCATTGCGGAATTTGGCCGGAACGTCGAATTCCACACGCTGGCCGGACTTCCAGGTGCGCCAGTTTCGGCTATCTCCCTTGCTCGTGCCGATCTGGAACGAGATCGGGGTTTCCACGCCTCTCGTGCTGTTGACGCGTATCCACCACCCTGTCTTCTTCGCCTGGGCGTTGGCCGAGGAAGCACCGACGCTGACGAATGCGCCGAGCAGCGCGATTGCGAATACCGAACCAATCCATTGTCTTGATATTTTCATTTGGTTTCTTGTTTTAGTAATTCTGCTGCCTAACGAGAAGTCGAGCGCAATGATTGCGTTTACTCCGGTTCCTCGACAAGCCGTTGCAATTCATGTCGTTGAGCGTGACATCGCTGATTTCGGGTGCAAGCCTTTTTACAAGGTCTCCAAAGCGGCGCCTGGGAAATCACCAGGCTTGATCGTCAGGGAGTCGTTGGGCGTGACTTTACCCGAGCTGCTTTTCGGACCGGGATTGGGGTGGGTTCGTCCGCAGGATATCTCTTGGTGCCCGGCCAAAACAGTCGCCAGGGCTCGCTGCGCACCGTCGCCGTGAAGTCCTTCGCGTTGCGAAGGGTTGCCTCGAGATCCGGATTGATCCGGGCCAGCGCTGCTTTCAATTTCTCGGAGCTATCTCGGAAATTGGCCAGGGTGACGGTGATGTTCTCGTTTTTGGTGAGCTGATTGCTCAGGTCTTCGATGTGAGCGAGCGATTTCGAGAGATTGCTTTCGGGCGCCGTCAGCTCGTTGAGTTGCCCGGTGAAAACCTTGAAATTATTGAGTGCGAGCGTGAGGGGAGCGTCGTCGTCAGTGATTTTACTCAGGTTCGCGACCGTGCTCTGCAACGTTTTCAGCGTCGATGTTGCCTCCATCGCGACCGGCTGGATGATGCCAAGCATCTTCGCGATCGCTTCCGAAAAATCGGGCACACGATTGCCGGCAAATACCTGGCCGGACTCCGCTTTGCTGGAGTGATCGGTGCCGCCGGAAATATCGATCGCCGTTTCGCCTAGCAAACCCAGGGTCATAAGGCGGACGTTCGAGTTTTTGTAGATCACCGCGCCGCGGTCAACCTCGATATCGATCCGGGCTTCAAAATGCGGGAGAGCGCCCGGCGCCGCTCCCGGCGCGCCGGTAACGGTGCCGAGGTTACCCGCCGCTTCGTAGGCACGGGCGCCTTCTTCACGCGAAACGGGTGAGTAAAGCGCTTTGACCTGGCCGACTTTGCGGCCGGCAAGAAGGACGGGAGCGCCCAGCTTGATGCCGGAGGCGTTATCAAAATAAAGTTTGTAAACCGCCAGCGGACGAAAGAGGCCGGGCGCGCCAAGCAGAACGAGAATGAAAGTGAGCACCGCGACCGTGCCGAGCACGAGCAGGCCGGTCATGATCTCATTTCGTCGCAACTGCATCTTTGCTCCCTTCCAGGATGGGACCCTCGGTGCTGCCGCTCAGGAATTGCTGCACGACCGGATCATCCGAATTCTTGAAAATCTCCGGGGCAGCGTCGGCAATGACCTTGCCCTGATAAAGCATCGCCATGCGGTTGCCGATGCGAAAGGCGCTGTCCATTTCATGCGTTACGATAACCGAAGTCACTTTCGATTGCTCAGTCAGGCTGATGATTAATTCGTCGATCACCGAGCTGATGACGGGGTCGAGCCCGGCGGAGGGCTCGTCGAACAGGATCAGCTCTGGATTCATGACCAGCGCGCGGGCCAGGCTGACGCGTTTGCGCATGCCGCCGCTCAGCTCCGAGGGCATCTGGTGTTTCGATTCCAGCATTCCGACCAGCTCGAGCTTTTCGTCGACGATCTTATCGATCTCGGCGGCGGTCTTGCGGGTCAGCTCTTCCAAGGGGAGAGCGATGTTATCGCGCACGTCCCGCGAGCTGAGGAGGGCGGAATATTGATAGACCATCCCGATCTGAGAGCGCACTTGCTGCAGCTTGCGGCGTTTCAGACGCGAGATTTCGAATTGTTTGAAAAAGATTTCGCCGGCCGAGGGCTGGAGGATGCCGAGGATCAAACGCAGGATTGTGCTCTTGCCGCTGCCGCTCTGGCCCATGATGACGAGTCGGTCGAGCGGCTCGACTTTCAACGAGACGCCGTCAAGGATCTTGTTCTCCGCGAACGCGAGCTCGACATCGCGCAGCTCGACCACGTGATTCGGCGCCAGACTCACGGGAAGAAGACGATGTAGACGATATTAAAAAGGGTGTCGAAACCGATCACGACGGTGATCGCGGTCACGACGCTCGAAGTGGTCGACGTGCCGACGCCGGCCGCGCCGCCTTTGACCGTCAAGCCGCGGTAACAAGCGATCGCGCCGATGAGCAGCCCAAACATGAAGCTCTTCAAAATGCCGGTGACGATGTCGCGCACGAGCAAAGCCTGGAGCACAAGATCCTGGAAATAGACAAACGCGATATTGAAATACGCGCGCGAGATCAGCGCACTGGCAAAGATCGCCGCGATGCTCGAGATGACGCTCAGGCATGGCATCAAAGCGAAGAGCGCGAGCATGCGTGGCGCGACCAGGAAGCGCAACGGGCCGATTCCCATCGCTTCGATCGCCTCGACCTCTTCCGATACCTGCATCGTGCCGAGCTCCGCGGTGAAGGAAGCGCCGATGCGCGCTGCCAGCATGATACCGGTCAGGAGCGGTCCGAGTTCGCGGGTGAATGCGATCGCGACCAGGCCCGGCACCAGCCGCTCGGTGCCGAAGCGCTCCAGTTGATAGCCGGTCAGGAGCGCCATCGTCAGTCCGAGAAAGAATGAAACCATCGCGACCAGCGGCACGGATCCGACTCCAGCTCGCTCAGTATAGCGGAAGAAACTGGCGGCTTTGAAAGGCACGCGACCGCGCCGCACCCGATCGAGCGTTTCGTTGCTCGTGTTGATGAGGAACCAAAAAATGCTCCCGATTTCCACCAGCATGGAGCAACTCTTTTCGCCCACGCCCGCGAGGAGGTTGGCGGGTGCATGAACGATTGCCTCGGCGGTCCCTGGAGATGGGGCAGGATCGGCGGCCATGAACAGGGGTGAAGTTGCCTCACTTCAGATTGTCGGCAAGTTTTCGGCGCAATCGCGACACCGGAGCAAGCCACCATCCGCGCGAGTTAGATTCGTGAATCCAAAGGGAGGCCTGATCGCATCACATCGGTGTGACAAGTGACGCGATCCTTCCAACAGCTTCGGCAATTCCAAGGAACGGCAGCATCCGCGGGTTTGTCGCCCGCCATCGTCTTAAGGTCTTTTTTACCCTTGCTTATCTCTTCTCGTGGTATCCGTGGCTGATCGCGCTCGCACGGGGTAAGAGCACGGGACCAAATCCGCTCGGCCCGTTCATCGCTGCAATCCTGGTGCTGGCGTTGACCGACGGCTGGCGCGGCGTGCGTTCGCTCTTGACCCGCATTGTGCGCGGGGGATTTGGTCCGCGCTGGTATGCAGTTGTCTTTGGCCTGCCCTTCGGGCTCTGCCTCATCGCCGTGTGTCTGACGAATGCTTTCGGTTTTCACAGTCCACTGCCTGCAAGCAGTGCGTGGCGCGAGTTGCCCGATCGCTTCATCTTCATTATTCTTTTCATTGCCCTCGGCGAAGAGCCGGGGTGGCGCGGCTATGCTTTGCCGGAACTTCAGCGGCGCTTTTCGCCCTTCTGGGCAAGCGTCGTCCTCGCCTTCTTCTGGGCGGTATGGCATGCGCCGCTCCTCGGGAACGAATTTGCCTGGAACATCGTGCCGGCATTTCTGCTCTCGGTGCTGGGCGCGACTTTCGTGCAAACCTGGATCTTCAATCGCACCCGCGGCAGCGTTTTCGCGCCCATGCTCCTGCACGCGACGGTCAACACAGTGAGCGGCGGCTTGATGTTGCCTCTCCTTCACGGGAGCGCGGTGATCGCACTGTGGTGGACTTACGCAATCCTATGGCTAGTCGCGGGGATAATTGTGATCCGTTTCAGCAATTCTGAAAACGAGCGGAGCTACGGAAGCTAAATCCAGGTTACAACCTGATCATCACCTGGATTCACGCCTTCGACCTACGTAACCGAAGACAACAGCGGGACCTGATCTACGTTATTGCCTTATGATAACCTCAATTCACACCTTGATTTACTCCGACGACGCCAAGGCAACGCGCGCCTTTCTGCGGGACGTGCTCGGCTGGAACTATGTGGCCGAAGATTGGGATAACGACTGGCTTATCTTCAAATCGGGACCGAGCGAGATGGGTGTGCACCCGACACATAGCGAATGGGAAGGCAAGACTTACGATCATCCGCGGCAGCACTTGATCGCTCTCATGTGCGATGACATCGAACGGACGGTGGAGGAGTTGCGGGCGAAAGGCGCGCAGTTCCGCGGCGAAATTGAGCAACACGAGTACGGTCGCGTGATTATGATGATCGTGCCCGGTGCGGATGACATGCAGCTTTATCAGCCGACGCATAAGCTGGCCTATAATCTGTAGCCGAGATCGCCCGCAAATTCCCGAACGATTCCCTGACCTGGTTCCTGTTATGATTCGATACCAGTTTGCGGCGGCACTTATCGTCCTCGCGCTTGTGTTCTCGAGTTGGGCCACGGCGGAACAGAAAGGCGAGGCCATGAAATTCGGCATGGTGATTCACGGCGGCGCCGGCACGATTGAGCGGAGCGAGATGACGCCGGAAAACGAGAGAGCGCATCGGGCCGGGCTGGAACGCGCGCTCCGAGCTGGCTACGCGGTGTTAAAACGCGGCGGTCCGAGCCTCGATGCCGTTGAAGCGACGATTCGTGTGCTCGAGGACGATCCACTTTTCAATGCCGGCAAGGGAGCCGTCTTTACACACGAGGGGACGAACGAACTCGACGCTTCCATCATGGATGGAGGATCTCTCAAGGCCGGCGCGGTCGCGGCGGTGAAGCGCATTCGCAATCCGATCAGTCTCGCCCGGTTGGTGATGGAGAAATCGCCGCACGTCATGCTGGAGGGAGACGGGGCGGAGGCGTTCGCGCGCGAGCTGGGAATTCGCTTCGTCGATCAGAAATATTTTTACACCGACGAACGCTGGCGAGAACTTGAGAAGGAAAAAGCGAAGCATTCGCCTGCGCCGAAAAGCGAGCACGATGGCCACGGCACCGTTGGCGCCGTGGCGCTGGATAAGGCGGGCAATCTGGCCGCCGGCACCTCGACGGGCGGAACGACAAACAAGCTCTACGGCCGAATCGGCGATTCGCCGATCATCGGCGCCGGCACCTACGCGAATAACCAGACGTGCGGTGTCTCCTGCACCGGCGATGGCGAATATTTTATTCGTGCGGTCGTCGCGCACGACGTCTCGGTCATGATGGAATACAAGGGGATGACGGTGCAGCAGGCAGCTCAGGCGGCGATTGAGAA
>Ga0070671_100004749_pt1 | contig 10792 bp, 11 predicted proteins | sample KBSS73metaG_FD_65341 | JGI IMG/M metagenome (GOLD analysis project Ga0070671, IMG submission 65341) | Switchgrass rhizosphere microbial communities from Kellogg Biological Station, Michigan, USA - KBS S7-3 metaG | ecosystem: Host-associated > Plants > Roots > Rhizosphere > Soil ... | reverse complement strand
TGGATATGAACATGCCGCCACCGCTCACCCCGAAGCAGCAGCAAAACACGCTGAAACAGATACTGTTTACCACTGAACTTATTCAGGGTGGAGCCACAATCAACCAGCTGGGAAATCTGGTCATAACCAGTGAGCAGTATCTGATGCTTAGGGGTGAGTGTGCACAGTATGAAATAGCCTGTCAGGAGCCCCGGCTTCCACCGGAAGCGTTACCGTAAGAATATTGTTGACATAAGCGTAATAAAATGATATCATAAGCACAATTCGAAAAGAATAAGAGGGTTTCCGCATACATTGCTTGCGCGGAGGCCCTTTTGTTATTTCGGAGCAATAACTAAATAAACCCTTTGGGAGGTGTTTATAATGGCTGGAACTAAAGCTGGCGGCCAGGCTGCCGCTGCAACCAACAAGAAGAAGTACGGTTCTGATTTTTACGCAAAGATCGGCGCCAAGGGTGGTAAGAACGGCAAGACCGGTGGTTTCGCTGCTGGTGATGCCGGCCGCGAACGCGCTCGCATCTACGGCGCAATGGGTGGCCGCATCAGCCGCCGCACCAAGAAGGCTGCTTAAAGTCTGCACTTACATCAAAGACGCTACTCATCCTGTGATGAGTAGCGTCTTCTGACTTATAAAGATCCATCAAACTATTCACTATGAGCAATACCTTACCCACGTCATTTTATGAAGATGAACGGATGCCCGATGTTCTGCCACCGACAGATACCTCGCTGGCGCCGTATGGCGGCATACCGGAGCGGCTGAATCCGCGCGATTTTCTGGCGTATCTGGAGGCCAATGTGACCCCTGATCAGGTGATTGCCGATCGCGTGGGTCTGGCGCGACTGAGCAAAATCCTTGGCCGGGCATTTTACACCGGTGAGCGGCGTAAAGATCTGTACAACCTGCGGGATTTTGACGTACGGAATGTGGACATGGAAGACGATATGGGCCTTCTTCCGAATCCTGCTCCAGTGATTCAGGTAAGTTTCGATGAAGGGAGTTTCGTCGGCTCACACTATGAGAGCTTTCTGCTCAAGGAGCCGTCGACAGAACCCCGCCACCGTTACTACGTGCCCGCCTGGTCGGTGCGGGACGACTCGTCGGTGTTGCGTCCGGAGGACATCGTCCCGTCCGGTACTTTTACCAGTTCGATCCTGCCGGAGACTATCCCTCGTATCTGTGAAGAACTGCAGGTTACACCGGCCGATATCAGCCAGATGATATATGAGTGTGACCCCTCGCTGAAGCCGTATTACACCACAAAGGAATTACCCTTCGACAAGTATCTGATGCGTGTCCCTGTGGCCGGTGGTGCGGAAGAACGCTACAACTATGTTGACGGCGCGTGGGAACAGACTGGCGGCATGTACAACGCCGGTTTTCGCAGGCGGGCCATCGAGAAAGTCCGCAGTACCCTTGGCGCATTGCCGTTTGGTCGGGGAAGCCACGACAGCACAGAGCGTCCAGCCATCGAAGCCCCGGAACTCTAAGCGGTTTGAGCCGTTTTCAGGCGGTATGGACGGCACAAACGGCTGCGGGTGACACTCCATTCGGTTTGGCAGTTAAAGCAGCGATAGCGGCGTTCTGAAGCCTGCAGACTGCGACCAAAGCAGGTCGGGCAGGTGGCGCGCAGGTGCAGCCAGTCCCGATAGGTATCCAGACAGTCTTCGACGTAATCTTCATCTACTTTCAGACCATAGTGGCTGGCCAGCCCGCGGGCTTCCTCCCAGGCGGCAACTTCCAGCTGCAGCAGTTCTATATCGTGAGTGTAATCGGTGTGACCGAGCAGGGCATGCCCCAGTTCGTGCAGTAGCGCCCACATGTTGTGCTGTACATTGTTGCCGGCTTTTTTGAACGACACGTGCTTTTTACCGGCATGCCAGCTGAAGTGCGCACTCTCTATAAACGACAGATCAGGATAATCTGCGGCAATGCGCTCCAGCAGGGTATCGAGCGTCAGCGAGGCGGTCTCAGGCATGGTGACTCCGCGCCAGATCATAGCAGCCGTAGACAACGGCTTCTTCGGGGCGCTGAGCTTGAATAATCGGGGGAATCGGGACCATTGGAGTGGCGTATTTTTTCAGTTCAGCGACCAGCAGGTCGTGATATTTGGGCAGGTAATGGCCCACGCCGCCGCCCAGTACAATCACGTCCGGTTCGGTTATAGCCATGACATCTATAAAGCCAACGGCCCAGTCTTTGACGATCGCACCCCAGATTTTGGGGTCTTCTATCTCTGACGCCTTCTGGTTGTAGTGTTCAAATATGGCCTTCCCGCTGGCAAAGCTTTCCCACTTCACAATCCTGTCGCCACGCTGGATCATCATCTGGCCGGGTTCGATGTCGCCCATGGAAGGGTCAATCTGTTGATTGACGATGAAACCGCCGCCGATGCCGGTGCTGATGGTCAGGTATAACACCTTGGCGTGCTTGTCTTTGAGGAGCATCGCCTCGGAAAGGCCGGCCAGATTGGCGTCGTTTTCGAGCAGCATGGGGCAGTTGACGATTCGTTCAACGTCCCGCTGGATGGGCTCTTTTTCCCACTTCAGGTTACCGCCGCGCTTGAACACACCGTGCTCCCGGTCGATTGCGCCTGGAGCAGCAACCGCGCCGGCCCGGAAATCTTTCGTTGTAAGCTTCGCAACATTATCCTTTAACTCCTTCAGGAAGTCGTCGTACGCTTCCGGAGTAGGGAATTTGAGCGATTCATGAATGGCGCCTTCGTTGGTCAGCGCGGCAATTAGTGTTTTTGTACCCCCGATGTCGATGCCTATATACATGCGTTTAGTGTAGCATGTCGGATGGCTGTATATGCGGGCGTTTCCGGCAACGGCTTACGGCTCCAAAAGTGGTTCGGAACGATAAGGATTGCCGGAAGGGCAGGAAACGGCACAGATGATAACCTGTGGCATCGCCTGCTCCTCCGGAGCATCCCGTTGTTACATGAGGTCGTCCATGAGCTTTTCGTGCTCAACGGATTCGCGGTGGTAGGCCGCCTCCAGCCGTTGCCGGCTCTGCTCCTCCTCTTGGAGGTTCCAGCCTAGGTCGAGCAGGTTGTAACCGAGGCGATGGCGAAGCAGGTCCTGACGCCGGGTGGCGTAAAAAAGCCACCAGGCGGCAAGGGCCCACCAGAGCAGGATGACCAGCACGTTGTAGTCCAGTCGGATGGGGCGTCCCGCCGACAGCATGCGGACACAAAAGCCGCTGACGATGAGATAGAGCGCGATGGGCCACATCGGGCTCACGACAAAACATGCAGCCAGCAGTACCGGTCCAATCACCATCAGGGCCACGAGTGATGTTGCGGCTCTGGCTGTCTTTATGACTGCCAGGAACAGTAGATCTTTTAGATCGACCAGCATAGTGCGGAATCCTTCCGTGAGTTGTAACAAAGGGCGGTATTGCATGGAGCGCCAGCGCGTGGCACTCAACAGTACTCGCATATTATACCATATTTTTTCAGGATTAGCACTGTAGCGCACACCTCTTTACCTCAAGCGATGAAACAGATATCTCTGCGAGGCATCTTTCGGTACTCGTTAGATCAAAGCAAGCTTTGCTCTACCTCCGTTCCTCTGATATAATGAAGACAATCTTACGGGGGTTGTGTGTTGGCGTCTCTTTTGACACCGATGTACGAACCTGCGAGAAATACACTACAGAAGGAGGCATCGTAAGAACATGCCAAAGAACACATCAATAACAATGGACGAACTGCTTGCAGGCAGTGACGTCAAACAACTCGAGGCGGGAGACGTCGTCGAGGGAACAATCGCCAGCGTGCGCAAGCACCAGGTCTGGATCGATCTGGGCCCCCGCGGTGTCGGTGCAGTGATGCGCCGCGAAGTCGGTCACGGTCAGACTCTGGAACAGGGTCAGACAGTAACCGTCAGCGTTATCGACCCCGAGATGGAGGAAGGCTACGCACTGCTCAGCATGCGTCGCGCCGCCAAGGACCGGGGCTGGGATGAACTGCAGCGTATTTTTGACGCTGGTGAGATCATCGAAGTCAGCCCGTACGACGCAAACCGTGGTGGTCTGCTCGTAGAGCTGGAAGGCATTCGTGGCTTCCTGCCGGTTTCACAGCTGGCCGCTGGTCACTACCCGCGCGTCAGTGGTGCTGACAAGGATGAAATCCTGCAGAAGCTGAACGCTCTGGCTGGAAAGCCAATCCGCGTTCGCATTCTGGACGTCAGCCGCAAGGACAACAAGCTGATCTTCTCTGAGAAGGAAGCTGTTAAGGACGACATGCAGGCCCGCTTTGCGGAACTGAAAGTCGGTGACGAAGTAGAAGGCATCGTAACCGGTGTTATCGACTTCGGCGCATTCGTAAACGTTGATGGCATCGAAGGCCTGATTCACATCTCAGAAATCTCATGGGAGCGCGTGGAAAACCCGCGTGACTACGTGAAGGTTGGCGAGACCGTGAAGGCCAAGATCATCGCTATCGACAAGGACCGCCTGAGTCTTTCCCTGAAGCAAATGCAGGAAGACCCATGGCTCAAAGAGGTCAAGGCGTTTAACAAGGGTGACATCGTAGAAGGCAAGATCACACGCATTACACCATTTGGTGCATTCGTGCAGCTTTCCCCAAGCGTGGAAGCTCTGGTACACGTTAGTGAAATGGGCGATGACGACAACATCGACCCTGAAAAAATCTTCCAGCTGAATGAGAAGAAAGAGTTTAAAGTGCTCGAAATCGACACCGACGCTCGCAAGATCTCGCTCAGCCTGAAGCGCAAATAATGTCGTAAACATCAGCTCAGCCTCAATCAGGCAGAAAGGAACTCCGAAGGAAAATGGCAACGACAATCCAAATCGAAGATAACATTACCGTCGGAGCCCTCGCCGAAGCGTTGCGATTACCTGTAACGCGCCTGATTGGCGAGCTGATGAAAAACGGGATTATGGCCACGATAAACGAGCGGCTCGATTTCGACACCGCAACGATTATCGTCGGCGAACTGGGGCTGGACATTGCGCTGGAGCGCAAGAAGATCGAGGCTGAACCGGTAAAGCGTGAAAAGCGCGCCGAAAGCCCAAATGCCACGCAGCGCCCACCGGTGGTAGCCGTAATGGGTCACGTTGACCATGGTAAAACCAGCCTGCTGGACGCCATTCGCGGCGCCGATGTTGCCAGAGGTGAAGCCGGCGGTATCACTCAGCACATCTCCGCGTACCAGGTGGAGCACAAGAACCGGATGATCACGTTCCTGGACACCCCCGGTCACGAAGCCTTTGCGGCCATCCGTGAGCACGGCGCTCACCTGACCGACATCGTAATCATCGTGGTTGCTGCCGATGACGGCATCAAGCCACAGACTATTGAAGCTATCCGCTTTGCCCGAAACGCCGGTACCCGGATTGTGGTGGCGATCAACAAGATCGACAAAGAAGGTGCCAACGAAGCACTGGTAAAACAGCAGCTGGCTGAACAGAATCTGCTCGTCGAGGAATGGGGTGGTGACATCGTGGCACTGCCGGTTTCCGCCAAGACCAAACAGGGTGTGCCGGAACTGCTCGACATGCTGCTGCTGGTAGCCGACGTGGAAGATCTGAAGGCCGACGCCACTGTTCCAGCCCGTGGACTGATCGTGGAAGCACACGTCGAACACGGCCGCGGCCCTATCGCTCACGCGCTTATCGAAGAGGGAACACTGAAGCCCGGCGATTTTGTACTCAGCGGTGGCACGTACGCCAAAGTTCGCAATCTGGAAGACACCAACGGCAAGCCGGTGAAGACCGCCGGTCCGTCCACCCCCGTAGTTATCAGTGGTTTCAAGACACTGCCGGAGTTCGGTGATCCGTTCTCTGTAGTTGCCAACGAAAAGGAAGCCCGCGCCCAGGCCGCCGCTGTTGCAGCCGAGCGGGCAAGTGGCAACGGCCGTGCCGATATGAGCAGCTCAGAACTGCTGCGCATCATCTCCCGCAGCGACAAGCTGCAGGAGCTGCCGATCATCATCAAAGCCGACGTACAGGGTTCAATCACCTCTGTTGCAGACAGCCTGAAAAGTGTTGAAACCGACGAAGTTGCAGTCCGCGTGGTAAGCAGCAGCGCCGGCTCGGTGAACGAAAACGACATTCATCTGGCGCACAGCTCCGGCGCGATCATCTACGGCTTCAACATAGACGTTGCCGCCAACATCCGCCGTCTGGCCAGCCGTGATCAGGTCTCGATTCGCCTCTACAATGTCATATATGAGTTAATTGACGATGTTAAAACCGAGCTAAGTGGTCTTTTGGCCGACGAAATTGTCGAAAAAGAGATGGGCGAGCTGGAAGTGAAGGGCGTGTTCAAAACCACCAAGTCTGAAATCATCGCCGGTGGCGAAGTAAAGAGTGGCACCCTGAAAGTCCCGGCATTCGCGCGCATCTACCGCAAGAAAGAACTGATCGGCGATGCTGAATTGACCGGCCTGAAGCGTGGCCCGAACGACGCCAAAGATCTGGCTACCAGTGAACTGGGCGGCATCTCGCTCAGCACCAGCAACCGTCTGCTGCTCGAAATTGGTGACCGCATAGAATTCTATACCCGCGAAACAGTGGAAAGGACCCTGTAGGGAGTACAATAAAAGTATGTTGAAACTCGATAACAACCTCCTCGACGAATTAGGTCTCGGCAGCCTGCCGGACGACCAGAAGCGCTCCATGCTCCAGCACATCTATGAAACACTGGAACTCCGTGTGGGTACCAATCTGGCAAACCAGATGAGCGACCAGCAGCTGGAAGAGTTCGAGAAATTTATCGATGACGGCGGCGACGCCAACCAGGCACAGGCGCTGCAATGGCTGGAAACCAACCTGCCAAACTACAAGCAGGTCGTGAACGAAGTGTTCGAAGCCCTGAAGCTTGAAGTTAAACAAATGGCTCCACAGCTGGTTGCCGCCAGCACTCCGGCCAGCGGCGCACAGCCCGCCCCGGCTGCACAGGCGGACTATCAGGCTCCGCAGCCACAGTATCAGCAGCCTCAAATGCCTGCAGATCAGGGGTATGCACAGCCTTCTCAGGCAGCAATGCCTCAGCAGCAGGCTCCAGCTCAGGATTACTACGGTCAGGCTCCGGCAGCTCCGGCCCCGCAGGCTTACGCGCAACCGCAGCCTCAGCAGTATGTGGCTCCACAGCCAGTGCAGCCACAACAGGCCGCCTGGCAGGATCCAATGCAGCAGTATGGCCCGGCACCAGCCGCTCCGAGCCCGGCCTCACCAGCGGATTATCAGGTTCCGGCCCCACAGCCGCAGTATCCACCGCAGCAGCAGTACGGTCCAGCGCCTCAGCAGGACGATTCACAGCAGCCCGGGCAGATGCCGCAGCAGCAACAGGGGCAGGGCGGCTATCCGTTCCCGGATCAGCAGCCACCAGCCGGCCCTGGCGGTTTTCCTCCACGCCAGTAGCCAGTAGTATTTGCGGGAGATTAGATTGACTTTTCGTACTGTTTATGCTAAAGTAAGTATTGCTTCGTAGAGTAGTTCAGTTTACCTGAACACGGTACTCCGAAGTTCATTGACAAGTAGATATACAGATCACAAGGCGGTTACTGGCACATACAGAGTACGTGCTGCTAACCGCCTTGTGCACAACGGAGTGCACCCGGTATTTGCCGGTTTCGCGGTCTCGTAGTGAGGAGTTCCAGAATGGATAGAGCCGACCCGGCCCTCTATGCGGTCGACTGCTCGGAGCGGACAGTTCCTGCCGTCCTGTTACCCGTCAGCGTTGACGGCTTGGCGGTTGCCGAATGGCTCCGCACGCAGGGCGCCCGCTCGGTCAGCCACACCATCGAAGCGCCCGGAGTGCGGGCGTACTATCTGCCTGCGGGTTGGACGATTTTCCCGGCAGAGGAAAACGGTGCCGTTAACTGGGGTCAAGAGCCGCAGTTGACTGGCGGCCGCGTCCTTGTTGACGCGCAGAATCGCGCACGCGTGGGCATGCGTTTGCGCAGCGGATTGCAGGGCCCTGGTGCCCTCATGATCCGGCGTTTGCCTCGATTCGCTTTCCTCACGGAGACGGTCGAGGGCACTTACCGTGCATTCGTCACGGATGGTGGGCACGACAATGTTTTTTCGGCGTCGTTCACACTCACTCACGAGTTCGCGCATGACATGCCGCGCCGGGATAGAATGCGCGCGCGGGTCTCCGCTTGGTTTAAGGACAACCGTCCTGACTACCGGAATGCGGACGCTTACTGGGACGAGTGAATCAGGCACTGCCTGATTTGAACGTCCCGCACGTGTACTCCCGGTTTCCCGGAAGGGTATGTGGCAAGAGATTGCGGTTTGGGGATTCCCAGGCGTCGGCGATCCTGCCGACTCCTTCCCGAACTGTATATCTACTTGCCCTACCCATGAAGACAGTAGTTTGATGATCACCCCGGCGGGTGATTTTTTGTTTTAAGGGCCTAACAGGGGTGCTGCAGTCAGAATACATTGACATTTTATACCGATTATGCTAAAATAACTATCACTTCGGAGTGTGTTACCAGTTTTATGACAGGTACCTTTGAAGTTCATTGACAAGCAGACGACACAGGACGCGATGTGCTCACGTGCAGCTATTGCACATGGTTACACCGTGTCCTGTGTCAGGAACATACTACGGCTTCAGGGCCGGGACACTTCATGCCAGATTCACCAGTTCAATCCGAGAGGAAGAACAGACATGCTCGACGATCCGAATGTAACGGTAACCTACGTCCCCGGCAGTGGAAGGCGTGTGGAGCGACTCGCTCTGTGTGAACTCCTACCCCGGAAAGACCAAGACCAGGGTGGGGCCTGGCGCCTCATCATCACCAAGGGTGGCTTGCGCGGTCCGGATGTCAACGACTCCGAGGTCGTGGCCTACAAGCTCCCCAAGCACTGGTACATCGAGCCCAGCGACCCCGAGTGCCGGAACGACGGCGGCCTGATGGCCGACCCGAACGAGTACCGGTGCATCCGGGACGGCCACCGTCGGCCGCGCATTCTCATCCACCGTCCCTTTGGGGATCAGGAAGTTTCGTCCATGCGACTCGTCCGCCGTTTCCTGCTCGACCATGGTTGGGCTGGCAATCAGGCATTCGTGGCCGTAATTGACCGGGGCCAGCGGAGCAAGCGTCCCATTCACCGCACCAGCGGATACGCCGTGGACTCGACCGATTACATGGAAGAGATCAACGCCGGCAACAAGGCTGTCACGGAAGCTGAAGCGTGGCTCGTCGCCAACTTTGGCGCCGACTGGAAGCAGCTCGACTCGTCCTCGTTCGAGGACATCGAGTACTGACTCCGGTACCGTCCGCGTCCGCGTGACCCGCCGGCGGCATGTTCCTGTAATGATCCGCCGGTATGGCGGGGTGGCAAATGGCCGTGATTCGGGGGGACCTGGACGTGCGGCCGCTGCCGTCCTCCTCCCGAATCACGTCTGCTTGTCGCCCTACCATACAGTCGTTTTTCAGTCGCCTCAGGGCGATTTTTTATTTCGAGGGGTCCCGAGGTTACAGATCTTTGCCGTAGCCGTTCATGAAGGCAGTGATGGGCATTTCGCCTTTGTCTCATGGATACCCTATGCATGCTTACACTTGCAAAAACCGTATACTTGTGATACAATCTATTTAAATCTAAAAACAAAAAATGGCCGAAACACTCCTACTGAACCGCCCCCAGGAAACATTACCCGAAGACCTTACCTTTGAACGGTTTGGTGACTATGGCAGTGGCATTGCCGAGCTGCCAGACGGTAGCTATGTGGTTGAGGTAGGTCAGACCCCCAGCCGGCAAAAGGGTCACGAGGGAGAGCTTGTGCAACAGGACGACCTCTCATATGCCATCAAATTTATTACCCAGGAACGGGATATTGCCGAGTGGTATGGGTACCAGTACATGCCGTCGGAAGATGGTGGGTTGGACCGAGTTGTCATCCCAAACCCACAGCGGTTGAATGAACGCAAAAACTCACTGCCGTCGGAAATCGGTGTGAACCGTGGTAGCTTTATAGACCAAGAGGGTGGCCGGTTTGGTAGGGTTGAGTACTTAAAGATGCTTGGCCGCGAAGAAGTGCCGATTGCGAGTGATCCTGGCCAGAAAGCGCACGACCTGTGCGCCCACACTGGTGGTTTTGGGGTTATGTCGGCCGAAACGTTTACCTTTCTGAGCTGGATTGCCAGGGACGCGCTTGTTCGCGACGACTCCTTCGGTGAGGACCACAGAAAAGACGTAACGGGTGCGATTGATGACCTGTCTGCATGGCTAACTAAACACACCATAGATGATGAGCATATTACAAGGGAAATCGGGATGTTGCGCAGCCTGTGGAATGCCAAAGATCCGCAATTGAGGGAGCTGGTTGATTCCAGAGAGAAAGTAGCTGACCTTATGGATTCCCTCGACCAGAGCCAAATACGCACCTTGGCCGCTTTCCGGGAATACGCCCGCGAGCAGAACGCTCTCGGGCTGTAGGTTATAAATCTTTGCCGTAGCCGTTCATGAAGGCAGTGATGGGCATTTCGCCTTTGCCGGCGGGTTTGACGTGGTCGAGCATCAGAATGCCTTTGGCGCAGTAGACGCCGAGGTTTTTATCTTTGATCCAGAGCGCGCCGGGGGTGCCTTCGCCGGCCTCGGCGCGGGCTTTGGTGATGATAACGGCGTGTCCACCCAGCACGCAGCGGCTTTTGGGCCATTCTGCGAAGGCGCGGATTTCACGTTCCAACTGTTCGGCAGGTTTCTTCCAGTCCAGTATGCCGTCTTCTTTGGTGAGTTTGCGGCTGTAGGTTGGCTTGGCTGAGTAGCCCACGGCGTGGGCGATTTTTTCCTGGCTGGTGCCCAG
>Ga0070671_100004748_pt1 | contig 10792 bp, 11 predicted proteins | sample KBSS73metaG_FD_65341 | JGI IMG/M metagenome (GOLD analysis project Ga0070671, IMG submission 65341) | Switchgrass rhizosphere microbial communities from Kellogg Biological Station, Michigan, USA - KBS S7-3 metaG | ecosystem: Host-associated > Plants > Roots > Rhizosphere > Soil ... | reverse complement strand
TCCGACAACGGCTTCCACCTCGGCCAGCACCGGATGCGCGCGGGCAAGCAGACGGCCTACGAGACCGACATCCATCTCCCCTTGCTCATCCGCGGCCCGGGGCTCAACGCCGGAGGCCACGTCTCCGACCTCACCGGCAACATCGACCTCGCGCCGACGATCGCCGCGCTCGGCGGGACCACGTTGGCCGACCAGCCCGACGGTCGGTCTCTCGTGCCGTTCCTGCGAGGCCTACCGCCGGCTCCGGGCACGTGGCGCCAGGCCTACCTGCTCGAGCACTGGACGACATCGCTGACGGCCCAGCCGAGGCCGGGTGCCGGGCAGCTCGAACCCGACGACCTCGACCAGCAAGGCAGCGCCGCGACCAACGACTCGGGCACCACCACCACATCGATCCGCGCCGGCAAGGCGGCCCTCACCGACATCCCGGAGTTCCACGGGCTTCGCGTGGCCCGGTACACCTACGTCGAGTACGCGACCGGAGAGAAGGAGCTCTACGACCTCGCGAAGGACCCCGATGAGCTCGAGAACCTCGCGGGATCGGCGGACCCGGCCATGCTCGCGGCCCTGCACCGCCGCCTCGAGGCGCTGCGCGCCTGCAAGGGGCAGACGTGCCGAACGGTCGAGGACGAAGCGTTCCCGTGGCGGTGAGCGCGCGGCGGGCGATCTTCGTCGGGCCCGTCCGCCGAAGCGCTAAACGTCGAGCGTTAGCCTTCGCGCATGCGCGGTCAGGGCAAGGCCCACGACGTCCAGGACTACGGATCCGACATCTACACGGAGGCCGACGGCGACGATGACACGCTCGCCAACCTCGGTCCGCTCCGTCCACTCGCCGGTGTCTGGACCAGCGCCGAGGGAACCGACGTCCACCCCGTCGGCCCGGGATCGGACACCACCGGTCCCGTCATCGACGGCGACGAGCACAACGAGTTCGTCGAGCACTACGAGCTCCACCCGATCGACCCGCAGACCAACGGACCGCAGCTCTTCTACGGCCTCCGCTACCACACGCACATCGTCAAGCCCGGCGAGGTCGAGACTTTCCACGACCAGGTCGGGTATTGGCTCTGGGAACCCGCGGCCCGCACGGTGCTCCACTCGCTCGCGATCCCGCGCGGTCAGGTGCTGCTCGCGACCGGCACCGCCGAACCGGATGCCACGGAGTTCGAGGTGAGCGCCACGCTGGGCTCGGACGTGCACGGCATCGTGTCGAACCCGTTCCTCGACCGGAACTTCCAGACCGTCGACTTCCGCATCCGCGTCGCCGTGCACCCCGACGGCACGTGGTCGTACGAGGAGCACACGTCGATGCGGGTACCCGGCCGTGAGGGCTTGGTCGATCACGTCGACCGCAACACGCTCCGGCGGATCGGTGCGCCGTCCCCCAACCCGCTGGCAGCTGCCGACGTCCGCCGCGACTCGTGACGGGACGCGCCTTTCAGCGTGCTCCGCGAGCGGCGCCGACGAGCGCGGCGAGGCAGCCATCCCAGCCCTCGCGGTGCGAGGGCTCGCGGGCGGGCGGGAGGTCGCGGTGGCTGAGGTTCACGATCGTGTCGTCACCATCGGAAACGAGCTCCACCTCCACCGTGCTGCTCCCGGGCAGCAGTGCGTCGTCGTGCGGGACGCCCCAGGTGAAGACCAGGCGGTGCGGCGGCTCCACCACCACGTAGCTGCCCCGGGCGGCGGTGGCTCCGAAGTCGATGGCGAAGGTCCCGCCCGGTCGGGCGTCGAGGTCGGCGCGCTCTCCGATCCACGTGACCATCAGGTGGGGGTCCGTGAAGTACGGGAACACCACGTCGGGGGGTGCGGCGATGCGCACGCTGGCGTTGATCACGTCCGTCGTCTCCTCTCGGTGCGGGGGTGGGCTCGCTCGACCGACTGCTTGAGGCGGGCGAGGGCGTCCGGCCAGAACTCGTCGAGCAGGGTGCGCAGCGGCTCGAGCGACTCGGACCGCAACGAATAGAGCCGACGGGTTCCGTCCCGGCGCTCGGCGAGCAGCCCGGCCCGCTTGAGGACGGTGAGGTGCTGGCTGACGGCCTGCTGGGTGAGGTCGAAGTGGGCGGCGATCTGCCCGGCGGGGAGCTCGGAGTGCTGCACGAGGCGCAGGATCTGGCGGCGGTGGGGATCGGCGAGCGCCCGCAGGACCGCGTCAGGTCCTACGAGCGCTTCCGGCTCCCCGCGCGCAGGCGTCATCAGCGCTTCCTAACGGAGCGCGAGCGCCGCCGTCCAGGCTCGCTCAGTGGGTGGCGTGATCAGCGCGCCACGCGGCGAACCGCTCGACGTCGGCGGGCGGGTTCGGGCTGCCGGTGCCCCGGTCGACGTAGTCGACGAGGCTGGCGAGGAAGTGCGTCCACCCGGCGTAGCAGTTCTCGAAGCACTCCAGGCCCGGGTTGAGGCCGCGGTGGTGGAAGCGAAGCTCGGTGCCGGCCTCGCTCGGGGCGAGATCGAAGATGATCGAGGTCCCGACCCAATCGTCGGCGGGCTCGCAGACGAGCACGCTCCAACGGACCCGCGACGGCCGCGCGGCCTCCTCGACGCGCATCACGACCTCCTGGTCACCCATCAGGAAGCGCAGCGTCTCGCCGGCGCCGGCCCCGCCGCCGGCGGGCGTCCACCAGCCGGTCAGGGCGTCGATGTCGGTCAACGCGGCGAACACGTCGTCAGGGACCGAGGCGAAGGTCTTCGTCGAGCGGAAGTCGTCGGTGGTGGTCGTCGTGATCACAGTAGGTTCCTTTCTAAGGCTAGTGTTTGTACAAGTAATAGCTTGTAATAGACCACGCCAACGGGCCGGGTGTCAAGAAGGGCGGTGACGCTTCGCGACTGTCAGTCGAAGAGGTCGAGCGCGGCGGCGGTGATCCGCTTCACCTCGGCCGCGGTCGCGGGACGCGACCGTCCGGACACCGCGGCCGCGTCGTGACGGCAACAGATGGTGAGCTCGGGCACGTCCTTGAACGTGCTGCGCATGATCGTCACCGTCCCGGGCCGCTGGCGGCTGTCGTGCAACTCGTGCGCGAGCTGCGTGTAGGACTCGCCGGCCTCGAGCGTGGTCGCTGCGCCGGCCAGCGTGACGGCGTCGATCCTGCGGTTCCGCTCGTCGGGCGGCGAGATGCGCTCGCGGCGGTACTCGACGCCGGATGGGTCTTCCTCGTAACGGGTGTTGGTCAGCTGGCCGACGATCACCGTCGAGGTGAAGTCGAAGGGATGGTCATGGATCGGCGGGTCTCCCACGCACGCGCTCGGGTCCCAGACGTGGAGTCGGTGCTCACGACGCTCGTCCAGCCGCAGGCCGAGCAACCCGATCTCCTGCATCTTCCAGTCGAACGCGGCGGCGTGCTCGAGGATCGTGCGCACCAGCACCCTCGTCAGGCGATCGTCCACGGGTCCCCCTTCGAGTCGCGCCGGACCGGGCAACGTACCGGGCTGTCGTTCGACTAGTGGTGGACGTGGGCGCGCTGGCCGTCGCGGTCGAAGATCATGATGAGCTCGGCCGGGCCGTCGACGGCGGCGAAGGCGTGCGGCGTCATGGTGCCGAACTCGGCGGCTTCGCCGGTCTCGACGAGGATCTCGCGTTCGCCGAGTGACAAGCGGACCCGACCGTCGAGGACGAAGAACCAGTCGTGTCCGGGATGAACCCGCTGCTCGGTCTTCTGGCGTGTCGGTTCGAGTCGCATCTTCACCGCGAGCGTGCTGGCCGTCGGCCGGCTCAGCATCCAGGTCGTCCGCGTGCCGCTGATGCTCGGCGCCGGGCGGATGACCACGTCGTCGTCGCTGCGCACGTCGAGCAGCGCGTCGAGGTCGACCTGGAGCGCCGATGCCAGCGGGAGCAGGACGTCGAGGCTGATCGTTCGCTTGCCGGTCTCGACGCGACTGATCGTGGAGGGACTCAGGTTGGTGCGGGCCGCGAGCTCGTCGAGCGACAGGCCCAGCGTGGTGCGAAGGCTTCGCAGCCGGGTCCGCACCACCTGTTCGATCTCATCGAGCTCGGCCATCGCTCCCTCGCCGGGGCTCTTGCGAATCTCGCAAGAGGTGTTGCGCATATCGGGTAGCACCTTATCGTCGAGGCCATGAGTGACCACGCCCCTCGCACCGTCGAGCGACAGTGCGACGTCGCCGTCGTCGGCGCCTCGGCCGCCGGACTGGCCGCTGCGCTCCAGCTCGGACGCCAGCGTCGCGCGGTGATCGTCGTCGACGCCGGCGAGCCGCGCAACGCCCCCGCCACGCACCTGCACGGCTACCTCGGTCACGAGGGTCGTCCGCCATCGGAGCTGATCACCGCCGGCCGCGAGGAGGTCCGCAGCTACGGCGGCGAGGTCCTCCCCGGACGCGTCAGTCGAGTCACTCGCGCCGACGACGGTCGCTTCCGCCTCGAGCTCGTGGGCGGCAACACCATCGTCGCGCGGCGAGTGCTCGCGGCGACCGGTCTGGTGGACGAGCTCCCGGACATCGACGGCCTGGCCGAACGGTGGGGCCGCGACGTCATCCACTGCCCGTTCTGCCACGGCTTCGAGGTCCGCGACCAGCGCATCGTCCAGGTCGTCACCCACTCGATGGGTCTCCACGCCACCGGGTTGTTCCGGCAGCTCACCGCCCGGCTCACCGTCATCCTCGACGACCACATCGAGGTGCCGCACGGCGAGATCGACGCGTTGCAAGCCGCCGGCGTGGAGATCGTCCACGGACGGGTGCGTCGCATCGTCACCGACGACGGGAAGCTCTCGGCCGTCGAGCTGGACGACGACCGACGCGTCGACGCCGATGCCGTCGCGGTCGCTCCGCGGTTCACGGCGCGCGCCGAACCGTTCGCCTCGCTCGGAATCCGAACCGCACCGCACGCGACGGGGCTCGGCGACTTCGTCGAGACCGACGCGACCGGAGCAACGGCCGTGCCCGGCCTCTACGCGGCCGGCAACGTGACCGACCCGAGCCAGCAGGTGTCGCAGGCGGCCGCCGACGGCAGTCGCATCGGCGCCATGATCAGCTTCAGCCTCGCCGACGACGACATCCGACTCGCCGCCCGATCGTCGGCCAACGAAGCCGACTGGGATCACCGCTACGGCGGCGACCAGGTGTGGAGCGGCAACCCCAACGGCACCCTCGTCAACGAGATCAGCGGCCTGACCCCTGGCCGCGCCCTCGACGTCGGCGCGGGTGAGGGCGGCGACGCGCTCTGGCTGGCCGAGCACGGTTGGCGCGTGACCGCGAACGACATCTCCCGCCGCGCCCTCGCGCGCGTCGCCGCCGAAGCCGAGCGCCGCGGCGCATGCGTCGAGTGCCATCACGCGGACGCGAACGCGCTCGACGCGTTCGAAGCCGGGGCGTTCGACCTCGTGTCGGCCCAGTACGCATCGATCCCCCGCACTCCCGACAACCGAGCCGTGCGCAACCTGCTGAACGCGGTCGCGCCCGGCGGCACGCTGCTCGTGGTCAGTCACGACCTCGAACCCATGCGCGCACCCGTCGACACGCTCGCCCACAGCCGGCCCTTCGACCCCGATGCCTACGTGCGGGTCGAGGACGTCGCCGCCGCGCTCGCCGACTCACCGACGTGGCACATCGAGGTCCACGAGAAGCGACCTCGACCGGCCGGGGCCGCGTCCGCCTCCCACCACGTCGACGACGTCGTGCTGCGCGCCCGGAGGCTCACCGGCTGAAGTGCAGGCGGAGGCCCGGGTACGGCCACGCCGCCGCGTACAGGAGCCCCCGACCAGACGACGTGATGAACGCCGTTCGCATCGCCGGTCCACCGAAGCAGATGTTGGTGACGTACGGGTCGTGGAGCGGCACGGTCACCTCCTCGCGCAACACCCCGTCGGGCGCGAGGATCGAGATGCCCGAGCGCTCCTGGTTGGAGATGCACACGTTGCCGGCGCCATCGACGGCGAGCCCGTCCCATCGGTGTCCTTCGGCGGTGTGCAACAGCACCCGATGGCGGAGGTCGCCCGTGTCGGCGACGTCCCAGGCAAAGACGCGACCGGAGTAGGTCTCCGACGCGTACAGGCGACGACCGTCGGGCGAGAGCCCCATGCCGTTCGGGAACTCGAGCGAGTCATCGACCGTGCGGATGCTGGAGCCGTCGGGGTGCGCGTAGTGGATGGCGCCCCGACCGGTGTCGACGACGTAGAACCAGCCGTGCCGGTCGAACACGACGTCGTTCAAGCTGCCGAGACGCTCACCGTCGACGTGGGTGTAGACGTCCTCGAACGCGCCGGTGTGGAGGTCGACGCGCTGCACGTGACCTCCAGGGTTGTCGGCGCCGAGCGCGTACGGGAACCGGATCCCGTCTTCCGTCATGAAGTCGAGGCCGCCGTCGTTGGCCACGTACACCGAGCCGTCCGGTCCGACGGCCGCACCGTTGGGACCGCCACCGCACTCGGCGACGACGGACCGCTGACCGTCCGGGGTCACGCGCGTGAGCGCGCCCCCTTCGATCTCGACGACGAGCACCGAGCCGTCGTCCATGGCGATCGGGCCCTCGGGGAACCGCAGCCCATCGGTGACCTGCTGCACTACCGCTCCCTCCGCTCGATCTCCGACAGGATCGCCTCGGCGTCCGACCCGAACGGGCCCGGGTAGGCACCAGGCCGCATCGGCGTGCGCTGCAGGCGGACCACCGGCCCGGCCATGACGACCGTCCCGTGGTGCTCCGAGTGGTCCTCGAGGCGCAGCCCCCTCCGGTCGGCGTGGCCACCCGGCGCCATGAGCTCGGCGAGCGAGAGCACCTCGTGCCCCCCGACGCCGACCGACGCCAGCGCCGCAAGGCATTCGACCGTGGAGCGCGAACGGATCGCGTCCGCCAGCTCGGCGGTGGGCGCGCCGAGCGCGGCGACGGCCGGAGCCACCTGCTGCGGGGTGGCACCGACGAACACCCACCCGTCGGCGGTGGCGAACAGCCGCTGGAGCGGGCTCCAGCCCGTCGCACTCGCGCCCCGCGGCTCAGGCGGACAGGGCCCGGCATGGTCGAGCACGTAGAGGATCTGCTGGAGGGCGGTGGCCCGCACGAGTGACGTCTCGACGCGCGGCCCGACACCGGTCCGTCCGCGATGGAACAGCCCGAGCAGCGCGCCGAACGCGCCGAGCACGCCGGCGGCGTAGTCGGTGAACGGCCAGCGGGGGAAGTCCATCGCGGCGGACATGCCGCTCACGAGGTCGTCGTCGGCGCAGGTGCGCTCGGTGATGCCCGTCGTGATGTTGGCGAGCTCGGCGAAGCCGCGGTAGGCGGCCCATGGCCCGTCGAGCCCGTACGTGTTGAGGTAGAGGAACACGACGTCGGGCGCCATCGCTCGCACGCTCGCCTCGTCGATGCCGAGGCGCTCGGCGGTCCCGATCGTGAAGTTCTCGACGATCACGTCGCAACCGGCGACGAGCTGCGAGAAGCGTCGACGGTCGGCGGCGTCCTTGAGGTCGAGGATGAGGCTGCGCTTGGCCCGGTTCAGGTGCTCGTGGAACGACGGCTGCTCCGACGCCGATCGGCTGAGCTTCGGGTCCTCGTCGATCTTGATGACGTCGGCGCCGAGCTGCCCGAGGAGCTTGGCCGCCGTCGGTCCGGCGACCACGCGCGTGTGGTCGATCACACGGATGCCGTCGAGCGGCGGCTTGGGCGATGGCGTCGGGCCGGCGCGCCGCGGCCGGTCGTCGGGGGCGCCGAGCACGGCGTCGGTGTCGGAGCCCGGAGCACGACGGGGCGGGGCCGGCCCGTCGGGACCCGTCGAGAGGCGGACCGCGAGGCCGGGACCGCGCACGGCACCGAGGACAGGGTCGGTCGTGTCGACGAGGGTGCCGGACAGCACGGCGTGGGGCTCCTGCATCCACTCGCTCGTCGAGCGCAGCATGCCGATCGTGCAACCGTGGTCACGGCCCAGGCGCTCCCACTCCGCCGCCGGTCGAGTGGCGAACAGGTCGACCATCCGCTGGTGCAGCTCGGCCACGGTGGCGGGGTCGGACCACAGGCGATCGAAGTCGACCACGCCCTCGTCGATCCAGCCGTGGCAGCCGGCGGCATCGAGGAACCACTCGAGATGCCGGAACCACGTGGCGATGAACGTGAGCCAGCGGCCGTCGGCGCAGCGGTAGAAGCCCGAACCGAAGTCGGTCATCTGCGGACCGTTGCGCTCGTAGGACATCGCGCGCAGGCCGCTGGCCTCGAACAGCGCGTCCACCAGCGGCACCTCGACCCACTGACCGACGCCGTCGCGGTCGCGCGCGATCAACGCGGCCGTGATGGCCATCGCCGCCTCCATCGCCCCGAAGACCGACGCCAGCGGCAACGGCGAGAACCTCGGGGCCGACGGCTGGGCGTCGAAGCCGGGGATCAGCGCGGCCGACACCTGCGTCGAGTAGCCACCACCGGCCGCCATGACGACGCCCTCCCACGCCGCCACCCCGGCTCGCGGGTCGTCGTGCCCGAAGCCGGGCATCGAGCAGTAGACGACCTGCGGCGCGCGTTCGAGGCACGCCCGCGGCCCGAGCCCGAGGCGCTCCATCACGCCCGGGCGGAAGTTCTCGATCACGACGTCGGCGGACGCGACGAGCGAGGCGGCGCGATCGCGGTCGGTCGGTTCGTGCAGGTCGAGGATCACGGGCCGGCGACCCCGCAGGAGCACGGCGTTGATCGGCGTGTCCCATCGCGGTCCACCGGGCGGGTCGACGCGCACCACCTCCGCGCCCTGGTCGGCGAGGAGCATCGCCGCCAACGGTCCGGCAAGGTACTGACCGAAGTCGATCACCCGCACGCCATCCAGCGCGCCGCTCACGACTTCGCCTCGACGATCCCGGCCAGCTCGGCGAGCGCGGCCATCGGATAGGGGAACGAGTTCGTGATGCCGCCGTCGACCACCAGCGTCTGGCCGGTGACGAACGACGAGAGGTCGGTGCTCAGGAACAGCACCGCGGACGCGATGTCGTCGGGCTCGGCCATTCGTCGCAACGGCGTGCGCTCGTCGACCAAGGCGCGACCGCGCTCCCCGATGAGTCCCGACACCCGCGGGGTCCACACCATGCCGGGCGCCACACCGTTCACGCGGACACCCGCCGGGCCGAGCTCGTCGGCAACCGTCTTGATCCAGGAGATCAACCCTGCCTTGGCCGCGCCGTACGCCGCGGTCTGGGGCGTGGCGGTGAGGCCCGACGTCGAGCAGATGAAGACCATCGTCCCGCCCCCCGACGCCGCCATCACTCGGCCGACGTGTTGCGTGAGCAGGATGGCGTGGCGCAGCACGATGTCGAACTGCCAGCCGAGGCGCTCGTCGTCGACGGTGACCGCGTCGCCGTAGTGCGCCATGCCGATGATGTCGACGAGCCCGTCGATGCGTCCGAGCGCGGCCGTCCCCTCCTCGACCAGGCGCTGCACGTCGTCGCGGGAGGTCGCGTCGCCCACCCACGGGATGCCGTCCACCTCGGCGGCCACCTCGTGGGCCAGGTCGGCCCGGATGTCGCAGCAGATGACGCGCGCGCCGGCTTGCACGAGGGCGGCCGCGGTCTGGCGACCGATCCCCTGACCGGCGCCGGCGACGACGAACCCGCGGCCGTCCAGCCGGTGCCGCGTCGTGTAGTCGGCCAGCGGGGTCTGGTCGACGCTGGTCACGCGTCGACCGCCTGGGCCGCGAGGAAGGCGATGATCTCCGACGCGACGACCTCGGGCTGCTCGGGCAGGATCGCGTGCCCGCAGTGCGCCACCTCGACGTAGCGGGCGCGCGAGCCGATGGCGTCGCGGAGGTCGAGTCCGACGTGGCGAGGGCACAGGATGTCCTCGAGCGGGACGACGATGAGGACGTCGGCCGCGCCAGCCGTGTACCACTCGGCGGGGTCGGTGGTGTCGAAGATGCCCCGGACGTCGGCGCCCGGCCACCACCCGGTGAGCCACACCGAAGGGTCGTTCCCGGCGGCGAAGAAGACCCGCCCGAGGCTCTCGATGCGGACGGCATCGGGGAGCTCCATGCGATGGCACCGATCGAAGTGCACGAGCACGTCGTCGGGTGGCGGCGTAGTGGCCACGTCGTGCCCACCGCACGCGAGCAACGTGACGCTGCGCACGACGTCCGGGTGATAGGCGGCGGTCGCCCGGGCGACGACGTTGCCGAGCGCGTGACCGACGACGTGGGCCGGACCGTCGACGAGCGCCGCGGCCACGCCCGCCACGTCGCCGGCCACCGTGCGCAACGTCACGCCCTCCGGCACCGGGCTGCTGGCGCCGACGCCCCTCGGGTTGATCGCCGCGGAGCCATGGCCGGCGGCCCAGAGGTCGTCGGCCAGCCGATGGAAGTCGGCGGCGCCGCGCTGCGCGGACGGCACGAGCACGACGTCGGGATCGTCACCGGTGACGACGACCTCGATGCGCCCGCCACCGTCGACATCGACGAGCGCCGACCTCCTCGTCATCGGAGCGCGTCCCGGACGCCGGGAAGGACCTCTTCGACGACCCGGCGGTAGCCGAGCTGCTGGTCCTCCAGCGCGGCGTCACCTTGAGGCGTGGCCAGCATGAGGTGGTCGAGCCCGAGCTCGACGAGCTCGACGATCCGCTCGATGCAACGCGACGGCGGGCCGACGATGGCGAACGAGTCGATGAACTCCTGGGTCAGCACCTCGACCTGCGTGCCCGCTCCCCCGTGGTTGTTCATGTCGTAGTTGGCGGCGATCGCCTCGTAGACCTCACGCTGGTGATCCGTCATCGGCCCGACCACCTTCCCGCTCATCACGGAGAAGCGGCCTTCCGACGCCACCATGTTGGCGATCGAACGGCGGGCCCGCTCCAGGTCGTCGGCGACGCCGATGGGCACGATCGTCCCGAGCGACAACG
>Ga0070671_100004745_pt1 | contig 10801 bp, 6 predicted proteins | sample KBSS73metaG_FD_65341 | JGI IMG/M metagenome (GOLD analysis project Ga0070671, IMG submission 65341) | Switchgrass rhizosphere microbial communities from Kellogg Biological Station, Michigan, USA - KBS S7-3 metaG | ecosystem: Host-associated > Plants > Roots > Rhizosphere > Soil ... | reverse complement strand
ATTTAGTTCTACTGCTTGTCTTAAGTGACTCTCGGCGTCCGCATATTTTTTTTGATTATAAAGAGCGATGCCCTCGTTCAAATGCGCGTGAGCGTTCTTGGGCGAGATCTTCAGCAGGGTTTCCATAGTCTCGACCAATTTATCCATCTCTCCCAACTTCCGATATTGATCACCCAAATCACTTAGAGCCAGGATGAAACCCGGATGTATGGCCAACGCCGCATTCAATTGTTCGACGGCCTTCTTAGTTTTACCTGACTGCACAGACTTCATTGCAGCCTTGTAATTGTCCACCGCCTCCTCGGGAATGCCCTCAAAAAGTTTAGTCTCGTCTATCGCACTTCCCTTAACCATGAGGTGGATGTCGACGGCAATAGTTTGAGCCGAGCGCCCCACGCCGGCATTACCTGTAGTTCCATAAATAACGACGGATTGCCTTACCGTATCGAATTCCGCACCACCAACAACTATTAATTGGTACTCAGCAGCTGGTAACCCATTAAAGGAAAACGCGCCATCTCCGTCAGTAGCAGCCGTGCGAGTGCCGTTAACATTTCCTTCCAGTCTCACTAAAAGCCCTGGCCCAGCACGCCGTCCAGTTGGAAGATAAACACGACCTTGAATTGAATGAATGCCTCCTGCAGAGTCTGGAAGTCCTCGACTGCTACCCACACCGCCCTGTGCGTTCGCGTGACTAACTGAAAACAAAACCCAGGCACAAACCAACACGACAAAGTGCCAACGTCTACTTCGAGTTTTGCAGAAAAAAGACAACATCCCAATTTACCTCTCTTGTAGATTGGTGAATGGTGATTGTGACTCCTTGCTACCACGTAATTCCTTTATTTTGCGATGCAGCACCGCGGCGTCCGGCGCTTTCGGAACGAGTTTCAGATAGCTTTCAAGTTCATCAGCCGCCTTGCGGAAGTCGTGACGTTCGATGTGTATACCCGCGAGGTACCGATGGGCCAGAGAGATCTCGGATGAGTTTGAAGCTACCGCGATATCCAGCTCTTTCTGACCGTCATCAAGTTTTCGTTGAATAGCTAGTGTTATGCCGAGATACATATGCGCGGTTGGTGCAGAACCATTCTTACTAAGCGCAACCCTTAATTCGTCCTCTGACTCAGCAAACCTCCGCTGATTAAGTAACGCTATGCCGTAATTCAGGCGAGGAAGAAAATCTTCGGGAACTAATTTCACTGCCTGTTTCAACGCCTCTGCCGCTTTATCAACCTGTCCCAATTTGAGGTATTGAATTCCAAGTTCGTTAAGCGCAATGGCAAATCCAGGATAGCTTGCGATCGCAGCTTTTAGCTCTTCTATCGCCTTCGCCTCGTTCCCATCTTGAAGCGCTTCCATAGCCTTGCGATAAAGATCTCGCGCAGCTTCCGGTATCGATGCAAGCGCAGCATTGATGACGGCCGCCTTATTGACGTTTGCCTGCTTCAGTTGAAGACTGATTTGCACGGTATAGAGTCGCGCAATTGGAGGAAGAGTTATTCCTCTTCGTGAATTGCTACCATCAGTGTCAATGTAGATTTGTTCACGGGCGACCTCATAGTCTTCGCCAGCGTCAACTACCACCGTGTAGGAGCCGGCTTCCAGACCCTTGAAGACAAAAGAACCGTTAGGATCGGAAAAAACTGAAAGCTCTCCAGATTGAAAGTTTTCAAGCCTTACCTTCACACGAACATCGGAACGTCGCCCCGATGGAAAATAGATTCGTCCCTGGATGGAATGACGACCACCGGTTCCTGTTTGATCGACGCCGGCCCCACCCTGCGCGAGGGTTCGTGAGGCACCAAGACTCAGCAATAAGATGCATACGACCAGTGGCTTCTTGAAACAGGGATTGGAGAGATGCCATGGAGAGAAAAACATGTGGCGCTCCTAATATACTTCGATAGCTCGCAAGCAATTTTGATTTAGAGAACAATGCGGGGCATTAGACTAGCATAAAAAACAGACGGGAGAAGCGCTAAATCATAGCGCTTCTCCCGTCAAAGTGCTGTCGCGAATTCCGATTAAAGAATTCGTTCGAGCGAAGTGTTAGAACTGGAACTTGACGCCCAAGCGCAATGACGACGGGAACTGAAAGATGGTACCCGAGCCATAGAATGGGTTAGAGAAGAAAATCTGGCTCGAACCCGAAAGACCCGGGATGCCACTGTTGATTAAGTACGTCTCGTCAAGCCTGATTGCACGCTGGTTGTTGAAAACGTTGAACCAATCCGCCTGCAAACGAAGTTCGCGCTTTTCCCCGAGCTTAATTGGGTAGTAGGCGTTCATATCGAGATTGTAGGTTGTTGGCGTTCTATTTGAACCAATGCTGTCGACAGTGTTTGGAAAACCCGGTTGGGATGCAGTAACCGTCGGCACGATACCCGTACCTCGGGGTACACAACTCAGGCCTGGAATACAGAAACCTTCATTGTTTCCGTACACCGGGTGCGGTACCAATGCATTGAACGGAATACCAGACTGGGCTCTGAATGAAGCGCCCAGCAGGAGTTTGAACGGTGTTCGATAACTGCCGTCCAGCTTTAACTGGTGCGGCCGGTCATTTGGCAAGCGACCATACATGCCATTAAGCAAACTGACCAGATCGAACAACGAAGTGATGTTCGGATCTGACTGGCCGTTGTCGTTGCGGAAGAGACCTTCGTAGTTACCGATCAAACTGGAGTAAACGTAGGAACCGATCATCTGCCAGTTGTTGGTGAAACGCTTCGTTGCAGTGAATTCCATTGCACGATAGAAGCGTCGCGCTGGGCCGAAACAACCGATGGACGGATTCTCGCAAGCGAGGTCCTCCGTGGTAAAGGAGTCACCACGTCTCCTGCCAGGATTGAACAGGAAGTAGTTCGCTCCGTCATCAAAAGAACCGTCCTCGATCACGTTCCCCTGATACCGATAGACACCACGGACTCCGAGAGTGAAACCATTCCTGAGTTCATATTGGGCACCAGCGGTTAATTCTCTGACGTCCTGTGGCTTAAGGCCTGCATCGATCGGTGTATGGGTAGCACCCAGATTACCGACGTCCGTAACCACGTAAGAGCTTGCAGGCGAGTTCAGGGTAGAGACGTTCAGGTTCTTGTCGACCTGACTAGTGTCGCTACCAGCGCGAACATTAATGTCGAGCGGAAGCGGTGTTTCTATGTACTTCGCCCAGTTGACGAAAATCTTGCCTTTGCCCTTGCCGGTGAAATCCCAAATAACACCTAAGCGGGGGGCCATATTGTCCATGAAGTTGTTGAGCTTCAAGTACGTGAAGTTGTCGCTGCCGTACGCTTGCTGGTAGTCCCAACGGAGTCCTGCATTGATCTGCAGGTTCTTCGTTACCTTAATATCATCCTGAATGTAGGCAGCTTCCATCTTCGTATCTGTGTCTGGTGCGATAAGGCGAAAATCACGAACGCGCACACTGGACAGAACGAGGAACGGATTGGTCTGCAATTGGGCAGATGTCAAATTAGTAACAGTGCTGGTTGTCAGAATGCCTGCCGGCGCGGCTCCTGCAGTAATTAGAGCCTGAACGCGAGAGGTCAACCCGGAAGCAGGACAAGCGACGTTGGTACCTTGAACAGTACACGCACCAAAGTTATTCGTGGTGCGAAAACCGATCATCTGGTTGTTGCCACTGCCAGCAGTGGCGTTCAAAGGATCTGGAAAGGTAGTTGGGACACCCGTCGAGATGGTGTTGATCTTATAAATGTTCTTACCGTATTCAAAACCATACTTGACTGTATGCGTGTTCCAGATGTTCTGCATTCGAGCGGAAAATTCCACACGGTTGCGGTCCTGGTTAGAGAACAAACCAAAACCTTGTCGCACAAAGTTGCGCTGCAGTGAACCGCCTCGACCGTCCACAAAGGCGATGAAGTTAGAGGCTGCACTAGTACGTGCGGTAGTGTTTGTTGGTGCAAGGACAGCTCCTGCCGAATTGACGATAGCGAAATTGTCCGTCACCAATGGTACTGACTTTTGATTCTCAAGTGGAATTGTGTTTGCTCGCTGATAATGCAAACCAAAGGCAAACTCACCAGTCCAATTCGGATTGAACGTCGAGTTCAAACGAGCGATGTAGTTGTGGCCACCGGTTTCGATTGTTCCGAGGAAACTGTTCGGATCAGCACCGAATCCTGAATTGCCAAACAAAAATCCATCTTGTTTGGTGAAGTCACCAAACGTTGAGAAGGTAGCAGTGTGGTTCTGGTTAACAGCCCAAGTCACTTTGCCTGAATAGAACGGGGTGGTGATCTTGTTGTTAACAGCTGTATGGAACTGCTGGGTAAGGAAATAGTTCTTGCGCTGCTGTGGATTAAATGCACCAAAGAACCAAAGTTTATCCTTCGAAATTGGTCCACCGATATCGCCGCCTGCGTCGAGCTCAGAGAACCCATTTGGCGCAGAACCGACGAAAGGAAATTCCTTTGTATCGCGAACCAAACCCTTGGTTGTGAAATAGCCAAAAGCATCGCCGTGAAATTCGTTACTGCCGCTCTTGGTGATGACGTTAAAAATACCACCAGTGCTGCGACCGTACTCAGCGCCGTACGCGCCAGTTTTGATTTCAACTTCCTGCACAAACTCGAAAGGAAGATTCGCACCCGAGCCACCGAAGGCCGGGTCGGTAGTATTCACGCCATCTAAAATGTAGTTGTTCTCGGGACCCGATGAACCGGCGACCGAAGGGTCACGGTCACGGCCAGAAGCGTCGCGCAAACCAGAACGGGCCACGGTAGGGGCGATCGTGTAGAGCGACTGCACTGTGCGCTGTGTCGGCAAATTGGAGAACTGCTCAGTTGAGACGTTAGTACCAGTAGTGTTTGCTGATATATCGACTGCTGCTCCTGCAGTATCGGTGATCGTTACGCTGGCGCCCACATTTTCCGGAGCCAACTGGATCTCGACTGCAGTATTTCGGGAAAGATTTACTTCAACTTCGGTCTTCTCAAACTTCGCAAAACCCTTAGTCTTTTCAACTAACACTGTATATCTTCCCGGGGGCAGATTAGCGATTTTGTAACGACCGCTGTCGTCAGAAGTCGCTGTCTGCGCGGAGATCAGGTTCGGGCTCGTCACCCTCACACTTGCTCCGGGCACGGCCGCACCTGTCGTGTCGGTGACCGTACCTTCAATTGAACCCGTCGTCGATGACTGTGCGAACACGCTTCCCGTAAAGAGCGCGAAGCACATTAAAAGGGTCGACAGGCCAATAAACTTAAGGACATTCTTCATTTTCTGCTTTCCTTTCTGAATTAGACACGGGCTGTCGCCTCCTGTGATTAACTTCCCTTTTCTTAAATGACAGCCCCAAAACATAACTAACGAGAGGGTAAATGGAGACCTCGCGGGCAGCATTTTGGCAAATGCCATGCCCCCACGAGCCTTCGGAGATTTCTCCACGTATTCAACGTCAGATGACCACTTGGCTGGGCCCCACGATCCAAAAAAATGGGAAAATCCAGAAAAATCAACCGCATCTTGGGGCCTCGGGGTTAGGGAGCGCCTTTCTGACTAAACAATGTTTTGGGAGGATCAAGACGAGGAAATGGTGATTGTTTTGCAGTTGCAGTCATTGCCTTCAAATTCATTTACGAGTATTAACAACGAAATGTCCGAACGCATCTACCGCGACCCAGTTCACAACATCATTCGGCTTCGCACTGACACGCCAGAAGGCGAACTGATGATGAAACTAATCGACTCCGCTGAATTTCAAAGACTGCGCCGCATCAAACAACTCGGTCTCGGTCTTTTCACTTATCAAGGTGCAGAGCATTCTCGCTTCACTCACTCGCTCGGCGCCTTTCATTTAATGACTCGTCTGCTCGATCGATTAGGCGAGCGATACTCAATCAATTCAGAAGATCGTATTGCCGTTCGAGCCGCAGCACTACTGCACGACGTCGGACATGGATCGTTTTCACACGTGATGGAAAAGGTCCTCAACTTTCATCACGAACAGTGGACGGTCCAAGTGTTGTTGAGCGAGCAGACAGAGATTGGTCAGCTGTTGCGCTCTCATTCTGAAGACTTACCAAAGAAGGTGGCGTCGATCATTGAGGGGAAGTTTCAACCATCGGCCCTCGCGCAACTTGTCTCTTCACAATTGGACGTAGACCGAATGGACTATCTGCTTCGTGATTCGCTAATGACCGGCGCCAAGTATGGCATCTATGATCTTGAGTGGATCATCAACGCGCTGGCGATCGACGAAGAGAATGATCGGATCTACGTAGAAGCTCGCGGTCTATATGCAGTCGAAGAATACTTGCAAGCACGCTACTACATGTTTCGCCAAGTATATTTTCATCGCACGCTAAGATCCGCTGAAGCAGTGTTGCGTTCGATTGTTAGAAGAGCTTTGCACCTTCACGAAAACGGAGTTGAGGTTTGGCACGCAACCGGAACCGCTTTTGAAAAAATCCTAAGACGTGAGGTGCTGACAATAACTGAGCATTTGCAAATCGATGATTCGGATTTTGTCTTTCACGTGAAGCAATGGCAACACTCCAAAGATTCGATCCTGAGTAATCTCAGCAGACGCTTCATTGAACGAAGATTATTCAAAGCGATTGACCTCGACATGCCGGCGACTGAAAAAGAAGAGTTTCTATCCATGGCGCGAGAGGTCGTGCGCCAGTCTGGGTACGATCCCGATTACTACTTTATTGAAGACCGCGCGAGTGACGTTCCTTATTACAAGTATTACGCCGCCGAACGAGCTGAACCCAAGACGCATATCTACGTTGAGAACGGATATGCCCATCCGAAGGTAATGGAAATCAGTGAAGTAAGTAGCGTTGTCACAGGTTTGCAGCACGGATATGAATTACATCGCGTCTGTTTTCCCGCGGAAGTAAAGAACGAAGTTTACGAACTCTATCATCGCCGGGGTCTTAAAAAGGAAGGCGCGGGAGCAGGCGCTGAGTTGCAGCATTAAGCAAAACTTTCCACCAGCGTTGAAACAACCTGAACGCTACTCTTTTAAACTAAGCCACATGCGTCGTTTGCTTTTTAGTATGGCTGGTGCGTTACTGCTGACCTCGCTCGCTCACGCGCAGAATCCCGCTCGTCCAATCAGATTGAGTATTCTTGAACTTGGAGCTACTCCAGTCGGAAAACAGTCAACTGACAAGTTGCGTCTTGGCTTGCGATCTTTTCCTGAGATTCAACTGCTCGATGGTGATCTCAGTGCTGCGGCCGCGCACGGGATCGGGTATTCGGGTTCCTTGAATATGTCCGTTTCAGAAGCTCGAGCCCTCGGCGAAGCTATGGATTCGGATTTCTTCATTATCGGTGACGCTCAAACGTTGCGGCGCACGTCCTCCAAGACGCCAGTTTATTACGAGTCTTACGCTTCAATCTTTGCCATCAGTTCTCGTACTGGTCGATTAGTTTTCTGGGATCGGCCGAATGTCGAATCCGACACGGCAACAGATGCTGAAGAGAAACTTACTAAGATCCTGACCGCGAAAGAGACGCTGGAACGTTGTGTCAACGCCATTCGAATGGCACAACTGGACGAAGCTAGTAAACGAGCTGTTGCGTTCGACACGAGAGTTCCTTTAATAGAGGACGCGCCTGACGACGAAAAGACGGCCGACGCGGAAGGTCTTCGTTTGCCCAAACCATATCGGAGGCTGCGTCCCGCTTATCCGGAAAGTGCAGCTCGAGCTGAAGTCGAAGCCACGGTCGATGTGGTTGTTGATGTCGGTGCTGACGGAGAGGTTGGGCAGGTAGAGGTGGCGCGCTGGGGCGGATTCGGTCTCGACGAAATTACTATCGCAACTGTTAGACAACTGCACTTCTTTCCCGCTTCTCGCAACGGTATCCCGATTCCGATGCGCGTATTACTCCGGTATAACTTTCGCAAACCGTCACAATGAAGAGTTCAAGTCGATTAATGCGTCTAATGAGTCTGGCGATAACCGTCGTTCTGACTTTTGCCCTGACGTTTCACATTAGCCCAACCGAAGCATCGCGCCCCGCATTTGATGACGCGCCTTTAGCTTCTACTTCGACGCCTGAAGGACGTCTCGCTGTCTTTGACGACGTTTGGGAAACGATCGAGCAGCGTTATTACGATGTGAATTTTCACGGCATTGACTGGCAAGCGAGCCGAATAACTTTTCGCACAGCCGCCGCGCGGGCGAACAGCAGTCGGGAATTCTATGAAGTGATTCGTAAGATGATTGGCCCGCTTCGAGATGCGCATACACGTGTCTACGCGCCCGAAGAAAAATTTGACTGGTGGAATCCGCGCTTCATTACTTTGGGATTCACAATCCGCGAAGTTGAAGGAGCGCCAACTGTAATTCAAGTTGAACATTCGTCAGAAGCATCAAAGAAAGGTATCCGTCCCGGCGACGTGCTGACCGATATCGACAACGTTCCGGCGAAACAATTTCTCAATCAGAAACTGCAAAAGCCAGGTCTAGCATCTGATGCCTCCGCTCGTTTTCGTGCGATAGCGACTGCGCTTGAGGGCCCTGCCGGGAGCACCGTAAAAATCGACTGGCAGTCAAAGAACGGTACTACCAAATCAGCACAGTTCACTCGCTTCTGGAATCAACGACATCTCGGATTCAGCAGTCAACGAAGTGACAACTTCGCAGTTATCAAGATTGATGCATTCACTCAGTCTCTCGCGCTTGAATTAACAAAAGCGCTTCCCGACATTATCGCTAACACTGACGGAATAATTTTGGATCTCCGTGCCAATGGCGGTGGTGATGCTGAAGCAATGGCCGATGTGGTCTCGCCGTTTCTCAAAGATGGATCCGGACTAGGCAAATTTGTCGACCGGACGGGTGCGTCGTTTGAATTACATAGCTATCTCAAACCCATGTGGGCAACCTCATCTGCAATCAAATTGCCTCTGGTTATTTTAACGAGCGAAAGCACAGCGAGCGCTGCAGAGATCATGGCCGCCGCACTCCAGTCGAAACGTGGAGGTCACGTGATCGGAACTGAAACGTGTGGATGCGTATTGGCAATTCGGAGTCGCCACACATTGCCCGATGGTGGTGTCCTCGATGTCAGTGAATTTGACTACCGAACGTCGGATGGAGTTCGTCTCGAAGGTCGAGGAATTACTCCGGATGAAGTGACCACACTTAGAAGAGAAGATCTTTACGCGGGCCGTGATCGAACTCTTGAACTAGCCAAGTCGTACCTCACACGTCTGCGAAAGAGAATGCATTAGCCACCTCTATTTTCGGCATCCATCGTTTTAAGCCCACCGTTCTGCGGCATGTTATGATGCCGATGCGCGAATCCAACGTCCACAGGTGAGTTAGTTAATGCTTTATCTGTCGCAGGTTTTAGGTCGATCGATCCTCGACCTTGAAGGTGAACGTGTGGCCACCGTCAAGGATGTCATCGTGCGTCTGGGGGCAGGCGATCACCCTCCGGTAACTGGAATAGTCGCGAGATATCGTCGTCGCGATTTCTTTATGTCGCGTTGGCGAATGACTGATCTGAATCAGCAAGGCGTGCGCTTAAATTCGGACATCCTCGATCTACGTCCGTTTGTGCGCCGCGAAGGTGAAGTTTTGCTAGCTCGCGACGTGCTTGATAAGCAACTGATTGATGTAGATGGCAAACGAGTAGTTCGAGTTAATGACGTGCAAATCATTGAAGCCGCGGGCGAGTGGCGCGTAACAGGTGCTGACGTCAGTTTACAAGGCCTCTGGAGAAGACTAGTGCCATCCGGTTTCGTGGGTACGAAAACACCCGTTGAAGTGTTGGACTGGGCCGACGTAGGTTATCTTGCCACTGATGCAGCTACCGTTCAGTTGAAGTCGTCGAGTGACAAACTTGCACGTCTGCATCCAGTTGAAATCGCACGTCTCGCCGAAGCACTTTCGTATCATCACGGCTCAGAAGTCGTCGAATCTCTTGACGACGAAACCGCGGCCGAGACTCTCGAGGAAATGCAGGCGGAGCGACAAGCTCGGATTCTCGGTGACATGGACCAGGAACGCGCCGCGGATATTCTGGAATGGATGTCGCCCGATGAAGCTGCCGACGTTCTTGGCGACTTGCCCGAGGAAAAAGCTGAAGAACTTCTTGGGCTGATGGATCATGAGGAGCAGGCTGACGTTGCTGAACTGCTTCCCTATGAAGACGACACTGCCGGTGGTCTAATGACCACTGAGTTTGTCACCCTTCCTCGCGCACTAACAGTCGGTGAAGCACTTGCTCGGCTGCGTGAAATGGCGGAAACGCCAAACATGATCTACTACCTTTACGTAGTTGAAACTGAAGGCTCCTGGAAATTGATGGGAGTGATTGCGTTGCGGAGTCTGATTCTCGCGGATCCGGCCATGCCTCTGGAGGAAGCGATGCGTACTGAGTTTCAAAAGGCAGAGCCAGACGAACCCGCAAAGGACGTGGCCCAACGCATTGCGGAGTACAACCTGCTTGCATTACCTGTTATGGATGAAGCAGGAGATATATTGGGAATCATTACAGTAGACGATGCTATGGAGATCTTGTTACCAAAGGATTGGCGACAACGTTTGCCTCGGCTATTTGGTTAGTAATCTGGTTTGCGATCTACACAGCAAACCTCATTTATGAAGGACGGAGAACCTCCAAGTGGTCCAACCGCGCGCAGCAGTAAGAGCTGCCGGTCGTCGTTTAATGCGGCGCGGCGCTCGTGGTGTGCGTGGTCCTGGAATCTGGCGCACTCTGTTGACGTATCTCGCTATCCTTGGGCCCGGGATGATCACTGCAAACGCTGGTAACGATGCCGGCGGGATAGCGACGTTTGCCTCAGTCG
>Ga0070671_100004744_pt1 | contig 10802 bp, 5 predicted proteins | sample KBSS73metaG_FD_65341 | JGI IMG/M metagenome (GOLD analysis project Ga0070671, IMG submission 65341) | Switchgrass rhizosphere microbial communities from Kellogg Biological Station, Michigan, USA - KBS S7-3 metaG | ecosystem: Host-associated > Plants > Roots > Rhizosphere > Soil ... | reverse complement strand
GCTTTTGGCTCCGGGCACAGACTCGGTTACCTGCCCTCGCCAAGCGAGGATTCCGAGATTTGTGTTTTCGGAGTAGAACTGGCCCGTGTAAGCAAAGCTGCGGGGGTTGACTGGATACCAGAAGTCGGCCTGGGGGCCTGTCATCATCCATGCAAGATTCGGTGCAGGCTGTCCCGGCCGAGGACGAAGCCATGGTTGACCGACTGAGCTGCGATATTGAATACCGCTACCGCCTCCCTTTTCAACCTTGATCTCGAGTTTGAGGTCGAAGTCTTTCGACTCAGAACCGTGATAGGAGATGTAGGTGTTGTTGCGAGGCTTCTCGGTAGTGGATTCGCCAACGATGGCACCATCCTCGACGCGCCAAGTTTGGGGATCGCCGTCCCAGTTTTTCAAAGTCTCGCCGTCGAAGATCTGAACGAAACCGGTGTGGTCATTGAAGTCGATTGGATCAGGCTCGTGGAATCGGGAGGGCTGCCCGCTAGTTTCGGGCTTCGTGTTCTGAGCTGATATTGGAGTTACAAGAGTGATGAAGACCGCCGCGGCGACGAGGGCCGGGATCAAACTTCGAAATCCGGTGGTTTGGATTGTCATGTATTTCCTCCACTTAGGCCCTTAAAAAATCTAAAAAAAATGAGATGTGCGCTTGATAACGCTGCAAACTGATCGACTCAAAGACTTGCAGGCAGACCTGTCCTTCCATTTATTAGTGGAAATGCAAATACCCTTGCGATCCTGATTATTCCTTTAGGTAGGCCTCAACTCTTTTGTTGTCTCGTTATTTTGTGATGGGGTTAATCCCATGCCTGGAATGGATTACGTCGCTGAGGCTCATCAGGGTTTAACCAAAACCCGACCGGTTCCGCCCAGTTTTACTGGTACCCCTCAACTTAGGAGGCGGTCAGAGATGGTTGTTTCGGTTGTCGGTTTTAGGTGGTAATGGCGGGCTGAACCGGGTAGTGGCTGAGCCCGCCGGGTTGTTTACCAGAGGATCTTGAGGGCGAGCTGAATGCTGCGGTTGTCCATCGACGTTGACGACACCCTGCCGACGGTGTTCGAGGTGTTGATGTTGTTTGCCGGGTTGGAGAAGATTGGATGGTTAAGGATGTTGTAGGCCTCTGCACGGAATTGTGCACGCACCCGCTCGTAGACCTGGATGTTCTTGATCGCTGAGAAGTCCACGCTGGCAGTGCCAGGTCCGCGAAGCACGTTACGGGTTACCCAGCCCTGAACCGAAGGATTCGCGCTCGAAGAACGGTACACAGCGCCGCTATCTGTGCGGCCCAAGTAATCGTTCGTAAATACGGAGTCGTCAAACCAGTGGAAGGGCGAAGGGTTGTGTAGATAAGCATCCGACACCTTCTTGCCGGCAACCAGGAAGGCACGGCAGCCAATATTAGCTGCAAAATTGCAGCCACTACGTGCGACGTTGAACGGGTAGCCCCCGCGAAGCTGTACCGCCGGCTGGACCGACCAGCCACCGGCAAGCGCGTTGCCTACGCCAGACTGCAGCCACTGCTTGCCCTTCCCGAACGGTAACTCATACCCGCCCGAGATAACGGCCTTGTTGCGGTTATCAAAGTTCGAGTACGAGCGGTCGAACGACATCGAGGTCGCGAAGGAAGAGTCGTTCGCCGCGGCCTCGCCAGAGAAGTTATCAATGTTCTTCGACCACTGATAGCTGCCCAAGTAGTACAGACCATGGCTCACACGCTTCTCGATCTTGACCGATCCGCCGTTGAAGTTTGCATCGCCCCGCGTGCTGCTGGTCAGAACACCCTGGCTAAACGCCGGGTACGGTCGATTGGGATTGAGTTGCCCAGCGGGAACAGTGCACCCTGTCGTGGCGTACGACGGCGCCACGAATGGAAACTGGGTGCACTGGTTCTGGTCGTAGCGCTTCCAGGACTTGTGCGTTTGACTGCCTGTATAGGCTATCTCCAGCACTAGCCCGCGTCCTAGGTCCTGCTGCAGGCTCGCGGTCCACTCTTCCGTGTAAGGACGCGTGTTCTTCGGAAGAATCGAAAACGGTGAAGGCACCTGTGCCACACCAATAGCCTGGGTTGGATCAGGCCAGAGCTGGTTAACGAAGGTGTTGTTGAAAGCCTGCTGGAAGTACAGCGGAGCAGCGTAACGGGTAAACTGCAACTCGTTGGTATTTAGATTGTCAAGGTAGATGCCAAAGCCCGCGCGAATCACAGTGCCCTGACGAGCCTCATACGCCAGTCCAACGCGCGGCATAAAGCCCTTCCTGTTCGGTTCGATGATCCCAGGACGATAAGTCCTGCTCAGATCGTAGTACGGCAAGTACGAGGCTGGAATACCAGCCGGGATCTTGCTGAAGGTAACTTTCTGTGTTGTTGGATCAAGAGTTCCTTCCAGTCCGTTTTGTTCGACAAACGGGCTGTTGTACTCCCATCGCATACCAAGACTGAGGGTCAGGCCATGGCCGAACTGCCATATATCGTTGAAGAATGCACCATACGTGTTATCACGATAATGGCCCAGCGTCGTTCCGGCGTTACCGTTGCAGGCCGAAGTGCACATGCCGCGCGCATAATTCTGGAACTTGTTGTAGAAGACCGGAAAGCCCGTGTCGGGATCGGTGTATGTTTTTTGGCCCGCAGGACAGTTGCTGGAGGAGCAGTTGTCGAACGTCGCATTGCCGCGAGAGTTGTTATCAGCAATTTGCCATAGACGGCGGTTCTGGTATTGGAAGCCAGTCTTCCAGGTATGCTTCCCGTGCACGATCGAGAGCGAATCGCCGGCGCTGATGATGTTCTCGTGACCGCCCTGGTCACCCGCACCGTCAGCCACGTTGGTGTAGCCCGCGATAGTGAAGCCCGCGCGGCCATTCTGCCGAGCGGACGTGAGTGCCGTCACGTTGGTCAACCCTTCCGCAGCGGCCCATTGCGTCTTGGGGTCCTGTAGCACGGCGAGGCCGATGTTATAGAACTCGTTCCAGCCAACACGCGCTTCATTAACAATGTTCGACGTGAGCAGGTACGTATTGCCCAGCACCGCATTACGGCCCAGCAGCGGGTTCGAAGTGAAGGCGCCGTTGGCGTTGGTCGCAGGCGTCTGCTGCGAAGAGTCGAAATTGACGTAACGGCCAAAGATCGAGTTCTTCGAGGAAATAATCCAATCGCCTCGTACCGTGTAGCTGTTATAGCTCTCGGTGAATGTAGCGTCCGGAAGGGCATAGTTGTTGTTGTTGAACCCTGGTACCGGCGCATCGCTTGTCAGCTTGGGGTAAGTTGCGGCCAGCACGGCAGAGGCCTTATTGGAGTTCCAAAAGGCAGGGTTCCAGCCGGCCGGGTTCTTTATGCCCACGCAGCCGTTGCTGTTGGTCGCGTTCTTTACGCAGGGGACCGATATAAAGGTGTTGCCCGCTACACTTGCATTTGCACCGGTTGCGTCGCCGCCAAGTTCGGCGGACGTCGGGAACGTAGCAAACACCGGGTTAGCGCGTGCCGACTTCAAACCCTCGTAGCCACCAAAGACAAACAGTTTGTCTTTGATGATCGGGAATCCGACTGTGGCGCCATATTGGTGACGGTAAAAATCTGGCTTCACAGGATTGCTGGCATAAGTCGTGAAGAAGTTGCGAGCGTCAAAGATGGCATTACGGGCATACTCATACGCAGTGCCATGGATCGAGTTCGTACCCGACTTCGTAACCATCGAGACTACCGCTTGACCCTGGCCATACTCTGTCGAGAAGGTCGAGCGCAGCAGGTTGAACTCCTGGATCGCATCCGCGTTCGGCAGGATCGACATGTTGTTGAAACGCACCGAGCGAACATAGGTGCCATCCAGCACATAATTCGTCGATGAGGCACGCCCACCATCTACCGCGATGTAAAGCTGACGGCTACTCGTCTGGGTACCCGTCTGTGCTGGAGTGCCCGTCTGGCCGCTCTGCGGCGGCGAAACGCCCGGAGCGAGAGCTGCGAGTTGAAGAACGTTACGGCCGTTCAGGGGCAGATCGTTAATCTGCTTCTGGTCGATGACCTGGCCGACTGTCGCTTCCTGCGTCTGCAGTTGCGGAGGCAGCGTCGAGACTTCGACGGTCTCCTCTGCCGCGCCTATTGCCAGAACCACCGAACCGTTGGCGGTTTTACCGATCTCCACTGCGATCGAGGGGATGACGGCTGTCTTGAAACCGGCCTTCTCGACGCGCAGCGTGTAGCTGGCCGGGGGAACATTGGGAATGGACCACTCGCCTGTGTCATTGGTAGTCGCGGTGCGTTCGGCGCGGGTACCATTGTTGATCAGTCGAATCACCGCACCGGGTACAACCGCTCCAGTTTGATCGGTGATCCTACCCGCGGCATCGGAACTGGAACTCGCCTGACCGAAGCTTGCAGGAGTGAACAAACTCAGAAAAGTTACAAATAATACGAGGGAGCACAGTGCACTATTCCACCGACGAATTCTGTGCCCGAATGCCGTTAAGACATTGGTCGTTCTTCTACGTTCCACTGGATCCTCCTGAAAATAGTGAGCTGCATGCAGCGTCTCGTTCTTGATGGCGCATATTGTGAGGTTCGTTTCTTACTCGTGAGTGCGAAGGGCCGCGGCGTTCCGATCGCCGGGGTAAATGGGCCGATATGCAGAGATGAAAAAGAACACCATCTGGTAAAATGAGACGTCTCATTTCGCTGAGGATGCTAGTCATAGTGGTTAATAGCTGTCAAGAGAATTTTTACTTTTTACCTAATTGGAACGCCTCAAAGAAGGGTTTTTTTGTTAGAGGGGAGTAGCTGAAAACGACGTTCAACCTCAAAAGCCACAGTAACTTCCACGACGCAGACTTCACAAATCATCATGTAGGATGCTGACATCATGGCGCCAACACAGAAAGAGCTCGCCAAACTTGCAGGGGTGTCATCGGGAACGGTTTCCAATGTCATAAGTGGTTCGACTAACGTGAGCGAGCGATCCAGGCGGAAGGTCCTGGAGGCCATTAAGATCTCGAATTATCAGCCCAATCTGATTGCGCGCAGCTTAAAGACAAACCGGACACGCACGTTGGGAATTGTCATTCCGGATATTACGATTCCCTTCTTTCCAAAGATCATTCGCGGCGTTGAATGTGCTGCGCGAGAGCGCGGGTACTTCCTGGTTGTGCTCGATTCCGAGGGCAGTCCGGAGAGAGAGGCGGAGATGTTCGCCTTGCTTCATGCACAACGCGTGGAAGGTATCTTGCTGGTTACAACCGCTGCCGATGAGATCACGCCGGAACGATGGAATGCGTTGACATCTCGCTTTCCCGTTGTGTGTGTCGATCGTCTGCCGGTCGGACCGGATGTGGATTCGGTGTGCGTGGACGACTGCGGCGCTGCGGAGATGGCAATCTCGCATTTGATGGGACAAGGGCACACCGAGATCGCAGCGATCACAGGGCCACTTACTCTTTGGAATGAGCAGGAACGGTTGAGAGGTTATCGTCAGGCGTTACAGAAAGGTGGCATTCCGGTTGATCGCTCTCTTATATGGCGCGGGAGCTTTGACCAGGATGAGGTTGCGAGGCTCTGTCAGAAGGGCATGCTTCGACCGAGTTCGAGGCCGACAGCGCTATTCGCGACGAATGGAGTGACCGGGCTTGCGGCGCTAAGAAGCTTGTATTCGGTAGGACTGAGCACTCCGAGGGATTTTTCTTTTCTGACGTTTGACGAAGTTACCGTTGAGGACTTTTTCCGCCCGGCGATTACATCCGTCGTACAACCTACCTTTGATATGGGTTATCGCGCAGTAGAGGTTCTTCTCGACAGAATCGAGAAGCCCGAGACAAAGGGCTCGCACAAGAAGGTTCGATTGCCCGCTACGCTGATTGTTCGCGAGTCTTCGCACACTCCGCTCTCGATAGTCGAGACGTCTAATAATTCTGGACGAAAGAACATTGAGAGCAGGCGAAACCATGCTATTGGGAATCGTTGACAAGAGAGATCATTTTTCCGTAATGTGAGACGTCTTACTGTTTAGCCTCCCACGCTGATGCAAATCCCGTCAGGCACGCTTCTCAAGGCAACCGCAATCACGAAGCACTTTGCAGGCGTGCTTGCTCTGAACGGTATCTCTTTTGAGCTTTCACGTGGCGAGGTCCACGCGCTGATTGGAGAGAATGGCGCGGGCAAGTCGACGTTCACAAAGATCGTCACTGGAGTGGTTGAAGCAGACTCCGGTGAGCTTGAGATCGCAGGGCAGATTGTGCGGAATAACAATCCTCTTCTAGCCCGATCTCTCGGCGTCTCTGCGATCTATCAACAGCCTGCTCTGTTCTCTCACTTGAGCGTCGCCGAGAATATTGCGGTACCACTCGAAATCGGCCGGGCGAAATGGAAGGTGGATTGGAAGTCGCGCTACGCAGACGCTCGGGAACTCATGGATCGACTGGGAGCGAAGATCAACCCGCGCAGGCTTGCCGGCTCGCTGAGCATGGCGGAACAGCAGATCGTCGAGATCGCCAAGGCAATCGGCTCCAACGCGAAGATCCTACTGATGGATGAACCGACTTCGCTGCTCACCGACCGCGAAGTCGATAACCTCTTCAGGCTGGTTCGTCAACTGCGCGACGACGGAGTAGGGATCGTCTATATTTCGCATAGACTTGAGGAACTTGAGGCTATTGCCGACCGAATTACAATCTTTCGCGATGGTGAGAGAGTCGCGTGCGAAAACGTTCACGAGCTAGATCGGAAACAGCTTATCCAGTTGATTGTGGGCCGTTCTATCGCATCCATCTTCCCGAAACGCGAGGTGGCGATCGGAGAGACTGCGATCCAAGTCCGGAACCTTAGCAACAATGAAAGCGGGCTGCACAATATTTCTCTCTCAGTAAGACGAGGCGAGATTTTGGGATTGGCCGGCCTGGTCGGCTCTGGACGCACGGAATTTGCCCGGACACTATTCGGTCTCACGCCTTCCGATTCACCGATCTTCTTAGATGGTCAACCGACGCGAGTGCGCGCTCCCGAGCGCGCGATTCGCTTAGGAATCGGATACCTGCCAGAAGACCGAAAACAACACGGGGTCATTCTTGAAATGGGGATTGCGGCTAACATCAGCATGGCGAACCTCAGGGCAGTAGCGCGATGGGGGTTGATCGACCGGCAAAGAGAAAGCGCGCTTGGAGCGAGTTATGTGAGGAGTCTGAGAATCAAAACAGCAAGTGTTTCGGCGCCGACGGGGACTCTGTCGGGGGGAAACCAGCAAAAGGTGGCTTTAGCTCGGTGGCTGGCAGTGAAGCCGCGGATCATGATTCTCGACGAACCGACACAGGGAGTTGATGTCGGATCGAAATCGGAGATCCATGAGCTGATTTTGCAGCTGGCAGAAAAGGGCGTTGCTATCATCCTTATTTCATCCGAACTTCCGGAGATTCTGGGAATGTGCGATCGAATTGCGGTTTTCCATGACGGGACCATCGCAGGAACTTTGTCACGCAGTGAAGCTACGCAGTCCAGAATTATGGCCTTGGCCCTGGGCATTTCGATTTCGTGATGTGAGTAGTTGGGATAAGAATGAATTCGCACAAGAGAGAAATTGGGGTACTGCTCACAATCGTGGCACTACTAGCGGCGCTCGCCCTGCGCACGAACGGCTACTTCAGCCACGCCAATCTTGTCGATCTGTTCCTGGAAAATCTTCCCGTAATGATTATTGCGATCGGAATGACGCTGGTCATTTTGACGGGAGAGATAGATATCTCCGTGGGATCGGTCTTTGCGGTTTGCAGTGTCGTAACGGGAGCCTGCGCTACATCGAGTGTGCCGGTTTCGATTAGTGGATTGGTTGGTTGCCTCGTCGGTGCGTTGTGCGGAGCCCTTAACGGCTGGCTCGTCGCGTATGTCCGGATTCCTTCAATCGTGGTGACGCTTGCAACCATGGTGGCGCTTCGCGATGGTCTTCGTTGGAAGACGCAAGGGGCGTGGGTCGGAGATCTGCCGAGACAATTTCAGTGGTTCGGTTTGTCACAGGCAGCGTTTACAACTGTCTCCGCTGCATCCGTCAGCTTGTTGGTTGTTGGGGCTGCATTGGGATTGCGCTACTTGCATGCAGGGCGCGTTGTTGTCGCCACTGGCTCTAACAAAGAGGCGGCGAGGATTGCGGGAATCGATACCAGACGCGTGGTCTTCTTGGTCTTCACGCTAGCTGGATTCCTGACCGGCATTGCTGCGCTCTTCAATTCAGTGCGGTTCAACCAAATTCCGAGTAATTCGGGTCTAGGCTTGGAATTGAAGGTAATCGCGGCGGTTGCCGTGGGGGGCGCCGCGATTACCGGGGGCTACGCCACTATTGCAGGTACGGTACTGGGCGTGGCTCTGCTTGGCTGTATAGGTTCGGCACTTACATTTTTAGAGATCAGCGCGTACTGGGCAAAAGCAATTCAAGGAGCAATCATACTCATCGCTGTGGCAATCGATAGACTTCATTTGTCCCGCAGGAAAAATGCAGAACTTCTTCCGAACTAAGACCGCTCCACGGTTCTCCATCTCTGGCAGCCAGTGGATATTGCTACTTGCACTTGTCGCCGAGGTGGGCATTTTTGCCTTCTTCGCGCCGGCTTTCTTCACATTTCCTAACTTTTTTGAAATTTTGAGATTCAGTGTTGAGCTTGGCCTACTCGCCATTGCAATCACGCCCATACTGGTCGCCGGCGGTATCGACTTATCTGTGGGTTCGACCGTCGGACTCGTTGCGATTATCTTCGGAATTGTCTGGCACGATTTTCATACGTCAATTCCGGTTGCAATTGGGCTGGGATTGCTGACCAGTGTTGCTTGTGGCGCATTCAACGCATTCTTGATTGCACATTTGCGCCTACCGCCGTTGATCATTACGCTCGGCACGTATTCTCTATATCGCGGAATTGCAGAGGGAATGACCCACGGGGCTGCGAGCTTCACAGGATATCCACACCACTTTTTGATGCTGGGCCAAGGATATGTGTGGGGTGTGATACCAGTTCAGCTCTTTGTCTTCGTTATATTCGTAGCTTTCTATTGGGTTCTTCTTCATCGATCCACGATCGGTCGGGCGTTGTATGCTATCGGCTTTAATCCGGAAGGGGCGCGATATGCGGGACTGCCGGTTCGGCGCCGCGTCGCTCTGATTTACATTCTGTCGGGCGCTGTATCGGGCGTCGCGGCGATCATCTATGTCGCACATCTCGGGTTGGCGAAGTCGGACATGGGAACCGGCTTTGAGCTTGAGGCCATTTCCGCCATCGTGATCGGTGGAACATCTGTGTTCGGGGGCCGTGGAAATGTATTTGGAACTCTACTTGGGTTGGTCTTCCTGTCGACTCTTCAGAATGGCCTGCATCTGCTTGCTGTGCCGTCCGAGGCAACAGGTGTGTTAACCGGAGTCCTCCTTTTGTTTGTAGTCGGTATGGACGTGTTTCGAGAGAACGATGCCGAGTCAGGTACACCTCAAGCATCGCTGCAAATGAGAAGGATTGCTATTGCAGGTGTTGCAAGTGCAGTTGTTGTTGCGGTTATCGCTACGCTTGCCTTCGCTCAAATGCGCCACTCGACACCTACCGCTGCCAATGTTGGTGTTCGCGAATCCCACAGACCAGTCATCGCTGTCATGCCAAAAGCAAAAGGCGATCCGTACTTTGTCAGCGCTCGTGCAGGTGCGGAAGAGGCGGCACGAGAGCTTGGAGTTGACCTGATCTGGGATGGACCGACGAGCCTCGATGCATCACAGCAAAACGAGTTCGTCGAGAACTGGATTACTCGCGGGGTCGATGCGATTGTCGTAGCAGTGGAAAACAAGGGAAGCATATCGACTGTCTTGCGCAAGGCGCGGAAGCACCATATTTCGGTCTTGACTTGGGATGCTGATGCTGAACGAGATGCGCGTGATTATTTTCTAAATCAAGCTACGCCCAAGGCCATTGCAGACACACTCACTGACGAAGCCGCAAGGCTACTGCCTCAGGGCGGGCAGTTTGCGATTATTACCGGATCGTTGAGTGCGGAAAATCAAAATGAATGGATAGCGTTCATCAAGACCAGAGTCGCTGAAAAATATCCGCAATTGAAGCTGGCAACGATTCTGCCGAGCGACGACGATCGCGATAAGGCGTTTGCGCAGACACAGACAATTCTCAAAGTTTATCCTGATGTGAAGCTCGTGATGGCTATATCTGCGCCGGCTGTTCCTGGAGCGGCTGAGGGCGTGCAGCAATCCGGACGCAATGTGAACGTGATCGGCCTCTCATTGCCGACGATCTGCAAACCCTATATACACAGTGGGGTCGTGCAGACGATTGTTCTATGGAACACCCGAGACCTTGGCTATCTCACCGTTTTTGCGGGCTGGCTTGATTCGCAGAAAACAATCCCGAAGGACGCGATGTCGGTCTCCGCTGGCCGCCTCGGTCATCTTGAGGTTCGGGGGAGTGAGATTATCCTGGGACAGCCGCTCATCATCGACAAGCGAAATATCGATAGTCTTGACTTCTAAGTAGGCACCTGACAGCTCAGAGTGCTAGGTGGGGGGTATTACTGGTCCGATCGCATCGGCTACCTGTGTGGCACTGTCCAGCACGCGGAGTTCGAGTCGAAACTCGCGGCGCTCCCCTGGAGCAAGTAATTGTAAAGTACCTCGTTGACGCTCCTTATCTCGACCTAGAATCTGGCAGTTAGCAGGCTCAAGTCCAAGCACGAAGTGGTTCGTTCCAGTCATCTTCCACTCGACGAACTGAGGCAGGAGCGTTGCATCGTAGCTAAGACAGATGCCAAAACATGGATTATCACGGTCGCTCACAAGTACAACTGAGACTCTCC
>Ga0070671_100004742_pt1 | contig 10803 bp, 8 predicted proteins | sample KBSS73metaG_FD_65341 | JGI IMG/M metagenome (GOLD analysis project Ga0070671, IMG submission 65341) | Switchgrass rhizosphere microbial communities from Kellogg Biological Station, Michigan, USA - KBS S7-3 metaG | ecosystem: Host-associated > Plants > Roots > Rhizosphere > Soil ... | reverse complement strand
CGTCGTGCTGATGCCGTCGTACGTGAACATCGGCGCCTACGTGGACGAGGGCACGATGGTGGACACCTGGGCCACGGTGGGCTCCTGCGCCCAGATCGGCAAGAACGTTCATCTGTCTGGCGGCGTCGGCATCGGCGGGGTGCTCGAGCCGCTGCAGGCCAACCCCACGATCATCGAGGACAACTGTTTCATCGGCGCGCGGTCCGAGATCGTCGAGGGCGTCATCGTCGAGGCGCACTCGGTGATCTCGATGGGCGTGTTCATCGGCCAGAGCACCAAGATCTACGATCGCGCGACGGGGGAGATCGTCTACGGACGCGTGCCCTCGGGCTCCGTCGTGGTGCCGGGCAGCCTGCCGTCGGCGGACGGCAAGTATTCGCTGAACTGCGCCGTGATCGTGAAGCGCGTGGACGAAGCCACGCGCGCCAAGACGTCCATCAACGAGCTCCTGCGGGCCTGATGGCCGACGCCTCTCAGTCAACGCTCGATCTCGCCAAGCAGCTCATCGCCTGCCGATCGATCACGCCGGACGATGCTGGCTGCATGGCGATTCTCGGGGCGCGACTGGAGGCGGCGGGCTTCACCTGCGAACGCATGGACCGCAGTCCGGTCCGCAATCTGTGGGCCCGCCACGGCACCGGCACTCCGCTCGTGTGCCTGGCCGGACACGTGGACGTGGTGCCGCCGGGACCGATCGAGCGTTGGACCAGCGACCCCTTCACGCCCACTGAGCGCGACGGGTACCTCTTCGGCCGCGGGGCCGCCGACATGAAGGTGGGCGTGGCCGCGATGACGACGGCCGCGGAGAGAGTTGTCGCCGCGACGCCGAATCACCGCGGATCGATCGCGCTGCTGATCACCTCGGACGAAGAAGGCACCGGCGTCGACGGCACGAAGGCGGTCGTTCGCGAGCTGCAGGGAAGGGGCGAGCGCATCGACGCCTGCATCCTCGGAGAGCCCACGTCCACCGCGCAGTTCGGCGACACCATCAAGAACGGACGGCGCGGATCGCTGAACGGCGTGCTGACGCTGACGGGCGTGCAGTGCCACATCGCGTATCCGGAGCGCGGCCGCAGCCCCATCCTGCCGGCGCTGCCCGCGCTGGCGGCGCTGGCCGCCACCGACTGGGATCGGGGCAACGAGTACTTCTCTCCGACCAGCTTCCAGATCTCCGACGTCCACGCCGGCACCGGCGCCAACAACACCATCCCGGGTTCGATGGAGGTGTGGTTCAACTTCCGCTTCTCGACCGAGTCCACCGAGGAGTCGCTGAAGGCGCGCGTGCACCAGGTACTGGACGCACACGGTCTCGAGTACGAGCTGAAGTGGGCGCTCTCGGGCGCACCGTTTCTCAGCCCGCGCGGCGGCCTGGTGGACGTGGTGAGCGCCGCCGTATGCGACGTCACCGGCGTCGCGCCGGCCCTGTCGACGAGCGGCGGCACCTCCGACGGACGCTTCCTTGCCGGCATCTCGCGCGAGGTGATCGAATTCGGCCCCGTCAGCGCCTCGATTCACGGGATCGACGAGCACGTGAAGGTGGCGGACATCGGCCCGCTCTCCCGGATTTATGAACATGCGTTGAGGGCACTCTTGGCGTAGGATCCCGGGCATTCGAAAGACACGGGAGGATGCCATGCGGTTCCCGGCAGTGATTCCTGTAGCGCTCGCAGCCTGTCTGTCGGCTGCCGCGCCGGTCTTCGCCCAGGATTGGGCCCCGATGATCAGCAAGGAAGACGGCTTCCGCGCCAACTTCCCCGGTCAGCCCAAGGTCGAGGCGATCACCTACACCACCGAGTTCAACTTGAAGCTGCCCGGCCGCGTGTACCGGGCATCGGATCCGCTCGGCCGCTATTCCACGACCGTCGTGGACTACCGCGACGTCGAACGGATGCACGGCGAGCGCGCGGCCGCCTGCCGGGCCCTCAAGGGCGCGAACCAGAAGGACGGCGACAGCTGCCAGAACGACTTCACGCTCGAGGTCGCCGGCGCGACCGATCACGCCGTGTCGGAATACCTGAAGCGAGACGGCGTGAAGGTCACCCACTACGGACTCTACTTTCTCGAGGTCGTCTCCGGCCGGCTGCTGCACCTGACCAATCCGGACCAATCCCGCACGAACGTGGCCGTGCACCAGCACGCGGGACGTCTCTACATCCATGAAGCCACCGTGCCGGCGGGCATGCCCGAGCCGATTCTGTTCATGGAATCGCTGGCGTGGGTGAACGACCAGGGGCTCGCCATCCGCTATCGGACGCTCTACACCGAGGGGTACGGCGACTTCAAGTTCCCGCATCCCCAGCCGCCGTTCACGCTCCGGAATCTCGAAGAGTCGATCGATCAACCACCGAAGCCGGCGAAGTAGTACGTAGGGGCCGCCTTCAGGCGGTCCATGAGGAGATCGCCATGCCGTGGAGAACCGCCGTCGTCGCCATCCTGTGCGTGGCCGGTCTCGCCGCAAGGATTGCTACTTTAAGCGCGCACCACTCGCACGCCAACTACGACGTCACGACCTGGACCGTGATGGAGGGCACCGTGAAGCAGCTGGTGCTCATGGCGCCGCACTCGATCGTGTATCTCGAAGTGAAAGACGAGAAGGGCACGGTCGCCACGTGGGCGCTCGAAGCCACCAACCAGCGCGCGATTCTCAACAACGGGGTCAAGCGCGAGGACGTCCGTCCGGGCGATCACATCAAGGTGCGCTGCCACCTGCTGCGTGACGGCGCCAAGGGGTGCCTGCTCGGTTTCATTACTCCGATGCACGGCGACGCCGCCAGAGGCAACGGCGTCGAGATCGAGTGGGATTGAGGGCCCCTCCTTCGGCGTTGCCGCCTGTTTTGCAGCTCTGCTGAACCGCACCGTGGAGTAATCCGCGCTTCGCATCGCGTACCATGGTCGGGAACTGACGTGCGTGATGGGCTACTCGACGGCAGTCTCGACTCCCGGCAGCTCGAGACCCTGACGCGGCACTCGCCCGACGTCATCATGCTGCTCGATCTTCAGCAGCGCATCGAATTCATCAACTGGACGGCCCCGGGGCTCACTCCCGAGCAGGTGATCGGCACGCCGATCTTCGAGTACGTGCCGCCCGATCAGCACGAGGCCATGCGGGCCTGCTTCGCGCGCGTGCTCGCCACGGGGGCGCCAGCGAGCTACCGGAACGTCTATTACCTCCCAGGCCAGGCCCCGATGTACTGGGAGTCGGTGGTCTCGGTGGTGACGCGCGATGGCGAGTCGATCGGCTTTGCCGTCTTCTCGCGCGACGTCAGCGAGCGCGACGCACGGGCCAAGGAGCTCGACGAGTTCTTCGACCTGTCGCTCGACTTTCTGTGCATCGCCGACATGGAGGGCTACTTCACGCGCGTGAACCCGACGTTCACGCGCGTGCTGGGCCACAGCGAACAGGAGATCGTGAGCCGCCCGTTCCTCGACCTGATACATCCAGACGATGTGGCCAGGACGCTGCGTGAGATGGAACGTCTCAGCCTCGGGCTCGAAGTGGTGGGCTTCGAGAACCGCTATCGCACACGCGATGGCGGCTACCGGGTGCTGGCCTGGCAGGCGCGCGCCGATCCCGCTCACCGGCGCATCTTCGCGGTCGCGCGTGACGTCACTTCAGAGCGCGAGCTCCAGGCGCAGTTGCGCGAATCGCAGAAGATGGAGGCGGTCGGCCAGCTGGCCGGCGGCATCGCCCACGACTTCAACAACCTGATGCAGGTCGTTCTCGGCAACTCGCAGCTGGTCGCGCACGGACTGCAGGGGGAGCGCGCGGACGTGATGGCGCACGTCGACGAAATCTCGCGTGCGGGGCAGCGCGCGGCCAATCTCACTCGTCAGCTGCTGCAGTTCAGCCGTCGCGAACCGTTGACACGGCAGAACGTGGACCTGAACGACCTGTCGCGCACGCTGCTCGTGATGCTGCGGCGCCTGATCTCGGAGAGCATCGCACTCGAGTTCACGCCGAGCGCGATGCCGGCGGCCGTTGCCGGCGATCCCGGCCAGCTCGAGCAGGTCTTGATGAACCTGTGCGTGAATGCACGGGACGCGATGCCCGCCGGCGGAGTGCTGAACATCGCCATCGAGGTGCGCCAGGCCGATGCGGAGTCACCGTCGGACGGTGGGCGTGTCGTGCTCACGGTGCGCGACAGCGGCGTCGGTATGACCGAGGACACCCGAGAACGGCTGTTCGAGCCCTTCTTCACGACCAAGGAGCCGGGGAAGGGCACTGGACTCGGCCTGTCCACCGTCTACGGCATCGTGCGGCAGCACGGCGGGGACATTCGCGTGACGAGTGCGCCTGGCCGCGGCTCGACCTTCGAAGCGTGGTTCCCGTGGGCGCCGTGAACCGGCGATTCGAGTGGACGGGCCGCCTGAAGGCGGCCCCTACTTTCGGAACGTCTTCCGGTCCTTGAACTCCACGATGATGAAGTCGGCGGGGCCTTCGAGGTTCTCTGCCGCGTGCACGTTGCCGTCGCCGCAGCCGAGCGCGCCCGCTTCGACGGTCACCGGCCCTCCCGTGCCATCCGGGACGGTGAAGTTCATCGTCTGATCGGTCAGGAAGATCGTGCAGCCGGGCAGATGCCGGTGCATCGGCGACTTGTCGCCCGGGGGGTAGCTGGCGCGGATGAAGCGCACCACGTCGTTCTCGAACGACACGCGATAGTGCCTGGGATCGGCGGTCACCGCGTCGGGATAGCTCTCCGCACTCCGCTGCGCGAGGAGCGTGGCCGACACTCCGCCGACGACCATTCCAAGACTGAGGCCGATAAGGATGTTGCGCATATTCGCCTGACTAATGGGCGACGAGGCGCGTCGCGGGTGTGTTGTTCTCGGCGCACACGAACTCGATGAGCTCGGTGTCCGGCATGAGACGCTGCTGCACGGTGAACGAGAACGGCTTGGTGAACGTCTTGGGATCTGTCACCGTCATCTCAATCTCCAGCGTGCCGTAAGTCGGGCGGCGGATGCGCTCCGTGAGCCGCAGCTTGTCGCTGCCCGGCGTCCCCCACTCGTCGATCCACGACTGGTCCTTGAAGCCGACCGAGTCGACCACGAGCGTATCGCCCTCCCAGCGCCCCGTCGAATAGCCGTACCAGAACGGCTGCGGGTCGTTGGTGGGCAGCGGACGGCCGTCGAGATGGATCTGGCGCTGGCCGTCATTGGCCTCATAGAGGATCAGCACGAGCTCGGGCGTCTGGATGATCTTCCGCGGCTGCGGGTGCAGGTGCAGCTGGATCGGATGCAGCGGCAGGCAGTGCGCGTCCGGGTGATCCTTGCTGTTGGCGGCGTGCCGCTCTGTTTTCAGCTTGGCCGCCCATGGGAGCATCGGCACTTCGGCGCCGAGCGCGTTCTTCAAGTCGCGGAACGCGAGCGACGGCGCGATGCCTGCAAACGGGCCCGGCGGCGGCGCCTCGCTCGGCAGCAGCCCTTTGTCCCAGACCCCCGAAAAATCCGGCTTGCCGTCGGCGGTGCGCGGTGCGGGCGCCGAGAAGTTGATGCGGCCGTCCGCCGTGCGCGGCGCCGACGCTTTCTTGTATTCGGGCCACTGCGCTGCGAGAGTCGCGGGCAGCAGGGCAATGATGGCGAGGCTGACCAGACGCGTCATGGTCCGCCTAGTGTATCGCCAGGCTCCGCGGGGCTATTCGGCTCGCAACGCGTTGACCGGGTTGGTTCCCGCCGCGCGGCGCGACGGCATCGCCGCCGCGCCGAAGGCGACGAGCGCCATCAGCGCGAGGCTGCCGGCGAGGACACGCGTGTCCAGCCCCTCGATGCCAAAGAACAGGAACCGGGCAAGGCGCGCAAAGCCGAACGCGGTGAGACCGCCGAGGAGACCGCCGGCGATCGTCATGCGGCTGACCGACCCGAGCACCAGCCCGTGCACGTGTCGGGGCGACGCGCCGACCGCGATCCGGATCCCGATCTCGCGCGTGCGTTGCGCGACGCCGTACGCCAACACACCGTAGAGCCCGATGGCGGCCAGCGCGATGGCGAGCGCCGCGAATGCCGACGACAACGTGGAGAGCATCCGCTCGAGCGAGGTGTTCTCGAAGATCTGGTCGTCCATCGTCTGCAGCTTCGCCACCGGCAGCGCGGGGTCGAGCCGCCGCACGATCGACGTGATGGCGCCGAACAGCGCGCGTGGATCCCCCTCGGTCCGGACGTAGAACGTCAACGTACCGGGCCGCTCCTGCCGGTAGGGCATGAAGAACTGCGGGGGCGGCGCCTCGCGCACGGAGCTGTACTTCGCGTCGGCAACCAGGCCGACGATGCGGATATCGAGCGGCCTGTTGCCGCGCCCCATGGCCATGCGCCGCCCGATCGGATCGGTGAGCTTGAACTTCCTGGCGAACGACTCGTTGACGATGGCCACCCGCGGCGCGCCGTCGATGTCGTTGGTGGTGAAATCACGCCCCGCCAGCAGTGGCATGCCGAGCGTGCGGAAGTAGTCGGTGCCGGTCCGGGTGACCGCGGCGCTGCTCTCCTCATCGGGATTGGACGGCACCCCTTCCACCTGCATGTTGTTGTGCCACCCTTCGTCCGCGAGGATGGGGATCGTCGCGGCGGTCACCGAGACGACGGCGGGCAGGCCGCGCAGCTCGGCCTCGAGCCGATCGAAGAGCGTGCCGGAGCGCTCGGCGGAGTAGCCGTTCAACTCGGGAGCCAGCTTGAACGCGACGAGGCCGTCGCGCCGGATCCCCAGCTCCGCGCGACCGAGGTTCACGAGGCTGAGGGCAAACAGGCCGGCGAGCGCCAGCAGCGCAGTGGCCAGGGCAATCTGTCCCGTTGCGAGCGACGCGCGGAATCGCCGCGACGAGGTTGAACTCGTGCGCGATCCGCCGGAGTGCAGCGCGGCGCCGCCGGCCGCAGCGACGAGCTGAAGCGCCGGGAGCAGCCCGGTCAACAGGCTGACGCCGAGCCCGACGGCGATCGCATACAGCAGCACGGTGCCGTCGACGGCGAACGTCAGCTTGGCCGCGTCGCCGCTGGCGGGCGTGACAGCCTTGAACCCGGCGATCGTCAGGCGCGCCGCGGCCATCGCTCCGGCGGCGCCAAGCAGCCCCAGCACGCTGGATTCCACCAGCAGCAGCCGCAGCAAGGCCCACTTCGGCGCTCCCAGCGCCAGGCGTACCGAGACTTCCGCGGTCCGCGCCGCGCCGCGCGCCAGCAGAAGGTTGGCCACGTTGGCGCAAGCGATGGCGAGCACCATGCCCGTGACGGCGAAGAGCAGGGCCAGGAGCATCTGGAGGACCCGGCGCTCGGCGTCCTGACCGTGGGCGCCATCCGCCAGCACGATGCGGCGCTGCTGGAACGCATCTCGATCTCGGTCGCCCATGCTGCCGCGCAGCGCGGGGAACTCCACGTCGCGAATCAGGGCGGCGAACGGCACGTTGATGCGCTGTTCGGCCTGTGCGCGCGTGAGCGCGGCGGGCACGCGCGCAAACACGTAGAGCCAGTGATTGTTCCTGGCGATGACGTCGTCCGTGTTGGGCGCGTTGAACGCGCGCCGTGCGTGCGACAGGGTGACGAACACGTCGGGCCGCTGTCCGGTGGTCGTGCCAACGAATCCGGCCGGAGCCACGCCCGCGATGGTCATCGGCTCGCCGTTGAGCACGACGGCATCACCGACCACCGACGAATCGCTGCCGAATCGAGTCGTCCAGTAGTCGTGGCTCAAGACGACGACGGGGGCTGCCTCGGGCGTGTCATCGTGTGCGTCGAGCAGCCGTCCTTGCGACGGTCTGAGGCGCAGCACCGGAAAGTAGCTCCCGGACACCAGAAGGCCGGCTGCCTGCGCGGTCCGTCCGCGGTGCGCGAGGTTGAGCTCGAAGTCTCGATGGGCCGCCACCTGCATCGAGTCCCCCTGCATCCGCTCGAGATCACGAAAGAGCGGATAGCTGAAGAGCGCCTCCTCGCGGCCGGATCGGCTCGCCGAGCGAGACCCGGGCTTCGGCCCGGGCGACAGAACGTTGGCCAGTTCATTCGACGCCGGCACCGGCAGCCGGCTGAGCAGCAGGCTGTCGAACAGCGAGAAGATGGCGGTGTTGACGCCGAGGCCGAGCGCCAGGGAGGCGACGGCGACGGTGGTGACGAGCGGCCGCTGCCTCAGCGACCGGGTGGCGTACCGAAGGTCCTGCCAGAGAGCGTCCAGCATGCGCCCACTCTCTCACAAGGCGGATGCCAGACCGCCGCTCCGCCAACGCGCAAAATCGGCCCGATTTTCGGGCGTCGATCGGGTGGCGACCGGCGTGGTGTTCGGACCGGGGACCAGGCGTCCCCCGAACGGACACTCAGACAGGCGCGCGTCCGACTACAATTTCGGCCAAGGCGGAGGACCCATGGCGTTCGACCTGACCATCAACGGGAGTCAGCACCGAATCGATGCCGACACGCAGACGCCGCTGCTGTGGGTCATTCGCGACCACGTCGGCCTGACCGGCACCAAATTCAGCTGCGGCATCGGCCAGTGTGGCGCCTGCACCGTCCACATCGACGGGCGCGCGGTGCGCTCGTGCAGCGTCCCCGCCTCCAGCGCGATCGGCAAGCCGGTGATGACGATCGAAGGCGTGTCGTCCGACGGCTCGCATCCGATTCAGATGGCGTGGAAGGAGCTCGACGCGCCGCAGTGCGGCTATTGCCAGTCCGGCATGATCATGGCGGCGCTGGCGCTCCTTCACGATCGCCCGCGCCCCACCGATGCCGAGATCGACACGCGCGTCACCAACGCGTGCCGCTGCGGCACGTATCACCGGGTGCGGCAGGCGATTCACCTTGCCGCGCAGTTGATGGGCACGAGGGCCGGTCTGAAGGCCGGCAGCCACGTCCGAGGCGACCTGACATGAGCACCGAGGTCAACCGCCGCGAGTTCCTGGCCACTATCGCTGCCGCGCAGGGCGCCTTCGTCCTCGGCTTCTGGGCTCCAGGGAAGGCGGAGGCGCAAACAGCGCCCGTTCCCGCCGGCGCCGCGTGGTCTCGCGACACGGCCACGCCCGAGGTGAACGCGTGGATCGTCATCGATCCCGACGACACCGTCACCGTCAGGATTGCGCAGACCGAGCTGGGGCAGGGCGTGTGGACGTCGAACGCCATGATGGTGTGCGAGGAGCTGCAGTGCGACTGGTCGAAGGTGCGGCCGCAGTACGCCTCGGTCAACCGCGACGCCCGCGAGAAAGCGCCCGAGTGGACGCTCAAGGTGCCGGGCAACGGTGCCACCGATCCGAAGGGGGGCGGCGAACCCACGTTCGGTACCCGCGATCGCACCGGCGTCACCGGTATCCCCGACAGCCTCTATCGCCGCATGCGCACGAACGCCGCGTCGTCGGTGAAGGACGGCCGCTACTATCTGCAGCTCGCCGGTGCCGAAGCGCGTGAACGCCTGCTGCTCGCCGCGGCCAGCCTGTGGAGCGTGCCCGTCGCTGAACTGACGGCCAAAGACAGCGTGATCACCCACGCGAAGAGCGGCCGCAAGACCACTTACGGGGCGGTGGCTCAGCGCGCCGGGCAGACGCCGCATCCGCATCCCGAGACGATCGCCATCAAGGCGCCGGACCAGTGGACGCTGATGGGCACCGAGCGGAAGAACCTCGACGTGCCGCTCAAAGTCACCGGGCAGGCGGTCTACGGTATCGACGTCCGGCTGCCGGGGATGAAGTGGGCGGCAGTGAAAGCCTGTCCGGTTTACGGCGGCGACGTGAAGCGCTACGACTTCGACGCCGTCCGCAACATGCCGGGCGTCCGCTCCGCCGTGCAGTTCCCGATTCCCGATACGGCGTGCACGCGCGGCCGCGTCTTCAGCGGCGGCGTGGCCGTGATCGCCGACCACTGGTATCAGGCCAAGGCGGCACTCGATCGCATGCCGATCGAGTGGACCGTGCCGGTGGAGAACGGCGCGGTCACGACGGCCATGATGCGCGACGCGCTGGTCGCGTCGATCGGACAGCCTGGCCGCGTACGCGTCGACCAGGGCAACGTGGACGAGGCCTTCGCGCGCGCCGCCAGGATCGTCGAGGCGACGTATTCGACGCCGTATCTCGCTCGCGCGCGCATGGAGCCGGGCAATGCCACGGTGCTGGTGACCAGCGACCGCGTGGACGTTTGGATGGGCGACCAGAGCCCTCAGGAAGTGCGCTTCAGCGCGTCGAAGATCACGGGGGTTCCGGAGCAGAACGTCCACGTGAACCTGTGTCATCTCGGCGGCGGCTACGGTCGCAACGGCAACGGGCCGCAGGCCGAGCACGCGATCATGATCGCCAACCAGATGCGTGGCACGCCCGTGCACATGCTATGGACGCGTGAGGAGGACTTCATCGGCACCACCTACCGCGCGATGGGGATGGCGCGGCTCAAGGCCGGTCTCGACGCCGACGGCTGGCCGATTGCGCTCGAAGTCCGCACGTGCATGCAGCGCGACGGCTTCGGCCCCGAGGCGTCGTTCGACGTGACCTCGCGCTACCACGTGCCGAGTTACCGATACTCGAGCCACACCACGAAGTTCCACATTCCGGTCGGCACGCGGCGCGGCGTGGGGCAGGCGGCGCACGAGTTCTATCGCGAAAGCTTCATGGACGAACTGGCGCGCGCCGCGGGAAAGGATCCGTATCACTACCGGCGTGAGCTCATCGCGCGCACCAACCTGCCCTACAAGGCGGACATGCTCAAGGCGCTCGACATGGCGGCGGAAATGTCCGGGTGGGGCACTCCGTTGCCGCCGGGAAAAGCGCGCGCGATCGCGCTCGAGGAACGCGGTGCCGAGGCCAACGGCTCCGCGACGATCAGCGCCATGGTGCACACCGTCTCGGTGAGCCGCGA
>Ga0070671_100004741_pt1 | contig 10804 bp, 9 predicted proteins | sample KBSS73metaG_FD_65341 | JGI IMG/M metagenome (GOLD analysis project Ga0070671, IMG submission 65341) | Switchgrass rhizosphere microbial communities from Kellogg Biological Station, Michigan, USA - KBS S7-3 metaG | ecosystem: Host-associated > Plants > Roots > Rhizosphere > Soil ... | reverse complement strand
CGTCCACGACAAGGACGCCGGCCAGGGTGGCGGGCGGCTGTCCCCGGGTGAAGTCGAAGCCGGGGCTCAGCGTCAGCGTCAGGCCATCCGGCCCCTGCTCGACGGCCTGAGGCCGGGCGTGGACGATCGCGGTCGAGGCGTAGGGATAGAAATAGACCTTGTCGGCGGCCTTCACCGCCGGACCGATGACGGCCAGGGCGACGCCGTCTGGGCCGCGCTGGAAGACGGCGGAGAGCTCGGCGCGCTGCGGCGTCGCGGCCAGGGCGCGGGCGATTTTCGGCGCGGCCTGGGAATCCTTCGGCGCCGGGGCGGCGACCACCGGCAGGTCCAGGTCGAGCGCCGCCTGGGTCGGCACGCAGGTCTCGGCGCAGACCAGCATGTCCGCGACGACTCCCAGCTTGGCCGTGCTTCCGGGCTGGGCCGCGGCCGGTGCGGTGAGCGCGACCGGCAGCAACACCTCGCCCTGGTAGCCGTAGTCCATCAGGGGGCCGACCGGCAGGCGAATGGGCGCAGGCCAGGCGATCTCTCCGGCCTTCCAGCCGGCCGGGAGGGTCCAGGCCAGGCGCGTGGGCTCGCCCGCGTCGCCAGGGTTGCGCCAGTAGGTGTGCCAGCCCCGCTCGATCTTCTGGCCCACCGCCAGCCAGACCGTCTGGCCAGGCGCGATGGCGCGGGTCTCGGAGACCAGCTCGGCTTGCATGTGGGCGGCCTGCACGGGCGCGGCGCTTGCGGGCGCGGCGCAGAGGCCAAGCGTCAGGCCCGCCCACGCGGCGGCGAGGCCGCCGGCCAGTCGCCGGATCATCGCCGCACGCCTGCTGAATTCATGCGCCCTATATGCCCCCGTCGAAGCCGTCGCGCAAAGCGCCCTCGACTTCGCCGCGACGCCCGCCATGATCGACGAATCCCTGCCGCTAGATGGAGCCGTCCCGCCGTGCCAGCCCCTTTTGACGAGATCCAGATCGGCCAGGTGGTGTCGCTCGGCGTCTGCGCCGTGGAGCCGACGCACCTGGAGGCCTTCATCAAGTCCTTCACGCCGGGCTGGGCGGCGGAGCGCGGCGCGCCGGACGCCATGGTCTACGCCATCTGGGCCAAGCTGGACGCGGTCGCCCACACCGACTGGGCGCACAAGCGGCTGGGCGTCGACGCGCTTCGCTGGTTGCGCAATCCGCCGGCGGGCGAGCTGCTGCGCGCGCGCATGACCGTCATGGCCAAGGACCCGGTGGGCGAGGGCAAGGGCATCGTCATCTGCCAGCACGACCTGCTCGACGAAGCCGGCCGCCTGGTCTTCTCCTGCATCACCCGCGGCGTCTTCGCGCGCTGAAGCCTTCGATCAGGCGTTGGCGGCCTGCGGCTGGCGCTCGGCGTTGCGCGTCAGCGCCAGCGCGATCAGCCGGTCCCAGCCGATCAGCGACACGAGGTGGGCGTAGATCTGCGCCAGGGCGCCGTTGTCGCGCAGCTCGGCGAGCTTCTCCGGCGACAGCTTGCCGAGCTTGTCCTCCGAGACGCCGTAGTAGTCGGCCATCTTCTGGGCCGGGGCCTGGGTCCCGTCGGCGGCCGGCGGCGGCTGGAAGGTGGCGGTCTTGAGTTCGAACAGGTCGAGATCCCTCAGGAGCTGGACGAAGCTTTCGGTCCGCTGCCGCTCCATCTCGAAGTTGTTGCAAAACTCCATGCAGCTCTTGGTGTACTCGCTGGGCTGGCCGTTCTCGAAGAAGGGCATGTCGCCGCCCTCGACCACGAAATCGGCGCCGCGGTCGATGCACAGCACCATCTGGTTGTTCTGCTCGTCGTTGGCGTAGACGAAGGGATAGCGGCGGATATAGGCGGGGATGTAGACGCCCGCGTCGAACATGCCGTCCTCGCGCACGAACATGTTCTCGCCCGCGTTCAGGCCCATGACGCCGAGCGGCAGCTTGTCGTCGCCCACGAAGATGATCGGGCCGGTCAGGGCGAAGACCGGGAACTCGCCCACGGTCAGCGGTATGGCGTGGCCTTCCTTGGCGAACTTAAACGGCGTGTCGGTCCGTTTCACGCCCAGCTTAGCGTGCAGTTCTGGCGCAAGCGGCTCGGGCCGCGAATAGAACAGCACGGTCCCGCTGATATCGCCGCCGGCGGTCGGATTGCTGGCCATAGGGAAAAACCTTCGGTGACTTGGGGCGGGAAATGAGGAGGCGCTTCTAGCGGATCACACCCGAGGCGGCAAATTGAAGGCGGGCCGCCACCTTACGCAGGGCGGCCCTCAGTCAGGGCGCCGTAGAGATCGGTGCGGCGGTCGCGGAAGAAGCCCCAGGCGGCGCGGTGGCCCGCCAGGAAGTCGAGGTCGAACTCGGCGCTCAGCACCCCTTCGTCCTCACGTCCCAAAGCCGCGACGAGGTCGCCGCGGTGATCGGCGATGAAGCTCGATCCGTAGAAGAGCTGTCCGCCGCCCGGATAGTCCGCCCAGGGCTCGAAGCCTGTCCGGTTGGCCCCCACGACCGGGATCACGTTGGAGACGGCGTGGCCCTGCATGGCGCGCCGCCAGGGCGCGGCGGTGTCCAGGCTCGCATCGTGCGGTTCCGAGCCGATGGCGGTGGGATAGAGCAGCACCTCGGCGCCCATCAGCACCATGGCGCGGGCGGCTTCCGGGTACCACTGGTCCCAGCAGATCCCGGCGCCGATCCGGCCGAAGCGCGTGTCCCAAACCCGAAAGCCCGTGTCGCCCGGCCTGAAGTAGTACTTCTCCATGTAGCCCGGGCCGTCGGGGATGTGGCTTTTGCGGTAGACGCCCAGCAGGGCGCCGTCGGCGTCGGCCACCACCAGGCTGTTGAAGTAATGCGGCCCTTCCCGCTCGAAGATGGAGATCGGCAGCACCACGCCAAGCTCGCCGGCCAGCGGCGCCAGCGCCTTGACGCAAGGATGCTCGCGCCAGGGGAAGGCGGTGGCGAACCAGCGCTCCTGCTGGGCCACGCAGAAGTAGGGGCCCTGGAACAGCTCCGAGGGCAGGATCACCTGCGCGCCGCGCGCCGCGGCCTCGCGAATGAGGTCGGCCGTCTTGGCGATGTTGGCCGCCATTTCCTCGCCATAGGAGGTCTGGAGGGCGGCCACGGCGAGGGTGCGGCTCATCCGGTGGGCTCCTGCTGGGTGATGCAGTGGAACGAGCCGCCCCCGGTGAGCAGGGCGGTGGAGGCGGAGAGCACCACCTCGCGGTCGGGGAACAGCGTCTCGAGCGCCTGGGCCGCCAGCCGGCCGGGCTGGTCGTTGTAGCTCGGGACGACCACCGCGCGGTTGGCGATGACGAAATTCATGTGGCTGGCCGGGACCGGCCGGCCGTCGGCGTCCTCGACCCAACCCGGCGAGGGGATGCGGACCACTTTCAGCCTCCGGCCGGCGGCGTCGGTCATGCCGGCGAGCGCCCGGGCGGCCTCGTCATAGACGCGGGCGTTGGGGTCGGTCTTGCCATAAGCCACGGGACAGGCGGCCACGCCCGGCGCCACGAAGCGCGCCAGGTTATCGACGTGGCCGTCGGTGTGGTCATTGAGCAGCCCGTCGCCCAGCCACAGCACCTTCTTCGCGCCGAGGGCTTGAGCCAGCGCCGCCTCCGCCGCGGCCTCGTCCCAGCCTGGATTACGGTTGGGGTTGAGCAGGCATTGGCGGGTGGTGAGCACCGTGCCCTCGCCGTCATGGTCGAGGGCGCCCCCCTCCAGGACGAAATCGTGCCGCGCCAGCGCTGCGCCGGAGGCTTGGGCGATCTGGGCCGCCACCGTGTCGTCATGCTCCAGTTCGTACTTGCCGCCCCAGCCGTTGAAGCGGAACGCCCGCGCGCGGGCCGCGCCTTGCTCGCCGCTGGCGAAGATCGGCCCGGTGTCGCGCAGCCAGATGTCGCCGAACCGGCCTGGGACGATCTCCACGCCCGCGACTCCGCCCAGCACGCGACCGGCGGCGGCCTCGCCATCGGGCGCGCCGACCAGCAGGCGCACGCGCTCTCCGCCGACGCCCGCCAGGATGCGCGCCAGGGCGGCGACCTCCTCCTGGGCGGTTTCGAGGTCGTCCTGCCACAGCTCCGCATGGCTCGGGAAACCGAGCCACATGGCCTTGTGCGGCGCCCATTCGGCGGGAACGGTCAGCGGCATCCACCCCTCGACGTCGAAGCCGCGCGCAGATGGCCCCAGCGGCGGCCTGCGTCAAGCTCAGCGGCCCCGCCACACCGCCCGGATGCGCGCGTCCCGGCCGCAGCCGAGACGATAGGCCATGTAGTCGGCGGGATTCTTGCGAGCGTAGTGCTGGTGATAGGCCTCGGCCGGCCAGAAGACGCCCGCGTCCAGCACCTGGGTTGCGACGGGCTTGCCCAAGGTGCGCGCTGCTTGCGCCTTCACCGCCTCGGCCTGGGCGCGCTCCTCGGGCGAGGCGACGAAGACCGCCGTGCGATAGGAGGGGCCGCGGTCGCAAATCTGGCCTTGGGGGTCGGTGGGGTCGATGTTGTGGAAGAAGGCGTCAACCAGGGCGGCGTAACTGATCTTCGCCGGATCATAGGTGACGCGGATCGCTTCGAGATGACCCCCGTGGCTCTCGTAGGTCGGATGGCGGCGGGTCCCGCCCGTGTAACCCACCACCACGTCCGCCACGCCCGGTGTGCGCTCGATGTCATGCTCCGCCGACCAGAAGCAGCCGCCGGCGAACACCGCCTGGGCCAGCGGGCCGGCGGCGGCCGTGGAGACCGCGAGCAGCGCCCAAAGGGCGCCGATCCAGACCGGGAGCTTCATGCCGCGCCTCCTTCGCCGTCCGCCGCAATATGGGGTCCGCGCCAAGGGCGCGAAAGGCCCGCCTTGACGGTAGAAATGTTATAACATAACGATCCGCCGGATCATTCCTCGTCCGGCCGGTTCCCATGCACAGCCGAAGCGTCCTGCTCCTGGGAGCGGCCCTCAGCCTTTCAGTGGGGGGGCCGGCGCTCGGCCAAGCGCCCCCCATGGCGCCGGAGGTGGTGGTCACCGCGCGCCGGCTTGACGCCGCCCGGGCCGAGGTGCAGCCGGCCCTGGGCGCCAGCACCTATTCCCTGCCCAAGGCCTTCATCGAAAACATGTCCTCGGGCGCCAACGCCCAGCTCGATCAGGTCCTGCTGCAGGCGCCCGGCGCGGCCAAGGATTCGTTCGGTCAGCTGCACATCCGCGGGGACCACGGGAACCTGCAGTATCGGCTGAACAACGTCATCCTGCCGGAAGGCCTGCAGCTCTTCGGCCAGGCGCTCTCGCCGCGGCTGGCCGACAACGTGCGGCTGATCACCGGAGCGCTTCCGGCGCAGTACGGGCTGCGAACCGCGGGCATCGTCGACATCACCACAAAGTCCGGCCTTCAGACCGGCGGCGAAGCCGGGATCTACGGTGGGGCGCAAGGCCGCCTGGAGCCATCGATCGAATACGGCGGCGCCTTCGGCTCGACCAGCATCTTCGCCTCCGCCAGCTACACCGGGACCGACGTCGGCATCGAAAGCCCGGACGGACGCGCCAAGCCGCTGCACGACCACTCCGACCAGTACCAGGCGTTCGGCTACCTCGAGCACATCCTCGACGCCGACAGCCGCCTGTCGCTGATCGTCGGGACCTCTCAGCAGAGGTTCGAGATCCCCAACGTCTCGGGGCTTCATCCGCAGCTCGGCTACGTGGTGAACGGAGTCTCCGACATTGCGTCAGACGACCTGGACGCGCGGCAGCGGGAGGCCGCGACCTACGCCATCGCCAGCTATCTGCTGACTACCGGCCGGTTCACCGGCCAGGCCTCGCTGTTCGGCCGATATTCCGAGCTGCGCTACTCCCCCGACATCACCGGCGAGCTGCTGTTCAACGGCCTGGCGCAGTCCGCCCGCAAAAGCGATCTGGCCCTCGGCGCGCAGATCGAGGGCGTGTACAAACTGAGCGACGACCATACGCTTCGCGGCGGGTTGATCGCCTCGACCGACGAGACCCGCAGCCGCACCCGGTCGGATGTCTTCCGGCTCGACCCCGGAGGCGCCCAGCTGGGCGAACCCGCGGACATCCCCGAGCGCAGCGACGCGCGCGCCTGGACGGTCTCCGCCTATCTGCAGGACGAGTGGTCGATCACCCCATCGCTGACGCTGAACTACGGCCTGCGCTTCGACCAGGTCGACGCCTTCCGAAAGGAGTCGCAGCTTTCACCGCGACTGAACCTCGTGTGGCGGCCGCTGGAGGGAACCACCGTCCATCTGGGCTATGCGCGCTATTTTTCCCCGCCGCCGTTCGAGTTGGTCGCCAGCACGACCGTGGCCCGCTTCGTCGGCACCAGCGCCGAGGCGCCCGGAACGCGGAACGACCCGCCCCGCGCCGAGCGCGACCACTATTTCGACGCGGGCGTCGAGCAGCGGCTGGGTCGGTTCACCCTGGGCGTCGACGCCTATTACAAGAAGGCCCCCAACCTGATCGACGAGGGCCAGTTCGGCGCCCCGATCATCCTGACGCCGTTCAACTATCGGAGCGGCTCCGCCAAGGGCGTGGAGCTGACGACGGGCTACGAGAAGGGGCCGTTCAGCGCCTATGCGAACCTGGCGCTGTCGCGCGCCCGGGCCAAGGACATCATCTCCAGCCAGTTCAACTTCGACCCGGCCGACCTCGCCTATATCGCGGCCCACCGCATCTTCCTCGACCACGACCAGACGCGCACCGCCTCGGCCGGCGCAGCCTGGCGGTTGGGCGCCACCCGGCTGTCGGCCGACGTGATCTATGGCTCGGGCCTTCGGCGCGACGGCGACGTGCCGAACGGCGCCCGGATGCCGGCCTATGCGCAGGTGAACCTGGGCGTCTCGCACACCTTCGCCGCGGCCGGCCTGACCGTTCGCGCCGACGTGATCAATCTGTTCGACGCGCGCTACGAGATCCGCGACGGGACCGGCGTGGGCGTCGGCGCGCCGCAGTGGGGTCCACGTCGCGGCGTCTTCGCCGGGCTGAGCAAGAGGTTCTGACGCGCAGCCGCTCAGGCCGCTTCCAGCGCGACCTCGAAGGCGGGCTCGGTCTTGGCGCGCACCTCTTCGACCGTCACGCCAGGCGCGAGCTCAAGCAGGGCGAGGGGACGGCGGCCGCGATCCACGCGGAAAACCCCCAGATCGGTGACCACCAGGTCGACCACCTTCTTGCCGGTCAGCGGCAAGGAGCAGGCGTCGACCAGCTTCGGCGCGCCGGACTTCTCGAAGTGCTCCATCACGATGACCACGCGCTTGACGCCCGCCACCAGGTCCATGGCGCCGCCCATGCCCTTCACCATCTTGCCGGGCACCATCCAGTTGGCCAGGTCGCCGTCGGCGGAAACCTGCATGGCGCCGAGGATCGACAGGTCGATGTGCCCGCCGCGGATCATGGCGAAGCTGTCGGCGGAGCTGAAATAGGACGAGTTGGGGAGCTCGGTGATCGTTTGCTTGCCGGCGTTGATGAGGTCGGGGTCGGCCTCGCCCTCGTAAGGGAAAGGGCCCATGCCCAGCATGCCGTTCTCGCTCTGCAGGGTCACCGTCATCCCGGCCGGGATGTAGTTGGCCACCAGGGTCGGAATGCCGATGCCGAGGTTCACATAGAAGCCGTCACGCAGCTCCGTAGCTGCGCGGGCGGCCATCTGTTCTCGCGTCCAGGCCACGGTCAGGCCCTCTCACTGGCAGCGTCGCGGGGCCGCGTGGTCATGCGCTCGATGCGCTTCTCGTAGCCGACGCCGTGAAGGATGCGGTCCACGAAAATGCCGGGCGTGTGGATCTGATCCGGATCAAGGGCGCCGACGTCGACCAGCTCCTCGACCTCGGCCACGGTGATCTTGCCGGCCGTCGCCATCATCGGGTTGAAGTTCCGGGCGGTCTTGCGGAAGACGAGGTTGCCGGCCTCGTCGCCCTTCCAGGCCTTGACGATGGACAGGTCCGCCACCAGGCCGCGCTCCATCACATAGAGCTCGCCGTCGAATTCGCGGGTCTCCTTGCCCTCGGCCACGAGCGTGCCGACGCCGGTCTTGGTGTAGAAGGCCGGGATTCCGGCGCCGCCGGCCCGGATGCGCTCGGCCAGGGTGCCCTGAGGATTGAACTCCAGCTCCAGCTGGCCGGAGAGGTAGAGCTGCTCGAACAGCTTGTTCTCACCCACATAGCTGGAGATCATCTTCTTGATCTGGCCGCCGGCCAGCAGGATCCCGAGGCCGAAGTCGTCGATCCCGCAGTTGTTGGAGATGACCGTCAGGTCCTTGACGCCGCTTTGGCGCATGGCCGCGATGAGCATTTCCGGAATGCCGCAGACGCCGAAGCCGCCCGCCATGATGGTCATGCCGTCGAACAGCACGCCCGAAAGCGCGTCGACGGCGTCGTCTCTGAGCTTGTTCGCCATGGGCGCCCCTTTAGCGCGCCTGCGAGACGCCGAGAAGGCGCCGGACGAGCGACAAGCGCGCAATCGCCGCCGCCTGCCATTTTCGAGGGCGGCTTTCGCACCGGCGCGGCAAATGATCCATTGGGACGATGCCTGAGCCCGCCATTCCATGAACAGCCTGCTCTTACAGGCCCTGGTCTACCTCGCCGCCGGGGTCTTCTCCGTGCCGATCGCCAAGCGGTTGGGGCTGGGCTCGGTGCTGGGCTACCTGGTGGCCGGCGTGCTGGTGGGCCCCTTCGCCCTCAACTTGGTGGGCGAGGCGGGCGACGTGATGCGTTTCGCCGAATTCGGCGTGGTGATTCTGCTGTTCCTGATCGGGCTGGAGGTGCGGCCGGCGCTGCTGTGGCGCATGAAGACGGCGATCTTCGGGATCGGCGCGGTCCAGATGCTGGGCACCGCGGCCCTGCTGGCCGGCGCCGCGGCCGCGCTCGGCCTCGATTGGCGCACCGCCTTCGCCGCCGGGCTGATCCTGGCCATGTCATCCACCGCCATCGTCCTGCAGAGCCTGGACGAGAAGGGCCTGCGCCAGGGGGCGGTCGGCGAGGCGGCCTTCGGCGTGCTGCTGTTCCAGGACCTCTCGGTGATCCCGCTCTTCGCGCTGCTGCCGCTGCTGGGCGATGGGACGACCGGCGCGGCCGCGGCGGCGGCCCACACCGGCATGCTGGACGGCCTGCCCCCCTGGGCGCGCGCGCTCGCGGTGATACTGGCGGTGACCGCCGTGATCGTCGGCGGACGCTATCTGACCCGGCCGATGTTCCGCTTCATCGCCGCCGCCCGGCTTCGCGAGATCTTCACCGCCTCGGCCCTGCTGCTGGTCATCGGGGTCGCGGCTCTGATGGAGCTGGTGGGCCTGTCGCCGGCGCTGGGCGCCTTCCTGGCCGGCGTCGTGCTGGCCGAAAGCGAATTCCGCCGCGAGCTGGAGACCGACATCGAGCCGTTCCGCGGTCTGCTGCTCGGCCTGTTCTTCATCACCGTCGGCGCCGGCCTGGACATGCGGCTGCTGGCCGAGCGGCCTTGGCTGGTGCTGGGCCTGGTGCTGGGGTTGATGGTGTTGAAGACGCTGGCCGTCTATGGCGCGGCGCGGGTGTTCCGCACGCCGGCCCGGGCTGCGGCCACGGTCGGGGTGGCGCTGTCCCAGGGCGGCGAGTTCGCCTTCGTGCTGCTGAGCTTCGCGGTGGGCGCCCGCGTGCTGCCGCCGGACCTGTCGCGACTGTTCACGGCGGTGATCGCCGTCTCCATGGCGGCGACGCCGCTGCTGATGGCCGCCCACGACCGGCTGGTGCTGAGCCGCGCGAGGCCCCGCGACGAACCCGAGCGCCTGGCTTTCGACGACGCGCCGCCGGACGTCATCGTCGCCGGTTTCGGCCGCTTCGGACAGATCGCCGCCCGTCTGCTGATGGCCCACAACTTCAAGGTCGTGACGCTGGAGTCCAGCATCGAGCAGATCGACCTGCTGCGGCGCTTCGGCTGGCGGGTGCACTACGGCGACGCCGCCCGGCTCGACCTGCTGCGGGCCGCGGGCGCGGAGAAGGCGAAGCTGCTGGTGGTGGCCATCGACGACCGCGACAAGGCCGTCGAGACGGTGGAGGCCGCCCGCGACGCCTTTCCCGACCTGACGATCATCGCCCGCGCCTTTGACCGCCGCCACGCCTACGAATTGCTGGCCAAGGGCGCCAAGGTGGTCGAGCGGGAAACCTTCGAGGCCGCCCTGAACCTCGGCCGCCGCGCGCTGGTCACGCTGGGGATCTCCGAGCGGCGGGCGCTGAAGGCCGCGGTGCTGTTCCGCGATCACGACCGGCGGTTGTTCGAGCGGCTGGCGCCCCTGGCCGGCGAAGAGGAGCGATATGCGCTGGCCAGCCGAGACAGCCGCGAGACCATGGAGCGGCTGCTGCGCGCCGAGGTGACCCGGCTGGCCGAGGAAGAGGCGCAGGAGGGCGTGGAGCCCGGCGCCGCAGCCGGTGTAGGAGAGCGCCCATGAGCCAGCAGGCCGCCGCGCCGTCCCAGAGCATCACGCCCGTCTCCTTCGCCGGCTTCGAGGCTGACTTCCCGCGTTTTGCACAGGCGCTGGGCGACTCCTTCGCCCGCTACGGCTTCGCGGTGATCTCCGACCATGGACTGCCGCAGGACCGCATCGAGGCGGCGCTGGACCGAGCCAAGGCCTTCTTCGCCCTGCCGGAGGCGACCAAACGGACCTACGCCCTGTCGAACGCCGGACAGCGCGGCTACACCCCCTTCGGCGTGGAGACCGCAAAGGGCGCGCGCCACTACGACCTCAAGGAGTTCTGGCACGTCGGCCGGGACCTGCCGCCCGGCCATCCGTTCCGCGCCCGCATGGCCGAGAACCTTTGGCCGGACGCCGACGAGCCCGGTTTCCGCCCAGCGGTGGGCTGGCTCTACCAGGCGCTGGACGCCATGGGGCTCAAGGTGCTGGAGGC
>Ga0070671_100004740_pt1 | contig 10804 bp, 10 predicted proteins | sample KBSS73metaG_FD_65341 | JGI IMG/M metagenome (GOLD analysis project Ga0070671, IMG submission 65341) | Switchgrass rhizosphere microbial communities from Kellogg Biological Station, Michigan, USA - KBS S7-3 metaG | ecosystem: Host-associated > Plants > Roots > Rhizosphere > Soil ... | reverse complement strand
ATTTTGCCAGTCTGCAGACCCGCCGGCTTTCGCGCCGAGCAGCCACAACATCGCGCCGCGCGCCGTATGCATCCGGTTCTCCGCCTGGCGCCAGACCGCGGAGCGCGGTCCGTCGATCACCGGTGCCGTGACTTCCTCGCCGCGCCGCGCGGGCAGGCAGTGCATAAACCAGGCGTTCGGCGCACGCGCCATCAGCGCTTCGTCGACCTGGTAGGGCCCAAACAAGGCGCGGCGTTCGTCGCTGTCTTCCCCGCCCATGGAGACCCAGACGTCGGTGTAGACGATGTTCGAGCCTTCGACCGCTTCGTACGGATCCTCGATCGCGCCATCGAGGCCGTGCCCATTCGGGCTGGCGATGACGAACTCGGCTCCGACCAACGCGCAAGCTTCCGCCAGCGAACGCGAGACATTGTTGCCCTCGCCAATAAAGGCCACGCGCGCGCCTTCGAGGCGACCGAGCAGCTGCCTGATCGTCAGCAGGTCTGCGAGCGCCTGGAGCGGGTGATCGGTGCCTGAGAGCATGTTGAGCAGCGGCGCAGCGTTCAGTGAAGCCATTTGCGCGAGCAGTTCGTGATCGAACACGCGCGCTGCGATGATCGCGTGATAGCAGGCGAGCGTCCGCGTCACGTCGGCGACGCTTTCACGCGTGCCGATGCCCAACTCGCTCGGCTGGAGGTAGACCGGATGTCCGCCGAGCTGCGCAGCCGCCAATTCCATCGAATTGCGCGTGCGCGCCGACGGTTTCTCGAAATAGAGCGCAACTCCCTTGTCCTGCAGCACGCGCGGAGCGGTCTCCTCGGACAGGGCTAGGATCGACTGAAGTTCGGCCTCCGAAAGATCGCGGATCGAGAGGAGGTGCTTCACCAGCCCTTCTCCCGCTTGATCATCGTTCCGACGCCGTGATCGGTCAGAAGCTCGATCAGCAGCGAGTGGTGCACCCGCCCGTCGATGATGTGGGCAAAGCCGACGCCCTGATCGACCGCGTCGGCGCACGCCTTGAGCTTGGGGATCATGCCCTTGCCAACGCTTTCATGGTCGATGCGGTCGCGAAGCTCGCCGGAAGTCAGACGCGGCACGAGCGTGGTCTCATCGGCCGGATCTTCGAGCAGGCCCGGAACGGCGGTGAGATAGACGATCTTCTCCGCCCCCATTGCGACGGCAATTGCGCGCGCAGCCTCGTCGGCGTTGACATTGTAGGGATGGCCGGCCGCATTGGCTCCGACCGTCGAGATAACCGGCGTCAGCCCGTCGTCGAGCAAACGGTGGATAAGCTCGGCCCGGACCTGCGTGACGTTGCCGACAAAGCCGAAGGCCGAGTCGGCAGGCGTCACCGTCAGCAATCCGGCGTCCTCGCCAGAAACGCCGACGGCGACGGGCTCCTCGCCTGCCTGGCTGTTGATCGTCGCGACGAGGTCGCGGTTGATCTTTCCGACCAGCACCATCCGAACGATTTCGAGAGTCTCGGCATCGGTGACGCGCAGGCCGTCCTTGAACTCCGGCTCCTTGCCGACGCGGCGAAGCATCGTGTCGACCTGCGGGCCACCGCCGTGAACGAGCACGCAGCGCACGCCGACGCTGCGCAGCAGAAGCACGTCCTGCGCGAGGGCAAGGTCGGATGCGCGGTCGATCGCCGCGCCGCCGAGCTTCACGACGATCGACTTGCCCGCGAACTGGCGGATGTAAGGCAGCGCCTCGACAAGGACGCGCGCGATCTCGGCCGGAGCGAGTTTTCCGCTCATGACGTCTTGCTGTTCTCTTTGATGTAGCCGGGCCCAAGATCGATGCCGATCATCCGGGCCGATGCCTTGCCCGCGCCCAGATGAACCTCGATCTCGACCTCGTCTCCCATCATGTGCCGCGCGAGCGCGATCCCATCATGTTCGACCCCCGCACCGCCCTTCGCAACGACGATGCCGCCATAAGCGACACGGGAGTTTACGACATCGAGCTCCACTCCCGCGGAGCCCGCGGCGGCCATCAGCCTGCCCCAGTAGGGATCGCCGCCATACCAGCTGCACTTCACGAGATTGTTCTCGACGATGTTCTTTGCTGCGATCCGGGCTTCATTGTCGTTGGCGGCCCCGGTGACGGTGAGCCGGGCGATGCGGGTCATGCCTTCGGCGTCGCGGGCCATCTTCATCGTCAGCTCATCGCACGCCGCGAAGACCGCCTTTGCGAACTCGTCCGGATCGGCCGGGCCGCGCTTACCCGACGCCATCAGCATCGCCGTGTCATTGGTGGAGGTAGCGCCGTCCACATTCAGCGTATTGAAGGTGGCGCTCGACGCTTCGCGCAGGATTTTGCGCATGATGTCAGCCGAAACATCTGCGTCGGTTGTCAGGAACGCGAGCATCGTCGCCATGTTGGGCGCGATCATCCCGCACCCCTTGGCCATGCCGCCGAGGGTGAAGGTCGAGCCGGCGATGACGACCTCCTTTGCCTGGTGATCCGTGGTCAGGATCCCGCGCGCTGCATCGGGTGCGCCTTCGACCGACAATTTCTTCGAGAGCCGGAGTGCTCCATCGAGGATCGGCTGCATCGGCAAGGGCGTGCCGATGATCCCGGTCGAGCAAACCAGAACGTCCGCGACCTCGACGCCCAGCGCATGAGCAGTCACGGTCGCCATTGCCCGCGCGTCCTTGAGCCCCTGCTCGCCGGTGCCGGCATTGGCATTGCCGGAATTGACCACGACCGCAGCAGCGCGGCCGCCATTCTTGCGCAGGGCTTCGCGGCCGAGTTCAACCGGCGGCGCCGCAAACTTGTTCTGGGTGAAGACGGCCGCGCACGCGACGGGCTGACGGTCCTCGGTCGCGATCATCGCCATGTCGAAACGCCGCTTCTTGATGCCGGCGTGGCATCCGGCTGCGACGAAACCTTCGGCAGCGGTTACGCTCATGGGTAAACTCCGATGGTGGTCAGCCCGGCCGTCTCCTCGAGGCCGAGCATGAGGTTGGCGCACTGGATCATCTGTCCGGCCGCACCCTTGCCGAGATTGTCGATGGCGCAGAGCGCGACGATGCGGCAGGTGCGTTCGTCGTATCTTGCAGTGAGCTGGACGCCGTTCGAACCACTGACCCACTTGGTCGCAGGCGGCTGGCCGGTGACGTGCACGAACGGCTCGGCGTCGTAGGCGGCTTGAAGTTCTTGGAGCGGATCGCACGCAGCTCTCGCCGTGCCGTAGCAGGTCGCGAGGATGCCGCGAGTCATCGGAACGAGGTGCGGCGTGAACAACACGGTCCCGCCTAGCGCAATTTCCATCTCAGCCGTGTGACGATGGCTGAGCAACCCGTAGGCCGAAAAGCTTCCGTCGACCGTGCTGAAGCCGGTCATTTCCTTCGCCTCGCGGCCCGCGCCGCTAACGCCCGACGCCGCATCGACAATCAGGCTTTCTGCTTCGATCAGCCCTGCGTCGACCAAGGGCTTGAGCGCCAGGATGGCAGCAGTCGCATAACAGCCCGCCGCTGCGACTGCCTTTACGCCGCGAATGGCTTCGCGGTTCAGCTCCGGAATGCCGTAGACGAACTCGCCAAGCAGCTCTGGCGATTGGTGCGCATGGCCGTACCAGCGTTCGTAGGTGCTCGCGTCTCCGAGGCGGAAGTCGGCGCCAAGGTCGACGAAGGGGATAGCTTTGTCGAGGATGGTCCCTGCGAGGGTCTGGCTGTGCCCGTGTGGCATTGCCGCGAACACGAGATCGATCCCTTCGAGTAGGCTTTCATCGAAGCGCTCAATGACCGCATTGGGATAACAGGCTGCCAGGTGCGGATGAACGATACCGAGACCCTGCCCCGCGTTGCTGCCGCCGCACAGTTTCGCGGGCAAGAGCTGCGGATGCGCAGCGAGAAGCCGCAGCAGCTCGCCGCCGACATAGCCTGAGGCTCCAAGGATGGCCGTCCGAATCATGGAAGGCGCGCCTATCGACGTATTTGCATTTTTATGCAAGTTTATGCATAATCATGCGCATGACGGATTTGAAGGAACGAAGGCAGCGCGCAATCACGGATCTCATCAGGTCTCGCGCGCTCGCCAGCCAGGAGGAACTGGCAGATCGACTGACGAAGCGAGGCTTCGCTGTGACGCAGGCGACCATCTCGCGCGATCTCGAGCAGATCGGCGCGGTGAAGGTGCGGCGTGACGGCCAGCTCAGCTATTCGCTTCCGGACCAGGTGCGTGAAGCGCCGTCGCCACGCCTTGCTGCGGTTTTCCGCGACTGGGTGCGATCCGTGGACAATGCGGGCAATCTGGTCGTGATCAAGACTCCGCCAGGCTCGGCCCATCTCGTCGGAGTGGCGCTCGATGGCTCGGACCTCTCAAATATCGTCGGTACGATCTGCGGGGACGACACGATCTTCGTCGCATGCCGCAGCGAAAAGGCGGGCAAGAAGCTCGCCCGCGCCTTGATCGAGCAATCGGGCGGCCTTCAGTAACGCTAGAATGAGCCCCGGAGCTCGAACCAGCCGACCGCCATCGTGATCGCCAGCCCGACCATGCTCGCCCCGAGTGCAAGCGCGGCCGAGACGCCCTTTGATCGTGCGTAGGCCAACGTGATCCCGAGCTTCACGGTCATGTTCACAAATACCGTGCCGGCGAGGGCCAGCGCGGCCAAGGCAGAGCCGATCGCCTTGGGATCGAGGCCCCCCAGAGTGATGATCGCCGTGTCCACGTCCATCGACCCGGTGATGAGCAACAAGGTGGCGAGCCCCTGCTCGCCGAACCGCCCGGCCGCCCAGCGTGCGGCGACCGCGGCAATCGCGACGAAGGCGAGGAAGCCAAGCGCCGGAATGATGGCGATGGGATTACCGGGAGGCGCGGGCGCGTCGGAGCGCGGAGCCTTTCGGTAGAGCCAGAAGCCTGCGACCCACGCGACGACGAGGGCGGGGAGCATCAGCACGGCGAAATCGAACAGGACCCGCGTCGCCAGCAGCCCCACGAGCAGGATGACCCGGACGTACATGACGGCCGTCGCGAGAGCGATTCCGGCCGGTTCCGCCCCGCCCTGCTCCTCACTGCCGAGCCGCTGAGCGAGCGACTGGGTCACCGCCGTCGAACTATAGGCTCCGCCGATCAGCGCCGTGGCGATAGTCCCGTGCCGCTCGCCGAAAATGCGGTTGGCGACATAGCCGAGGAACGAGAAGCCGGTGACGAGCACGACCACGAGCCACAGCTTCTGCGGGTTCCAGGCGCCGAGCGGGCCATAGTGTCCGCTGGGCAAGAACGGCAGGATCGCGCCGGCGATGATCGCGTAGCGGGCGAGCGCCTTGACGTCTTGCTCGTCCAGCTTGTCGACGAATTCGTGCAGCTCGGTCCTCAACGCCAGGAAGGCGACGGCGACTGCAGCGCTCGCGATGCCCAGCGCCGGCTCACCGTTCCCCGCGAGAAAGCCGATGCCGATCGTGACCAACGCCGCGACCGCGCTCGTCGAATCGCGCTTAGCGCGGAGCTCCGGCGCATAAGCCAGCGTCATGAGAGCGGTTATGCCAAGGAGGATCGCAGCGGCCGCGAACGGTGAGCCGCGCGCGCCGATCAGCCCAGCGAGGCCGCTGCCGAGGCCGAGCATCGAGAAAGTGCGGACACCGGCGACGCGCGTGCCGGGCTTCTGATCTTTGAGCTTCCACCCGCGTTCGATCCCGATCAGCAAGCCTGACGCAAGCGCCGTCGCCAGCGACAGCGCCTGCCAGTACCAGCCGCCGGTCAGATCGAGCTCCGCAGGTTAGATCGAGAGCCCGGTATCGCCTTCGAGCACGTGCTGAACGAGCTTCGGCCGTTCGCCGGCATTCCAAAGCTTGGCAGCGTGCACAACCCGATAGCGGAGCGGGCCGCCGTCTGGACGGTCGCTGCGCGTGATCGGCCGCGGGATGCAGACAAACTCCGTTCGCATTTCATCGCCGCTGAGCCGAACCTTTGCATAGCCGTGGCCACCCATATCGACGAATTCGAGATGCGGGGAAAGTTGCGGGTTCGAAACGGCGCGGGCCCGCTCCAAGTCGAAGCTCTTCGAATATTCGAGGCATGAGCGTACGCCGTGTTTGAGCAGCATGTTGAAGGTCCAGTCCGGCTTCGATGTGCCCGGCCGGTCGACCAGATATAACTGCCGCAAAGGAAACTTGCCGGGTGGTCGGTGCTCGTACGCCTCCATCGCTCCCGGGCTGGACAGCGAGGCGCCGACGAAGCTCAGGCCCACGGGCTCGAACTTGGCTGGCGGAAGCTGGGCCGCCGCATAACCGGCCCAGAAGCTGTGGCGGTCGCCGGAGACGATCGCGAAACCGCCGATCTTCTCATCACGGATGAGATTGTAGATTTCCGTGCGTTCGATCCAGGCGGTGCCATGATCGCCGCCGCCGAGATTGGCGAAGCCGGCCGGCCACGGCTTGGTAAGGCCGGCCGGCAGATTCTGTGGATCCGCACGCCAGTCGAGACAGCCCAGCGAGCAGCCCCAAATCTTCCACGTCGCGGTCGATCGCCTGAGCTGATCCTTGAACCAGGCCTTCTGGTCCGCTCCAAGGATGGTCTGCGGCGGCGCATCCTTCTGCGGGTTCGGGATGCGAGCCTCACCGAACTCAAGTTCCGCGGGCGGATGGCCGCCGTTATAGGCACGGCCGCCGTCGAGAACCTGCTGTAGCTCATCGGGGAACATGTCATTGAACGCGGCCCAGTCGCCGAGCTTGCCGAGCGAATCGTCGCTGAACGGGTCGGCGCTGCGGTAGCTGTGCTGGTCGGTGATGATGAGGTCGAGATGGCGGCCGTACCGAAGGGCCCGGTAGCCCTTAAGGCTGTTGATCGCGGTCAGGTTGTTGGGCTCGATCCCGAGCCCGTTCTCGTCCCACTTCTCGATCTTCACGTCCTTGACCGCCGGAGGTCCGAACTCGTCGAGCGAGCCGCTCGGCGCAGTAACGCGCGCGGGGATGAACTCGAACCAGGCCTGGTTGGCGGCGACCTTGATACTCTGCCCGGGCCGCGGCGGACCGCCTGCCTGCTGGATGCTCTGCCAGCCCTGCCAGGAGAATTCGTGATTGTCCCACATGCTAACGAAGGGCCAGCGCGCGCGGGCATCCTGCAGGTCCGGATCGGCGAGATAGCCTTTGTAGACCACCCGATAGCCCTCGAGCGTCAGCGGATAATGGAAGTTGCTGACCTTGCCGCCATCGGGAATGCGGCCGACATCGTAGACGATCCGGTCGTAGCGCGACTTCACCTCGTCCGGATATTCGACGACCTCGTAGATGAAATCGCCCAAATGGAGGACGAAACCGAGCCACTCTGCCGGTGGCGCTCGCTCGTCCTCGAAGATCATTCGCCGATAGGCGTTGAGCTTACCCTCGTTGACGCTCTGGCAGCTGACGAAAGCGAAGTTGACCGGGCGAGGATCATTGCTGGCGGGCGCGGTGATGGTGCGTCCGATGCGACTGCCGTTCCCCTCGGAGTCGGTAAAGCGGTACCAATAGACGTGCGCCGGCTTCAGGCGGCCCACCAGCACGCGAGTCGTCCAGTCCGACGACGCTGAGACCGGCGCGGGCGCCTTCGCGATGACGCGGCGGAAGCCTTCGTCTTCGGCGACTTCGACCGTGAGGACGTGGCGCGCGCCGTCCGCGAACGGCCGGCGGGTCCAGAGGATGACGCTGTTTGGATCGGGATCGCCCGACGCAACGCCTTCAGGGTAGAGTTCGCGGCTTTCTCGCCAGTGAGTACGCGACGCTCGGGCCGGGCCGCCGCCCCATGCAAGCGAGGCGCCCATCGCCGCCGCCAGTTGAACGAACTCGCGGCGGCTCAGCGTCATGGCCTATCCCCTTGTCAGTCTCTCCGCATGCCAGGCCAGATGATCGGCCATGAACGTCGAGATGAAATAATAACTGTGGTCGTATCCCGGCTGGATGCGCAGCTTCAGCGGGATGCCGGCCGACGCGCATGCTTGCTCCAGGAGCTCCGGGCGCAATTCCTTTTCGATGAACGGGTCCGTGTCGCCGACGTCGACGAGGAGTTCAGCCACTCTGGCACCGTCTTCGATAAGTGCGACGGCATCATGCTTGCGCCAAGCGGCTCGATCTTCGCCGAGATAGCCCGTTAGCGCTTTCTGGCCCCACGGGACCTGCCCCGGCGCGACGATGGGCGCGAACGCGGATATGCTCCGAAAACGATCCGGGAAGTTGAGCGCAACCGTCAACGCGCCGTGCCCACCCATCGAATGACCCGTAATCGCCTGCCGGGCCATGTCGACAGGAAACTCGGCGGCGACGAGCGCCGGAAGTTCCTCGGTCACATAGGTCCACATGCGGTAGTGCCTGGCCCACGGCTCCTCGGTCGCATCGACATAGAAGCCGGCGCCCTGCCCGAAATCATAGCCTTCAGCATCGGGGACGTCATCGCCGCGCGGACTCGTATCCGGAGCGACGAAGATGAGGCCGTGCTCGGCACAGGCCGCGCGATATTCGCCTTTCTCGGTGACGTTCGCGTGCGTGCACGTGAGACCGGACAAATACCAAACCACCGGCAGTTTGGCTTCGCGTTCCGCCTGGGGCGGCAGGAAGATCGAGAAGGTCATGTCGGTCGAGGTTGCGCTCGACGCATGCTTCACGACCAGCTGCCGCCCACCGTGCGACTTGTTTTCGGAAACAGTTTCCAAGGTCACTGCTGCGGTCGGTGAAGTCCGCACAGCTTGTTGCCGTCCGGATCGCGCATGTAGGCGAGGTACAGCTTGCCAAACGCATTCTCGCGATAGCCGGGCGGATCCTCGCAGGAGGTGCCGCCGGCCTCCACGCCCCGACGATGCCACGCATCGACTTCCTCGGGGGTGTCGAAGTTGAAGCCAACGGTCCCGCCGTTCGCGTGAGATGCCGGAGCGCCGTCGATTGGGCTCGTGACCATGAAGACGGCTCCGCTCTTGCGGTAGGCGAGCCGGCCCTTGTCGTCCTCGTGAGCCGGTTTCTCGAACAATGCATCATAGAAGCGCTTGGACCGGCCGATATCGTTCGATCCGACCATGACGTGACTGAACATATTTCCTCCCCTTCTCAGAGTTCGACCGCTCGGGTCGCGGTTGCTTCGTTTCCCGTGTTCGGCGTGTCGTTCGGATCGATCAACAACAGCTTCACTTCACCGCGGCGCGCCGCGGGCCGATGTTCGGTCCCGCGCGGCACGATGAGCAGCTCGCCGGGCTTCAGAATCACCGTGCGGTCGCGGAAATCCATGTCGAACTCACCTTCCAGGATCAGGAACAACTCGTCGGTATCGTCATGCTTGTGCCAGACGAACTCGCCGTCCGTTTTCACCAGCCGCACTTCGTTGTTGTTGTATCGCGCGACGATCTTCGGCGCCCAATGATCCGAGAAGGCGCCGAGCTTCTCAGCGAGATTGACGTGTTCGGGAGCGCGTACGTCGGACATGCGAAACCTCCTTCATCACTCCCCTCCAGCCCACGTTCGAACTCAATAGACGACGACCGATCGGATGCTCTCCCCGGCATGCATCAGGTCGAAACCCTTGTTGATGTCTTCGAGCTTCAGCACGTGCGTGATCATCGGATCGATCGCGATCTTCCCGTCCATGTACCAGTCGACGATCTTCGGCACGTCGGTGCGACCCTTCGCGCCGCCGAACGCCGTGCCGCGCCAGTTGCGGCCGGTGACGAGCTGGAACGGCCGCGTCGCGATTTCCTTGCCGGCCTCGGCGACGCCGATGATGACGCTCGTTCCCCAGCCGCGATGGCAGCATTCGAGTGCGGTGCGCATCACGTCCGTGTTGCCGGTCGCGTCGAACGTATAGTCGGCGCCGCCGTCGGTCATCTCGACGATCTTCGCGACGATGTCCTCGCGGCTCATGCCCTTGCTGTTGAGGAAGTCGGTCATGCCGAACTTGCGGCCCCATTCCTCGCGGTCCGGATTGATGTCGACGCCGATAATCTTGTTCGCGCCGACCAGCTTGGCACCCTGGATAACGTTCAGGCCGATGCCTCCGAGGCCGAAGACTACCACGTTGGCGCCCGGCTCGACCTTCGCGGTCTTGACCACCGCACCGACCCCAGTGGTGACGCCGCAGCCGATGTAGCAACTCGTCTTGAACGGCGCGTCCTCGCGGATCTTGGCGACCGCGATCTCGGGCAGGACCGTGAAGTTCGAGAAGGTCGAGCAGCCCATATAGTGGAAGATGGTCTCGCCCTTGTAGCTGAAGCGGCTGGTGCCGTCGGGCATCACGCCCTTGCCCTGCGTCGCACGGATCGCGGTGCAGAGGTTGGTCTTGCCGCTGAGGCACGACTTACACTGGCGGCATTCGGGCGTGTACAGCGGGATGACGTGGTCGCCCGGCTTCACGCTGGTGACGCCCGGGCCCACTTCGCGAACGATTCCAGCGCCTTCGTGACCCAGGATCGATGGGAAGATACCTTCGGAATCGAAACCTTCGAGCGTGTAGGCGTCGGTGTGGCAGATGCCCGTCGCCATGATCTCGACCAGCACCTCGCCCTGCTTCGGGCCTTCGAGGTCGACTTCGACGATTTCGAGCGGCTTCTTGGCTTCGAACGCGACGGCGGCGCGGGTCTTCATCTGATCGTCTCCAATGTCGTCGTGCGCCTATGCCTTGAGGAAGCGTTGTATCCAAGCCGCGACGCGGGGGCTGTCGTTCGGCGCGTCCAGCGAAGCGATCGCCGCATCCGGATCCGGCACGATGTCGTAGCGCTTTTCGATCAGCGCCTTTGCAAAAGCCGGCGAGAATTCCGGATGGAACTGGAAGGAGATGGCGGGCCGGTCGGTCCAGGCGAGGCCGGCGTAAGGTGTGAAGGTGGACTGCACAGTCACCTCCGTGTTGGGCGGTTGGACCA
>Ga0070671_100004738_pt1 | contig 10807 bp, 7 predicted proteins | sample KBSS73metaG_FD_65341 | JGI IMG/M metagenome (GOLD analysis project Ga0070671, IMG submission 65341) | Switchgrass rhizosphere microbial communities from Kellogg Biological Station, Michigan, USA - KBS S7-3 metaG | ecosystem: Host-associated > Plants > Roots > Rhizosphere > Soil ... | reverse complement strand
GATCTCGTCGCGCAGCCGGCCCGCTTCCTCGAACTCGAGGTCGGCGGCGGCGGCGCGCATCTTCTTTTCGAGATCTTCGATATAGGCGCGGAGGTTGTGGCCGACCATGTGCGGCCGATCCTCGATGCCGGTATCGACCGTGACCTGATCGCGCGACGAGAGATGACCGACGATATCGCTGATGCCGCGGCGGATCGTCTCGGGCGTGATGCCGTTTGCGGCATTGAACGCTGCCTGCTTCTCGCGCCGGCGCGACGTTTCGAGCATCGCGCGCTCCATCGAACCGGTGATGCGGTCCGCATAGAGGATCACCTTGCCGTCGACGTTGCGCGCGGCGCGGCCGATCGTCTGGATCAGCGACGTCTCGGAACGCAGGAAGCCTTCCTTGTCGGCATCGAGAATCGCGACCAATCCGCATTCCGGAATGTCGAGGCCCTCGCGCAGCAGGTTGATGCCGACCAGCACGTCATAGACGCCGAGCCTGAGATCGCGGATCAGCTCGATCCGCTCCAGCGTCTCGACGTCCGAATGCATGTAGCGGACCTTCATCCCCGCCTCATGCAGATATTCGGTGAGGTCCTCGGCCATGCGCTTGGTGAGTGTCGTAACGAGCGTACGATAGCCGTTGGCGGCGACCTGCTTCGCTTCGTGTACCAGATCGTCGACCTGGCTTTCGATCGGGCGCACCTCGACCGGCGGGTCGATCAGTCCCGTGGGACGGATCACCTGTTCCGAGAAGACGCCGCCGGTGCGCTCCATCTCCCACGATCCAGGCGTCGCAGAGACGAACACCGATTGCGGACGCATCGCGTCCCATTCGTTGAACCGCAACGGCCGGTTGTCGATGCAGGACGGCAAGCGGAAGCCATATTCGGCGAGCGTGATCTTCCGGCGATGGTCGCCGCGCGCCATGCCGCCAACCTGCGGCACCGTCTGATGGCTCTCGTCGACGAACAGCAAAGCATTTTCGGGGAGATATTCGAACAAGGTGGGCGGCGGCTCGCCGGGAAGGCGGCCGGTCAGGAAGCGCGAATAATTCTCGATCCCGGCGCAACTGCCGGTCGCCGCGATCATCTCCAGATCGAAATTGGTGCGCTGCTCGAGTCTCTGCGCCTCGAGCAATTTGCCCTCGCTTTGCAGCTCCTTGAGCCGCTCGGCCAGCTCGAACCGGATAGCCTCGGTCGCCTGCTTGAGCGTAGGCCCCGGCGTCACATAATGACTATTGGCATAGACGCGTATCTCGTTGAGATTGGCCGACGTCTTTCCGGTCAGCGGATCGAATTCCGTGATCTGCTCGATTTCGTCGCCGAAGAACGAAATGCGCCAGGCGCTATCCTCATAGTGCGACGGGAAGATTTCCAGATTGTCGCCCCGCACGCGGAAATTGCCACGCTGGAAGGCGGCGTCGTTGCGCTTGTATTGCAGTGCAACCAGCTTGCGAATGATCTCGCGCTGGTCGACCGTCTGTCCCTTTTTAAGGTCGAAGATCATCGCGGAATAGGTTTCGACCGAGCCGATGCCGTAGAGGCACGACACCGACGCCACGATGAGCACGTCGTCACGCTCGAGCAAGGAGCGCGTCGCCGAATGGCGCATCCGGTCGATCGCCTCGTTCACCGAGCTTTCCTTCTCGATGTAGGTGTCCGAACGCGGGACGTAGGCCTCGGGCTGGTAATAATCGTAATAGCTGACGAAGAACTCGACCGCATTGTCGGGGAAGAAGCTCTTGAACTCACCATAGAGCTGCGCGGCGAGAATCTTGTTGGGCGCAAGCACGAGCGCGGGGCGCTGCAGGCTTTCGACCACCTTCGCCATCGTGAAGGTTTTGCCCGAGCCGGTGACGCCGAGCAGCACCTGATCGCGCTCGCCCGCTTTGGCCTGTTCGACCAGTTCGGCGATCGCGGTCGGCTGATCGCCGGCCGGTTCGTAATCGGCGACGAGCCGGAATTTTTGTCCGCCTTGGCTCTTCTCGGGCCGCTCGGGGCGATGGGGAACGAAGCTCTGCCCCGTTTCCGGCTCTGCGAGGCTGGTGCGGATCTGGATCGCCATAGATGGCCTATATGGGCTTTGGACGCGCTTTGTTCCAGCGCTTCGATGCGCGTCTGGCCGCGCCCTTCGCAATTGCGAAACGAAGACCGTCCTTTATAGCGGCTTCACGACCCTAGCAGCCGGATCACCATGCCTTCTGTTCGCGGACTGAACGTCCAGCGCCTTCGCCAGCTTGCTACCGGAGGTACCGCTAGCATTGCCGTAAGCGTGGCCGCCACCAACGTCCTACGCATCGTCAGCAGCATGACGCTGACCCGCTTGCTCGACGCGCATGCCTATGGCGTGGTCGGAGTCATCACCTCGATCGCCTATATGCTCGCGATGCTCGCGGACGTCGGCCTCTATGGCTTCATCGTCCGCCATGCCGAGGGCGACGATCCGACCTTTCTGGACCAGGTCTGGACGCTTCGCCTGATCCGCGGGGCGGCGCTGGCCGCCCTGATGATCGTCGTGGCGCATCCTGCCGCGGCTCTGCTCGGTAAACCAGAACTCGGCCCGGTAGTGGCGATCTGGAGCCTGAGTTTCCTTCTCGACGGATTAGCCTCGCTCGCCTTTGCGACCGCGGTCCGCGGACGGCAGCTGTGGCGCCTCAGCTTCCTTGACCTGTCTGCCAATGTCACGACGCTCGTCGTCTCGATCGGCTTCGCCTTGGCGTTGCGGAGCTATTGGGCGCTGGTGATCGGCATGCTTGCCGGCGCGGTGGCGAAGTCCATCCTATCCTATGTCCTTTTCCCCGCGACGCGGCGCCGCTGGCATTTCAACCGCGCCCGCTCCACCGAGCTTTGGCGCTTCTCCCGCTTCATCGCTTTGTCGAGCATGCTGTCGCTGCTGATCCTGCAATCGGACAAGCTCGTGCTCGCCCGCCTGATGCCGCTGTCGGCCTACGGGCTTTACGCGATCGCCGTGACGCTCGCCGCCGCGCCCGGGGCGCTCGCGGCGCCCTATGCGACGCGCGTCCTGTTCGCGACTTACTCCAAGACGTTCCGGACCAATCCGGAAGCGCTTCGAACCGTCTTCTACAGCGCCCGGCGCAAGGTCGCCTTGCTCTATATGTTCCTTGTCGGAGGCATGCTCGGCGCCGCACCGCTGATCATCGGAGTTCTTTACGATCCGCGCTATCGCGGCGTCATACCGTTCTTCCAGCTCATCTGCATTTCGGCGATTTTGCGCATGTCCAGCCTGCCCGCGAACGAGGCGATGATCGCGGTCGGGCGGATGCGCGCGACCTTCTTCGCCAATGTCTGCCGCGTAATCTGGCTGGCGATCGGCGGCGGCATCGGCTTGTGGACCGGCAATATCATGCTGCTGGTCGCAATCGTCGGCACGGTCGAGGTTCCGGGTATGCTCTGTTACTGGCTGTTCCTGCGTCAATCCAAGTTGCTGAGCTTGCGCGAGGAAGGCTATGGCCTTGCCGCCGGCGCAGCGGGCATCGGTCTCGGTTGGCTGGTGTCGGCAGGCGTGCTTGAGATTTTCCCCGCGCTATGACGATATCTTTCGACCTCGACGCCTATCTCGCACGTATCGGCCTGACCGAGCGGCCGCAGCCGACCGCCGAGGGGCTGGCCTTGCTGCAGCGCGCGCACAGGCTTTCGATCCCGTTCGAGAATCTCGACATCCTCCTCGGGCGCGGCATCATGATCGACAGCGCGTCGGTCTTCTCCAAGCTCGTGACCGCGCGGCGCGGCGGTTATTGCTTCGAACAGAACCGCTTGTTCGGCGACGCGCTCGAGGCATTGGAGTTCGTCTCGAGGCCGCTGCTCGCGCGCGTTTGGCTCGGGATCGAAGGCCCGCCGCCGCCGCGGACGCATACGTTGAGCTTGGTCACGATCGACGGGCAGGATTGGATCGCGGACGCCGGCTTCGGCGGCAGCTACGCGCCGCCAATGCCGCTGGCCGACGGCGAGACCGCGCAAGCGCCGGACGGCGCGCGCTTCCGCCTGATGCGCGACCCGCTCCATGGCTGGATGCTCGAGCGCGAGGGCGATTCTGCCACCACCGACGGACGTGGCGGCGGTTCGGGCTGGCAGCCGCAATTCAGCTTCGGCCTCGATCACGTCTTCACATCGGATCTGGTGCTGTCCAATCATTGGACGTCGACCGCGCCCGAAAGCCGCTTCCGCCAGCTGCGTATCGCCAGCATCGTCCTGCCGCACGGTTTCGCCAGCCTGACCGACCGCGCCTATCGCCGCCGCAACGGCGACAAGGAGGCATCGGGTGAGATCGATGATGCGCGCGTTTACCGGATGCGGATGAGCCTGCTGTTCGGCATCGATCTCACGGCCGAAGAGGTGGCCGACCTCGGATTGTTCCAGGCGGCGGCATGAAGACGGCGTCGCTCCGTTCGATCCTCGGCGGGGCGACGGGCAATCTGGTCGAATGGTTCGACTGGTACGTCTATTCGGCCTTCTCTCTCTATTTTGCCAAGGCCTTCTTTCCCGGGCAAGACCAGACCGCGCAATTCCTCGCCACCAGCGGAATCTTCTGGATCGGCTTCCTTATGCGCCCGATCGGCGGCTGGCTGATCGGCCGGATCGGCGATCGCCATGGCCGCCGCACGGCGCTCGCGTGGAGCGTCGGAATGATGGGCGGCGGGTCCTTGCTGGTAGCCGCGACGCCGGCCTATTCCACGATCGGCATCGCGGCACCAATTTTACTGATGTTCGCGCGCATCATCCAGGGGCTGAGCCTCGGCGGCGAATATGGCGCAGCCGCGACCTATCTGAGCGAGATCGCGCCCGAAGGGCGGCGTGGCCTGTGGTCCAGCTTCCAATATGTCACGCTGTACGGAGGCCAATTGCTCGCGCTCGCCTTTCTGCTCGGCTTGCAGGCAAGCGGCGCGGGCGAGGAGGCATTGTCCGGATGGGGCTGGCGCCTGGCCTTCGTGACCGGCGCGCTGCTGGCGTTCGGCGTTTACCTGCTTCGCCGCCGGATCGACGAGACGCCGGTCTTCGCATCCGAAGCCGCATCGGAGCGCCGCGCCGGAGGGATCGCCGAACTGTGGCGCAATCACCGTCGCAGCGTGCTGATCGCCTTCGGGCTCGCGGTCGGCAGCAACGTCGCCTTCTATACCTACACGACCTATATGCAGAAATATCTGGTGGTGAGCGCGGGCTTCGCCAAACCCGCGGCCAGCCAGATTTGCGCGCTAGCTACCATCCTCGCGATCCTGCTCCAGCCCGCGCTCGGCGCGCTGTCCGATCGGATCGGTCGCAAGCCACTGCTCTACTGGTTCGCGATCGGCGGCATCTTCGGCACGGTGCCGCTGATGACCGCGATCGGCCAAACCCGCGATCCTGTAGTCGCGTTCGCGTTGGTTTTGAGCGCGCTCGTCATCCTGTCGGGCGCGACGGCGACCAACGCGATCGTCAAGGCGGAGCTATTTCCGCCCCACGTCCGCGTGCTCGGCGTCGGCCTGCCCTACGCGATCAGCCAGTCGATCTTCGGCGGATCGGCCGAGGCGGTCGCGCTCGGACTCAAGCGGGCCGGGCATGAGAGTTATTATTTCTGGTACGTGACCGCGATGATCGGCGTCGCGCTGGTCGCCACGATCGCGCTGCGCGAGAAGCGGGCGGTATGAGGTACGGGTGCGCACGAGGCTGAGCGTCTGCGCCAGGAAGCAGCGTTTCCTCTCCGAGCAGGATGCGCTCCTGGCCGTGCAACACGCCAATCTTCCGCTCAGGCCCTATCGGTGCGACCGCTGCCGGCAATTTCATCTGACCAGCCGCACCAAGGGTAAGCTTAATCCGCGGCGGGCAGATTGAATCGCCCCTGCAAATCCTGACATTATTGAAGTGGCGGGACGTCCCAATTCACGCCGACTTCCAGCGCCTTGAATCGACCCGGGGTGATGCCGCGCTTGGCCAAGGTGGCATGGAGCAGGTTGGGCGGATCATACATGCCCTCACTCGACAGCTTGAACGTGCCCCAATGCACGGCGAGCGCATTGGCCGCGCCCAGCTTTTCGAAGGCATCGACCGCCTCGACCGGGTCGATATGGTTGCTGCTCATGATATCGCGCGGCTGGAAAGCGCCGATCGGGATCAGCGCTAGCCGATAGGGACCGTCCTTTGCATCCTCAACCGGCCAGCTTCCATCGCCCGCACCCGTATCGCCCGCGAAAAAGAGATTGCCGCCGGGCAAGGTCACCGTGAAGCCCGACCATAAGGCACGGTCACGATCGCGCAGCCAGCGCGAATCCCAGTGATGGACGCGCTCGACGATCACCTCGATCGGCGGCGGTTTCTCTCCGCCGCGTGAGGACGCGCGCACCAATACGCGGCCACCCCAGTCGCGCGCCTCCGCAGGGATACCGGCGTGGCGCAGGATCGTGTCGTTGCCAAGGCTGGTCACGATCAGCGGCCGATCACGATCCCACAGCCGCTTGAGCGTCGGCAGATCCATATGATCCCAGTGGTTATGGCTGACGAGCACGAGATCGATGTGCGGCAGATCGTCAAAGGCGATCCCCGGATCACGCGCACGTCTGGGGCCGAGCACCCCCCATGGCCCTGCCCGTTCGGCATAGATGGGGTCGGTCAGGATATTGATACCGCCGACCTGCACCAGGACCGTCGAATGGCCGATCCAGGTGACGACCATCCGCTTCGGATCGAGGAGACGGGCGGGATGGCCTTTCGGTGTGACGACATGAGCCGGCCAGGGTGATCGATCGCGCGCGGTCGTCATCCGAAATGCGACGCCCGCGATCGAGCGCTTCGGCGCGACGCTTGCGCTCTGCACGCCGTCGGGATTGAAGAAACGGCGGCCGTCGAAATGGCTGCTTTCCGGCCCGCGATAATAGGTTCGATCGAGGAAGGGCGGAACGAGCACCGGCAGCAACAGCACAGCGATCAGCGCGCCGAGCAGCAAGCGCCACGTCCAGCTCCAGACATGCTTCAAGGCGCCACCCATCGCGGGTGCCTTAACTCAATAATACGCCTACGAATAGCTGGTTTTGACATCGATATGCGGTGGATTCGCGCGGTGACTGCGACCAAAATGCCGTCTTGACAACGAGAGCATTTGTTGTGTAAACACAATATATCGCATCGGATAACCACGTAACCATGGCTTTATATAACCGCATCGCCCTGTTCCGTGCGGAACGCGGAATCTCGCGCCGCGACCTCGCCGAAGCGGTGGGCGTCAACAACCAGACGATCGGATATCTCGAACGTGGCGACTACAAGCCGAGCCTCGAGCTCGCGATGAAGATCGCGGCTTATTTCGGCGTGCCGATCGAGCTCCTCTTTTCCTTCAATCCCTTCGAATCCGTCGCCGACACATTGCGCCGTGCCGCCGCTGTGGGAGAATGACCGCCATGACCCTGCTCGAGAAAATGGATCGGCTCGTTTACGCGACCGGCATCGACCGTATCCTCTTTATGAAGATGAAGCCGCGCACCTTGCGCTGGACGCCTTTGTTCGTGATCGCAGTGATGATTGCAGGCTATGTTCTCATGGCGAAGAACGCGAGCTTTCCCGATCGCAATTTTCTGATCGGGTGGGCGCTTTTCTATGGCGCATTCCTCGCGGCTGCTTTCCTACGCGTCTTCGGTCCACGCTTTACCGCGACGGCGCTCAGTCCGCTGGATGAGCGCGAGTTGATGGTGAAAGCGCGCGCGCATGCCATCTCCGGCGTTGTGCTCGCCACATTCGCCATGCTCGGCTGCTTTTACATGGCGAGCGGAGCGGTGCTGGGCCTCTGGTACCCCCATCTTCCGATGGACTGGTTCAATCTCGGCTTCGGGCTCCAGGCGGCCGGTATGCTCCTGCCCACCCTCATCGCCAGTTGGCTGCAGCCTCCTCCTCTCACCGACGAAGAGGACTGAATACTGTCGCCCCGGCGGAGCCCCGGGCGACGGTCAGGCCTTCTCGAGCAACCGTTCCCGCGCGATCTTCTCGCGCCACACCAAGGGTCCGGTATGGTGGACGCTAGTCCCCTCCGCATCGACTGCGACCGTGACCGGCATATCCTTCACGTCGAATTCGTAGATCGCTTCCATGCCCAGGTCCTCGAACCCGACCACCTTCGCGCCCTTGATCGCACGCGCGACCAGATAGGCCGCGCCGCCGACCGCCATCAAATAGGCCGACCTGGCCTCGCGGATCGCCTCGATCGCGACCGGCCCGCGCTCGGCCTTACCGACCATGGCGAGCAGGCCCTGGTCGAGCATCATCTTGGTGAACTTGTCCATGCGGGTGGCGGTGGTGGGGCCGGCGGGGCCGACCACCTCGTCCCGCACGGGATCGACCGGGCCCACGTAATAGATAACGCGCCCTTTGAACTCGACCGGCAGCTCTTCGCCCTTGGCGAGCATGTCGGCGATTCGCTTGTGCGCGGCGTCACGCCCGGTCAGCATCTTGCCGTTCAAAAGCAGGCGATCGCCCGGTTTCCAACTCGCGACAATCTCCGGCGTCAAAGCATTGAGATCGACCGAAATCGCCTCCTTCGACGGGGTCCATTCGACCTTGGGCCAATCGCCCAAATCGGGCGTCTCGAGATAAGCAGGGCCCGATCCGTCGAGGTGGAAGTGCGCATGGCGGGTGGCCGCGCAATTGGGGATCATCGCGATCGGCTTCGACGCGGCATGCGTCGGCCAGTCGAGGATCTTGACGTCGAGCACGGTCGAGAGCCCGCCCAGCCCCTGCGCGCCGATGCCGAGCGCGTTGACCTTCTCGAACAATTCGATCCGCAGCTCTTCGATCTTGTTGCTGGGGCCACGCGCGCGCAGCTGCGCCATGTCGATATCGCCCATCAGCGATTCCTTGGCGAGCAACATCGCCTTCTCGGCAGTGCCCCCTATGCCGATGCCGAGCATTCCCGGCGGGCACCAGCCCGCGCCCATTTGCGGCACCGTCTCCAGCACCCAATCGACGATGGAGTCGCTCGGGTTCATCATCTTGAACTTGGACTTGTTCTCGCTCCCGCCACCCTTGGCTGCGACGGTCACGTCGACAAGATTGCCGGGCACCATTTCGACGTGGAGCACGCTCGGCGTATTGTCCTTCGTGTTGACGCGGCCGAACGCCGGATCGGCGAGGATCGAGGCGCGCAACTTGTTCTCGGGATTGAGATAGGCGCGGCGCACGCCCTCATCGACGACCTCCTGCAAAGACTGCGCGCTCTCCAGCCGGCAATCCTGGCCCCATTTCACGAATATCGTGACGATGCCGGTATCCTGGCAGATCGGCCGATGCCCTTCCGCGCACATCCGGCTGTTGGTCAGTATCTGCGCGATCGCATCCTTGGCCGCAGGCGACTGCTCCGCCTCGTAAGCCGCGCCGAGCGCGCGGATATAATCCATCGGATGGAAGTAGGAGATGTACTGAAGCGCGTCGGCCACGCTTTCGATCAGGTCGGATTCACGGATGATGGTGGTCAAGGGTCGGCCCCGCTGCTGGAAACAGCGCCTACTAGCGCCAACCGCGAGCTCCGTGAAGCATGACGCATCGCAGCAACGTGGCGCGCAGAATGCCACCGTTATGGATCTAAGCTGTTGCAAAAGCGCACCAATTCTCCGCTTTTTTGTTCATGCGAGGTACAGCTTGTTGACCCTGCTCTTTAGGAAAGATCATTTAGTCGACGTAAGCCGGGGGGCTGATCGACCGGAGATACTCATGCCCCTTCGTCCCGCGTCACAGATCGCCCTCCTGGCAACCGTCTCTCTCCTGGCAGTCGCCGCCCAGGCGCAAACCACGCAGCCATTGGTGGCCGCCGCGTCGGCCAGCGCAGATGCGGCCGCAGGCGAGAATAACGAGATTGTCGTCACCGGCTCGCGCATCGCGCGTCCAGAGCTTGCCACCACTCAACCCACCACCGTGATCGGTTCGCAGCAGATTCAGGCGCGCGGCTTCACCAACGTGACCCAGGCGCTGCAGGAGCTTCCGGCCTTCGGCCCGCCGGGCAATAGCGGCGTCGGCGCGCAATCCTCGTTCGGCCCCGCGCAGAGCTTCGTCGACTTCTACGGCCTTGGCTCCCAACGCACGCTGACGCTGATCGACGGTCGCCGCTTTGTCTCGTCCAACACCGCCTCGATCTTCGGGCCAGTGTCGGCCGGCTCCCAGGTCGATCTCAACAATATCCCGGTGACCTTGATCGACCGTATCGACGTGGTCGCCATCGGGGGTGCCCCGATCTACGGTTCGGATGCGATCTCCGGCACGATCAACCTGATTCTCAAGAAGAAATTCGACGGCGTCGAGGCTTCTGGAGAATACGGCCTCTCCAAATATGGCGATGCGCCCGATCGCCGCTTCAGCGCGACCATCGGCAGGAATTTCGCCGGAGACCGCGGCAACATCACCGTTTCGGGCGAATATAACAAAGTCAGCGGGCTGACCGCGTCCGATCGTTCGGTTAGCGCGGCGGGTCTATTCTTCGGCACGCCGCCCGCCGGTACTTCGACCCCTTTCAGCCGCCTGCTCTACCCATCGCAGCGCTACACCGCCTTCACCGGCGGCGGCGTGCCGTTCAACGACGACGATTATCTCGTGACGCGCTCGGGCATTCGCGACGCGACAGGCAATCTGCTGCAGTTCGGCCGCAACGGGACACTCGTTCCGCTCGATCTCGGCACCCAGATGCGCCAGGGCTATATCAGCTCGGGCGGCAACGGCTACGATCTGCCCGCGCAGAGCAATCTGCTCACCAACAGCGAGCGCTACCTCGGCACCGTCCTCGGCAGCTACGAATTCACTGACCATATTCGTGCGTTCGGCGAGGCTTGGTACACCCACAGCAAAGGCACCAACATCAT
>Ga0070671_100004733_pt1 | contig 10809 bp, 10 predicted proteins | sample KBSS73metaG_FD_65341 | JGI IMG/M metagenome (GOLD analysis project Ga0070671, IMG submission 65341) | Switchgrass rhizosphere microbial communities from Kellogg Biological Station, Michigan, USA - KBS S7-3 metaG | ecosystem: Host-associated > Plants > Roots > Rhizosphere > Soil ... | reverse complement strand
CCGAAGGCGCCAACTTATAGGCGAGTGTGCCGCCGCCGGCTCCGGTTCCGATGATGATCACGTCGTAATGATTGTTCGTGGACATTTCGTTGCTCCGTTAAGACTTGACGCCTTTCGTTTGACTCATTTTTTAAAGTGAACTGTGAAGCGTTGAATTACTGCTTCTGATGGTTAGTCGCTGATCAGCGCTGAACCTTACACGGATTTATCGGAAGGATTCGCCGCCCAAACAATTTTGCCAAAGGCTCGACTTGAACGGCTGGTGTAGATTGGACTTGATCCACCAACTGCCGTTGGTGGTATTCAGAAACAAAGGAGTGGTGGCCGGTGTAGGTAGGCCTTGAGCGATTCGCTAACTGCCGTTGATTGACGACCTGCTGCCTAGCAAGAAATCCATCTCAGCTATTAATCAGCCGGGCCACGAATTGTTTGCTTTATCTCGCACTCGTTCGATGGCTCCATAAAAGCGTAAACACTCCAGCCGCAACAAACATCGCCAATGCCGGGGTAGCCACAATCGAGAGTGGCCCGATTCTCGGCACTAACTGTCCCATCAACATCGGTATCAACGTCGCACCCAAACTGGATCCGACAATGAACCATCCAGTGACTGCCCCAGTAACTGTCATCCTGTGACTTGCAAATGAAAGTGTCGCTGGAAAAATTGATGCTAATGAAACACCGAGGCCACCTATTGCAACTGACATGATTAAGAGAGTGTGTGGTCCAGCGAGCATTACACCCAGGCTCAGTAACGTACCTGAAAGACTGAATGCGAGAATCATCTCCGGTTTGATTCGCGTTGCTATCGGTATCATCAAGATACGTCCCAGAGTTAGCGAGCCCCAGAACAGCGAAGTCAGGTATGCTGCGGTCGTTGCTGTTCCCAGATTAGTCAACAATGCATAGGTAAAAAGCCAACCACCTACTCCCACCTCGATTCCGACGTAAAGAAACAGGAAAATGACCAATGAAATAAGGGTGAATCTGGAGTTCGTCAGATCCTGTTTAGCACTCAAGATTGCTTTCATTTTTGGACTGGGCGAGGTGAATGAGAACAACCCAATGGGAATTAACATCACCGCCAGCACCACGTAGACATTAGTCATGGCATGCCCCGACCGGGTGAGTTGGGCCACGATGAGTGGAGCTATTAAGGAACCGATGCCGAAACATGCATGCATGGCGTTCATGTAAGGCGCGACCCTTTCGCCGTGAACTCGAACTAACAAGGTATTGGCTCCAACGTCGAACGAAGACTCTGTTACGCCGAGCACAAACATCACTAGAAGCAAAACCCAGAGCTGCGTTACAAATGCGACAATCGTCATCGCTACCACGGCGATGAAGATTGCGACTCCCATGATTGTATTGCCGGGATGTCGATCAAAGAGTTTGCCTACGCCGAAAGCCCCAAATACATAACCAAAGGATCGAAATGTGAATAGATAACTGATTGCGCTGACCGAAGAGTTGGTTTGTATCGCCAGTGCAGGCAGGGTTGGGCCAATTGAACCCGTCGTCAGACCGAGTGCGATCATCGATGCGAAATAAAGAGCCGATAGCCGAAAAGAAGATCTTTGTTCGGTTCCCACTGTTATTACTGAGCTCGCCACTGTCCGTTAGAGCGGTTTTCAATCATGGCCGGACACCTGGGACGTTTAAGCGAATCCGGTACAATGCATTCCGCGCACATAGGTAAAGCGTCTTTCCATCAGAATCACCCCAGTTGAAATTATGCGGATGTCTGGGAGTGATAATCGTGCCCAGGTGTTTGCCTTCAGGCGAGATCACCCACAGGCCACCCGGCGCCGACACGTAAAGATTTCCCTTCTGGTCCACCTTAACGCCGTCGAGACCATCGTCACCTGGCGCATTCGTAAAATCGAAAAACAAGGCTCCATTCTTCAGTGTTCCGTCCGGTTGAACTTCATAACGCATAATTGCTTTGTGCTTCTCGCCGATTTCACTAACAGGTTCGTCCTCTCTGCGAGGAGCCTGGCCAACAATTGCCCTGGGCCAGTTGCCAACGTATAGATACTTTTCATCTGGAGAAAAAGCGATACCGTTTGGTCCCGTAAAGTCTTTGCTGATCAACTGTAACTTCCCTTTGTAGATTGAATAGACACCGCTGAAGCCGAGTTCTTTCCTTGGATCGAGGAACACTTTAGGAAATCCAAAAGGTGGATCGGTAAAGAACAAGGTTCCATCCGATCTGTAGACCAGATCGTTCGGACTGTTCAATCGCTTGCCCTGGTACGAATCAGCAAGCACTGTATCTGTCCCATCGCTTTCAACTCGAATAACTCGATGGTTACCGTGTTGATTGATTGTCAGCCTTCCTTGTCGATCCAGAGTCAGACCGTTTGAGCCAGGTTGGCCGTATTCAGCGATGTCAGCACCTGAATAGCCGCTGGGTTTGCGATAGACATCGAGCTTGCCCTCGCCATCTGATGAATACTTGTAAATCGTGTTGCTGTTAGGATCGCTGAAAAGCAAATAACCGCCGTCTTTATCTATCCAGATGGGGCCTTCTGTAAACTGAAAGCCCTCTGCGAGTTTGAAGACTTTTGGATTTGGCCCAACGACTTCATCCATGCGTGGATCAGTGCGGACGACTTCAACATTTACTTCGCTCGGCGTCAAAGCAAGTGGTCCTGGTTCGGCCTTATAAAAGGCAAGTTTTGCGTAGCGCATCCAGATGTAGTTTGTCGGCGGATTCGACAAGGGACCATTCACACCGAAGATGGCCAGTTGAATTTCCTGCCCGGGTTTCACATTGCGGCCAACGATCAATCTGTTTGGAGCGTTCCAGCCGCTGATTACTGATCCGCCTGATTGTCCGAGGGCGCGCGACAATTCACCATCAACCCACACTTCAGCATAGTCATCGAGTGACGTTTCAAAGACTGCGGTTGTGCCGGTCGGATCGAAATCGCCGATGCAACTGGGAATCGTTAACTTAATTCGATACCAATTGAATGACAGACGTCCGTTGCCACGTCGTTTCGACAAGGTGGAAGGATCGATAGCGTCCCAATGCGAGTCATCGAAGTCTGAACCTCCTGCGTGGGGCGTATAGTCGTACGTTTTCACCGGCGGACCGCTTGGCTGGTTATCGGTGCCAGGACCTTTGAAGTCTACTTCCACTATGCGAGTGTCGCTGTAACGCCACTGACCTTTTACGGCTTGAACGCCTTCAGCACTCGCTAGGTCCAGGAATGCTTCGGGCTTGCCGGAGGGGGTTGCGGTATTTGTTTCAGCGGCCGATGAATGCTGGCTCGATAAATACGCGATACCGAAAATGATCGGGACGGCTAAAAGTAAACCGAGTCTGTTTATCATAACTACCTCTCTTGTCACCGTGGCGTTAGCGCTGTGCATTTATGCGCTGTTGAGCCACACGTTACTTTGTCGTGACACTGACCGGCGACTGCGTTGGCATTGGAGAACATTCCGCACAACGTACCTTGATCGTGTAGTACAGCAACGTGCCATCTACTTCTTTAAACCAGTGCGGTGTGTTGTTCGGCACAACAATCACGTCGCCTTTGATAAGTAGCCGCGTGTCACCACCTTTGATTCGCACACCGCGCAATTCATTTGGCGCGGTAACTTTCGCCTCAACTGCATCGCCTCCGGTGACGAAAGTAGCGCTTCCCTGCAGCACATAAATGATGTCCGTATCTAACGTATGTATTTCCGCCTGGCCCGCGGTCGTTCGTCTACTGGTATGGACCATATAGTTCCGATTCATTCCATCGAGAAGGACGGCACCATTTGAAAATGAGGTCGCGACTTTTGAAGATTCAAAGTAGAGCACTGGCGATGCTGGACTTTGCATTTCGCTTATTTTTAAATCAGCGAAGGCATTTGCCCCGGCGATAGCGAGCTCTTCGTCTTGTTGTGCACTTGCTGCTCCGCTCACTCCAACGCCACCAACGATCTGGTTTTCGACGACGATTGGAATGCCGCCTTGCAGTGGCGTGAAAAAAGAGTCGGGCAACGCCACCATCGCCGTTCTGCCGTTCTTGATAATGTCTTCAAACACTTTGGTGGGACGTTTGAAGAGAACGGCCGTTCGAGCTTTGCCAATGGAGATGTTTGCGCCGGCTGCGAACGTGCCATCCAGACGTTCGAGAGCCATTAAGTTTCCGCCATCATCGACAACTGCGATCACGCCACCGGGCGCATTGTTTTTTCTGGCATAGGCAACGGCTGAAGTAATTACCCTTTTTGCGCCGTCGAGGTTCAAGGATTTCTTTTCGATAGTTTGTGCGTTTGCGGTGGCGCTTATGCTCGTGACGACAGCCGCAATCAAGATTAGTTTCGTAATCAGCTTCATCTGATTTCTCCTTTAAGTTCGGCAAGAAAGAGCGGAAACATTCACCGCTCGCCGCCTGACAACGTTTCCAAAATTCATGTGGTTATGTTCGGAGGTCTCTAGTTTTACCCGAGCAGCGCAGCCTTACATGCCATTTTTAGCAGTCAGTGTTACGCGAAACAGTTCACCGTTCTTTCCGTAGAAACGAATGTCTTTCGCGCGATGCACCACCCCGTTCTCAGCTGAACCTGTGTTCGGCATCTTTTGCCGGGGCGCTTGATTCGGGCCGATACCAACTTCCTCGTCTACTTCAGTGCCGGCGTCCCAAAGAAATAGTTTGTCTGTTACGTCCCCCTTCAGTGCATTTCCCTTGGCGTCAAACAACGCGATGCCGGCAGCGTCGGGTGCGTAGAACAGGTCATTCGACTGTCCAAACATCATTGTCATGTATAGATTCATCTTCGGCCTGGCCGTAAAGCTAAATTCGTAAGCAGCTCCTGGTCCAATCGGGCCTGGTCCCAACGCACCGGCGGGTGTGTTGTAGATCCCGTGCAGAGTCCCGGCATGGTGCATTGTTTCAAGCGAAGCAACGAGCCCTGCTGGATTACCGTCTTCCGCCTGTGCCTCGAGACCATTCGGTTTCGCTGGTTTTCCTTCAGTGAAGAGTATGTTCCTGTCGCTAAGCACAAACATTCCCGGACTGAGCGCAAATGGCCATCTCGACCCGTCAGACGCTGTTTGTCCATCAGTGCTCGAAATGTTTTCTACGCGTACAGTGAATTCAGTTCCCGACTTGGCGGCGCGAGTTGAAGTTGTCACTGCAAATTGCGCTGACAACGCAAAGGTGAGCAGGGCCAGGCTGATGATGAGTCTGTGGTTTTCCATGATTCAGAGTCTCCTTCAAAAATGCGGATTTAGAATTTCGAATTGCGAATCTTTTCCGACGATCCAACGTGATTGGCCCTCGCGGGTTCGCTATCGACGATTTGTTCGAACTGGCATTCAAAAATGCAACGCTGATTGTTGTGGTGATGGAGCTTGGCGCACGCGATGTTGCGCACACCCCTAACCCGTTTGTAGAGCTCGCCAGCCAACAGCATGCCGGTTGGTGGAGCTACGAAGTAGATCCCTAGTGCTGTCCAGATATTCGCGACGAAGGCTGAACCTAAAGTTCGCGCCGGATTCATACTCATCCCCGAGAGTGGCGATTCGAACGTGATGTAATTGGCAATCAAAACTCCCGCAAAGACGCCGGTCCAACGTCCCAATCGTCTTGTATTTGAAACAATGAGCACCACCAACATGAGCAAAAAGGAGATCGCTATTTCGGCTACGAGTGCCGATTGCCAACCGCTTGGTCCTGGAATCGTTGCGGCATAACGAACTGACTGATGGGCGAGTGCGTCGCCCATCAGCATCGCAGCAAGAAGTACACCTGATATTGCGCCTACGAATTGAAACAGTGTGTAGAAGGCTGCATCGCAGGGTTTTACCTTGCCGAGTCGCAGATAAGTCAGTGTTACGGCCGGATTGATATGCGCGCCTGAGCGTTTGCCAATCGGGGAAAAAATGATTGCGATCGCAGTAGAACCCATGGCGATTCCCATAAGGGCACGGCGCAGAATTTCACTGCTTATACGTTGAGCGATTACAGACGACGGATGAAACAGAAGGACTGTGAAGCCACAGGCCGACAGCATAAAGAACCCGAGACTGCACGCTTCCATTAAGTACTCAGGCCAATGTGTCCGGAACGCTTCGCGCAGTGCAAATATGATGGAGGGCCTGGACTTGGTCCAATGGTTCTCCTCCAAAGCCGAATCTCCGAATCGCTTGGCATTCGAGCTCGAGCTGGGAAAACCGATACAGTTTGGATTTCTTACATCCATCGTCGTTCTCGCAAAAATAGTTATTAGTTAAGCGACGCTTAGCCGGTAAAAAGGGTCGGCTAGTCCTGCACTTATAAACTCAGCCACAAATGCATTCAGAGTTTGAAGACGCCGTTGTTTAGCGAGCGATCGTCGTGCAAGTTTTCTGCGCTGGATTCTTTTTCGTATTTGTCGTCTGCGTCGCATGATTAAATTTCCTTTGTTAAGCACTCCGCTTGTTCATGGAAATAGTCGGACCGAGTGAACGATCCTTACAGCTCTTCATCTACCGAGTACGCAGATCTAATTTGCGGTATGCATGCCGGTCGCCATGCGAACAACTCGCGCACGAAAGTGGATGATGAGTAAAGACCAGTGTGGGGCGAGGATTTGCGGGCAGAATCCTGGGTAGTGTGGGGATAAATTATTCGCTTGCGAAGCTGGGCGAGAGAGGCGGTTGATAATTTGTCAGCGCTCTCAGATGAGCTGTTACTGCCGGTCGGAAACTGCCTGACTAATTCGATCGCGTGCCTCAGGAAAAAGGCCTGACCCACTCACATCGTTTCGCTCGCGAGCTATCATTCGAATTAGCTTGATCTGCTGGAAAAATCTGCTGCACCAGACGCAAAGTAGCAAATGCAGCTTCAATTTAGATCTCTCGAAGACATTGAGACTCCGCTCCATGGATTCAGACATCAATGGGACCATCTGCTGACACGGTTGCAGCATTCTCAATAGTCTTCGGCGCAACTTCCTTTTAGTGTTGAAGTAAGAGATCAATATTTACCTTCCGTGGTCAAGAATAAATTCTCACCGAACCCATTCCCCTTGCCCGAATAAACTGCTTAAAACAATTCAAGCCGAGCAAACACCCGGCTTCATGTAGATTTGTCGTCAACGAACTGCGACACCTTACATTTGAAATGAAATCAAGGAAAAGTCTGTTGGATTGCTGAGGTGAATTGCCTTCGCGTCATTGGAACGAGTTTCTATCAGTTCGGATTGCTAAGCTTCTGCTTCAGCCGCTCACGCGCCTCGACGGACATTCCAGGCATCGTGGCGATCTTTTCATCAGAGGCTTCGGTCTGTTGAGTTCGAAGCGTGGCGCGAATCGTTTGCAGATGTTCCATGTACCACTGGCACCACGAGCAAACTAATAGATGGACCTTGACCTCCGCTTTTTCGCGCACAGTGAGTGGGCGGTCCATCAACTTCGAAATGGTTTCCACCGTCTCTTTGCAAGCAGGCAAGCGTCGCAGTAACCACCGCCGCACCACTAGTTTTGTGTTGTCGTAAGAAAACATCCTAATGCTTGTCTAGTGTGAACCAGTTAACTTCGAGACAGTTTCGCAAGTGCAGTCGCGCGCGATGGAGGATTACCCAAAGATTGTTAACTGAAATGCTCAACAACTCACAGATTTCTTCACTCGACAGCCCATCAACTTCACGAAAAGTAAAAGCGCTCGCAGTTCTCGCGGGCAACGGTGAAAGGCAGTCGTTAAAAACTTTCCAGAAGTCAGACTGTTGCACTAATTCCTCAGGGGTCGAGTGCCATTCCGTTGGTGCGTAGTTCTTGTTCCAGTGGTTCTCCCAACTATCCGTTCTCGCGAAGAACTCCGCATGCTCTGGACCATCATCGTCAGCCATTTCACCGATAGGCGCCTCACGGATACTTTTCCGAAAATGATCCATGACCTTGTGCTTCAGAATACCGACGAGCCAGGTGCGCTCTGAACCGCGACCCTCAAACTTCGCATATGCTTTCATGGCAGCAAGGAATGTTTCCTGGACAGCATCTTCGGCGGCCGAAGCATCGCGCATTCTGAACAAAGCGTACTTGTACAGGTAATCGCCATGCTCATCGACCCAGGCACCGGGATCAGGCGCCTTGTCTCTAACTTTGGATTGAGCCTCACTCATGAAGAAGGGGAGCGGTCAACTGCACTAAAATCGTCGACCTCAAACTCACGGGCTCGTACATTAGTGCATAGGACCGTTGCTCGCAAACGAAATCTTTTTCGCTAAAATAGGACCAGGCTAACGCATGTCAGAATTAACTTGTCGCAACTGTGGTCACACACTCCCAGCGACTGCTCGCGGTTGTACTCAGTGTGCCTGGAACCTGGAAGCCGAAAAGAGAATTGACCGCGTGATCTTGTGGATGGTCGCGTTAGCAGTCGTAATCCTCATTCTTGGTGTAGTTGCCTTCTTTCGCGCCCACTAAGTAGTTAAAGATGTTTGCGCCTCGAAGTTTGCACTCCGAGGCGCGAACGTGACATTCCAAAGTAAATTAGTTGTTGCCGCCAGCTTGCATACCGGCTTGTACCACAACCACTTCCTGCGTACTTCCGCCGAATGTGATACCGAGCAATGCGTTTTCGTTATCGATCATACGACGACGCACTTGAGTATCAGTTGCTTTGCGGTCCCTGGTCTCAACATGAGCGGCTGTCTTCGCGACGACTTTGCCGTTCTTGATGATTGAGAGTTCGTTTGTTACGTCGTCGAAAGCAGCATCGTAGTTTCCAGCCTTTAGAACTGTTCCGTTCACCGTGGTTGGATCGACGAAGATGACAGTTTTCTTTTTTGTCTTGCCAAACGCTGCGGTACCCGCCAAGGTCACCAGCAACAGCGCGATTGCCATACGATTAATTGCACTCATTTCACCATTTCTCCTTAAAGAAGTTGCTCTATCAAGAGCGTTTTTTATGTGCGCGCAAGCCCAAACTTGTGCACCCCCCGCGTGCCCGAATCACTCGGCACAGGTATTTGTCGCGGCGGAACGGAGAACCTTACAGAGGATCCTGAATTTCTAATTGCGAATTTTGGAATTGAGGAAGGTGGGATGCGGGGAAGGTAAGGTGGATGTCGGAAGTTGGAATTGTCACGAGTAGCCTGGGGCTTGCGCCCCAGGGCTAGCGCTTTCGCCTGTTTCGCAGGCTATCCGAAGCTACTCCTTCACAAATTTCAACGCGACCGAATTCATGCAATATCGCAATCCGGTTGGTGCTGGACCATCATCAAACACGTGGCCCAAATGTGATCCGCAACGGTGACATCTGACCTCAGTCCGTTCCATTCCCAGAGTGCTGTCATTCTCGCGATCGACACTCGACTCCGATACGGGTTTAAAAAAGCTGGGCCAACCAGTACCCGATTCAAACTTCGTATCAGAACTGAAAAGCTTCAACCCGCAAGCCGCGCAATAGTAGGTACCTTTTTCGTGGTTGTCCCAATACGCTCCCGTAAATGCTCTTTCAGTACCCGCATGCCGCAACACTTCATACTGTTCTGGCGTTAATTCCTTTCGCCACTCTTCATCCGTCTTTACAATTTTCTCATTCATCTGCTTCTCCTGCTGGCTCGTTTGCGTTTCGTTTTCCGCTAATAATTTTTGAATCAACTTTTCTGCCTCGTCATAAGCGCCCTCACCGACATGCGACCAGCGGATCTTTCCGCCTTTGTCGAGCACAAAGATCGTCGGCCAGGCGTTGACGTTGTAGGCTTTCCAGGTCGCGTAGTCGTTGTCGGTGACAACTGGGTAATGGATACCCAGTGACGCAACTTCGCGTCGAACGTTCTCGACCTTGAATTCGTCATCGAGTTCTGGTGAATGCACACCGATGATCGTAAGCCCTTTACCTGCGTAGCGTTCGTGCCAGCTTTTAACGAACGGCAGCGTGTTGCGGCAGTTGTAGCACCCAAAAGTCCAAAACTCTACAACCACAACACGTCCATGTAGCTCCTTAACAGTCAACGGGTCGGAGTTGATCCAGGTTCCCGCTGCGAAGTTCGGCGCCATGTCAGCTTCGGCTGTTTTGAATTCGCGCGTCGGTCTTAGCGATGTGTTGACCAGTGATCCAAACGCACGCCAGTTTCCGGTCAACATCAGCGCCCCAATAAATAAACCCGCGACAATTAATCCCACAGCTAATCGAATCCTGGTTGCTTCTTGTCTAAACATACTTAGTCCTTTGTTAATCCCTCGAGAGCAGCCCAACTCTCTAGATGCGCTTTCATTCCAACTCAGTGATAATGTGCCGGCACCATCCGCATTAGACACCGATCGGTCAGCGAATTCAACGGAGAGTATCGGCGTATGTCTGCGCTCACTCGAATCAAAGTCATAGATTCGCACACAGGTGGCGAACCCACTCGAACCGTCATTTCCGGCGGCCCCAATCTTGGCAGCGATTCCCTTGCTGCTCGTCGAGAACGGTTCAGAAATGAATTTGATCACTTCCGATCATCAATTACGAACGAACCCCGCGGATCGGATGCAATGGTTGGCGCACTTTTATGCGAACCCGTAGATAAAACTTGCGCCACAGGCGTCATTTTCTTCAATAACGTGGGTTATTTAGGCATGTGCGGCCATGGAACTATCGGTATTGTGGCGACGCTCGCCTACCTGAATCGAATCGGCCCGGGCACTCACCGGGTCGAAACACCAGTCGGAACTGTCGAAGCTCTACTTGATGATAACGGTGAGGTCACGGTCGCTAATGTTCCAAGTTATCGATTCGCAAAACATGTGACGGTTGAAGTCGATGGACACGGTCCAGTTACCGGAGATGTTGCCTGGGGTGGTAACTGGTTTTTCCTCGTTAATGATCA